>Ga0180885_1175_pt1 | contig 10058 bp, 15 predicted proteins | sample Deesub1362A_J573_FD_124185 | JGI IMG/M metagenome (GOLD analysis project Ga0180885, IMG submission 124185) | Candidatus Hydrothermarchaeota archaeon JdFR-17 | reverse complement strand
TCAAAGGAGACATAAAGAATACGCTTTGGATTCACTTTTTTCTCACGTATAAGGTGTTCAATCAGCTGGTATATCATGGTTGTTTTTCCAACCTGTCTCGGCCCAATTATGGCGGTTATCTCCCCTTCATCCAACCTTTTATCTCTGATGACGTAAAAATCACGCCTTTTAAATGGTTTTGTTAGGTTCTCCGGTACGCTAGCATTCTCCCACCAGGGGTTCTGACGGTGAAGCAANTTTATAACTTTTTGTTCAATGTCTCCTTGCATGACCATTATATGGGGTGTGTTGACATATAAATTTAANCATTATAATGGTCATGTTAGAGGTATTTACAGTTTAGCGGTCACCAGAAGCCACCGCGTTTAATTCCTCCAGCAGCTTCTCCAGGTTGAGCTTTCTCAGCTTCGCCTGCTTCTCGATGGTGGAGAAGGCGTCGCACTCGCATATACCGTAACGGTTGAGGAGCTCTGCGGCGCGGGGATAGTGCTTATAAACCTCATAAACGCGCGTCTTTGCCGTAATCTTCATCAGTACTTCCTCCCAAAGGCTAGGTATCCGGTGTGCCCCAGCATCCTCGTTTTTGGCCGAGTCCCGACTTTCTTAACCTCAATCTCCCGCTCCAGAATCTCTATAACCCGCTTGTCCTTAAAGTTCGCCTCCTGCATCGCAAGGTAAGCCTTGCGTATCTGCTCTATGTAGGGGTTGTACACCGCAATAAAGCCACCGTGGCGCAGCGCTTCGTAGGCGTGGGGAATCGCCAGCCAGGGGTCTGGCATGTCAAAAACTACGACATCTACGTCGCGCTCCTCGATACCCTGACGCACGTCAGCGAGCTTCGCCTCAATCCTATCCTCTACGCCAGCCTTGGCGAAGTTTTTCCTGGCAATCTCTAGGTGGTCCTCGCGTATCTCGTAGGTGTACACCTTGCCCTCGCTTCCAACCACGTGGGCGAGGTAGATTGCAAGCGCTCCCGTNCCTGTGCCCGCCTCGACGACGTGCGAGCCTGAACCAATGCCGGTGTATGCGATTATCGGCCCTATCTCCTTCTTGAGGACTATGCTCCCAGCGCGGGGAAGCTTGTCATAGTAGTCCACTACAGTGGGCTCCAACAGGTAGAACTCATGTCCCAGGTGAGAGCGCAGCTTGTCTCCAGGCTTGGCATCGCGGAGCTTCACCACCCCCAGGCTCGTGTGAAACTCCTCCACATCCTCGCGCANAAGGTACTTCTTACCCCGCTTGTCTATTAGCAGCTTCACTTTACCAAGCCCCTGTAGAACAGGAAGTAAACAACTAAGATGAGCACAATGGTTAAGAGGAGCACAGTCTTAACGCTCTGGGCATCGCTCCCGAAAACTATGGGGAAAGGACCGATAAGCACCACGCCACCGCCGCGCACCTCCGCCTTGCCTTCGCCGCCCCTGATAACGCCGCTCAGCATGCCCGTGAATATCAGAATCATACCTATGAATACCAGAAGTATGCCCATGCCTATCAGCTCTTCCCTCATGCTACCCACCAAAGCTTTTTATACAACTGCGTATTTAATGACTATGATTTCCTTCTTACTTCCGGAGGTCTAACATGTCAAAGCTTGATGAATTTCTTGCCATGGATATAAGGAAGTTCATGGTATTGCCAATTGCCATGCTCCTTGCGGGGATGGTTATTGTTGTTAATGGCTATTATAGTGGAACCCTCCCGATGAGCATCGATTTTAAAAGTGGTACATTAATAATTGCTCCTTTACCGGAGAATATGGAAAGCATTGATAATATTGCAAATGATATATCGTTTGAGCTAGGATATGATGTTAGAATACGGATAGAGAGAAGCATAACTGATAGCAAGCTGCAAATTTTTATAAACCATCCACTAAACACAGAAGAATCCAAAAAGGTGCGACAAATATTACTTCAGTATGGAATAGAAAACTTTAATAGTGACACAATTTTGCCCTCCTTTGCGGAGAGTTTCTTCAGGCAGGCGATCTATGCGATGCTCTTCGCCTTCGGCTTTATGGCGTTCACCATATTCTTGAGGTTCAGAACCTTCGTGCCCAGCTTTGCGGTGGTGCTTTCAGCCTTCTCCGACATAGTGGTAACCCTAGCCACAATGTCACTGCTCGGAATTGAGCTCTCCAAGGGCTCACTACTTGCGCTGCTCTTACTGGTGGGCTACTCTGTGGATACGGACATACTGCTCACCACCCGCGTTCTTGTGCACAGAGAAGGCGACTTGGTGGCGAGGATTAAGCGCGCTATGGAGACAGGCTTGACAATGAGCATAACCACCTTCACAGCCATGCTGGTGCTTTTCTTAGTTTCCTCATCCAAAGTGCTGGACGATGTCGCGCTGGTGATAATGATCGGCATGCTGGTGGACATGATAAACACCTGGATTCAGAATGTGGGAATACTTCGCTGGTATGTGGAGCGGAGAGCGAGAACATGAGTTTTGAGGAGATAATTAAAATACGCAGGGTGCAGATACTTCTCGCCCTGGTGGCACTTTCCCTGCTGGTGATGTATGTCCAGGAGCCCACCTTCTCTCTGGGGTTGGACCTGGCTGGGGGTAGTGAACTCAAAGTTAAGACGGAACATCCCCTGCCGTACGTTGCTCCCGATGGAACCGAGGTGACCATGGAGCTTATAGTGGATATTTTAGAGAAGCGCCTGAACGGTCTGGGAATAAAGGACTTTTCTGTTAGGCCATGGGGGAAGCAGTACCTGATTATCGACTTCGCTGGCACTGATCCAGAGCAGGCGAGAGAGCTGATTGAGAGGCAGGGCAAGTTGGTGGTGAAGGTGGGCAACCGCACTGCCTTTACTGGGAGCGAGCTGGTGCGCATAGCACCCTACACCAAGAGCATAAGCACAGGGAAGTGGCAGGTTCCATTCACAGTCAGCGAGGATGCAGCCAAGCGATTCCGCGAGGTGGCGCTGCTCGCGCTTCGTGATGCAGGCATAGCCCCGGAGAACGTCACCAACTTCGAGGCACTCTCCAGGGATCCGCGCGTTCCCTGGGTGGAGATGTACTTGGATGACGTGCTGGTGAACAGCGCGCCAATAGGCGGGAGCCTGTGGCAGGAGTTCATCGTCGCTGGCAAGGCGCCGCGCGACCTGGTGCTCGAGACGGGCTCCGACGAGGAGGCGGAGATCCAGGCGAAGAGCGTAGAGGTGGTGCTGCGTTCGGGCGCATTGCCCATAAAGCTGGAAGTGCTCTCCACCTCTCGCGTTGACCCGGAACTTGCCATAGGGTTCGCAAAAAACGCCGCCATCGCAGGGTTTTTTGCGATAGTGGCTGTCGCCCTGGTAGTGTTCCTGCGCTATCGCAGGGCGGGGATTGTGCTGCCCATAATAGGCACCGGCATTAGCGAGGTTATAATCATCCTGGGCCTCGCCTCGCTGATACGCTGGGACCTCGACCTGCCTGCGATAGCGGGCATAATCGCGGCAGTGGGCACCGGCGTTGACGACCAGATTGTGATAACCGACGAGGTGTTGCTCCAGCGCACCTACTCCCTGCGTTCCCGCATAAAGCGAGCCTTCTTTATAATCTTCTCCGCCTGGTTCACCACTGTTGCTGCAATGGTGCCGCTCTTCATGATAGGCATGGCGGCGCTCAAGGGCTTCGCCCTAACCACGATAATGGGTGTCACCATAGGTGTCTTCATCACCCGCCCGGCGTATGCTAGGATTGTGGAGCATCTTTTCGGGAAAACTAAAAAAGCCAGGAAGAGGAAAAGGAAGAGGTAAAGCATGTACGTGATAATAGTTGGTGCTTCTAAGATAGGCCTTGCTTTGGCTAGGCTCCTAATAGAGGAGAAGAGCAACGTAGTTATAGTGGAAAAGGATGATGCCAAAGCCAAGGAGATAGCCGAGGAGATAGACGCCCTGGTGATAAACGGGAGCGGAACTGAGATAGATGTGCTCAGGGAGGCAGGGGCAGAGAAGGCTGACGTCATAGTGAGTGCCACAAGCGACGATGCTGTAAATTTAATGGTGTGCGAACTTGCCCGCATGCTCGGAATAGAGCGCAGAATCACCCTATCCCAGAATCCCAAGCACGAGGAGATTTTTAAGGAGGTGGGTGTGGAGCAGATAATATACCCCAGCAGAACGATAGCCAAGTACATCCGCAACCTGATACTCCGCCCGGGGGTTAAGAGTGTACTCACAACCATGCAAGATGCGGACATAATCGAGATTACAATACCCGAAGACGCGCTGGTGGTGGGCAAGGAGATCCGCGAGATAGGCATGCCCGAAGGCTCTACGATAGCTGCGATACACCGCAATGGCGAACTTATTATACCTCGGGGAAGCACAGTGCTAAAGGCGGGAGACAGGCTCACCATCCTAGCTAAGGTGAGCGTGGTTGAGAAGGTGGCAAATCTGATTAAGGAGAAGGCTTAACTCTTCCTCAAGGCTGTTAGAAGGGTGAGCACCGGGATAATCTCCAGCCTGCCAATCCACATGTGGAATATCATAACCACTTTTTCTATACTGTTGTACTGGGTGAGCACCACCAAACCATTGTTGCCCTGCGCTGAGGATATCATGAAGAGCGCCTCCATGAGGTCGTGCCCTAAGAGTATGAAAATAAAGGTACCTACGGTGAGGAAGAAGAGGTAGAGCAGGGCAAAGAGCAGGGTGGAGAACACTTCCTCTTCGCTGAAGACCTTGTCCTGAATTTTGAAGGGTATTACCCGCCTCCGCGGAGAGGTTATCTTGCGAATAAACCACTCTATGGCTTTGAGGATTATCACAAACCTTATTACTTTCAGCCCGCCCGCGGTGGAGCCGTAGCCACCTCCGATATTCAGGAGCAGAAGCAGGTAGTATTTAGATAGATCGCTTAGCGAAGATACGTCTATGCTTGCGAAACCTGTCGTGGTCAGAGCGGAGATGGTGGTGAACGCCGCGTCTATTGCCGGCACACCATCCAGGTAGAGGAGCAGGGAAAAGATAGCTACTATAACAAGAATCGCCTGAACCTCGATGTTTGAGAAGAATTTCTTAAACTTGCCCTCCATCCAGCTCTGGTGCAGTGCAAAGCTTATGCCTCCGAGGAGCATGAAGAGCATCGTTACCAGCTTAACCTGAGGCGGCTCTCCGAGATAGCTGTCGTCATTGGGTGAGAAGCCGCCGGAAGATAATGCGGTTAGTGCATGGTTAACCGCCTCGAAAACGCTGGCGCCGCTCAGGTAGAGCGCCAAAATAGCGGCGAGGGTTAAGTAGGAGTAAATGTAGAATATCTTACGGGCGGTCCTCGCCATGCTCGGCTCCAGACGCTCACTCCTCGCCTCAGCTACGTAGAGCTTCGCAGCCACGTTGGTAGGGGCGAAGATGGCTAGGAAGAGCACCACTATGCCCACGCCACCAACCCACTCCGTTAAGCTGCGCCAAAAGATTACACTGCGCGGTAGCTCGCTCGGGGTGAGCACGCTTATGCCGGTGGTGGTAAAGCCCGCCATCGCTTCAAAGTAGGCATCCAGAAACTCTACCTCAGAGGCGAGGATGTAGGGCGTGCCACCTATCAGGGCGATAAGGAGCCAGCCCAGAGCAGAGATGATGAACGCCAGGCGAAGGTCGAGTTCTTTTCTTGGCGCCAGCTTCTGGAGCATAAAGCCGGCAAGGATACACCCAAGCGCTGGAAGGAGAAACGCCGGGGCGATAGTGTACTCATTAAGAATCACACTTGCAAGGCTGGGTAGGAGCAGCAGCAGACCCATGCTGAAGGTTATAGTGCCAAGATAGTGGATCACAGCCATCATGGTTAAAACCTTCTTCTCAGCGCAGGGTAGAATATAAACTTTATCACTCGATGTGCTTCAGGTACTCCTCCAGCATCTTGGGGAAGCTCGCCCCCTCGACGAAGCGCAGCCCAAGGCGCTCAGCCCACTTCTTGATTCCCTCATCGCTCGCCACGACGCCCGCATCCATTTCCTTCGCCAGGAGAAGCACATCCAAATCGGGAGCGCTGTCCAGAGTGCCGTAGCGCAGCGCATTGCGATACTTTGCCCGGAAGTCCTTGATGATGTAGCCGGTGGACTCGCGCTTTATTGTCTCCCTGTCGACGTTTTTCAGTGTAAGGTTAATCGCCTCGCTGGCAGAGAGCCAGATGCTGCTCTCGGCGATTTTCATTCCGCGACTCATGCGCTCCCGCATGTCTTTAACGTACTCGTAGAAAACCTCCGCCGGTATTTTGACCTCGAAGCGGTTGGGTGTCTTCTTCACCAGCCAGGTGTCCACCTCCACAAAAAGCTCGCTATCGCAGTCGTAACGCTTCATGAACTGTATCAGCTCGTCGTAAACCGTGGGAAAGGGGATGTGGCAGGAGATGTTGAGCTTTATACGCGCTTCCGCGATTAGAGTAAGCATCCGCTTTATCGCCTCGCACAGCTTCTCCCCAGTTTCGCGCAGCTCAACGCTCGTTAGAGCTGTGGTGTCAAGCACGAAACGCTGCTTCTCCCGCAGTTTTGTCATGAGTATTGTATTCCTCCCGGGGCATAAAAAGACTTTCGGGGGNTTTCCTGGAAGCAGAGCTTACGGCGTGACGGAGTTACCCGGAAGCGGAGCGATAGGCAAACAAAAATCTTTGCATGGTTAAACTTCAAGTATAACTTGGTGATACCTTTGGTTAGATTCAAAGTAAAGGTTGGTCCTAAGGGGCAGATTGTTATTCCAAAACCCTTCAGGGATGCTTACGGGATAAAGGAGGGAGGGTTTATAGTCATAGAGCCAAAAGATGCGGGAATGCTGATAAAAAATATTAAAGATCCCGAAGAGACTGCTAGATGGATTCTTGAGAGGAAGAAGAAAATCAAAGGCAAGAGGGCGAGAATTGGCGAGCTCGCAGAGATAGACTTGGAGGAAGAGTTTGATGAAGATATTTATTGACGCGTCCCTTATCGTTTATTTAAACACTCCTTCCTCTGACTTTGATGCAAGGGTTGTAGATTTTTATAAGTCTCTGCTGAAAGAGGAGCTTTATACCGATGTCCTCGCACTTGACGAAGTTATATACGTCTCAAAGAAGAAGTATGGTATCTCCTATGAGGACACCTTTGAACTGCTTGAAAATGGTGTATTACCCCATGTGGATGTCCTTCCAATTGGCGAACTTGAATTCTTTAAAGCTAAGAAGTACATGCTGAAGCATGGATTAAAGCCGTCGGATGCCATTCACTTGGCGGTTATTGAAAACCATGGTCTCCAGGCGATTGCGACAGAGGATAGACACTTCGATGGTATAATAAAGAGAATTTGGCTCTAACCCACAACCACATCGTAAACCGCGTGCCAGCGCTTTGGCGCGTAGGACTTAATTATCCTTCGCTGAGCTATCTTTGCTTTATACCCGAGCTCTGCGATGCGCTCAACCAGCGCCTCACCTTCTTTATCCAGTGCCTCCTTCGCAACGAGGGTGTGGTAGTGGATTACCCCCTCTCCTCCTTTAAGCGCCTCCAGTGCCTTGGGCAGGAATCGCTGGGGTGAGAAAAAGTAGCCCATGAGCACGCGGTTGGCAAAGTCGGTGGGTGCAACCTCCAGGCAGTCGCCGAGCTTTGCCTGCATAATGCTATCGAGGCGGTTCAGCTTAATATTCTCTTTCAGAAATTCGTAGGTTTCAGGGCGCTTCTCTATTGCAAGCACCTTTCGCGGTGATGTATGCTTCGCCAGGGGTATGCTGAGCTGCCCCACACCTGCGAACATGTCAAGCACCACCTCATCCCGCGCGGGAAGCTGTGCCATGCGTTTGCGCTCCTCCATGTTACCCGCCGAAAACATCACTCTGCAGGGGTCGAGCTTGAACACGCACCCGTGCTCTTTGTGAAGTGTCGTAGTATTACTCTCGCCTGCGATAACCTCCGCCTCGGGATAGCGCAGCTCCTCACTTATGCCTCGCCTTGCCACGACGCTTCTCGCTCGCGGGTGAAAGCTTAGCAAAAATTCCCCTATCTCATGGCGCAGTGGATAAAGCTCCTCTGGCAGGTTTATTATCAGCACATCACCAATAAGCTCCCAGCCGCCACGCAATAGCTGCGCCTTTTCGCCTATGCGCCTGCAAAGCTCCCGCTTGAGCTGGTCAAAGCTAAGAGGTGGGGAGGCATATTGCGGCGAAGCCTGCTCTGCCAGCGTAAAGGGCACCGGCATCGAAGCAGGAGCTTCAACCACAGGAATCTCAACTACGTTGCCCTTAACAATAATACGACGCCCTTTATCGAGTAAGCCTAAACGAAGGAGGTGGCGCCTTGCACGCTCAGCATGAATACGCTCTACAACCACAGCGAGCGTCATAGCTTTATAAAGCCAAGCACCGCGCGGATATCCTTAATCTCCACAGGACCAAGAGCCTTCAACAAGCCTGGCTTTGCACCCTTGCCCAGCTTTAAAATAACCCTGCCCTCGTGCACCACCTCTATGGCGTAGCCCTTCTCCTCCAGCCTCTTCGCAAGCNCGAGCAGCTTCTCCATGCTCATCTACACGAACTCCTGAAGAAGTCGCTTCAGGGCCTGGGGGTTGTGGATAACCACCTCAAAACTCTTTTCAGCCTTGGTCCTGAGTTCAACTACCCTCTCCTCTCCCAAAAGTACGTTTACNCTCATCCCTCTGCGCACAATAAAATCGAGAAGGGAGGTAAAATCCATCCTACTTCTCCAGCACTATCTCTATTGAGGACAGCCTAACAGTCTTGCCGTCCTCTGTGGTCACCTCCTCGGTGCCGATCTTTATATCCTTTACACTCGCCTCGGGTATAAAGCGGTTTCTTACTATCTCTGCCACGTCCACTGCACGGGAGATTGCCCTTCCCCTCGCCTTTATCACCACTTCCTTGGCGTTTCTGGTAAACTGGGTGCTAACTGCAAGCACATAATTCATCGCTGGCTTATTTCCCACGTAGACTACGTTGTCCTCCGTCATTTCTGCAACCTCCTTCAGGTTTTATTGACTATTGGAGAGAGGTGATATTTATTTTTTTCTTAAAACCTCATCCATGCTCCCGGCGCGATAACCCTCAAGATCAAGGGTGACGTAGGCAAAGCCGAGAGCCTTAAGATGGGCAGCTATCTCGTCGCGAAGCTTTACCGCAAGGGGAATCTCCTCCTGGAGAAGCTCCACCCTTGCGATGTCGCCATGTACCCGTACGCGCACTGTTGTAAATCCACGTTCAAAGAAGAATGCCTCCGCCTTCTCCACTATCTCCAGCTTCTCCTTAGTTATGCGCTCCCCGTAGGGGATCCTGGAGGCAAGGCATGCCATGGCTGGTTTGTTCTTAACGGAGAGGCCCAGCAACGTTGCAATCTCGCGCACATCGCGTTTATCATAGCCCAGCTCAAGCAGCGGACTGCGGATGCCGTGCTCCTTCAGTGCCTGTAAGCCAGGGCGGTGCTCGCGGGTATCGCCCAGATGCGCGCCGTCTGCGATGACGGCATAACCCTCTCGCTTTGCTATCTCCTTGAGCGCAGTCGCAAGCTTGGAGCGGCAGTAGTAGCACCTGTTTTCCGGATTGGCTGAGAAGCGCTCATCCTCCAGCTCGTCCTCCTTAATAATCATGTGGCGGATGCCTATCTCGCGGGCGACGCGCTTAGCTAGGGAAAGCTCCCGCTTTGAGAGCGTGGAAGAGTCTGCGGTCACTGCAAGTGCCTTGCTACCAAGTGCTCTCTGCGCAGCAGCCGCCACCACGCTGCTGTCCACTCCGCCTGAAAAGGCTATGACTGCACTTCCATAGCGATGGAACCACTCTTCAAGCTTTTCCAGCTTCTCCTCGGCACGCATGGTATAAACCTCAAGCTTCCCGTCGATTATTTTTCTAATGGGAAGCGTTGTTTATAAAGAGATGCCCTCTCTGGAAGAGAAGATACGCGAGCTCGAGGAGGAGATAAGGCGCACTCCATACAATAAGGCTACGCAGCACCACATAGGCAGGCTCAAGGCAAAGCTTGCCAGGCTTAGGGAGGAGGCGGAGCGCCGCGGTGAAGCTAAGGGTGCGGGTAGAGGCTACGCCGTAAGAAAGAGCGGCGACGCCACTGTAGCTCTGGTGGGCTTTCCCAG
>Ga0180885_1248_pt1 | contig 10236 bp, 15 predicted proteins | sample Deesub1362A_J573_FD_124185 | JGI IMG/M metagenome (GOLD analysis project Ga0180885, IMG submission 124185) | Candidatus Hydrothermarchaeota archaeon JdFR-17 | reverse complement strand
GCTTCTGACAGGAACTTTTCCCTTGCTTTCCTCTCTTCTAAGTCCCTCTGATATTCTTCCGACTCAGAGTATTTCTTGAAAAGTTTTATATATTCTCTGATATTTTTTCTTTGTTCCTCATTAAGGCTCATTCAACCCCATCTCCTCGATTAAGGTAATCCCATAACTTATGCTCTACTCGTAATTACCTGAAAATCCTCCTCCGGAATCTCCCTCATCGCCTTGCCCATGAGGTGCCCAGACCACCTCTTTTTGTTGGTGATGAACTTAAGCTCGGGTATGAGCGATTTGAAGTCCACCGGCTTTGTGAAGATTTTCAGCGGCTTCAGCTTTATCCTGTAGGGGAAGCTCTCAGAACCCATTCCAGGTGGAGTTTTGAATATTTTCCTTGCATCTCTGAATACCTCTGAAGCCACCTCGTAGGCTCCCACCACTCTTGGCTCTACTATCTCGTCCTTTCTCCTCTCCTGCTTGACGTAGATTAGCACCTTATCCCCCGGCTTACCCTTGCGATTGTGTTCTTGTGTCTCTCAGCCACTCCCCAGATGTTTTTCTCTTTAATTACTTTCCAGTTTTCCTCGGTGGTTATGCAGAGCCAGTGGGTCATAGTAATTCACCACGCAGAGCTTTAGTTTACTCTTTCCTCCTTAGAATAGATAAAAGTTCCCTTTTCAAGGAACCTCTCAGCCTCATCCAATCACTACACCTTCCCTTTCGATATTCTCATAGAACCCTGCCCTGAGCCTCTTCATGAACTCATACTCTTCTACATTCACAGCCTTTGCAGAGATGTACTCCCCCGTTTCAAGCAGAAATTCTACAATCACCTCCGATAGCCTTTTCTGCATATCATACCAGTCAGAGGAGGTTATAACCAGAAGGTCAATGTCGCTTTTTGCGGTAGCTTCGCCCCTCGCAAGGCTGCCGAAGAGGATAACCTCCCTAATCTCACCCCCATACCTGCTTTTTACCTCTTGACGAATTTTTCTATGAGTTTTTGTTTGTTCTTGGTTATCGCTGCCATATCTCTCTGTGAGTAAGTTGAATGTTAACACATAATAAGGTATCTTTTTGTGAGGAGTTTGTAGCCCTCCTCTTGGTATCATGAGATTGCTTGAGAATTTCAAAAATTAGTGAGTAAATATTTCTATGGCGATAATTCCATATTTATTGCCTCATTTGGTTTCACATGTATTCACTCTCAATTTCATCAAAAAATTCTTCTGGTTTCAATATCTTAAATTCGTGTTCCTTAATTTGGAATTTTCTGTTTGAGTCTCTCAAGTCTAACAAATCTTTATCAAGAGTCAGCAGATATTCTGCCTTTGAAGCATACACCACCTCAAGGAACTTATTATCAGCCCTGTCTCTGCAGAGCTTGAATTCTTCCTTAGACTGAACAAGAGTAGAGCGGGACTTCACCAGGTAGTAGAACTCCTGCTGGAATTCTACAGGAAGAAGTTTGCTAAATTTTGTAAGAAGTACTCTAAGAAACTCATCCAGTATTTCATCATTAATGTAATTTTTCACCTTACCTTCAAGCAAAAGCTTAATAAATCTGAAAGAATCTCCTTTTTTAGATAGGATAGCAGAAACAAGAACGGAAGTGTCTGCTACTACTCTCTCCATTCTTTTCTAGCCTCTTTGATTATTCCCACTATCTTATCATCCGAGAGAAGCATTTTTTTGCTTTTCAGAGTATTTCTTATTTCTTCTGCTTTTTTAATAAATTTGCCAGAGTCTAACTTTTTGATGACCATATAATCGTCTATCCTCCACACAATTACATCCTCTTCAGGATTTATAATCTCCTTCAACTTGCTTATTTCCATAGCCATGTTGCAGACACCTCTCCGCTTTATTAGTAGATATTAACCTTAGTCATATTATACGTATTGTCAGTTAGCATGGCACCCATTCTGAATGTGGATGATGATACTTATTTATTGGATTTGTGAAAATAAAGATTTTTGCATTTGCTTCTTATCCTCATATATCTTTAAATCTTAATTCTTTTTTTAAAATTTAAAAAATGATAAGATTGGTTTTAAAAATGGGGGCAATGCATGCCGCCGCAGGCGATAAAAACAGTTGTAGACTTGATATACTGGCAATATGCAAAAATAATCGCCGACTCTGCTGGTTTTGGTAAAAGACACTGGCGCTTTGTGATGAGCAGATTCAAAAAGTTTCAGCAGGGAGAAATATTCTGGAACGAAATCAGAGAATACGTAAAGGAGAGGGAAAAGAGGGACGAGTGCATATTCTGCGGCAGTAAATCCTCCCTAACCCTGGAGCACATGTTTCCAAAAGCTTTGGGCGGTCCGGATGACGAGAAGAATGTTGTGTGGGTGTGCCGTGCCTGCAACTCTTCGAAGAGGGACAGGAGGTTGTATGGATATTATGCTCTCAGGGGGAGGGCTGAAGACCGCAAAGTACGACGTGCCGAGAATCGCCGAGGGAAAATACCTGAAGTTCCTCTACGAAATGTTTAGAGATAAGGGTTTGCTTGATGCTGATATAGAGTACCTGAAAGAAAAAGTGTGCCCTGTCTGTGATTTAAGAGAAATATGCGCCAGAGAGAAGAGCGAGGGGAAACTCTCTCCCCTCTGTCTGGACGGCCTGGCTACGCTGTGCTTGATGGGGAATAATGCATCGTTAGTGTAGAAAAAGCAACCTGTATTCAGGATTAAAAGAAAAGATATTTAAAAAAGCTGCAGCTGTCTTCCCCTATAAATATCAATCAGCCTTCTAATTTCATCTTCCGTTATATTTTCTACCTTATTTTTTACCCGCTCAACGGCACTTATCCAGCGTTGAGTACCTTTAGTTTTCCTTATTCCTACAATCATGTGGTAGTGAAAACCTCCAATTCCTCTAACTATTATGGGGATGGACTTTTCCCTAAATTCTTTCACGCGGTTAAAATAGACATCAAAAAGACATTCCGCGCAACCCTCGGGCGGAGGCGGACAATTCTTCCATTCATCGGTTCCAAAGAATTCATCCATGGTCTTTGATATCGACTCTTTGGTAGATTCCTTCGTCGAAGAGCTATGAACATTTCCCCAGATCCTTCCCACTCCTCCACACATATAGTTGATTACTATATCTCCATTCATCTCCAAAAATGTCTTAATTGTGCTCCACTTTAATTCTAAACCCTCCGGGTCTGCTACAGCAAGAAAGTGAGTCCTTGGTAGTTCTCCAATAATCTTTTTTATTTTCTCTATGACTCTCAAACTATTGCAATCTCCCGGGATAACGCAAGCTTCTGGAATTAAATTTTCCAAAATTTCTGCATTTTCAGAATCGCTTTCAACCAATATAATTTTATCAAACTCTTTACCATTTCTTGGAATCTTTTTTGCTAAAAGTGCGGATCCCATAACAATTTCTTCTACATCTCCAATTTTTATTTTGTTAAGTCCACAACCGGCAAATAGATCAACATAAACGATCCTGTTGAAGTTGCTCTTTGCAATTACTGTGTAAACATCAATATAGTATGCTAAAATTGACAGTTTAAGTAACGCCCAGTAGCCCGGGGTGTATGCCTTACCCGCCTTTTTGTAGAGTTCTCTTGCCTCATCTTTGTAGCCGGTTAATGTTTTTATTCTATCCCTCCACCATTCAAAGGGTGTTTTCTTTCTTGATGGCATTTATTCCCCCCTCACCGTAAATTGCACTATCTTAGGTTGTACTTCATAGGACACAGTTACATTTAATGTCTCTCCAGCTCAGACCAAGCCTCTCCCACATCTCCATCGTTTCTTTGCAGAGCGCAACCCTGCTGTAATCATAATTCTCCTTCAGGTAATTGATAACTGTGGAGTACATTTCGTATCTGGTGTTGAAATCAATCTTCTTCCCCCAGTTGGACTTCTCAGAGAGATAAACTGTCCATGACCTGTCCTTGGCGTTATTGATTGTAGAAGCGAGTCCCCTCAACGAACCTATTGTTATTCTTTCAGGCTCGAAACTGGAGAATATGTCATCAATCAGCTGGAGGTAGTGCTTCCTCCAGTTTTCTACCGGAACCATTGGATCTATGCGCACCCGCGTGGCATAGCCAGCGTCATAAACCCTTTTAGCAGCCTTTATGCGTTCTTTCACTGGTGGAGCACCCCGCTCCCACCGCTCGGCAACAGGATAGGCATTCAGACTGAAACTCATTATAATCCTGTCGGGCCTCTTCATCTCCAGGATATTCTTTACATATACGGACTTCGTCAGAAACAGAACTTTATGCTTCCTGTCTTTGTCATATTTATCAAGTACGCCGACAATAAACCTGGAAAACGGAAGTTTTTTGCTTTCAGCTAATAAAGAATCAGAAAGCTCACCCGAGTTTAATATCTCCGGATCAGTACCGTTGTTTTTAACAAAGGCGGCGATGTGCTTTTCTATCAAGTTGAAGTCTTTGATATTTGGCTTGCCATTCTTCCACTCTGGGTGAAAGCGGTACGTGCCCTGCAGGTAGCACCATGCACAATCGAAGTAGCAGCCGTTCGCCCACTTCAGTTCAAGGAAGTGGGGGCAAACCACATCCTTTGGCTTTTCAGGTGGAGGAGTTTTTTCAAATCTGCAGATTATAATACCACTGCCAACCCTACTTATGCCGCTTTTTGCACGACCCCAAAAATCAACATAAGTTTTACGGTAAACTTTCGGCATATCACCCTTTAGTTTAACATTGGTGCTTATAAGGCTTTCTTCGCCGTACAGCAAAGCCTGAATTGTCCTGTATCCCATGCTTTTTAGCTTTTAAAATGCAGATTTATGTCTTGTGTTAGAGTGTGGGAAAAGTGAAAGCTGACTTTACTACCGAAAAATTTATCCGCCATTTAGGGGGTTAAAAAGTTGTGATGGCTAAAATATTATTTTTATACCTCTTTTAGTAGTTTTATCAACTCTTCACGGGATATTTCTGCATCCCTCATAATTTTCCTAAGCAAACCCCTTCCTATTTTTCTGCCGGGGTGTATCGGCACTGTTACCCTCCTCCCTTCATTGTCTTCAAGTTGGATATGGCTCCCCTTTCGCCTCTTTATCTCGAAATTTTTCTTAATAAGGATTTTTATTATCTTCTCAGCGGTTAATGCTGGTAATTTCATTACACTTCAACTTCTACCTTCTGCACAGCCACAATTTCCTTCCTTACCGGTTCAATATCTCCCTCAGCCTCCAGGCAGAGCTCTATCACTTCTTTTATATTCTCCAGAGCCTCTTCGATGGTTTCCCCCTGGGTGTAACAGCCCTTCAAATCAGGAACTTCTGCAACATAAAAACCATCTTCATCCTTTTCCACTATTACCGTGAAACTGTATTTCTTCATATTAAGCTATAAGTATGTTAACCCGTAAAAATTTTTCCTACCCTACTATTGGACGTGCTGTCAAGTTAAGACATTCTCACCCCAGGAAGTTGCAGAATCTCTCAAACTCTGTTTTCCACAAGAAATGTGTCAATAAGGAAGCTCAAAATAATCTCCATCACTTTTCAAAATTCTATGTCAAAAAGGTTTTTGCCAAATCTTTCTTCAAAAATCTCCTCTGCAAGCTCTCTAAATTCTGGAAATTCCTCAATAAACCTGATAAAGAGCTTCTGTGCACAGTATAAACAGCCTCCGTCCGCGGTGACCATTATTTTAAGTACTTCCTCTGCTTCTTGCCTGTTCATGTGTATTCCTCTCCTGTTTATGTTGTTAATTTGCAATACATTGCAAACTAATCTTCTGTCCAACCCCTCAAGCTTCTTTATTAATTATCAGCTCAAAGTCCTCCTCCGGAATCTCCCTCATCGCCTTGCCCATGAGGTGCCCGCTCCACCTCTTTTTGTTGGTTATAAACTTCAGCTCGGGTATCAGCGCCTTGAAGTCCACAGGCTTGGCGAAGATTTTAAGCGGCTTCAGCTTTATCCTGTAGGGGAAGCTCTCGGAGCCCATCCCGGGCGGAGTTTTGAATATCCTCCTCGCGTCCCTGAACACCTCCGAAGCCACCTCGTAGGCTGCCACCACCCTGGGCTCCACCACCTCGTCCTTCCTCCTCTCCTGCTTGACGTAGATGAGCACCTTATCGCCTGGCTTTACCCTCGCTATGGTGTTCTTATGCCTCTCAGCCACGCCCCAGATGTTTTTCTCCTTGATTACCTTCCAGTTTTCTTCCGTGGTTATGCAGAGCCAGTGGGTCATGATGCAGCCTCCATATTTTAATGTAACCTATATAAAGTCAAATAATCCTCTATCTTTTCTTTCAGGTACCTTTTCAGATTTTGCTAACTCCTCAAGCAATGACGCGCCTTCATTTTTAAAGAAGTCTTTGTTTCCTACGTAATCCGGTATCTTTCCTTCTCGCTCTATTTCACTTTTTATCTGATTTATTTCATTAAATGTAATTATTCCACTAACAGAATAACTTAATTTTTCTGCTTTATGTCGATATCTGAAAGGAATATTTAGAATAGCCCTCCTGATAAACTCTAAATGTCTATTTCTAAATTTTAATCGTTCCGGTGGAATGTAGTAGTAAGAAGAATTATCAAAAATGCTGCTTTCTCTCCTGAATAAATCTCTATAGTAATTTTCTTCGCTTGTATATCCCTTTTTCAACCAGAAATCCGGGTCATCTGTATAACCCATAATACCTCTGAAAGGCGCTCCCACAAAATCACCATATGTAAAAACTCCCAGAAAATCGGATGGTGCCAATCTAATGTCACCCAGCCCCCTTCTCGGCACTTTTCTTATATTTGTCATATATATTATTACGTCTTTTGAATCTTTTCCAAAAATTTTGTTTGAAACTCTCCAGAATGTACGTATTTTTCTAATTAAACCCTTATTAAGAGATTTGCCTTTGAGATCCGCCCATATATTTGTATATCCCCTTTTTGCATAATGCATAAGGATTTCATCTCTTGTTTTCTGAGGATAGTCAACATCAAATGGAACAAAAATTGGTTTTGTATTCTTTTCATTTAAGACATTTACAGCAAAATCGACATGTTTGCAAAAAGATTTTGCATCATATTCTATCGCTGTTTTTGCTGTTTTGCTGTATCTTACATGTGGTACAAATAGAATATTAGAAAATTCATGAATTGAATCTAACAACTCCTCAAAATTGCGTCCAAGCCTATGTTCTGGAAAATCTGAAAAGGAAAATGTTATTGAAAATTTCTCACTTGAGATTCTTTCATTTGTCCTTAATATATTTTTTATTCTTTGGTCATCATTTTCAGCTATTGCAGTCCTGATTGCTTTATACTGCTTTTCTCTATGTATTACTCTGTTTGCCTCAAATAAACTTTGCCCTGTTTTTAGCTCCAATATACTATTTCTGATATCCGCCGGAATTTCCGTACTGAGGTAAACGCTCCTGATGGGTGTCCAGAAGTAATCCCTGCCTATGTTTACCTTTTTGATTGTAATGCCCGGGATGTCTTCACACTCTACTATCTCTTCCACCGAGGTGTGTAGTTCTAATTTTGACACCCGTCCACCTCATCTAAAAGTTGATCAACCACATAGATATTCCTTTCTGTCAGGTTAAAAGGTCTCCTTCCCATTCGTATTGCCAGAACAACTTTATTCAGAATAGCGTTTACTTTTTCCTCAGAAAGCTTGCCATCTGAGCAGCAGCAATTCACAATAAATCTCAAACTGTACCTTACGAATTTACTTAGCTCCGGAATGTTGTTATTTACCCACCTGCGTGCTGATTTATCATCCAGGATTAGTGAGTGGAGACCCGATTTCCTGTATAGGAAATATGCTATCGCCATGCACTCATATTCACCTTTTTCAAATACTTTGTTCCCAATAATGCTGAGCAGAGAGGAGTAGTCATAATTTTCCAGAATTTTAACCATGCCGTTAAACCCAATATCATTAACAATATCGCCGTGCTTTTCTGAAATCTCATCTAACACTACCCTTCCGATGAAAAATCTATATTTTTTAAGAATTTCCACAAGTGTCTCTGGGTCGCCAATTTCATGTGGTGATAAAAACGCTATATAAAAGGAGCTATCGCTTACAACAGAATCTTCAGAATTCACACTATCCACCTTGCACTCTTTATCCTTTTCATAAAAGACTCCCTCTTTTCTTCAGGTATTACACCCTTTTTTATTAATCTGTCAACAATTTTTTCAGAATTTTTTATTATATCCCTGGATAGTTCTGATTTTTCGGAGTATTCTTTAAAATTCTCGTCAGTGTATAGCAGGAGCAGAAGCTCATCCCACTCCAGGCGGGTGTACAGCGACACTATAAGGTCAACAGCAGAAATCAACGCAAAGGCATCCTCATCCTCCTTTGCCTTTTCATTTAACCCATCCACAATTTTTCTGTAAATCTCCTCTCCTTTTTCAGTTATCTCTAAATATCCGCCCTTTACCCTCTCAGCCTCTGACCTCCTTCTGGGTGGTATATACTCCCAGCAGTCAACCACATAGGTGGGATTTTTTACAATATCGTCCAGGTCAGAAGAATAGGGACCCCTCAGGTGTGGCACAAAATCCACCAGCCTCCTCACCTGCGGGTGAAACTTCCATAAGGTAAAGAAGATCTTCTGGAGGTGCAGTATGCTTATCCTTCCACCTGCCTTGCCGAGGATTAGCAGGACTAAGAGTTCAGCGTCTTTTAGCTCTTTGTCTTCCACCAGTTGGTAGTTCGCTCTGCTCAATTGTTTTCCTCCTTACACTCATTTATTTTTATTATTAATATTTATTTAGAATTTTACTAATTTTTTCACTCTGACTTGCCATTGAGTTTAGAATATTCTTAAAACGATTTTCTATATCTGTTTCACTAATTTGATAAGATTCTTTACCAAAAATTATCAAAAATTCATTCTCTCTGTAGTCTGGCAATCCAATATTCTTTTTTAGAACACTAAATATGGTCTCAACGTCAAGTTTGTGAAGGTCAACTACCCTTTTAATATTGAGCAGATTCCTTATATTTGAATCGTTATCAACAAAATAGATTCTTTCAGATTCCGTTAAAGGTGGTGACAGGTCACCACATAGAATATTTAATGGAAATGTATGCAAAATAAGCTCTTCTGAAAGGAAATATATTATGTCATCACTTCTTATTCCTCTAAATAACTCTGATAAAATGTTCTTAGCTATCTTAGTATACCCTTTTAACATTTCACTTTTCGGTAACTCTATTTCTTTAAATCCATCTACATTAATAGGTGCTATTGCTAAAAATCCATAATAATCATCGGGAAAATTCTCTTTTTCAATTTTTTCAGCCATAAACATATAATTTTCAGGCTTAAGAAGGTATGCACCAAGATGTATATCCATAGCTTTACCATCAATTACAACATCTGGGATTTTTATTGTCCCTATCAATATGCTCAATTTAGTTAATATACCTTTTAATTTTTCTGTTCCTCGCTTTTCAATTTTAAATACTAAGAAATATCTTGTATTATATTTTTTATAAGTTTCAATTAATTTTTTCAAATGCTTATCAGGTATTTCTGCCTTAGTTACCCAAATTTTAAGCGTTTCTATAACTTCATTCTTTATTTTTAGATTATCTTTAAGTCTGGATATTTTCTTATAGTATTTATTAACAAACTCTTTTTCAAGTTCTTCTTTCGCAGAGTCTAATATTTGTTCATCGATATTGATTTTGTTCTCCCAAAAGTAATACACATACAACTCTAAAATTCTCTATTGTTTAATAATCCACTTTCTAATTTTTCCTTTATAAAAATAAAAATTTCAGGATTTTCGTCTGATCTGTATTTTTTAATTAGATATACATAATATGACAGTCTATAATCTGAAATTAAATTACTTACTCCGCTTTTTTTGGCAACTTTCAAGAATAAACTTTCTTTTTGATCCTGTATTAAATTATTGATTAACTCTTTTTCCTCTTCGAGAATGTCCTCTACTACTTTATTTTTATCTATTTTAATATTTCCAAACAAGATTTTAAGGAATTCTAAGTAATCATCAATTTTTTTATAAATTAAATTTTTAATTTTTATTTCGCTGTGAGTTTTCTTTACGTAATCATATAAATATGGTGTAAAAAGGGCAAATAGAGATCCGACAAATGAATATGGATATGGTAATAAATTAGATATTAAAATTACAAAAGCGATAGCGTTTCATCAATTGTGTCACTCAAGGCAACCTACCTCCCTTACCAAAGAAGATAACCTCAGCATCCAGTTTAGAGAACCCTCTCAGTCTTCTACT
>Ga0180885_1001_pt1 | contig 10595 bp, 8 predicted proteins | sample Deesub1362A_J573_FD_124185 | JGI IMG/M metagenome (GOLD analysis project Ga0180885, IMG submission 124185) | Candidatus Hydrothermarchaeota archaeon JdFR-17 | reverse complement strand
CGAGAGGTGTTTATCCCCCAGTACCAGTCCATTATGTGCCTCGCCTCGCCAGCTTTAACCAGAGGCATGTCCACCTCGGCGAGGTTCTCATACGCTCGCCTCAAGTCTGGCTTTGTGAGTGCGGAGAAGCGCATCCTTTTTGCTTGCTTGGCAGAGCACGCGAAGCGCAGCGCGTTGTAGCCAAGAAGCTCGCCCTCAATATCGTAGTCTGTGGCTATAATAAAGCGGTCCGCCTGGGAGGCGAGCTTTTTGAGCAGGGAGATGTACTTCCGCGTGTAGCCCTTGCTCTTATCCACCTCGTAAAGGGGNGCCCACTCGATGTCGAACACGGGGTAAGAGTAGCTGTTTTTCTTCTCCTTCAGCGAGTAAAGGTGCCCNGCNGCACTGGCGACGTAGATGGTCTCACCGTTGTGGGAGATTTCAAAGTAGCTCACCCCTCCAGCGCTGCGCCGCTTGTANTTGTCTGANATGGCGTAGGCAATCTTCTGACTGACCTTCGGCTTCTCGGTGATTATAAGCGTCTTCATGGCTATGCCTTCTATGCTGGGGAAAATTTTTTAATCTTAGATTACAATTCCTCACAAGTATCAAGATTATAGGTGTTGCTATGGAGTACGCGGAGCGGATAAAGAAGCTGCCCCCATACCTGTTCGCGGAGCTTGATCGCAAGATAGCGCAGAAGCGAAAGGAAGGCGTCGACGTCATAAGCTTTGGCGTGGGAGACCCTGACATTCCTACGCCTGAGCACATAGTTAAGGCTGCCTGCGACGCTGCGAAGAAGCCTGAGAACCACCGCTACCCCAGCTACGAGGGCATGCTCGCTTTCCGTGAGGCTGTGGCGGAGCGTTACCGCCGGGACTTCGGCGTGGAGCTTGACCCTGAGAAAGAGGTAATAGCGCTGATAGGCTCCAAGGAGGGGGTGCACAACATCCACTTCGCGTTTGTTAATCCCGGCGATGTGGTGCTCTACCCTGACCCGGGTTATCCGGTCTACCGCACAGGCGCACTTTTCGCTGGNGGCGAGGCGTATGCGATGCCCCTTCGCAAGGAGAACAACTTCCTGCCCGACCTCGAGGCGATACCCCGCGATAAGGTTAAGAAGGCAAAGATGATGTGGATAAACTACCCGAACAATCCAACAGCGGCGGTAGCCGAGGCGGAATTCTACCGCGAGGTGATAGACTTTGCCCAGGATAACGATATAATAGTGTGCTCCGACGAGGCCTATTCTGCTATCGCATTTGACGGCTACCGCGTGCGCAGCTTCCTGGAGTTTGAGGGCGCCCGCGAGGTGGGCATTGCCATAGATTCGCTATCCAAGGCGTACAACATGACCGGCTGGCGCATCGCCTACGCCGCTGGAAACAGCGAAGTTATCGCGGGCCTGGGTAAGGTGAAGACGAACGTCGACTCGGGAGCGTCGCAGATTATTCAGGAGGCTGCGATAGCGGCGCTTCGCGGCTCGCAGGAGTGTGTGCGCGAGAATGTGCGCATTTACCAGGAGCGCCGCGATGTTCTGGTGCGAGGGCTGAGAAAGCTGGGCTTTAATGTGGATAAACCCAAGGCAACCTTCTACCTCTGGATGGAGGTTCCTGATGGCAATTCCATGGCATTCGCCGAGAAGCTCCTCGAGGCTGGCGTCGTCGTGACCCCTGGTGTGGGCTTTGGCGAGCACGGCGAGGGCTTCGTCAGGTTTGCGCTTACGCAACCTGTTGCCAGAATAGAAGAGGCGCTGGAGCGCATGGAGCGCGTGGTCTAGGTATTTTAAACTTTACATTGTTAACCTCCTGCGAAGCGAGTACAACTTTTCGGGAGAAGATACCATGGCAGGACGGGATTACGTTCTACGTGATTGAGGAAGTAAAGCGCGATATGAACTTACCCGAGAGGGTTCGAATTTTTGACACCACCCTTCGAGACGGCGAGCAGACGCCGGGAGTTTCTTTAACAGTTGAGGAGAAGATAACAATCGCCCGCCAGCTTGACAAGCTGGGCGTCGACGTTATCGAGGCTGGTTTTCCCATCTCCTCGCGGGGCGAGAAGGAGGCGGTAAGCAAGATAGCGAAAGAAGGGTTGAGCGCCGAGGTTTGCGGCTTGGCGAGGGTGCTCCTCGAAGATATAGACGCCGCCCTGGACTGCGACGTTGACATGGTGCACACCTTCGTCTCTACCAGCGACATACAGCGGGAGCACACCATAAAGAAGAGCCGCGAGGAGGTGCTGGAGCTCGTAGCCAATGCGGTGGAGCATATTAAAGACCACGGCGTCAAGTGCCTCTTCTCGGCGATGGACGCCACGCGCACTGAGATGGACTACCTTGTTAAGGTGTTTAAGACTGCCGAGGAGGCGGGCGCTGATATAATAAACATCCCAGACACGGTAGGGGTGATGATTCCCCCTGCTATGCGTAAAATTACCCAAGAGGTCTACGAGAACGTGAGTATTCCCATAGATGTGCACTGCCACAACGATTTCGGCTTAGCCGTGCCGAATTCGCTTGCTGCCGTCGAGGCTGGAGCGCAGGAGGTGCAGGTTACCATCAATGGCATAGGCGAGCGCGCAGGCAACGCAAGCTTGGAGCAGGTGGTGATGGCACTCACCTCTATTTACCGCGTTAAAACCAACATACGCACAGAGTACCTCTACGAAACCTCAAAGCTTGTGGAGCGCCTCACAGGCATAAGGATGCCTCCCAACTATCCCATCGTGGGTGAGAATGCCTTCTCTCACGAGTCAGGAATACACACCCATGGCGTGCTCGTCAAAGCGGAGACCTTTGAGCCGGGCGTTATGACGCCGGAGATGGTGGGTCATCGCAGACGCATAGTGAGCGGGAAGCACGCTGGCGCGCATGGCATAAGCGCCATGCTTCAGGAGATGGGCATCTACGCTACTCGAGAACAGGTTCGGGAGATTACCCGCAGGGTAAAGGAGCTTGGCGATAAGGGCAAGCGTGTTACTGACGCCGACCTCCTTGCAATAGCCGAAGCTGTAGTGGGAGAGGTGGCAAAGCAGGAGAAAGTGGTTGACCTTGAAGAATTTGCGGTGATGACAGGCAACCGCGTTATACCCACTGCCAGCGTGAAGCTGCGCTTCAGGGACAAGGAGCTCATGGGCGCTGAGACAGGCGTTGGCCCTGTGGACGCGGCGCTGAACGCTGTACGCAAGGTGCTCTCTGGCGTGGAGGATATTCGCTTGACAGAGTACCACCTCGAGGCAATAACCGGCGGGAGCGATGCCCTCGCAGAGGTTGTGGTGAAGCTGGAGGACAGCAGGGGCAACATCGCCAGCGGCAAAGCTGCGCGCGAAGACATAGTGAATGCCAGCGTNGAGGCGATGATCTCAGCCATAAACCGTATCTTCATAATGCGGGAGAAGGCGGGAGAGTAACCGCCTTTACTTTTGCTGACCCAATTTGTGAACTACCCCTCGCTTAGGCAAGGGGCTTCCTGCTTCATAGAGAAGACTTGCCCCGCGACCACCGCCGAAGCGGGGATGCGGAGTAGAGGCCTTCTCTCCACAGGCGTAACTTCGGGCNGTCCCAGCCCTACCAGTCCGCGCCTCAGAATGTTGAGCGATGCGCGGTAATCTCTATCTAAGTTTTTATCACCTTCTTTAGAGGTGCCTCTGGGGTCTACCTTGAGCACTGCTCTACCAGCTCTCTCAGCCTTGTAGAGCAGCATCCGAAGGAACTTACCCCAGGAGGCATCGAGGATACTCCTGGCGAGGGTGTGATTCCTCGCCATGTTCTGAATTGGTAAATCTTCCACGACTATGAGGTCGTAGTTGCTCACGTAGAAGCGCGAGAGCTTGTGCAGAAAGTCGTCGCGCTGATTCACAAGCTTCTCGTAAGCCATGGCGAGCTTTACCCTCGCTTTCTCCAAGTTCTTAGAGCCCTTCTGCTTCCTCGACAAATTGCGCTGTAGTATTTTTATTCTTTTCAGAGTCTTCTCGTAGTAGCGCGGGTTTTCCACCTGCCTGCCGTCGCTGTCCGTGAGGAAGTGCCTTATCCCAACGTCTATGCCCACCGCTCTCCCGGTCTTCGGCAGAGGTTCTGGTTTATCTTCGACTTGGAAAATGGCATACCACCTGCCAGAACGCTCGCGCTTGATAACAACACCCTTAACTTTGCCCTTTATCCTGCGGTGAAGCTTGATCGGTATCTCTCCAACTTTGGAGAGAATTAGTTTGCCATCCTTTAACTTGAAGCCGCTCTGATTGTAGTTGAGTGTCTTGTACCAGCCCCTGCCTTTGAAGCGGAGCTTCCCCACACGCCGGCCGTTCTTTTTGAGATCAGATAGGGCGATGAGGTTGTTCCAGAGCTGGTGATTTACCATCTGCAGCACCTTGGAGTAAACTTTTCGCAGCTCTGGCTTCTCTTCACGCTTCAGCTTTACGATAAGCGCCTGTGTGTCCTTGTAATTGAGCCTCCTGCCCCCTGCCCTCGCTTTGTTTAGCTCCTCAAGCAGACGATTGTACAGCCAGCAGCACAGCTCAAGGTGCTCCTGAAGCTTTGCCTGAACCGCTTTCGAAGGGTAAATGCGGAAGCAGTAGCTGAGCAGCATGACACCTCACTTATATGTTTCTGCAGGTTTTTATAAAGGGTTAGTGAGAGCGCCGGAAAATTGAATGGTTGCGGGCTCTCATTCCCTCGCTTACGCAATGGGATTTCCCGCCCACGTCAGTTAAAGCTCCTCAGACCCCTCCCAGAGGTATTTAAACATTACGCTTGCGATCTTTACCAGCTCGGGCTCATCGCTCCACATTCCCACCCCTTTAGCCTCCTCAGCATACGGTGAGGCATAGAACACCTCTTCCTCGTCTTTTATAACAACCCAACCTATTTTTTCTCTGCACACCCTCACCTTCACNCCCGGAATTTTAACTTTCCCGAGCTCTTCGCCGGCNACCACCCTGACCTCTACCCCATGCGCAGCCTTGCTTTCAATAATCTTCCNTATGCTGGAAAGTTCATCAAAAAAGTCTGCTGGAATAAAGGGAACAAGTAAACTTAAAGAGACCTCAGCTGAGTTTATCATCTCCATTACCTTTTCCAGAATCTTCTCCTTNCCACGAATTATCCACACTCCAACCTTTTTTGAATCCTCGCTCAGTGGCTTTAGCTCATTGATTATCTCCTCTTTTGCCANCTCAAGCTTTTTCCTTGTCTCCCTCTCCACATTCTTAAGCACCCTCGCAGGCTCAACCGCTCTGTAGCGCATNGGCTTGCCCGGCTCCCTTACAATCCACCCCTTCCTCTCCAGAGAGGTGAGCACATCGTAAACCCTGGGATAGGGTATGCCTGCGAAGTCGCTTATTTCCTTAGATGTTAGCACACCTCTTCTCACAAGCTCTACATACGCAAGAGCTTCATACTTGTTAAGTCCAAACAACCTAAGCTTATCTTCGAGGCTCATCCCTTTNAAATCTCCNNTTTAAATTTTAAGTTTTATCTCCTCCAAGCTCAGAAAGTACACACCCTTCACTCGCCGGTTTCTCNCCCNGACAATCGCTTTCTCCATGGGTAATATATTATAATAGACGCTCTTAAAATTTACTACTGAGGGTGGTTAATAAAACCACGAAAAATATTAAAGTTGTTAACCACTTTCAGTGGTAAACATGCTTCTCAGAGGAGCCCTAATAAGACTTGCCCAGGCTCAGGCGGGAAGGGGCTATGCAATAATAGCTCTGGCTCTAATCTTCACCCTCGCGGCATCTTTGGGTTTGCCGGAGATTGGGCTTCAAACAGATTTGAGCAAAGAGCTTCCCTCAGGAATTGAATCAATTGAGAAAATGAAAGAGGTTGGTGCAGAGTTTGGAAGCTNCGACTCGGTAATTGTTATTATAAAGCTGTCGGACAGCGAAATTGAAGGCAGGGTTAATGACATTCGTGACCCGAGAGTTGCAAGAATGATTGAACAGATTCACAAAAATTTAGCTGAAGAGAGGGAAGTTTCAGAAGTTTACTCTGCTTACTCTGTTTATGAAAAAACAGGCTTGCCTCAAAACCTTGAAGTGAGCAGGGCTCTATATTCCAGAATTCCTGAGCTTAGAGATTTCTACTCCAGGGATTTAACCTCGACGGCAATATACATCTACTCAGATATAGGTGCAAGCGAGGAGAGGAATAGAGCGCTTGTGGATAGAGTTAGAGAGATTGTGGAGAGCTCTGAAAAGCCTCCCGGAGTAGAGGTTTTAATAACAGGCACTCCTCCCATGAGGGTAGCATTATTTGAGCTTTTAATCCACGATGCAGCGCTCACAATGAGTATAGCTGCCCTGATAATTCTCATTCTCTTAATACTCCTCCAGAGGTCTATAATTAAAGGTATAATAGTATTTACTCCTCTGCTGCTCTCTGTAGTTTGGACCCTCGGAACCATGGGCTGGCTTGACATACCTCTGAGCATAGGCACAGTGGGCATAGGGGCGATGATTTTAGGCTTGGGAGTGGAGTACGGAATTTTTGTAATAAAGAGGTATGAGGAGGAGAAGCTAAAGGGAAAGAGCCCCGAGGAGATTCTGAGGGTGGTGGTTCCAGGGGTAGGGTTGAATATCACCGGCTCTGCCACCACCACAATCGCTGGATTTCTCGCCCTTCTCCTTGCCACAATGCCCATGGTTCAGAAGATGGGCTCCACTTTAGCTCTTGGAATATTCTACAGCTACATTGGCGCAATAGTGGTGAATCCAGCATTAATAACAATTCTGGACAGGAGGGGTTACCTTGATTAAGGCTTATTCAAGATTTGTATCTAAGCACCCCTTTATTCTCCTTGCGCTATGCATAGCTGTAAGCTACTTAGCCTATCTTCAGCTTTCTGGGATTGAACTTGAAGCCACCGCCTTTGACAAGATGTTTCCTGAAGATATTGAGGTTATAAGAGGCTTTAAAATAGCAGAGGATCAGTTTTTCGGATCCCAGAATATGTTTGTGGTGGTTTTTATTGATCCAGAGCTCTACTCTGAGCACTCTGTAAGGGATATAAGGCAACCTGAGGTGGCTGAGTATATTAAAGCAATTCAGGGAAAGCTTAAGGGAATTGATGGAATTTCTGGAAGCAAAAGCTATGTGGATTATATTAACGGAGAGATACCAGAGACCCTTGATGAAATTAAACTTAAGATTGAGATGAGCCCTGTAGCTGAGGCTTATGTGAGCAGAGACAGAGCCACAGCATTAATAAAGCTTCAGGTGAGCGATGTCTCCGGGAGAGAAGAGAGCTTTGTGGAGGACGTGGAGAAAGCCATAGATTCTGTTGCTCCTCCTCCTGGAGTGAGAGCAGTCGTGGCTGGAGATCCTGTGAATGGAAAGATTTTCAAGGAGCTTACCGCAGAGGATATGCGGGCAACGACAAAGTTCAGCTTTATTGGGATTCTCTTCTTCACCGCCCTGGTTTTATCCTCCCTGAGGTACAGCTTTTTGCCCCTTCTCAGCGTAACCCTGGGAACCTTCTGGAGCTTTGGAATGATAGGTGCTCTGGGAATTAAAATCTCCTCAACTCTCGCCGGGGTGGTGAGTATGATTATGGGCATTGGGATAGACTTTGCAATCCAGATTATTGGAAGGTATATGCAGGAGGTTCAGGGCTATTTCGGCGAAGCCCTCAGCCCAGAAGAAGCTATGAGGATTACCTTAGAGAATGTTATAAAGCCCATGGGAATCACAACCCTCGCGGCTTTAATAGGCTTCAGAGCCATGGCTCTTGGGGAGCTCAAATTTATGCACGACTTGGCTAATGTGATGAGTATTGGCGTTTTAGCATGCATGCTCTCAGCTTTAACCTTCGTTCCTTCAGCAGTTTTAATTCTAAACAGATTAAAGGAGGTAAGGCAGTGAAGTGGCTTGAGGTATTTGTGGCTGTGCTGCTGCTCGCCGGAGTGGCTTATGGTCTGGATGCAGATTTTTATATAACAGGGATTGAGCATTCAAAGCTGAAGCAGGACAGCTATGGCTATGTGAATATAACCCTCAAGAATCTTGGACCTGANTATGCGGCNTATGNTCGNGTTACCTTCGACCCAGCAGATGAGTCACCCATAGACCCTGTGGGCTCCCCCAGGAAGTATGTGGGCAGGGTGAGGGAAGGTATTCCTGCGGAGCAGTACTTTGGGGTGATTCTCCAGAATGAGGAGGTTGAGCTGAGCTATAAAGTTTATGTGAAGAAGGGCACTCCGCCGGGGGTTTACTATGTTCCTCTTCTGGTGGAGTGGAAGGATGAGCAATTAAATCAAAAATCTCAGACCCTCTCGCTCGCTTTGCCTGTGGAGGGTGAAATCAAGCTGAGCATCGCTGGAATATCTACAGTCCCTCAGGATATAAGAAGCGGGAAAGACAATGTGAAGATTACTGTAAGAATAGCAAACACAGGCGATTCAGAGGCGAGAAATGTCAGGGCAAGGCTTATCCTTAAATCTCCTTTTGAAGAGAGCTTTTCTGGAGCAGGGAAGAGCTTTCTTGGAAATATTATGCCCTACTCGCAGGCATCGGCAGAGTTCCACATAGACGTAGCTGAGAAAGCAGAGCCGAAGAGCTATGAGATACCTCTCGTGGTTGAGTATGAGGACTCTTCCGGCAGGGAATATAAAGTGGAGAAGAGTATCGATGTGCTTGTGGAGCCCACGCCATACTTTGAACTCACAGGCGTTGAAGTGGTGCCAGAGAAGCCTTCTCCGGGAGATAGTGTAACTCTGAAGGTTAAAATAAAGAATACCGGCGGGGAAAAGGCTGAGAACACTGATATAAGGGTTATAAGGGAGAGTTCCCAGCCCTTCGACTTCACAACAAGGAGCGATTTCATAGGCAGCCTGAAGCCGGGAGAAGAGGGTGAAGGTGCTATAGAGTTTGAAGTTAAAAAGGATGCCATACCAAAGGAGTACAGGCTCAGGTTGAGCATAAGGAGTACTGGAGACAGCGAGGCTGGAGACGACAACGTCTACGTGCAGGAGCTTGCGGTACCAGTCAGAGTTGTGGCTAAAAGCAGCTCCTCAAATGGAGATAATAGGGCACTCTATGCAGGTGCTGGAGTTTTAGTAGTTGCATTGCTAGCCATGGGGGCAAGAAAAATTAAAAGTTAAACAACTATGCCCCCGCAGCTTTTATTGTAACTCAGCACCCTATGCCAGTATAGCGCAGCCCTACTTTTTCCACATTCTCCCTGCTCAGCACGCGTCTGCCGTCAATGACCACAGCATCTCTCTTGAGCAGAGGTTTTATCTCCTCCAAGCGAAGCTTCTTGTACTCATCGTGGTCGGTCAGTATCACCACCACGTCCGCTCCAGCCACCACCTCTTTTAGGTCGTTGGAGAACCTCCCCCCGAAGTCGTGCTTTGCGTAGGGGTCGTGGGAGATAACATCAACGCCGCGATTCATAAGGCTCTTTATAACCGGCTCCGCAGGGCTGAGGCGAACGTCGTCAGTGTTCCCCTTGTAGGCTATCCCCAGCACTGCAACCTTCGCCTGGCTTACGCTTTTACCTTTGCTCTTCAGGGCTTCCTCTATCTTGCTGAGCACATGCAGGCATGCTGTCGTTGCGCTCCCTCGCAGCTTCTATTACCTTTAGCTTAAGCCCGTGTCTCTCCGCCTCGTTTATCAGGAAGTAGGGGTCTTTTGGTAAGCAGTGCCCGCCCACGCCTGCACCAGGCATGTGCAGGTTTACGCGGGGATGCTTATTCGCAAGATTAATTGCCTTTATAACATCCACGCCTATGGTTTCGCACAGCAACGCAAGCTCATTCGCTAAGGCGATGTTTACGTCGCGGAAGGTGTTCTCAATGAGCTTCACCACCTCAACCACTTCAACGCTCTCCTCGTAAACATCGCCACTGGTAATCTGTCTGTACAGCGCAGCCGCTACCTGCGAGCTTGCCCTGTTTACCCCGCCAACAATGCGCGCATTGCTCTGAATCTCAGCCAGCGTGCGCGTGGGTATCGCCCTCTCAGGGGAGTACGCCAGGAAGAAATCCTCTCCCGCCTTCAACCAGACTCTTCAAGTATAGGCGCTATTACATTGCGGGTTGTACCGGGGGGAATTGTGCTCTCTATAATTACGAGATGCCCTTTTCTCAGCGCAACCGCGACGTCGCGCAGAGCGCTTTTGAGAGCGCTCAAATCAGGGCGCTTTTCCTCGTCTATTGGCGTCTGGACAACGACGATTACCACATCGCTCTCTCGCGCTGCCTCCCGCGCGGAGAGCACAGCCTTAAGTTTACCATTCGCCACGGCTTCTCTCACAAGCTCCTCCAAACCCGGCTCGTTTATCGGCGATGTTCCGCGATTAACGCAAGCCACGACGCTGGGGTTTATATCCGCACCCACAACCCTGAAGCCCTTTGCGGCGAGCACCGCCGCTGTGGGTAAGCCAACGTAACCCATGCCTACGACTGCAATTCCCGCGCTCTTTTCCTCTATTCGCCGGATAAGGTCCATAATCCACTCCCTCTCTATTCGCTGCATGTAGATAAGAAGAATCACCTATATTAACCTTTCCGATGCAACCATTTCTCACAGAAATGCTTATATCGAGCAAAAGCACTTTAGTGCAATATTAGCATTCATAACATTTTCTAACATTTCCATAACAGCAGCATTA
>Ga0180885_1003_pt1 | contig 10613 bp, 11 predicted proteins | sample Deesub1362A_J573_FD_124185 | JGI IMG/M metagenome (GOLD analysis project Ga0180885, IMG submission 124185) | Candidatus Hydrothermarchaeota archaeon JdFR-17 | reverse complement strand
GCTATATCAAGACAAAAACTTTATAATTGCTGCAGTTTTCCAGGTACATTAACCCTTCTTGGTGTGAAAAAATCGCTCTCAGGGCAAATCACGCAGTCTTCCAGGACCGCTCCAGAGCAGCCAGCGCTGAATCTCCCCGATGTCACAGTACTGCTTTGCAAACTGCTGAACTTGACGTTGATGTATAGCCAAATTGCTCCTCTATGAAATTTAAACGCGATCCCTCTATGCTATGTGCCATTATCAGTGAGCTTCATTTATCCTGGNTTGATATAGATTTAGTAAATGTCGCTTTTATATATATGCGTAAACAACGGTAGACCGTCGTTTACCGGGACTNAGAACTAAGGGATATATACCGGTGTGCCTCCTCGACCCTCAATTATTTTTTGTGCCTTATTGTATGTTTCTTTGTCAATTATCGCGTTGTGATTGTTCTTTTTAATAATTCCGTTCCATTCAAGATATCCTGCATAAATTGGATTCTTTAATATCTTTGAAATTGTATATTTTGCCCATTTTCTCCCTTTCTTTGTNGGGACTCTCATCTCATTGAGGCGCCTGCATATGTCGTCGAGAGTCTTTCCGTTTACATATTCATGAAAGATAAACCTGACATACTTCGCCTCCTCTGGATTGATTATGAGCTTTCCATCTGAATAATGATAGCCGTATGGATGGGCAAAGCCCAGGTACGGATGCCTGCCCTGACCAAGCTGCTCCGCTGGTGTCCTTGCTTTCTGCTCCATTCCGGTGTACACCCTTTCTCCTATCTGCTCACTTTCCAGCTGAGCAATGCGCTGTATAATGTCCATAACAAAACGCCCCATCGCCGTAGAGGTATCGAGACTTTCAGTCATGCTTACAAATTCTTTGTTGTTTTCATTAAGAAGCTCCATCATATCCATGAAATTNCTTGAATTCCTGTGAATTCTGTCCATTTTCAAAACGAGGAGCACATCCCAGTTGTCCATNTCTTCAAGCATCTTCTGATACGCAGGTCTGTTGGTATACCTGCCTGAATACCCATCATCCACATACTCNTTGTAAATCTTCCATCCGCGAGCGTCGCAGTAGCTGCGCAACCTCTCAAGCTGCGCATTCAGCGAAAAACCCTCCTTAGCCTGATCCTCAGTGGAAACTCTCACGTATATTGCAACTTTTTTTACATTTTCATTTATGTTTCTCTTTTTCACTCTGCCCATGGTTATATTTCCAAAATATTGGTGATATATATCTTTCCCTTAAGCAAATTATGATAAATTCTTTAAAATAGACTCTATTTCCATCAATGCAGCTTTCCTGAGTTGCCTTCCTTTCTCATCCCTTGGTCTCATCTTCTTGATAATTTGCCTGTATCTCCCGACAACTCTTTTAATTTTTGTTTTTTGTGAGCTAATGTCCTCGCTTTTTACCTTTTCAGATATTTCCTTCAATTTTTCGTAGTATTTGGCCAACCTATCCGAAGCTCTGATATATGTTTTTTTATCTACTCCACGACTTCTCATACGTTGGGGTGTGGTTTTTCCACTTCTCAGCACGGCTATGAATTCTTNCAGCAGAGCAGCTAGGTCCCTGCCTTTTTCTGTGAGTGTTACAACNTTTGATCTGCCTTTTTTCTTGGTTGTTACAATCCCTAAGTTTTCCAGATCTCTTATCAGATTAAATGAATGGGCATATGTAGAGTTTGTTTTGGCTGCGATCTCAGAGATATTTGCAGAATTTTTGTTTTTAAGATAAATTAGAATCTCTTTTGGCTTTTTTTGTAAAAACAATTCTTCCATTTCATTTCACCTCTATATATTATACGTTATATATTTTTTATAATATATAAACTTTTCTTTACAATAATGTTTTACATAATAAAACAAATTTGTAATCTGCAATAATGTTTTAATAATTAAAGATGCAACTGGTTAAGAGGTGAAGTTATGAAAAAGGTTACATGTCTGACAATTGCAGGCTCTGATAGCGGCGGCGGAGCGGGGATCCAGGCGGACCTCAAAACCTTCGCATCACTTGGGGTGCATGGAGTGAGTGTTATAACTTCTGTGACAGCCCAAAATACCAGAAAAGTAGAGGCAGCATTNGACCTTCCGCTGAGTTTTATTAAAAAACAAATGGACGCATTGCATAGAGACTTCGAAATAGGTGCTGCAAAGACGGGAATGCTTGNCACAGAGGAGATAATAAAGCTTGTGGCAGAGAATGTTGGGGATTATCCGCTCATCGTAGACCCCGTGATGGTAGCTACATCAGGGGATAGGTTGCAAGCAACAGAGGCAGTTGACGCGCTAAAAAAGTACCTCCTGCCCAAGGCAGCACTGATTACCCCTAATATACATGAAGCAGAGGTGCTTTCCGGTATAAAAATACGCACCATTGAAGATGCAAAAGAGGCAGCTATGGCAATTGCAGAGCTCGCCGAGGCGGTGGTTGTAAAAGGAGGACATCTCAATGGCATAGATGTGCTCTACTGCAATGGCAAATTTTATGAGTTCTCTGCGGAGTACTATCCGGGTAGCTATCATGGCTCAGGGTGCACATACTCAGCGGCTATAACTGCCTACCTGGCGAAAGGATTTGAATTGATAGAGGCTGTAAAGAAGGCAAAGGAGTATATCACCTGGTCGATACGCGATGCCTATTCTCCCGGAAAGGGCGCAAAAGTTCTGAACCACCTCTTTCTTTTAGAAAAGGAAGCTGAAAGGTATGCAGTGCTCTCTAGATTAGAAGCGGCACTGGAGGAGATTGTAAGTCTCCCGGGTTTCCATGCGCTGATACCCGAGGTGGGAATAAACTTCGTGTACTCCCTCCCTCACCCTAGGGTTATCAAAGATGTGGCCGGGATTAAAGGAAGGATAGTAAATGCAGGTGGCAAGGCTCTAGTAGCTGGTTGCGTTGGTTTCGGTGCCTCAAGACATGTAGCTAGGGTGTTGCTGGCAGCCTCAAGTAAGGATAAGAGCATAAGGTCGGCGATAAATATCAAATATTCGCAGGAGACATTGAACGCGCTGAAGAGCGCAGGATTCAACGTTGCCAGTTTTTCGAGGGATGAGGAGCCACCAGGGGTTAGCACCATGGAGTGGGGGACTCTTAATGCCATAGAAAACTACGGAAGCGTGCCTGACGCCATCTATGACGAGGGTGCTGTGGGGAAGGAACCCATGATAAGAATTCTTGGCAGAAATCCAAAAGAAATCGTCTCAAAAGTTAGAAAAATCCTGAAGAAGATGTCAACAGCGTAATGCTCACTTCGCTGCTCTGTAGATGTGCTCCTTATTGTCCAACACCTCAAAGTAGTTTTTTATATCTCCGATAATGGATTCCACCTTACCGGTAATAAGAAAACCTCCGTTGCGAAGAGAGTCATAAAGATTTCTATAAAGAATTTCCAGAGAATCGCGGGAAAAGTAAATTGCAACATTTCTACAGAATACCACATCGAAGAAATTGACCCATCTCCTCTTCAGGATATCATGTTTTTCAAAGAATACCATCCTCTTTATCTCAGGTTTAACCACAAATTTTTTGCCAACCCTGGTAAAATACTTGTTCAGCACTTCGACGTCGACATTAACCATTTTTTTAGCTTCATATTCACCCTTAAATGCCTTGGATAAGCACATATTATCTATATCTGTGGCATATATTTTTACAAAATGCTTCTCAAGCTCTTTTCCAAAAAACTCCGAAATAATAATAGCAATGGAATAGGGTTCCTCGCCTGAGGCGCAGCCAGCACTCCATATCCTTATATCTCGCTTGGATTTAAGGGCAGGCAGTACCTTACGCCTAAAAGCTTCGAAGGTGCTGGGATTGCGGAAGAACTCCGTCACATTTACTGTAAGTCTGTCGAGGAGTTTTTCATACTCAGTTGGATTCTTCTTCAGGAATTCGATATACTCATCGTAAGAGTTCAGACGATTAGCTTTTATCCTTACCCCTATTCTGCGCTTAAGATAGGAATCTCGGTATCCCACCAGATTCAGCCCTGTCCTTTTTGCTATCTCTCTGAGAAGCTTTTCAAAGTCACCAGGATACTCAAAAATCTTATTTGACTGGTCCAAGCCCAATCATCTCCACATTAGAGGACTGTTTTACCATATTTAAAGCTTCTTACATGTAATAATCCTGTTTCTATATCAAATTCGATGCTTCTACCATAATTTTTTCCTGTATCCTCACCCACTATTTTTATACCTTCTTTTTTCAGTATTTCTCTAACACTTTCAACGTTTCTATCACCTATGGAATTTTTGCAGTTTTTGAACATTGTCGCTCCGCCGGCAATTTTCGCAACTATTCTGCTCCTGGATGCGCCAAGTTTAATCATCTCATCCAGCATCAGCCTTATCGCCTGGTCGGCGTACTTCCCAGGGTTTGAGATTTTCTCAGTGCCGTTGCTTGAAGGGAGCATGACGTGAGCCAGCCCGCCGATCTTTCTCTCGGGGTCATACAGGGCTACGCCCACACATGACCCCAGGCCAAGGCTTACAAGCACCGCAGGCGACTTACCAACTCTATATTCCCCTATGCCGACACTCTGCTTCATCTCAGGTACATCCCTATACTTTCTAGGATCTTCCTGTAAGATTCAGCGTCGAGAAGGAAGAAAAATTGCCCGGATAAGCTTCGTGAAGAGATCACAAACTGGGTCTCTATGGTAACTGCATAGTCAACCTTCTGGCCAAGTTCGATAATTAGAAGGTCAACTATTGCNCCTGCCATATCATATGCCATGTTAGGTGTAGAGGGAACAAACTTTTTTCCCAGAAATTCTGCCAGGGCAGAGAGGTATGAACCAGAGATTATATTTCCGAGTTCTTCCAGGGCTGACTGCTCCATAGGAGACACCAGCTCAGTAGAACTCTCCTCCCCTAAAAGCTCCGAGGCGAGATAATGGGCGGTTTCCTCAGGGAGGGTAATAAGTATCTTTCCTGGTATATCTCCAAATACACTCAGGTATATCCCCACTATCGGCATCTCATAGCCGCCTATAACCTCTGGTACGCGCTGAATGGAGATTACATATGCCCTGGGCACGACCATCGTAACGCGCTTGTTTATCATTTCAGATAAAGCTGTAGAGGCATGACCAGCGCCTATGTTACCAATCTCTTTGAAAGCGTCCTGCTGCTCCTCAGTCATCTCATAAATTTTCAAAATATCCACCTCATTCGACAATACTTCCCACGTCCAACATAAGGGCAACCTCTCCATTTCCTAGTATGGTACCGCCTGAAAATTCGCGAACTCTCGCTGCTGTGCCTGAGATAGATTTCAGNACCACCTCCTGAATACCCACAATCTCATCCACGGCAACGCCTGTTCGCTTGTTTCCCTTTTCCAGCACCACTATGAATCTGCCTTCTCCGTTGGTGTTGAAAAGACTCATCACAGGTATTATCTCNTCTTCAAGCTTTATCACACGCCTGTTGTGAAGTTTGCGAATGCTTGAGCTTTCCAGAACACGAAGCACATTGGAAATCGGCACTCCGTAGGTTATTCCATGAATTCTCACAAGCAAAGCCTGGAGTATTGCCATTGTTATTGGCAGCCTCAGAGAAACCCTGGTGCCCTTATCTGGAGAAGTCTCAATCTCTATGAGGCCACCCAGGGATTCAATCATACTTTTTACTGCATCCAGTCCGACGCCTCGTCCAGAGACCTCAGTTACTTCGCTGGCTGTGCTGAAGCCTGGCAGAAACAGCAGATCAAGTATCTCCTCCNGCTTCAGNGAGTCTGCCTTCTCTATGGGTATAAGCCCCTTCTTTACTGCCGTCTCTTTCACTTTCTCTAGGTCTATCCCACGCCCGTCATCTTCGACTGAGATTACAACATTATCCTTCTCCTTGATCGCAGAGAGGGTTACTCTCCCTTTCCGAGGCTTTCCTTTTCTCTCCCTTTCCTCAGGGGACTCGATTCCATGCGATACCGCATTTCTCAAAATATGGACTATGGGTTCAACGATTTCGTCGATAACCGCCCTGTCCAGCTCTATCTCACCGCCGTATATGCTGAACTCCACCTCCTTACCCTCTTTCTTTGCTATGTCCCTTACCAGCCTCGGAAATGTGCTGAATACGTAGCTCAGAGGCATCATCCTTGCCTGCATCACCACATACTGAAGGTCGGAGGTAAGCCTCTTNGTCATCTCCAGTGCGTCTTTAAGCTCTTCCATCTCATGCCTCTTTGCAATATCTTCCAGAACAGAGCGGTTAATGATGAGCTCACCGGTGATGTTCATCAACGCATCGAGAGTAGAAATGCTCACCCTGATGCTCTGATTTTTTCGCACCTTTTCCTTAAGTTTCCTTATTTCCACCTTTTCTATTTCCGGCAGAGCTAAGACCACCGCCTTAATCTCATCTTCGCCGCGCTNTGAGCGCATGCGAAGTGTGAAACTCTGCCCGAATTCCTCATTTTCAAGTTTTTCAGGGTCAGGGAAGGTGGCTGTTATGTATCCAAGTTCAGAAAGGCTCTTTAGCACAGTAAAAGCGCGCACCGACTTAAGCCCACATCCTTTTTCCAGCCACACTTTGAGCTCGTAGTTTGCCTTGACTGCGCCAGGAGAGATTAGCTCCATAAAGACACTTTTCCTTTTCTCCTCCTTTTTTGTCCTTTTTATCTTGTCAAGGAAGAACTCCAGATCTGCCTCACCATCCTCCTGTGATTTCAGCATGGTTTCCAGCAGATCCACACCTTCAAACAGCAAGTCTATTACCTCTGGCTCCGCTCGCTTACCATGCCTCAGTCCATCTATTAGATTCTCAAGCTGATGGGTAAGCGTGGATATCTTCTCAAATCCCATGGTCGAGGCAAGCCCCTTTATCGTGTGNACTGACCTGAAAATCTCATTAATTGCCTCTGCGTCACCGGGATCTGACTCAAGCTCAATCAACAGGCGGTTCAGGTTCTGCAGGTGTTCTTCCGCTTCCTCAATGAAGAGCTCCATATATTTCTGAGTGTTCATATTCTACGTCACCCGTCTGGAAAGCTCTCTCGAAATATTATGCAGAGGCATAATCTTATTGACAGCGCCCATGTCCGCGGCAGCTTTGGGCATACCATAAACAATGCACGTCGATGGGTCTTCGGCTATTGTAAAGCCTCCTGCTTCCCTAATAGCTTTTAAACCAGCGGCACCGTCACAGCCCATTCCTGTAAGAATTACACCTATTGCGCGGCTTCCCGCAGTCTTAGCCACGGACTCCATTGTTACATCTATTGAGGGGATAACATTGTTTCTCTTCGGCCCTTTCGCCAGCTTTATTGAGAAAACCTCGCTGCCATTGATGCTACCTTTTTCTATGAGAAGGTGATAACCACCGGGGGCGATGTACACCCTGCCCGGGATAATAACCTCGCCATCCTCCGCCTCCTTAACCTCCAGGGCGCAGGCTCTGTTTAGCCTTTTTGCAAGCGAGGTTGTGAAGTTCGCGGGCATATGCTGCACCACCAGAATCGCCGCAGGTAAATCATTGGGAAGTCTTGATAAAAGCTCATTTAGCGCTCTGGGTCCGCCGGTAGAGGCACCTATCACAACAATTTTGAACTTTTTATCTGGAGCTTTTTTCTCTATCAACCTGCGCACGTCAACGCTTGCTGCGACCCTCACCTTTTCAATTAGCTCACTGGCAACTCTCTCCAAATCACCCATCTGCTTGAACACAAAATCGACAGCGCCCATTTCGAGGGATTCCAAGGTTACGTCTGGCTTGTCGTAGGAGCTGAACACAATCACAGGCGTAGGTTTTCTCCTCATTATTTCATTCAGTGCCGCCAGCCCACCCATTCCGGGCATTAGGATATCCAGAATAACCACATCAGGAGAAAGCTCCAAAACTTTTTCTACAGCCACCTCACCACTTTCTGCGGTGCCCACCACCAGTATATCTTCAGCCTCACTCAGTATATCGGTGAGCACGCGCCTCATCAGCGCGGAGTCATCGACCACGAGTACCTTTATCCTGGACATTTTTAAAATCCTAACCTGTTCTGTGGATCACTTTCTTAATTGTCTCAATCACCTTCGCAGGCTGAAACGGCTTTATAATGTAGTCCTTTGCACCTGCCTGGATTGCCTCAATAATCATGGACTGCTGACCAAGAGCGCTGCACATAATTATCCTGGCGTTTGGGTCGTACTCTATTATCTCCCTAACAGCCTCTATGCCGTCCTTTTCAGGCATTACTATATCCATGGTCATAACGTCTGGTCTCACCTCTTTGTACTTCTCCACAGCTTCCACGCCAGTGCTCGCCTCGCCTACCACNTCATACCCNGCNTGGGTGAGTATTTTCTTCAGCATATTCCGCATAAACGCTGCGTCGTCAGCTATTAAAACCCTGAGACTCACTCTTTCACCTCCTGAAGGAGTACCTCCCTTACCTCTTGAACGCGTTCAATCTCTTCTGGGCTTAGAATCTTATCCAGGTCGAGTATGATTATAAGTCTGTCGTCCTTCTTTCCTACGCCCTTTATGAATCTGGCATCTATCCCGAAAACTCTTGTTGGTTTATCTATCTCCTCTTTTGTCAGGCTGAGTACCTCTGTTACTGCATCAACAATTATACCAGTAGGTTCCTCCTGGTCGAGCACTACTATCCTGGCGTTGGGAGCATCCCCAGCTGGCAGGTTGAACAGCTTTCTCAGATTGATGACTGTGGTGAGCTGTCCTCTGAGATTTATAATCCCCTCAACAAAATCAGGCGCGCGTGGAAGCCTTGTGATGCGTTCGAGTCTTATTATCTCCCTGACCTGAGATACCTCGGCGGCATACTCCTCATCGCCCAGCTTGAAGACCACCAGCTTTAGCTCCTCAGCCTCATTCATTTTTATCCCCTACAGGTTGAACTTGTCAACAAGCTCCTGCAGGTCTGTGGCAAGCTTCGCAAGTTCCTGNGCGCTTGCAGAAAGGCTCTGCATGTTGGCAGTTTGCTCCTCTGTGGCGATGTTTGCCTCGTTTATGTCACGGGCACTCTTCTCGTAGCGCTGGGCGATTTCAAGAATAGCGGTAACCTGCTCTTGAGTGCGCTTCTCAGTCTCCATCTGCATCTCTTTTACCATCTCTGCTATCTGCTCTGCCGCCTTGGCTGAGCTCTCTGCGAGCTTCCTTCCCTCCTCCGCCACAACAGCGAAGCCTCGTCCGTGTTCGCCGGCGCGTGCTGCCTCTATCGCAGCGTTTAGAGCAAGCAGATTCGTCTGATCAGCAATTTTTGTTATGACCTTCACCACCTCTGCTACCCTTGCGGAGTTTTCCTTACTTATCCTCGCCAGTTCATTTATCGCCTCAGACGCAGCTGTGGCTTTCTTGGAGTTTTCAAAAGTCTCCTTGGCTATTGTTGCTATGGTCTCGGAGAGGTGCTCAAAACTGGCTGTCATTTCCTCGCTGCTTGCGGCAAGCTCCTCAGAAACCGCAGACACATGAGAGCTTGCTTCCTGGAGCTTTTCAACAAGCTCCTTTATCGCCCTCATCTCTCTGAGGTCTTTGATAATCTCCACGGTGCCCAGAAACTCTCCCTTGGAGTTCTTAATCGGCGAGGCAGTTATCTCCACAGGGATATCTCCGGTACTTGGTCTCTTAATGGTCTGGATTGTTATCTTGCCCTCTTTGAGAACCCTCTTGGCTGGGCAGGCATCGGTGTGACACGCCTCCTCAGGCAGGATGTCGTAGCAGTACTTTCCTATGGCGTCGTCCACATCTATGTTAGCAAGCTTTGCTGCTGCTGGATTGAAGTAGGTTATCTTAAGCTCCTCGTCCATCACCATCACAGCTTCGCCGATACTGTCAATAACCGCATTCAGGTCGCGCTTATCGCGAACCAGCTTCAAAGCGCCTATACGCTCACCCTTGCTGTTAACTATCGGCGAGGTGCTTATTTCCACCGGTATCCGCTTGCCATCTCTGGTCAAAAGGCTCACGTCACGCCGTATAATTTCGGCTCTGCCCTCACACACACTCACCGAGGAGCAATTTGGTGTGTGGCATGCTGGAGTTGTGCCTACGTAAGTGGTGAAATCATAGCAGTACTTGCCTATAACCTCCTCAGGCTTGTAACCTAGAAGTTCTGCAATTTTCTGATTGAAGTGTATAACCCTGAGGCTTGTGTCTGTGATGTAAAAGGCTTCCCCCATGTTTTCCAATACATCTGCAGTGATTCTCATGGCGTCATCTTCGCTTTCCATCTGAACCTCGGTATTCTCCATTCTCCCTGACGTTTTTGGTGTGGTTTTAAGACCAGGTATAGCAAGAAAAGAGAACAACCTCTTGATATTCATTTTTATCTACCTCTCGGGGAATTATGGAGCCTTTTTTAAAGAAATCGGGATTGTGCATATATAACATTTTTTTCTCAAAATAAGTCTCAAAAATTGAGAATTGAATACCGTCTGGAAAGAGGTGTAGATAAGGCTAGAATGTCTCAGGTTTCATAGCTGCCGCCTGCGTTGTCTCTCTGAAGTTCCCAAGTTTTTCCCAGATTCCACCCCAGATTGTAATACTTCAAAATCAGCGTATTGCTCTTTCAGGCCCGTCATGTCCCCTGCTCTCTAACTCCCGGAGCTCATCGCTGGCTAGCGCCTGAGCTCACCCGGGGACCCTCTACAG
>Ga0180885_1232_pt1 | contig 10652 bp, 13 predicted proteins | sample Deesub1362A_J573_FD_124185 | JGI IMG/M metagenome (GOLD analysis project Ga0180885, IMG submission 124185) | Candidatus Hydrothermarchaeota archaeon JdFR-17 | reverse complement strand
GCACCGCTCTCGTATAGGGCAAGGACAAAGGCTTTGTCCCTAGTAGTGTAGGCTGCCTCGGCAATGGCTTTAATATCCTCCTCGGTCAGCACCTCTTCAGGTAATGTGCCGCTCTTGGGATGCTTTATCTCCATCCAGGCTACCGCTTCGCCTTTACCGAGCCAGCGCATGTAGCGGCGAAGAATAACCTTCAGGTCGCGCCTGGTTCACTCCCTGTAGTCGCTCCTCTGAAGCCAGGCGGCGAAGCGCTTTATGTCGTCTATTTCCGCCTCACAGAAGGGTTTGCCGAGTCGCCTGCTTATGCTCACAAGGCTGGCGAGGTACTTGTTTATCTTGGCTGCGCTGTAGCCTTTAAGCAGCAGCTCGTCAACGAAGCGCCTAACGTCGGCTCTGTCCTCAGGGAAAAGCTTGGAGATGTAGCGCTCAGCATTCTTCTCAAAAATCTCCTCAAGCCCGTAGATGTCTACCTTAGCCACCATGTCCTTAGCCCGCCTTTGGAGTTTTTAAAGCTCCAAAAGCTTTTGTGGTGGCTAAGGCAAGCCCCGTTAATACCTAAGTCACGGGTCAGGAACTCAGCGCAGTTTTGCGACCTATACCACCTTTCATCTGTATTGGCACTGGCAAGGTGAAAACCTCAGAAATTCAGGCTTTCCATTTATACACTTCCGGCTCCCGGAGGTTCAAACCCCTCGGCGGCTCCGAGGAGGTTTGAACCGTGAAGACGATCAGAAGAAAGGAAGTGTTAAAGACCCTTTTAAAGCTTTATGGGGAGCTAGGCAGGCCTGTGCACTTAGCCGACCTGAAGAGAGAGCTGAGAATTCTAACCAAAAGGGACACGACCAGGCGAACCCACACGGAGAGTGACGCTCTAGCGAGGGCGCTCCAGCGATTATTCGACGAGGGGAAGATATCTAAGTCCAGAGAGCTTGTGAGGGTAGAAAGGTACCCTGTCTCCCCGTATGCAAAGACCATGAAACAGACCACCGCCAATGTGCGCTTCTACGCTCCTATTGAATGCGCTGGCAAGCGCATTAGCTTCGAGCTGAACGGAGAGAGCTACGACCTGGACTTTATAGACTGCAGGATGGAGGGCGAGCCGAAAACACCAACCAAGAAGGAGATGGTTCTGGAGGTGCTCAAATCCAGCGACAGGGCGCTCACAGTGAGAGAAATTTTAGAGCGCATCAACGAGAAGCACGGCGCATACGACGTCTCCACAAAGCAGAAATTCTACAACGCCACCACCTCCCTCACCAAGGGCGTGCTGAAAAAACTAATGCGCAACGGGCTCCGCGCCAGGAAGATCGACGGGAGGNGGGTTTGGTACTTCACTGAGGAGCAGCTGGAGAACTACAGGAAGCACTACGTGGAGAGCGACGTGATACTCCGCGCCGTTGAGGACCTAGTAAAAAGCGAGAAGTGCGTCCCCCTCACAAAAGTGGTGTCCACCATAGGTCTTTCCCCAGAGGACGTGAAGTACAAGATAAAGCGTGCTGGTAAGATTGTGCCGGTGACGGTGAAGGTGGCCACAACGCTGAAGGATACCAAGGTGGAGCTTGAGGTGGGGGAATACAGGAGGGACTCCTTCATCGACTGGCTGGGCGTTGTGGTTCCGAGGTCAGAGAACGGCTACGGCTACGAGACCATGCTGGTCGATCTAATCAGCGACTGGGAAGATGCTCTTAAGCGACAGATAAGGAAGAGCCTGTCCAGAATCCACATACGGAAGCTCATCGGCATATTTTACGAGAAGCTCGTGGCAAAGCTCTTTCAGCTCCTTTGCACCTCTGAGGAGCTTACTAGGGACCCGGAGCTGAGCAGGTACATGATCCCCTTCGTATTCCGCAGCGAGCGGGTTGCAAACGTCTGGGTGACTATGCCAGGGGGAAGAAGGGGAGAGTTCGACGTGCTAATAAAGGGAACCTTCAGAGCGTTTGACGTTATGGCCGAGGGCAGGGGGTTCCTCGACCTGGTGATACCCATAGAGTCGAAGTACACCGTGGTAACCACGGAGCATGTGACGTACTTCGACGATAAGGTGAGGAAGGTTTTCGGTGACGCCAGGAACGTTTTGCCCATCATGGTCGGACTCTCGTGGAAGCCGGACGCCATGGCTCTGGCGAAGCGCTTCGGCTTCATGACCCTCTACTTCTCCTCAATTCAGAACCTTCTGCGCGCCCTTACTGGTACGGAGTACAGCCTTGAGGGCGAGTGGAAGCGCGTTGAGGAGATGCTCAACAGGGGAGAAATAACCCTGGAGGAGCTCAGGAGGAGAATAAACGACCTTGAGATAAAGTACGAGTTTGAGGAGCTGCTGGAGAAGAGGATAGGCAGGAGGCTCGGCGCGAAGGTTAGCCGCAAAACACCGGCGCCTTATTCTGCGTCAAAGCAGAAAGTGGGAGAGCCTATGCCTGTTCCCAAGCCCATGCTTGCGGTTGCGGCGAGGAGCATAGAAGAGATTCTATCCCAGCACCCGATGCTGGCATGGGAGTACAAGCTCGACGGTATAAGGGTCCTGGCAAAGAAGGAAACAGGCAGAGTGAGGCTATACAGCAGGAACGGAAAGGATTTGACTGATAAGTTTCCAGACGTTGCTGAGGAGGTTGCAAAGGGGTTCGACGAGGATGAATGGATTATTGACGGAGAGCTGGTGGCAAAGAATGATGATGGAAGGTGGCTGCCTCCTCAGAAGTTGAGACACGAAGGCAATGGGAATTGGAAGTACTTCGTGTTCGACGTTCTAAGCCTGAATGGTGAGGACCTAACCGACTACTCCTATGAGGAGAGAAGGCAGGTGCTCGAGAGCAAAACGCTGGGGAACAGTAAGGTACAAGTCGTTCCAAGAATAGTGAGCTCCAGCAAAGTGGAGGTGGAGGAGTTCTTCACGCAGGCTAAGGCGAAAGGGCACGAAGGGGTGGTTGCTAAAGCTATAGCCTCGCCCTACAAGACGGGCAGGAGTCACAGGTACTGGTTCAAGTTCAAGGGTGAGCCAGATACTTTGGATCTAGTGGTGGTGGGATACAATTACGGCAAGGGTGGTGGTATAAAAAGCCTACTCCTAGCGACGAGAAAGGATGGAAAGTTTTTCACTGTGGGAAAGGTGGGCAGCGGTATCAGCAGACGAGATAGAAAGATGCTGAAGGAGATGCTGGATGAATGTGCCGTTAAGGTGAGGCCTACAAACGTTGTTTCTTCTGAGTTCCCGGATGTATGGGTTGAGCCGAAGATAGTTGTGGAGATTAGTTACGAAGGGGTAATAGAGTCCGAGAAACATTCTTCCGGATACAGCCTCAGGTTTCCAAGATTTGTGAGAGTAAGAGAGGATAAGAAAGTGAGCGAAGTCACCCTCATTTAAAGAGGATATCAAAAAGGTCTAAATCAACTTTTAAATTTTTAGGATAGGAACCGCAAACCTTTCACTAATCAGTAACTTCCTAATTATGAACTGGATTTATGAGATTGTATGTATTTAGACATATATTGCAAAAGCAAAGGAAGATATTTGACGGGTACATGAAGTCACATAAATATACGAGAAAGAGCACTTAACTACAACGATTAACTATCTTTAATAACTTTGTTATAACTATTCTCTATAGAAGAAATAATACATATTTAAGTTGAAGTAGTTGAAGTAAATGATATAAGGGAAAAAGAGTGTGAAGTATCGGTGATATGGATGACCAATGGTAAGAAAAAGCGCTTAAGGAAAAATCGAATTCCCAAACTATCACCTACAATGGAATTAATTATGAAATATAAATATAATAACAAAATTTCTCAAATTACTAAAATATTCGCTAAGCGAATGGAGTTATTAAGAAAGTTCGGTGAAGAAATAGATAATATTACTCAGAGATATGTTGAATTATATACTAAATTATTTCCAATTTTAGAATTCCAGCAACATATTTTAGAAGAAATTGAGACCATGAAAGAGCCTAGTTATTTAGAGTTCTACGAGAAATATGGTTGGCTGGATTGGATGGCCTGGGACGCTTTCATGTCGCTGTATTATGAGTATAAAGAAGGTAAAGATTCCTTTTTAGATGATTTTTATAAATATCTAAGCGAACCTGAAGCTATTAAAGAAATAACAGAATTATTAGAGAGTAGTAAAGTTTGCTCTAGAAGAATGAAAATTCTTAGGAAAATATTGGAATTTCACGTAAATGGTGATTATACAGTATCCATACCTTTAGCAATAATTCAGATAGAAGGAATAATCAGGGATTTAGCAGTTTTAAATGGGATTTTAGAGAATAAAGATAACCCACAGTATCGGATAGTGGATGAAAAATATAAGCTAGATAAAAAAGGAAATAAAATTAAAGTTAGTTTTGCAGAATTATGTATTGAGTTATTTGGTAATAAAGAGAAAATAATTGTAAAGGAGATATCACATCCAGTGACTAAAAAGCTAACAGAGGAGATTTACACACCCGATATTAGACATCCCATAATTCATGGCAATGCTGTAGATTATGAAGATAGAATCCTTTCATGTCATCTTATAGCTATAATCATTTCGCTTGCCAATAGGGCTGTAGATATAGAGAGGAAATCACAAATAGTTCCATATTGGGAACCGATTAGAAAAAATAAAGAGTAAAATAACCATTAGTAATAAAGATATCACTTTTCCAATGCTCCCGGAAAGCTTATTAATTGTGAAGTTTAAATTTCTTTGTAAAATTGTGAGGGAGATTGAATGAATAACAGCGCCTATATGCAGATAATTGGCTTTTTCATAGCTTTTGTTATTATTATATCTATTGCCAAAGCATTAAATGACCCGATTATATGGATATTTGCCATACTAGTCATTATATTTACATTATTCAAAATGACTACGGACTGAATAACTCCCTATCAACAAGTCTTCGAGAATGCAAAGTCTCAACGGAAGTTGGATGAATTGTCAAAGGTAATTTTTAATCTTGGTAAAAAAGAATGGAGGAAAACATTGATAAAAGGCCGGTTAAATACGCAAAAAATCAGCAATACTGCAATAACTATTTTTCGAATAAAAGGCCGGAAAATGGTGAAAAAAGATTAATATAGCACCACCATTAGTATCGCGCCCTTGTTCGGCTTAGGATCCCCAACCATAGGTGACCCTCTGATTTCCTTTTTTATTTTCCTACTATCTTCTCCTTCCTCATTAATTATTTTTAATTCTACAGTTAATGCATCAAAAACTCATCTATATGTCCAATAGGTAATATATATCAATAGCAGCTGTAATAAACACGAAGAATTTTTCTCAATGGTTGCCGAAAGGCTCCTCAAGGCAGGCGTCGTCGTACCCAGAGCGTGAGTTTCGGGGAACACGGCATGGGCTACGTGATGTTTGCACTTACGCAGTCTGTTGCCAGAATGGAAGAGGCGGTGGAACGCGTGGAAGAATTATTTTAAATCCAATTGTATCTGTAGATGAGGAAGGATGAAATGCACGGTGGCTATGAGTGTAATAGAGTTGGCGCTGCTCTGATGCTTCCATCTCAGTTGCATTTACCTCCAGGCCTCACAGAGCCGATGGAGGAGTGGGCTACTTCTCCCCTTTCCAATCTTTCAATAGGTTTTGTTGGATAGCTGTCCCATGCCTACCTTTGCGAAGCTGTAAAAGCTCACACAGCCTGGAAAACTCCCGACATCCACTTATTTAAATCTACTGAGGAAGAACATCGGAACAATAAAGATGAGCATCACCGCAGTTGGTCCACAGAGGGGCTTCCCCGGCTGCTGGGGTTCCCTCTGCTCCTTGGTGAGATTTTCTTCTGACATGGGCGTCTCTTTCTGCCGAAGTTCCTTCTGCTTCTGTGTAATATTTTCATCTCGCGTAAGTCTCTCTTTTCTGTTTATAGACTCAAGCAGTTGGGGCGTTAAATCAATCAGTTCATCACCATCGTATCTAACCAAATTTCCTGAAAATCTTGGATTTGCGAGGGTACCAATCAGCCAGTACTTGCCATTCCACACCATTTCGCTCGGGGCCGTGGAAGTGGGCATCCTTAGAGCAGTGAAGGTTTCTCCATCGTATTTTATCACTCCCCCTCCCTCTGTACCGCCTGTACCAATCAGCCAGTAGTCACCGTTCCACCTCATAAGCACCACACCCTCATATGGGATTTGAATTCCACTTTCTTGCGTAATGTCAACGTACCTGTCCCCATAATACTTCAGCAGCTTCTCTGCGCTTTTGTTCCATATTAGGCAGTATTCCTCGTTGCACTCTTTGTATATTTCCTTCTCAGCCTCCACCTCTCTTGTGCCAACTATTCTAAACTTTTCGCCGTCATAAGCGTAAATCCTGTGCTTGCTCCCTGCCACATTTCCCATCTCTTTTATAATCCAGACACTTCCATTCCAGGAAATATTTTCAATCCACAACGCCGGGACTGGAGGAGCAACCGGTGTAAAATCTTTGCCGTCGTACATCGCCATGAAAGCTAGTCTATGGGGCAAAGCTATGCCACCAATCAGCCAGTATTCGCCGTTCCAACCAATGGCATGAAGGTGATATTTAGCATCGGTGAGCTCCTGCTGAGCTAATACAGGGTCTATGCTGGCGATAGTAAAGAAGATTAAAAATAACAGAAGGTACCTCTTCATTTTCTTAACACCTAAAAAATTAAGAGATAGCGTGGTTAATAAAACTATGTGTCAGACTTTACGAAGTGCTGCTCATCAGGATCGCAATCACAGTCATTTGGGTAACATGGACCTGCACAGCCGTAATCTGTTTTGCAGTATGTATTGATAATCCTGTCTCCGTCGAGTTGTTTGTACCATGGAGCTAAAGGCATTCCGTATGTAAAACAGACATTACCGCAGAAGTCTACATTCCCTTCCCAAATAATAAAATGTCGGTCTCCGTCAGCATCGTATGCAACGAAATGTATTTTTACTTGTATTGAAGGCTCAGGGACATTTAGCCACTCTATAAATAAATCTTCGCATATGCTATCTGAGTAAATTGTTGTCGAGCAGGAAGTGTCAATGTAGGTGTTTATGTCTGGCTTGCAGGTCGGACATTTGGTGCAGTCTCCAGAACAAAAACAACTATCGTCATCATATCTCTGGATTCTTTTATGATGAAATGTAATATTTTTGAAATATACTGTTTGATCTGCTCCACACTGATTTAAGCTACATGTCATCTTTCCCACCTCCTTCAACAAACATCTTTGCTTCCTCTTTTTCTTTTATTGTCCAGAATTCTGGATTTAGTCTGTCTATTAAAGTTAATACTTGTTTTTTAGTCAATTTTTCAAGAGCAATTTTTAGTTTTCTTTTTTGCCAGTCTTTCACTCATTTCACCTCCCCTAGTTTTTAAGTATAATGGCACAAAAGTACAATATAAACCACCCGAAAACGTTCTAAACTATTCGAACAAAATCAAAAGATTTAAATAAGCACAAAAAATCAGCATCAATAACGGGGAGATGGTTGAGGAAACTTTTGAATTAAGTGACATTAGGGTGCTGGATTCAAAGGTTAGGGTGGAGATTCTCAGGCTGCTCAGCCGCAGAAGAGCGACGGTCTCTGAGCTCTTCCGCTCACTGGGCATGTCGAAGTCCACCGTGTTCTACCACCTTATAAAACTAAAGGAGAGTGGATTCGTAACTAGGATGGAAAACGGCAAGAGGAAGTGGGTTTACTATGAGCTCAGCGAAAGGGGGAGGCAGGTGCTCAAATACAGAAAGGTCAATATTGCACTGCTTCTCACCTCTTCTTTCTTTGCGATGATCGCGGGAATTCTGCAGATGGAGCGGTATGCAGCTCTAAAACCAGGAGTTAAAGGGGCGCATCCAGAGAGCTACCTGCTTTACTCAGGTATGGCTTTCATCGCCACATCAATTTTACTTTTCGCAACGGCTTTTGTTTTATGGTGGAAACAGAAGCAAGAGCTATGATATTTCTTCTATTAAATTTAGAATCGCAGAAAAGTTGCCATCACCCTCAGGAATCTCCGCCAGCTCCCACTTCGGCTCAACCTGCTGCATTGCTCCCCCCGCTGGCTGAACACCCACCCTGCGTAGGCTGCCATCCAGGAATACCACCAGTCTGCGGCAGGGGTAGGCGATCTTCCCGAAGGATACGGGGTACTCACCTTCAAGCACTATCATCACATAGCTGCTGTTGCGCATGAGTTCTTAAACCTCCCCGCTGCTCATGAAAGCGCTCAGGTTTCCAAGCTCCACCTCAAGCTGTTGGAGCATCTGCTGCACATGATAGAGCAGTTTCTGCGCCTCCCGCGTATTCGGGTCGAGGCTGAAGGTTCTCTCCCCGTACTTTACCCTGATCTCTTCTATTTCAACCTCCTGAATACCTACGGGCTGCACTCTGACCTTCCCTGTTACCCTCTCTTCTTTGAAGCTGGGCGAAAGAATAACATACAGCGATGCTGCAATAACCGCGAGAGAAACCAGAAGTACCGCCCTGCTCATCATAAGACCTCAAAAAAGATAAAGAGGATTAACCTCTTGCAGCGGGAATAACCCTCGCAAATCTCACCACCGAGCCGTCGCTGAGTGTCAGCCTGCCTTTGATCAGATACGCCGGAGTTATACTGGCGGGCATGCTCTCGGGGGGAGGCACCTCATACACCAGCTGAACGCTGTCTATCTCCGCATTCTCGTAGCCCATGCTCCTGAGCTTCTCCACAGCCTCTGTTTCAGAAATTATTGATATCTTCCTGTCTGGTATCAGCTTACCTGGGAAGCTCAGCACACCGGCGAGCTTTCCATCTCCTGAAAGGTAGACCCTCACCTTTGCACCTGCTCCGTGAAGGGGTATTCCGTTGTATTCCAGAGGAACATTCACATGCACATTGAGCACATACCTCTGCCTTGTGCCGTTTCTGTACGCTACAACCTCCTCGTCTTTCACCACCTCTAGCTTGGGGGATAGCAGGCTCTGCTCAAGAATGCCCATATCCGCCAGCTTCTGGACATACTTCAATGCCACAGCTTTGGCTTCAGCCTCTGATGGAATCTCCTCCGGCAGATTTCTTGTATCAAAGGCAAGGGTGCTGTTTAAATACCTCACCGCACCGTACTTATAAACAGTGGCATCTCTGAACACCCAGGCTTTGCCTTCCACAGCCGGAATACCCTCTATTCCAAGAGCACGTGCTATTGCAACAGCCTGCTCTCTGGATAGCTGCTGGTCCAGTACCTTCAGGGTGTACACTTCCTGACCGGAAGTCTGCACCTCTCCCCCTGTAAGGGCATAGAGGTATGCACCTGTAGCGACCACAACAAGAAATACAATAAAAGCTTTCCTCATTTTAACCACCTCCTAAGACTGCACCCTTCCCCAGGCTAAGCAGGCTGGCGAATCATAGTCGCTGCCCACACTGCCGTAGCCGGGAAGGTAATCGTCGTTTTCACACACTCTGAGGTAGGCAGAGTAAACATCGCTGGGCTGAATGTCGATGTTTGCCTGAATCCACGCATCCTTTATTTTCATCCCCTCGCTTATGTAGCTGACAAACCTGCTGCCCATTACATAGTCATAGGAAATTGTGTCATAGCCGAGGATCATGTGCAGCCCCCTGAATACTCCCCAGCCCCAGCGGTCAAATACATCTCCTGCAGGGTCGTCGTACTTTAGCACCTCGCATGCACTTATGGTTACCCACTCCAGGTCCGTATCTCCCCACTCAGCTTCGGTGTAATGCACTCTGTAGGTGTAGCTGCCATCGCCGTCGTGGCTGGTGCCAAACCAGAATGCAGTGGGCGAGCCATGGCCAGAGAAGTATGCAAAGTCCAGGGTGTCTGTGTAGCTGGAGTCTGAACCCCCTGCACTGGCTTTCTCAAAATCCGACTCCCAGGCGAGGGCATCACCATAGCTGAAGCGTTTCGTCCAGCCTATGTTTCCTAAGGCATTGTAGAAGCTTTCCGCATCTTCCCGCGTGTTTTGCAGATTTCCAAGCCAGGTGTTGCTGTAGTCTTCCACCCACTCCACGCCAACCTCACGAACGTTGCTGTCGTCGCTGCCGGCATATACCGGAGCCAAAATAAAAAAAACCTGCAAGCAGGTATATCCATGCTTTTATCGCTATCACCCCCTTTTAATGATTGAAAAAGAAAGGATATTTAAACCCAGCGAAAATGTTCTAATCCTTTCGAACGAAATCGTAAAGCTTAAATAGCAAAGCGCATCCGCCTGATTAAAAGCGTCATTAGCAGCAGAAGCAGAACAAGCGACGGTCCGAAGATTGCCTTCCTCGTTTCTTCTGCTGATATTACAGGCTTTTTGATCGTCAGGTTCGCTGTTTGCCCTAAAGAATCGGCATTCAACATTTTTTCTGTCAGATCTTCGAAAGATTCACCAGAGTATTTAACTAATTTTGGTGAAAGGCTATAAGAATCTCTCCCGCCTATCAGCCAGTATTTGCCGTTCCATTTCATATTATTAACTGTTATATTACCCTGAATTTTTTCGATATTCCTACCATCAAATTTAATCACCTCTGAATTAGTTCCTACAAGCCAGTATTTGCTGCCCCAGCGAACAACATTAATTTTTCCTATATTTTTAATGGTGCTGTCAACTTAAGCTATAAATGTGTAGTGGAGGCGTCCTTTTTGTTTGGTGATAAAAATGCTAGAAATAGCATTTCAGCGGAAGAGGACGCCTCC
>Ga0180885_1233_pt1 | contig 10653 bp, 9 predicted proteins | sample Deesub1362A_J573_FD_124185 | JGI IMG/M metagenome (GOLD analysis project Ga0180885, IMG submission 124185) | Candidatus Hydrothermarchaeota archaeon JdFR-17 | reverse complement strand
TCCCGGGGTAAAGCCGCGCAGAACCGCGGAGATAGTTTCATCGCCGCGAGTGCGAAATCGCTATCCACGAAGCCAAGTACCTCGGCAGCGACCTCGGCGGCTTTTATCGGGCGATTGATTATGAGGTTGCTCGCCTCTTCGTGCACCTCAAGAAACACGCGCAGCGCCTTCGAGTCGAGAAAGTCTTCGCGCGCAATTATCCCGTAGCTGGGATTGAAGGGCCAGAGCCTCGCCGGTGGGAGGGCAATTCTAGCGCCCAGCTCGCGCTTAAGCAGTGCCGCGAGAGCAGGTGTGCCAATCGCTGCAGCTATTTCCCCGGCCTCCATCGCGAGGGGTATGAAGTCCGCCCACGGGTAGTTTATAACCTCTGCCTCTACGCTGTGCTCCCTGAGAAGGTGGCGCAGGATAATGTCATGGATTGAGCCCCTCGGAGGGGAGCCTATTCGCTTGCCCTCAAGGGAGGTAACGACATCTTCAACGCTCTGCCCATCAACGCCTTCAGCTGTGCACAGGGCTGTGCCCTCCACGTGTCCCCCGGCAACGCATTTTATCTCTGCCCCCTGCGCTATGCCTATCATCACTGGGGGTAGGCCAATGTAGCCGATATCAACATCACCACGCCTCAGCGCCTCAACTATAGCAGGGCCGCCTCCGAAGAGTTTCCAGCTTGCGCTTACTCCTCGGCTCTCAAGCATGCGCAGCCCGCGAATGATTAAGGCGGTATGGTAGACCGTAGAGAGGTGTCCAACCCTAATCCTCATCTCTCAGAAACCCCATCACATTTGCTTTGATATCCTCGGGCGATAGGGGGATGTTACTCACGCGAGCGTTGCCTGGTTTTGTTACCACGTGCACAAATCGCGGCGCCTCGCCTCGGTGCATGGCTTCGACTACCTCTCCAGGCGTAGAGACGCGGGAGACGTTTTCTATGCCCATTGCCCTTGCAAGCATCGCCAGATCGGCGCTCCGTTTTGTAGCGGTTGGCTGGTTTCCGGTGCTGCCGTAGGCTGCGTTGTCTATAGCTAAAATGATCAAATTCCGCGGCGCCATCTCAGACACCGTTGCCAAGCTGCCTGGATTCATAAGCAGACTACCGTCGCCGTCTATAACCACCACCTCTTTTTGCGTACCCAGAGCTATGCCAAGCCCAATGGGTGTTGCCATGCCCATGCTCCCCAGCATGTAGAAGTTGGAGCGCTGGTGGAGCACATGGTATAGCTCCTTGCTGGGCACGCCCAGGTTGCTCACTACCACCTTACCGCGGAGCTCCTCTCTTATGGCGGCGAGAATCTCAAAGCGTGTGTGCTTCGCGGTAGCTTCCTCGCCTTCAAAAGCTCGCCTGGCTACAGTTCTGTCTTCACTCTCCCAGGAAGGCATCTTAAAGTCGCTGCCCTCCCACACCTTCGGGCTCAGCAGCGCAGCAGCTACACGGCTCTCCTCGAAGGCGATAGAGGCAGCCTCAGCTATTTTTGGTATGTCCTCCCTCTCCTTAATTTCCACAAATTCTATCTCAAGAGCTTTCAGGAGCCTTGGCACAAACATGCCCATGGGCTTCTGAGCCACTATCGCCTCTTTATAAACCCCCCGCCAGCTTATTAAAAGGAAAAGGGGGAGCTCATATAGCTTAGTAAGCGATGCCATTGCATTAATCATGTTCCCTATGCCAGAGGTTTGTACCAGCATCACAGGTTTCTCCCCAGCGAGCGCAGCGCCTGCGGCTATGCCCACGCCTTCTTCCTCGCGGGTGAGAGGNACATGCCTGAATTCTCTGGCAATGAGATAATGCAGCGTTTTAACCTTATCACAGGGCAGCGTAGCAGCGAGGGTTACGCCTGCATCCTTTAAAATTGTGACTATCTCCTCTTCAGGGCTCATAGCTCAAGCTCCCTAAGCTCGCTGTCACTCGCATTTTTGCTGAGAATATAGTCTTCCTTTAATCTGTGAAGCTTTTTATCCTTTCGTAGCCTTGCGCTTCCGCCGCCGGTGATGTTGAGTAGCACCGTCTCGTGCCTACGAATGCTTCCATTTTCAACTGCCTGCAGAAGTGCAGCCACTGCAACGCTGGCAGCAGGAAGAATGTCTATCCCCTCAAGCTTTGCAAAAAGTGCCTTGGCGCGCTTTGCCTCGCTGTTCTTAACCCCGTACATCTCTCCCTGCGTGTCCACAAGCGCGTCGTAAACTCCACCTGCTATGCCATATGGAGGGTAGCGGTTTGAGAGCACCCGCGCGTAGATCAGGTCGAGCACATTTTCAACCTGCGGAATGTCCTCCTCAGGCACAATCTCCCGCCTTCCTGCACGCCATGCACTGTACATAGGTGCAACGGGGAGATTCTGGGCCAGGTGAAGCCTTGGCAAAGCTTTGCCAAAGCGTCCGTCCTCGCGAAGACGGAGCGCCGCCTCGTACGCTGCAATAGCACCCGTACCACTTCCCACCGCCTGGAAGTAGTGCTGTGGCATGCACCCAATTTTAAACACAGCGTCGAGCAGCACTGTAGCCAGGCCATCTCTGCGAGCTATATTCCTAGCACCACCCTCATAGGTAAAGCCTCTTATTCTGGAAAGGCGCTGGGCTATTGCGATGCTGTCCGAGTAGTCGCCGTCGGTAATCATGACCGTCTTCACATACCTACTGTCATAGCGTGGAAGAAAAACTCCGCACAGACATTTTCTGGGAACGAGGAGTACCACAGGGAAGTGCTCCTGCGAGGCTGCAGCGGCAAAGGCTTTTGCAGTGTTACCTGCGGAGGCCACGACCAGTTTGGTGACACCGTTTTCCTGTGCATAGCGTATAGTTACCGCAGATTCAAGCTCCTTGAAAGTGCACGTCTCCATGCCCACCCCTTGCTCAGGCCAGTAGCCGTTAAAGGCGATGTAGAGGTTTTTGAGCCCTAGTTCCTCTGCCAAGCCCTCGCTTTTGTAGGTCACTGACTTTTCACTATAGCTTGAGGTCCCATTAACGGGCAACCAGTCAATGAAGCGCCATATTCCGGGGTGGTTCCTGAGAGTTAACTTCTTCTCTGGATATATGCTTCTTGTTAATCCTTTGTGGTTGGGGCAGGCGAAATTAAATGAAACATTCTTTCTAACCTCTCCCCCTTCGAGGCAAAGTAGATGAAACTTCTCCATGAAGATACCTCAGTGGTGTGGAAAAAATCCTACCATGGATAGCATAATTTGAAAATCATCCAAATATTGTTGCACTTTAAAAGACGATTTTCACCTGTCAACTTCATGGAGATCGTGGGAAAGAAGGGACGGGACTATAAGGATAGTGCCANATAAATTAAGGCATATATTTAAATAAGAACAAAGAGATACTATTATATAAGAATGTTTTCTTGGATGTGGTGGGGATTAATGTACCTGGAAAATTAAAACTTGGAACTAAGTTCCTTCTTGTTGTCGGAACTGTTGTAGCTGTGGTTATCTCATCTATTTTTGTCTGGGAATACAAAGAACTGGAAAAACATATAATAGGTGGGGTAGAGAAGCAGGCTGAGATAGCCTTCGAGCAGATCGTTATNACCCGCCAGTGGAGTGCAGATTATGGAGGGGTATACGTTGAGAAAAAGGCGGGTGTGGAGTCCAACCAATACTTACTTGAAATTGGGATTAANCCAGATATAACCGATATCGAAGGGAAAAAATACACCTTAAAGAATCCTGCCCTCATGACAAGGGAAATCTCAAGCTATGCTGAGGCAAGGGGAATTCATCAATTCCATATCACCAGCCTCAAGCTCATCAATCCCAACAATGCCCCAGATGAGTTTGAAAGGCAGGCGCTTGAAAAATTTGAAAATGGAATAAAAAGCGTTTCTCAGATAACANTTAAAGAAGGCACTCCAGTCTTCCAGTACATGGCACCTATTTATGTGGAGGAGGCNTGTCTGAAATGCCATGGGCATCTGGGGTATAACGTGGGGGANATTGCAGGAGGCATAAGCGTNTTTGTGCCTATGCAGGAGGCGTACCTGGCTATTCAAAATACAAAAAGAAATCTNTTCTTTTTTGCAGCAGCAATAATACTCGTTTTAGAAGCAAGCCTCTATTTGTCAATAANAAAGATGGTAACGAAGCCCTTAGAAAAACTTACCAGAGGTGCAGAAGAAATTGGAAAAGGCAATNTGGACTACAAGCTTGAGATANAAGAAAGCAGCGACGAAATAGGCAAACTTGCTGGAGCCTTTAACTATATGAGTTCAAAATTGAAGAAGTCTCATGAGGAGATAAAGCTTAAAGCCAAGCAAATTGCTCTGATGCGGGACATCGACAAAGCTATACTCTCCACAATGCGCATAGATAAGATGGTCCCTGCAATTATCAAGAAAATAAACAGTGTAATATCCTGCGACTATGTTCATGTAGCTATCCTTGATGAAAAAGGCAGAGAGTTCTATGTTATTGGCTCTTCTGTGGAAAATNAGTCNCCTATTAGTTGCTCTAANATACCATTTGAGCNGGCTTCTCAATGTCCTGTTTTGAGAGATAAAAAACCCATGATTTGCGGGGATATAGCCAAAGAAAACCCTTGCAGCATGTGCACCTTCGGTTCAAAAATTACAGAGGAAGGGGTTCGTTCTACATTAATTGTACCACTTCTCGCAGGGGAGCGGACATTAGGCCTCCTTCATCTTGCAAGCCTTACCACTGACGCTTTCAATGAGGAGCACATGGCAATAGCGCAGGAAATTGCAAACCAGCTTGCGGTCGCTCTTGAGAATGCAAGACTGATTGAAGAGCTTAACGATGCTTATAAGAAGCTTGAAGAAAACTATCTCGATTTAAAAGAGATAGACAGGGTGAAAACCGATATTATCGCAAACGTTTCTCACGAGCTTAGAACGCCATTAACCATTGTGAAGGGTTTTATTGAAATTGCGATGGAAGAAGATGATAAAGAGGAGAGAAATGAACTCCTTTCGATGTGCAGGAAGGCACTATTCAAGCAAAATAGAATTATAGACGACCTGATAAATGTATCAGAGTTCGAGAAAAAGGAGTACAAATTAAAATTCGAAAATGTTGATTTAGAGCATGTTATCCAAATTGCCAAAGAAGAGATTAAATCTTACGCACTTGAAAAGGATATTAACATAAAAACGTCAGTAGAAGAAAGTATACCTGATATAAAAGCAGATTTCGAGGCCTTAAAGCATGCAATTACTAATTTGCTTGACAACGCAATAAAATTCAACAGGAAGGGCGGAGAAGTTGTCATAGAAGCAAGGCAAAAAGGCAATGTGATTGAAGTATGCATTGCAGATACTGGTATTGGTATTCCTAAAGACAAAATACCTAAGCTGTTTACACCCCTATACCAGATCAATGCCACCACTACTCGAAAATTCGGCGGCACTGGCATGGGCTTGGCGGTTGTCAAGAGAATTATTGAAGCCCACGGTGGAAAAGTATGGGTTGAAAGTGAAGAGGGTAAAGGGAGCAGATTTTGTTTTACCCTGCCTATTCAGCGATGAATCCACCATCGAGTCATACTAAAACCTCGAGGGCTATGCCCAGAAAAACCGCTACAAGATAAACCCCTGAGCNTTTGTACGCTTTCCAGGCAACNCCACNGTTCTCAAGAAGCNTCACATTTAGATAAAGGAAATATAACCCAGCTGCAAAAGCGAGGGTCAAGTATACATACCCAAGTCCCGCCACAGGAGAGAGGATTAGTGTGGCGATGAATAGAGCAAAGGTGTTGGCAAGAAGGTATTTTGCCGCCTTTCTATGGCTCACAATGGAAGGAAGCATAGGCACCCCAGCGCGGGCGTAGTCGGCGCTGTACACCATGGCAAAGCTCCAGAAATGGGAGGGCGTCCAGAGAAACAGTATTATGGAGAGGAGCAAGGCAGCGGTATTTATTTCCCCGGTAGCGGCAGCCCAACCTGCGAGCACTGCAAAGCTTCCCGAGGCACCGCCAAGCACTATGTTCAGCCAAGTCCTTCTTTTTAGCAGAAGGGTGTAAACTACAACGTAAACAAAAGCGCCAAGGAGGACGAAAGAAGTGGTAAGAAGGTTTAAGGATAGTGAGAGGAATACCGAGGCGACAATCAACGAAATTCCAGTAATGAGGGCAATTCTAGGTTCAAGGACATGCCGCGGTAGAGCTCGGCTCCTCGTTCTCTTCATTTTTGCGTCTATATCTCTATCCATATAGTTGTTTATCGCTGATGCGCCTGCGGAGGCAAGCGTACCTGCGGCGATAAGGAGGGCAAGGTTTCTGAGCTCAACGGCGCCCGAGCCTGCGAGAATCATTGAGACCACTGAGACGAAGACCAGCAGCGCGACTATTCTGAGTTTGAATAAACCCAAAAAGTGTCTCATAGCTCACCCCCTGAAAAATGAAAAAAGGTATTCGCCTACCGGATCACCACCGGCGGCGCACCAGGGGTTCCGAGGTTTATTATGTTCATCGTGGGTACCACGTAGGCCATNAGAACAAGCAGCAGCGCTATGGCTGTGAACAGCTTGAAGTTGTCCACCACGCCTAGAGAGCCCTGGGGAATCTCAACGTTACTCGGCTGGGCAACCTCAACCCTTGCTCCTGAGGTCAGCGTCCTTAGCACATTGTAGAGGAAAAGCATTACACTGGCGAAGAGAAGCGTACCGCCTATGGCTGCGAGCACCAGCAGAGGTGCCCATCCCTGCGTGGAAGGATGTCCTCCGAAGGTGACGTCATATGTTCTTCGCGGCGAACCTAGGATGCCCAGGTAGTGCATGGGTGCTGAGAAGAGTATCATCCCGATAAACCACAGGTACACCTGGGTTAACGCCAGTTTGGTGCTGTAGAGCTTCCGCCCGGTTAGCATGGGCAAAAGCAGGTAGCTTACACCCATAAAGGTCAACGCCACAGCAGAGCCCACCGTTAGGTGAAGGTGTCCAGGAATCCATGCGGTGTTGTGCACCACATAGTTCAGGTTATGCCCAGCGTTAACAGCGCCTGTAGCACCAGCGAAGCCGAAGAGTATCATTGCGAAGGCGACGGAGGCGAATGTGGGGTCACGCCACGGCAGAGCCTTTATCCAGCCGAGTAGACCCTTGCCTCCTCTCGCGCGAGCAGCCATTTCCATCGTCGCTGTTATTGTAAAAGCGGTTATTAAACTGGGCACGAAAACGAAGAATGTTGTGGCTGTGTGGAGGTATTTCCAGCCTGCTTCTATGCCTGGGTCCATGAACTGGTGGTGGTAGCCCACTGGAGTTGAGAAGAGTATGAAAAGCATGAAGACCACTCTTCCTAAGAAGTCGCTGAACAGTCTTACGTTGAGCAGTCTTGGAAGTACAGTGTACCACACTATGTAGGCAGGGAGCAACCAGAAGTAAACCAGGGGATGCCCGAAGTACCAGAAGAAGTTCCTCGCAAGCAGGGGATCTATCCTCTCTACCAAGCCTAGCGACCATGGAATGAGCTGGAAGAGCATCTCAATGGCAACGCCTATTGTGGCGATGTACCAGATTATCAGCGTTGCNACGACGCCAAAGACACCAAGCGGCAGCTTTTTGTCAGTGTTGCCCATAGAACGCCATTTTTTCACTGTTAGAAGGATGTTGGCAGCAAATATCCAGNTGCCTATCACCAGTATTGTTGCGCCGATGTAGAAAAACGGAGAAGCTTTCATCGGCGGATAGAAGGTGTAGAGCACACTCGCTTTGCCGAGCAGTATAGGCACTGCNGCCATAACAGTNCCCACTATCACCAAGCCATACGCCACCTTGTTTAAGGCGTGGCTGTAGGTGTCAATGCCCAGCTCGCGTGTGACCACATATATTGCCAACGCCATTATAAAGAATGTGGTGAACACCAGTGCCATGATAACACCGTGGGCTGTGAGAGAAAGGTAGTACTTGTCTGCCGGAATGATACTTATCCCAGGTACGCGCTCTAGCACCTGCAGCAAGCCGAAGAGAGCACCAAGCCCAATCGCCACGTAAGANACATAAAAACCGAGCCTAATAAAAACGTCATCCTTGAAGTTACCCATTTTTCATCCCTCCGTCACTATGAGCGTGCCTTTCATGAATTGATGCCCTCTGCCACAGTATTCATTGCAGACGATGAGATACTCACCAGCCTTCTCAAATTTTGCTGTAATTACAGTAATGTAGCCGGGGATTACATTAGCCTGGACATTCGTGCCCACCACGTGGAAGCCATGCTGCACGTCTGGGGAGGTGATGTAGAATTTCACATACGCACCCTTAGGTACGCGAATCTCCTTAGGCGTGTAGCTCCACATCCTCGCCACCATGTAAACGTTGTATAGCTCACCCGGTATAACCTCCTCAACTCTGGGGTTAGCGAAGCGTTCGTCTTCATCGATTTTTGTGGGGTCTATGACCTCAGCATCCTGTGGAGGTTGAAAGCCGACGACGAAGCTGAAGTAACCGGTGATTCCAAGAAAAGCAAAGACCATTATTATAGAGAACCCAAGCCACGNCTTTTCGTACTTGTTGATGCTCATATGTAGCANCACCCCCCGACTCCAAAGTTTCTGGGCAGGAAGACGCCGAAGTACATTCCCAGCCATATCACCAGAATCACCAGCGCAAGGAGTGTCATCACCACCAGCGTTCCTGTAGGCTCAAAGTCCTCGCTAACAGTTTCCACAGGAAACACCCCATTATGGTGCTCTTTCCACTCAGCCGAAGTAGCGGTCTAACAGAGCCTTAAGTGCCCTTGCATGCCTTGCTTCGTCCCTCGCTGAGACATCGAAAAAGTCGTGTGCCTCGTCTATGCCGTTCTCCTTGGCTTTTACAGCAGCCTCCCTCTTGCCCTTATTTGCGTTCTGCTCTCCCTTGAGCATCTTCTCAAGGTTGGCTTTTGTGCTTTCGCTTACCAAACCGTTCATCTCCGCAAACACAGCAGCGTGCTGCGCCTCTTCCCAGGCAATCTTTTCAAAGACTAGGGCGACCTCAGGGTAGCCCTCACGCATGGCAACTCTCGCCATGGCAAGGTAAAGTCCCACCTCGGTGCACTCACCGCGGAAGTTCATGTTTACTTCCTCTTCCACGACACTGCCCTTGCAGACACCCAGCTTATTCTCACTTACAAGCTCCATTGCTTCACCTCCATGTTTAATATTTTTTTAACTGTTTCATAATTATGTAACTGTTAAAAATACATCTAACTATAAAAATTTTTTGGTCGTTGATATCCTCATTATTTTTGAGTTCGTTANGCAACCTTGCTTAATAAAAATATAACAATTTGATAAACTTCTAATAATCACGCCGGGTGAGGATATGGCACAAAAGCCTTACATGCTGAAACCTGACCTTGAAATCGCGAAGGTTTTCTCGGATAGGACCAGGGCTAAGATTATAGAGCTTCTGGAGAAGAAGGGTGAAATGACAAATACTCTTCTTTCAAGGGAGCTTGGAATCTCAAAGGCAACGGTGACCCATCACATGAAAATTCTGGAAGAGGCAGGAGTGGTGAGGGTTTCAAGAGTCGAGGAAACCCGGGGAATCCCGAAGAAGTACTATACCATTGATGCAAAGTTTCTTGAGTCTAGGAGGGAGGACATCTCTAAACCAGTGATGGAAGAAGTGGAGAGGGAGTTTAGAAAGCTCTTCCAAAATAAAAAATTCAGGGGAAAGTTGAGCGATGAGGTGAACATCTCATTTCTCAGGCTATACAAAAGTGCGCTTCTTTCTGCAAAAGTGAACCTGGACGATGTGCTATTTGACCAGGGGTACGAACTGGGTAAGAATGTTTTCTCTGAGATGGTGGCTGGAGAGAGTCTTGAAGAGGTGCTGATTTCGCTTGGCCACCTCTGGGAAGAGCTGAAGCTTGGCACAGTTGAAATTTTGGAAGTCGGCGACAAGGCGAGGATTGTGGTTAGAGATTGTTACCAGTGCATGCACATGCCAAATGTAGGCAAACCCCTGTGCGCCACCGACGAGGGAATAATCGCAGGCGTTCTGGAAAAAAAGCTGGGCTCCCGCTTCAGCGTTAAAGAGGTGGAATGCTGGGGCACTGGCAAGGAGTACTGTGAGTTTGAAATCAGAAAGCTGGCTAATACATAGCAACAAGGGGGTGGAGTACTCCTCAGAGCATAACACCCTGTCTCTAACATAAACACTGGAATGGGGCTATAGGTAACTCCACAAGTAGAATGCAGTGGTTATCTTCGTTACTATTGAAACTGCCATGCCTGGTGGGATGTTGATAATGATACTGANTTTCATTACTCTGGCTTTCTCAATAGTTATGCTCGCATACTCCAGCGACTACTTCACAGAGGGTGCTGCGAAAATTGCGAGGAGGTTCGGAGTTTCGAAGTTTATCATTGGCGCAGTGGTTATTGGGTTTGGCACATCCTCGCCCGAGCTCTCCACATCTGTTTATGCGTCGCTCACGGGCACTGGTGGCATCGCCATAGGAAATGTGATTGGCTCAAATATTGCAAACATCGGCCTTATCCTAGGTTTAGCTGCGTTNATAAGGGCAGCGNCTATNAGGAGGAAGGTGGAGTTCATAAATGGGATCGCCTGCTTTTTGCTCACTGTGNTGGCNAGCATATTGATCCTCCATGACTATGTGNTATCACCCTGGGACGGTATCCTCCTACTTGTGGCATTTACCTTTTATATCGTATACTCAATCAAAAATCCGGCTAACTCCATCAATGCTCCAGACGTAACT
>Ga0180885_1054_pt1 | contig 10918 bp, 2 predicted proteins | sample Deesub1362A_J573_FD_124185 | JGI IMG/M metagenome (GOLD analysis project Ga0180885, IMG submission 124185) | Candidatus Hydrothermarchaeota archaeon JdFR-17 | reverse complement strand
ATAACCTCGCCATGGATATTTTACGTGGACTGGTTTACTTCAAACATAAAGCAGCTCACAGACCGAGGGGTAAGGGTGAGGATAATAACCTGGCCCTGGTATGAGCGCAGAAAGGTCGGGAATAGATGGGAGTACATAGAGAATAGGAGGCAGAGCTTCGCTTTAGAGAGGTTTCTGGATATGTTTCCTCCAGGTACGGTGAAGCTGAATGAGAACCTCCACTCTAAGCTAGTCATTGTTGACGGGAAGAAGGTTATAGCATCTTCTGCGAACCTGACTCAGACGGGCTTCTGGGAGAACTACGAGGCTGGCATATGGATAGAGGACGAAGAAGTGGCAAAGGCAGCGATGGAGTACTTTGAGAAGGTGTGGAATTCTGAAAATAGCATCACCTTAACCAGGGAGTTTATGAAGGAGAAGGAGGGGAGGGGCTGAGCGTAGCGTTGATGGAAGGCATAATAGGGTAGTGCTCCGGTCGAGCACGCCTGAGCCACCACAAAGCCTGTTTTAATAGTGTACTTTGTTCTATATATAAAGTTATTTTTGTGATGAAAGATGTATATGCTGTGAGTACAGGTGTGATATTTTAAGGTGATAACAAAAATCTAACTTCATTAATTAAGATTTTAGATTTTTAAATGTTGTATTCGAGCCAGAAATTTATTTCTTTTTTAAAACGTATATAATTGCAAGAACTATTAAAACCGGAAGCAACAAATAAAATGATAATACAAAAGCACCTAACAAATATGAGAGTATTCTCCTTTGATTCTCCAGAATTGAAATTTTATTGAGGTTTATCTCATAAAAATATTCATTATTTTCTCCAATTCTAATAATTTTTTCAGATCTGCATATTCCTCACATCCACCATATTATACTAAGCTAACCTAGGTATCTATGGCAGATTTTTGAAGTTGTGTTCAATAACGAAAAGTTACTAAATATAATTTACAAATTTTATTTGAAGAGAATTTCTAAAAAATTATTTATACCATTTTAATACTAACTGGTTATAGCTACACAGTTGCCCAAATATGTACTGTATAGAATAATGTTTTTCAACATTGATCGGAGCAGGAGGCATGTCAGGAGGTTTGACCTGCCCGTTTCAAGATGAAATACGAGGATTGTTATATTTCAGTGAATTTTTTCTTATCCTATCCCTCTGCATAAGTTCGGTGTTCGGGTTGTCTGTCCAAGATAGCATAGAAAAAGGAGCATCTTGGCTGATCATTAACCAGAATGCCGATGGCAGTTGGGATGGTCTGCAGTGGAGCACAGCAGAGGCTATATTAGCTCTTGAGAAGCAGAATTATATAGATGTTCAAGACGCGATTGAAAATGGCAAATCCTGGATTTTTTCTGTTAATATGAGAGATGCTGATTTCCTCTCCCGCAAGGTCCTCATCACCGGAACCAATACCTCGTCGTTGGTTTCCCTTCAGAATTCAGACGGTGGCTGGGGGTATTCAAAATTTTTCTCAAGCAACATAATTGATACGTCCCTTGCACTGGAAGCGCTAAAAAAAGCCAGCCCGAATTCCTCCTCTCTGCAAAAGGGAATCTCCTATTTGAAGAGAATCCAGCAACAAGACGGATCCTTTGAGCCGGATAATTTTCACACAGCCCTAGCTTCTCAAACACTTGGAAAACTATCCTTCGTCTTAGCTGATGGTGAGCTGATATTCAATGAGGACGCCTATAGGGCTGGCTACAGGTCAGCAGCTCATCTATTGGAGAACTTAGAGATGCTTTCTGGTGAACTCGAATTGGCAAATGCCTTACTAGCTTTAGTCTATAATGGCTATTTTACAGATAAGAAAGAATATCTCGTCACCATGCTGATAAGTAGTCAAAATCCCGATGGGAGCTGGGGACTTAATATTTCGGAAAATAGGGTTTACAAGACATCACGATGCCTGCTTGCCCTGCAAGAGTATTTGAATTCGGACATTCTCCTGAGGGTGGGAGAGCTGATAATAAAAAAGGACAATTCCACCCTTACAAATTTCTCTATCCCTGCTGGTGAAGAATATTCGTTATCTACCCAGATTTCCAATTCAGGGGAGAATCAGAGAAACATAATAGTCGTGGGAAAGGTGGTTCAAGGAGGAGAAATCGTAAAAATTCTATCACCTAAACTTATACGAGATTTTGAAGCGGGTTCTGTGAGCTACTCCTCCGACTTTGTCACCGACTATCTAATGCCAGGAGCTGCATACCTGATCGTAGAAAGTAGAGATAGAGAAGGCCGCGTTGTTCACGCAAATCAGATAAAGCTTAACGTCCTTCCAACGCAAAAGGTCAGGATTCATGACTTGGATATCATTCCTACACATGCTAATATAAAATCGCTGGTAGATTTCTATCTGGATATAGAAAACATAGGCAATCAGAACCTCAGCAACTCCTTTATAGAGGTCGAACTTCTGTCTCCCAACCAGACTATTATCTGGTCCAGCAATACAACCGCTAACCTCAACGTCGGGGAAAGAGCGTACATTAAATTAGGCACCCTCTACACTGGAAATCTTGCCTATGGAATTTACCCGGTCATTGCTAGGGTTTATAAAGAAGGAGAGCTCGTAAAAGGAGGCACCGCCTATTCAGCATTGTCCATTGGCCCCAGGATACATGTGGAAAGGAGGATAAGCCCAGAAGCTTCACCGCCCGGCAAGGCTATCGCCACCATAAACATCACCATAATAGGTAAAACCGGCAGGCCTCCCGCAGATGTTGTTATTTTAGTGGATAATACCAATATTTCTGCTTTAGAGGAGGTGAAAACTGCCTTAAAATCCTTTGTCTCATCTCTTGCCGTCGGGGACAGAGTTGCCGTGGTCGTTGTCTCAAACACCACCACAATCTTGCTGAATCTAACTAAAGACAGAGACGCAGCGCTGAGTGCGATTTCGAGCATAACGATAGGGGCGCCGATACTAAAACTTGGAGAGGGGATAAACAGAAGCGTCAAAATCTTGCTGGAAAACGGCAGGGAGGACAAAAACTGGTACATCTTCACCGTGGTGAGGGCCCCAAGCTATGACGATCCTCTTAGCGCTATCGAGTGGGCGGCTGAAAATGGGATTCCTGTTTACATGATAATCTACTCCAAGGAGGAAGGTGGTTGAACAAGGTAATGTCCTCCATTCGGGGAGGGCTGAAGATAATTTCTTTATTGGGTATTTTCGTTTTGTTGTTCCCTATTCATTCTTCTTACGCTTTAATGTCTACACCTTCTGATATTGACGTTTCAATGAGTTATGAAATGATCCCGAGTGACATATATTATTTAAAGGGATATCAAAGATGTTCGGGATATAATTGTGGTACGTCGAGTAGTGGAAAATTCAACGCTACTTATAAGTATGCCTATCTGCATGCCGAATGCACTCCCAATTGTGAGTGCAACCTACATTCTGGTGCTTCTGTCCATCTTTACGATAGTAAAGGCTTGGAGGTTGAAGGAGATTACCCGCTTGCTAACTGTCCAAGTGGGGTAGCATACTGTAGCCCAAAGAGGGTGCAACAAGATTGGGATATATTAACTCCCGGGGAGACATATTCTTGGTCAGCAAGTAGCAGCGGGGATAGATGTGGCATTGAAAGTAGATACGGAATAGCATACATTCAAGAATACGAGCAAGGTTACAAGCTGATAATAAAAGTAAAAAACAAGGGATCTGTTAGCAGAACTCTGCATATTTCAATTCAGGTAACCCCTGTTGACAATGAAAGTCATCTTGGAACCTATTCCTCATCTCACACATTAGCCCCAGGTGAGACGATCAACGTATCCCCCATTTATACAAACGGAAGAACTTTCCCAACAGCGGAATACGCGGTGGATAGATTAGATTCGTCAAACAAAGAGTACTATGTTTACGTTTTAGTTGAAGATTATTTATATCGTGCAAAGGTAAAATGGACTCCTGATGGGTTGCAAATTCTAGAACCATTGGGCACATATTATCCAAAATCAGAAACTGATATGAATATTTCTTCAGCAACAGATATCGAAGAAAAATGTAGCTTGTATGCCCGAACTTATGTTTGTGCGGCTCCCAACATTTATATTACCGGTACAGTGGTGGTGCCAAAAGAGGGTAAAGATTCGAGAAATGTTAGATTTTATGCGGATAATCTTTTCCAGATAAACGCTGATGCAAGTCTTTCGGCAGGCGGCGAAAGGGGAAGGGACGTTAGCGGATGGTGGCAGAATGGTGAAAGCGGGGGATCTGGTGGTTCGATCTATGTTAAAGCAGAAAAAATCAACATCTATGGTGTGCTGTCCACGAACGGTGGAGGAGGCGGTAGAGGAGGATACCTTGGAAGCGGTGGAAAGGGTGGTGATGCTGGTTCTATTGATCTTGATGCAACAACCGACATCAACATCTATGCCCCACCGTATTCAAACGGTGGAAACGGTGGAGAAGGCGGTTCTTACTCAAACGGTGGAGACGCAGGTAGCGGGGGCACAATTACACTGAGAGCGCAAAGGGTGTTTGTTAATGCAACCCTCTCTATAAGAGGGGGAAGAGGGGGTTATCCAGGATATCTTGGTAACACCGGAAGAGGTGGCCCTGCGGGTACATTAACCATAGACGCAGATGAAGTGGAGATAAGAGGAAATATAGATGCCAGAGGTGGAGATGCAGCAAGCACTAGGTGGGGTGGAAGTGCTGGCGGAGGTGGTACGGTAACCGTTAATTCTGACAGGCTGGTTATTAACGGCAATGTTAGCGTAAACGGTGGAAATGGCGGAGGAGGAAAAGTAGGCGCCTCTGGAGGCGTGGGAGGTAAAATAAACCTGATATCAGATTCTGAAATTGTTATCAACGGCTATTTAAACGCCGCTGGCGGGACGGGTGGCTCAGGATACGAAAGTCGTGAAGACGTTAGTTGCACCGGTTTTGGTGGCAGAGGCGGAGATGGTGGAAGTGTAATAATTAGAGGTACAAATGTGAGTATCAACAATCCCATAAATGTGAATGGCGCCAATGGTGGATGGGGCAATGGTGATGCACAGGGAGGTGCAGGTGGCAATGGCGGAGTGGTTGATATACAGGCAGACATGGTTATTGTAAACAGTAGTATCAGTGCAAACGGTGGGAATGGTGGGGGATTTAGTAGGGTAATTTGTGCCTGTGATAGAAATGCAAAAGGCGGAAATGCCGGAAAAATAAAGATATCCGCCAACTCATACCTAATAACCTCCACAGGGAGACTTTCTTCTTTAATCGGTATAGGAGGTAAGGGTTACGATAAGTGTGCTGACGGTGATCCGTTATCTGCTAACATAAGTATCTTGTCAAATGGCGCATTTGCGAATCAAGGCTTTATAGATTCTTCAGGGACTGTAGACCTTACTCTGAATACCACTTATCTCGGAAAAATCTCCTGTGGCTCTGCAAAAATAAGATACTGCTATGACCCGTTTGGCGGATCCACTCTAGATGTTTCCCGACTACAATGCGGCACTACTGACATAGCAAGAGGTAGCTACTGCCCATTTGCACCAGAACCTACAATTGAGGCGTCTTATCAAATCTATGACACCAGCAGAAACGCATGGGTCGATTATGGCGATGTATTTGTGCTGCCAACAAAGGACATCAGGGTGAGGGTAAATGCCAAAAACCTCAATTACTCTAAGAGCGACTGGAAGATTGGAGTTAGATTCTTTAAAATCGGAAAGTTTCTTGAAGTAAAAGAGAGCGTTACTACATGGGTTAGTAAAAACACAAGCCAGAACTGCACTCTTGTAAGCGAACCGAACAATAATGGCGTATTTGATGCCAACGAGACTTTCGTTGTGGAATGCTGGGCTCCTGCTTCAACATTTGGACTGGTGCCTCCAGACGTCGGTGGTATGATATCAATTAAAGCGTATGAAGGTGAAATACCTGCTTATTCTATTCCAAAATATTTGAACATTTATACATTTACCAAGAAAAGGGAGCCATGTCGGTATGAATACTATCGGTATTCAAAATATGGTTATTCAGATAAAATAGAAGAATATCCGGTTAACCTGGAGGGCGTTGGCTGCGGCACCAGCTTTTTCTATAAACTGGATACTTTTGAATACTATGAGCCTCCCAGTTTGGTGTTTTGGCAACAGACTCAGGAATTTTGGTACGGTCCAGCTGGATATAAAGCATGCGGCATGAATGGCAGGGAGGCTGTTTCTTTATGTGCCAATTACAGATACAGTGCTCTGTGTTTAGCAGATAATACAGGTTGCTTTGCAAAGCTCAGTGAAGAATGCATTGCAGCGGATACAAACCCCGACCCATATGATGTGTACTGCTCTTATTCCTCTTCCTATCCAAAAGGATACAGCATAACACGAGAATTCTGTCCCTCGGGTACAATCTGCGCCTCCGACGGCGGATGCTATCCCCTGGAGTACATTCTACCGTCTATAAAAATTACCTATCCAAAGAACAATCAAACTGTTTACACCGAGATGGTGGTGGTTAACGGCACCGCATACGATGAGAGGGGAATCTCCATAGTGGAGGTGAGTGTTAATGGCGAACCATTTGAACCTGCTTCCGGCACCGATTACTGGGAGAAGACGGTGACTCTGCGTCCGGGTCCAAATGTGATTGTGGTGAGAGCGACCAACACGCTGGGTGTTACGGCCAACGCTTCCATTATTGTAAACAGGGGCGCCCCAGATATGACCCCGCCAAATGTGACCATTGTGTATCCGGGCATGCATCAAAAATTTGAGACAAACAACATAGTGCTGAAAGGCAACGCCTCGGACAACAGGGGGATTAGGGAGGTGAGGGTGAAGCTGAACTACGGCGGCTGGGAACCCGCCGAGGGCACGAGTTCCTGGAGCAAGTCCCTAACCCTCCGCTACGGAGCCAACAGGATAACCGTCAGAGCCATCGACACCAGTGGCAATATCGCCGAAGCGTCCATCGTAGTATACTATTACATACCAGTGTTCATTCCTCAGCCTCCTCCGCCTGCTGCCGAAGAACCCGGAGAAGCTCCCACCACTCCTTCCACTACTACAGGCTCCGTAACGGGTGTAACCGGCGGTTTATTCAACTTCACAACCAGCTATGAGGAGCTGGTTGAAGCCATGAACTATCAGCGTGAGATTCTGGACGGAACCCACCTCCTAGCGGGAATAAACGTCACCTACGAGGAGGTGCTCTACGGCGAGGCAGAGCCCATTACCCCGCCCAACTATACAGTCAACAACACCCTGGTATGGACATTCCCCGAGATAGAGAACGGGGAGACCATAAGCATCCTGTACAACGTCTCCTTTGCCCTCTCCGCCCTTGAGAAGAGGAACATCTCAAAGGCGAGAATAAGCTACATCGATGGCGTGACCCTTGCAAGCGTCGTCAGGGAGTTCCCGCCCCTGCAGGTGGAGGCCCTTAACCTGGTGAGCCTCAGCATTAATACGAGCAGGCGGGNATATTCGCCCTACGATACCATAGAACTCGTAGGCACGGTAAGCAACAACGGCAACAGCACGTTAAGCAACCTCACCCTACGCACGTTTATCGACACACCCACAGGCGAGAAGGTTTCTGTTCCGCCTTTGGAGATACCGGTGCATCCACCCTCAAGCAACCTGAGCTTCTCTCTGCCTCTGAACAACACCTCTGTACTTGCGCCTGGGAACTATACCGTTGTCTGCACCCTCGTAGGTGAGCTGAATGTAACACTGGCTAACGCTACCACGTCCTTCGAGATGACCAGCGTGATAGGGGCGGAGATGAGCCTGTTCACCGATAAGGGTGTCTACATTCCCGGAGAAACCGTCGACGCCTTCGTTAAGATAAACAACACCAGCCCAAACACGCCCCTGGAAGACTCCTATGTTGAATTCCTGCTGACAAAGAGGAACTCCACCCTTAGCAGGTGGGTGGTCAACGTCTCTGCGATAGCGTCTGGAGAGGTAAGATACGTGCACAGCTACTTCATCCCACGCAATGGAAGCGGTGAATACCTCCTCAACGCCACTCTAAGGCTGAGGAACGGCACCGTCCTTGCAACAGCCTCCAAATCCTTCTGGGTTGTTGAGGTACCTCACTTGGTAGTGGAGGAGAGCCTCAGCACCTACGCCACAAGGGCGCTGAAGCCGGTGAACGCCAGCTTGACGGTGAGGAACACCGGAGGTAGCGCCGCTGTCAATACCTCCCTTCTCGCGCTCCTGCCTGAGAACTTCACCGCCCTCAGCTATGCCGGCGACTACAACGGCGGTACCAACACCATAACCTGGCAGCTGGGCGACATCGCCAGCGAAGGAAGCGCAGGCATAAACTACACCTTCCTCACGCCCTTCATCCACAGCTTCGACCCCGTAAACTACACCATTAGGGCAAAAGTTTTCTACCTCGACTACTATGGCAGAACGTACGTCTCAAGTGTGGAGAAAAAGCTCTTGGTCAAGCCCATACCCCTGCTGAAGGGGGAGATAATCACGCCCAGCGTAGCCTACAGCGGCCACAGCATTGTGGTGGCGGTGAACATCACCAATCTTGGCTACGACGACGCGGTCAACATCTCTGCTCGTCTAACGCTGCCGGAGGAGCTCAGGGTGCAGGAGGAGACGCTGGAAAACGCCTCCTACAACGCCAGCAGCGGAGCGGTAACTTGGAGGCTGGAGCTTCCGCCCAAGGAGGGCGTGCTCCTGAACCTCTCGGCAGAGGCGCAGCTTATACCAGAGGTGCGAAATGTAACCCTCAACCTGAGCATCACCTACTACGACGAGGACGGCTATGCCTACCACAACTCCTCCTCGGCGAAGGTAACTGTGATCCCCATCCTGGTGCTTGCCTGGAGCGGCGATGCCAGCGACGAGTGGTTCGTCGACAAAGCAAGCGAGGAGATAGCCTACGTGAAGAAGGTGAACACCACGCAGGAGCTGATGCACGAGCTTCGGAGCAGCAACTACACGGTGCTGTGGCTGCTGAACATGGGGCACTGCGAGTACGACTGCGCCGAGGAGGGGGAGCTGAACAGCACCGAAGTGGAGGAGATAAAGGCGTGGCTTAGCCAGGGAGGAAGCCTCACCAGGGAGCTGATATTCTCAGACTACACCCTCAAGGCGAACCCGAGCTTGGGGGACATCGCTGGCTTTAAATACGTGGGCAGCCTGCCCATGGGCAGGCCGCATCAGCCCAGGGAGGTTAGCATAACCGAGGAGCACCTTCTTACCGCTGGCTACGCGGGGGCAAACCTCACCACGGTGGGCTGGCTTGCAAAGGTTGAGCCGGAGTACACCTATAAGATACTTGCCTACGCCGTGCAAGGGATGCCGGGGAGGGAGAGCTACCCCGCCCTAACCATCTCCTACTACGATAGGAGCAGGGTCATCTTCTTCGCCCCGGATATAGCGCTCAGCTCCTACGAGGGCTACAACGCCAGCGTGTGGCTCAACATTACAAGGCGAGCACTGCTCTGGAGCCTCGAGGCATGCGAGAGCGTCGCCTCCCTCAGCGCTACCAAGGAGCTTAAACCACAGAGCGGCAGGTCGGCTAAGACCAGGGTGAGCATACAAATTTCCAGCACCGGCAGCGTGCCGGCGGAGAACGTTACCGTAACCGAGGAGATACCCCCCGCCTTTGTGATAGACTCCACCGACGGCAGCGCCGCGAACGGCAGCATAACCTGGAGCTTTAGCGCCCTCGAGCCAAGAAGCAGCAGAACCCTTGAGTATGTGCTCCTGAACCCAGAGGTGAGCGAGACCACGACCTTCACGCTCAGAACGCTCATCACCTATTCCTCTCCTGCCGGGAACGAGACTGTTGAGCTGGTTTCGTATTTAACCATAGAGCCGAAGAAGGGAGGCGGTAGGAAATGAAGGGCAGAGCGCTCCTCATGCTTCTCCTCATGCTGCTCTCCCCCGTTCCAGTTGCCCACGCCGCAGCCGGCGCAGTGCCAGGCGGCGCATCTCTACCCAGAGGGGAATCTCCCCTCGGAGAGGCGATCAACCTCGTGCTTATAACCCTGGGCTTGAGGGACCCGCCCTTCGAGCCCCTGGGCGGCGAGTACACTCATTCTCTTAAAGAGCTCTCCCGGCTGAAGCAGGGATTTGAGGGAGAGCTCTCCCTCTTCCGCGTGCTCACCGAGGACATACGCATGGAGCTCGCGGAAGGCGATACCGAGGATGCGCTTAGGCTGGTGAACCTCTACCTCGAGGTTCTCAACTACTCAAAGAGCGAGCTCGCCAGCGCTGACGAGAGGTTCAGGAGCTCCGCCGACATCGTCACCAGAAAGCTGAAGAAGGTGAAGAAGCGCATCCCGAGGCAGAAGCTGGAGAGGCATGAGGAGGTGGTCGCCCTGGTGACGCAGGAAAACCGGCAGCTCCTCTCCAGCCTTGAGAACCTCTCCTCCACCCTGACCCTTCTAAGGGAGGAGATAGCGAGCAACCGCACCTCAGAGGCGATGCTCGCCCTCGCCCAGGTTGAGCTTTTGCTCAGCGACATCGCCCCTCTGCTGGAGAAGCCAGCGAAACCCGCGGCGAAGGTTAAGGCGCCGAAGCAGCTTCCCACCAGGCCCAGCAAGGGCAAAAAGATAAAACCCCGCACCGCCTTCCCCAGGGAGAAGCCTCCCGCGGTGGTGAGGCACGCTGAAGCGCGGGAGGAGAAGCCCCTGCTCCGCAAACTCATAGAGAAGCTCACAACNCTCCTGCCCAGCGTGCTCGCCGAAGAGCAGGGAGCCGCCGCTCCTCCTGTGCCGCCAGAGATAGCCAACCTCTCTGCCCAGCTCGACCACAACCCAGCAAAAATCTACGCCTACGTGAGGGACGAAATCGAGTACACCCCCTACTACGGCTACATGAAGGGCTCGCTGTGGACCATGTGGGAGCGCTCAGCAAACGACTTCGACCAGGCTGCATTACTCTCTGACTTGCTCAGGGCTGCCGGCTATG
>Ga0180885_1335_pt1 | contig 10945 bp, 7 predicted proteins | sample Deesub1362A_J573_FD_124185 | JGI IMG/M metagenome (GOLD analysis project Ga0180885, IMG submission 124185) | Candidatus Hydrothermarchaeota archaeon JdFR-17 | reverse complement strand
GGCGTGCTTCTGATTAAAAAGAAAAAGCTTCTCCTGCCGAGACTGCTGCTCTTCACCATGGACGCCCTCTACCTGCAGTTCAAGAAGGTGGCCCGTGCCTTCGGGTTGAGTGAGAAGCTTGTAGATGCCATTGGAATAGAGGTAAGAAACCATCTCAACCGCGAGAAGTTTGCGCGCACGCCACCCAGCGAGCGTATCTTAGTTGTGCCCCAATGCATCCGCCATATACGCTGTCCTGCACGTCTGGATGCGAAAACCGGCATAAGCTGCAAGGACTGTGGGTTGTGCATAATCAAGGATCTTAAATCAGAGGCAGAACGCCTTGGCTATAAGTTCTACATAGTGCCTGGTGGAAGTTTCGTGAAGAGGATAATCAAGGCCACAAAGCCTAAGGCGGCTCTTGGTGTAGCATGTCACAGTGACTTAAACATGGGAATGCACGAGATCTCCCGCAAGAGCTGTGCTGTCATGGGCGTGCCCCTCCTCAAGGATGGCTGCGTTGAGACAGAGGTAAATCTGGAAGAGATTCTGCGCACCATGAGACTGGGCATAGAGGAGGTTACCCAGGAAGCTTCGAGGAGCTGCTCACCATCGCCGCAAAAGGTGTAGTCAATGGTGGCTGTGCTCAGCAAAGAAGTTTTGCCATTCAAAAAAGAGTTTCCCATCACAGACAACCATATGCACCTTGACCCAAGAAACGGCGAGGGTGTGGAGGCGGTTAAGAAGTTTATGCGTGAGGGTGGTAGGAATATATTCCTGGTGAATAAGCTTACCAAGGATTTGGGGTTGAGCGGGGTCAGCGTAGATAATTTTGCCAAGCTTTACAGGGAGACCATTAAGCTGGCTGAGCAGGTTAGTGAGCTGGGTGTGCGCGCTTTCCCAGTGCTGGGTGTACACCCGGCTGAATTCCACTTCATGGCAGAGCATCGTGGCATAGAAAAAGCCAGACAGATAGCGGAAGAGGCGCTGGAGCTGGCTGCGAAGCATGTAAGCGAGGGTGAAGCTGTTGCGATAGGCGAGGTGGGCAGACCCCACTATCCAGTGGCAAAAGAGATACGCGAAGCGTGCGAGGCTCTCCTCTGCTATGCCTTTGAACTTGCTCGTGATGTTGATTGTGCTGTGCAGCTCCACACGGAAAGCATAGACGAGGCTGGCTTACTCACAATAGCTGAGCTTGCTGACAGGGCTAGGCTACCAAGAGAGCGAGTGGTGAAGCACTTCTCCCCACCTCTGATTAAAAGAAGCAAGGAGCTTGGGATAATGCCCTCGCTTATAGCCACTAAGAAGAATATACTCGCGGCGATTGAGCAGGGGACAAGGTTCCTCATGGAGTCAGACTATATCGACGATGCATCCCGCCCAGGGGCTGTGGTCTCGCCTAGAAGCGTGCCTAAGGTGACTAAACAGCTGTTTGCAGAGGGCAGGCTGAGCGGAGAGGACATCTGGAGAATTCACAAGGATAATGTGGAGCGCACCTACCGCGTGCTTGTGGAGTTTTAACTTTTCCAGTGCTCTCGGCTAAGGGTCTTATTCTCACATTTTAATATAAACTCCACAACCTGCAGGAGAAGCACAGGCAAGAGAAGTAGGGTAATCGAAAGTTGCTAAAAGGGTAGAGGTATAATGGGAAGTGGGTGTTGTGATGGAGGTTGAGCATACCCCGGAGGTTTTTCAGGCTACCGACCTGGAGGAGAGGTTCGACAGGTTTTTCAGGGCGTACTACTCTCGGGAGATTCTCCGCGTTGTACGTGGCTACCCTGAGGAGAAAAGCCTAGTTGTTAACTTTGAGGATCTGGATAACTACGACATAACGCTAGCGGATGAAGTGCTTAATAATCCAGACGTCGCCATCTCTGCGGCGCAACGCGCCCTTGCTAGGATAGAGCTACCTGTGGATTATTCTTCAATAAGACTAAACCTTCGCTTTACCAATCTTCCCCCCACCAGCAAGCTGCTTATCAGAGATATACGCAGCGCTGATGTGGGCAAGCTCATTGCCGTCGATGGGATAGTGAGGAAGGCTACGGATGTGCGCCCCAAGCTGGTGGTTGGTGCTTTTGAATGTCAGCGCTGCGGAAGCATAATGCACATACCTCAGAATGATGATTCGCTGAAGGAGCCCTACCTGTGTGAAAGCTGCGAGAAGCGCGGACCTTTCAAGCTGGACGTCGATAATTCACGGTTCGTCGATGCTCAGAAGATACTAATTCAGGAGAATCTGGAAGACCTGCGCGGAGGAGAGCACCCTAAGCAGATAACTGTGCTCCTGGAGGATGACCTGACGGGGAAAATAACCCCCGGCGATTCAATTGAGGTTATAGGTATCCTCCGTGCTGCGAGAAAAAAAACAGGTAATGTGAAGTCCCGTGTATTCGATATCTTCATCGAGGCGAACAACTTCAATCCTGTGCAGATAGAGTTTGAAGAGGTGCACATCTCAAAAGAGGAAGAAAAGAAGATTATAGAACTATCCCAGGACCCTGAAATTTATGACAGGATTCGCAAAAGCATAGCTCCCCACATCTTTGGTTACGACGAGATTAAGGAGGCGATAATGTATCAACTCTTCTCAGCTCCGCCTGTTGAGCTCCCAGATGGCGGGAGGATTCGCGGTGATTCCCACATAATAATCATGGGCGAGCCGGCTACGGGTAAGAGCGAGATACTTCAGTACGTGGCCAAGGAGTTGGCGCCACGGGGTGTTTATGCCAGCGGTAAGGGCACAAGCGGCGCAGGCTTAACCGCCGCAGCAGTAAAGGATGAGTTTGGCGACGGCGGGTGGAGCCTGGAAGCAGGAGCCTTGGTACTCGCCGACCGTGGAATAGCCTGCCTCTCTCCCGACTCAAGGGTTATTCTGGACAATCGGATTGTAAAGATAGAGGATGCCTTTGATGAGAGCAGAAGCTTCAGCGCAGCTTCGGGCGGTGAGGAGGTTGGAATCTCACCGGTGGAGTACTCCACAGTTTCTCTGAGCAGTCTCAGCAGTGTTGGAAGCAGGAGTACGCTGGTCAGGAGGAAGAGGTACAGGGGAAAGCTCATTGAGATACGGTTTGAATCTGGATTTAAAATAAAGCTCACCCCGGAACACCTGCTGATAGACGGTGACACCCTCGAGTGGAAGCGCGCCGATAAATTCTCGCCGGGAGAGCATGTGGTGGCTCCTCTGAAGCTTCCAGAAAACAGCGAAGATATATATATCCTGGACATTATTCCGGAAGACTGGATAGCAATCTTGGACAGGGAGGAGAAGGAGGAGCTTAAAAGCGCTGTGCTCAGGNCGTACCCGACTCTTGCGGAGTTTAATAGGAAACATCGCATCTCNAGGAACTTCCTCTCTGGCAGGAGTCAGATAAAGGTGGGGGTGTTCAGGCGGGTGCTGAGGGAACTGGGGGTATACGAGGAGTGGAGAAATAAAAAGCTCGCCTTCGGTAGAAAAAGTTCGGGAGAGAAGCTTAAAGTATCAAAAATCACACCAGAGCTTGCCTACTTCATCGGCTTTGTGTACGGTGACGGGTGTTTCAGTATCTCGGACAGACGTTCAAGGGTTGCAATATGCCAGGCGGAGGTCAACAGTAAGCAGATTGAGGCGGTTGAGAGAGCATTTGAGAGCTTTTCATACAGAGAGCTGGGCGTTTACAGGAGGGAGACCTGCAGTACAATAAGGGGCAGGGATGTGCGGAGCAGAAACAGTGTGCTGTACAGCAACTCAAACCTCCTAGCTTTCTTGTGTGAGTACCTCACGGGAGATGGCCTGAAGAACATCCTCAGGCTTTCAGATGAGTGCCTCAAAGCCTTCATCGCGGGCTGCCTGGACTCGGACGGGTGCATCTCTATAAAATGCAGTGGAGGTTATGAGGTTGCACACGCCGAATTCCAGCTGACCCATGATGAAGAAAGCGCTCTCGCCTTCATGTTAGCTCTGAGGCGCTTCGACTGCTATGCGAGGCTTGTGAAAGGAAAAGGGGTTTTAAAAATTGTTATAACCGGCAGGCGTGATGTTGAGGCTCTCATTAATGCTGTTAGAGGCTACAGTGTTAAAGCAAAGGAGGTACCGCAGAGAAGGCATGTGGTCTCCGCCTGCAGCGACAAACTCCCCGTAGCGGTGGTTTCCGAGATCTGCAGAAAAGTTGCGAGGGATGTAAAGAAGAGTATTCTTGTTGAGAGGGGCATCTGGAGCACCGTCCATGCATACATGAACAGAAAATACCTGCCTTCCAGAGAGCAGCTTGAGAAGATAGCGGAGAGGCTCTCGGACGTGCTCAGCCCCGAGATGAAGCTGAAGATAGCCAGCCTCACCGCCAGGGACTTCTTCCTGGACAGGATAGTTGAAATAAGGGAGGTGGAGTATTCGGGCTACGTGTACGACCTATACGTGCCTGAGCACCACAACTTTGTGTGCAACGGCATAATAGTCCACAACTGTATAGACGAGTTTGATAAGATGGAGGCAAGTGATCGCTCTGCGATGCACGAGGCAATGGAGCAGCAGAGTGTAAGCATAGCAAAAGCAGGCATTCTTGCAACTTTTCGCTCTCGCTGTGCGATACTGGCGGCGGCAAACCCAAAATATGGGCGCTTCGACGAATACCGCCCAATCTCAGAGCAGGTTAATCTCCCACCNACTATCCTTTCCCGCTTTGACCTGATATTCTTCGTCAGGGACGACCTTTCAAAGACGCGNGATATAGCCAGGCACATTCTTGATACCGCTTCCTCGCCCGAGAGCATAAAGCCACCTCTCCCACCGGAGCTTCTTAAAAAGTACATCGCCTATGCGAGGCAGAATGTATTTCCTGAACTCAGTGAAGAAGCGAGGCGGGCAATAGAAGATTTTTATGTGGAGATGCGAGAGGCGGCGCAGCACAGTGAGGATGTGCCTATACCTCTTACAGCGAGGCAATTGTGGGCGATAGTGAGGCTTGCCAAGGCGAGCGCAAGGGTGAGGTTGAGCAGTGTAGTTACAGCTGAGGATGCACACCGCGCAATTTCGCTGGTGAAGACATCGCTGGCACAGGCTGGTTTGGATTTGGAGACTGGCAGGGNGGACATTGATAAGATTTACGTGGGCGTCACAAAGTCGCAGAGGGATAAGATTAAGGAGATACTCAGCATAATTAAAGAGCTTGAGGATGAGTACGGCACTGCCAAGCGCTCTGAGATTCTCAGCNTGGCAGAGGAAAGGGGCATACCCAAGGGCACAGCACAGGATCTCATAGAGAAGCTGCGCCAGCAGGGAGATATATTTGAGCCTAAGTATGACCACTTTAAGACCACATGAGGGTAGGAGATGATTGAAAGAGGCACTGCGATAAAACTTAGAATCANAGACGTNGTAGAGGCGANTTTCCACCGCAGCAGTGAACGCTTTGAGCCCAACTATATAGTCACTAAACGTGGCGTTAANGCATCGAGGGTACGCGTCATGGGCGTTGTTGTGGCCAAGTTTGTGAGCGAAGATGGCAAGTACTCCAGCATAACCCTGGACGACGCTTCTGCTACAATAGCTGTGCGCGCCTTCCGNGAGGTTGACCCTCTGGTAAAGGTTAGTGTGGGCGATACCGTCGATGTAGTGGGCAAAGTGAAGGAGTATGAGGATGAGATTTATATTCTCGCGGAGACGGTGCACGTCCTTGAGGACCCCAACTGGGAGTTGGTGCGGGAGCTGGAGTTAGCGATTGCAGAAAAGCTCCAGCCACACGTGGAAGCGCCTTTGCAAGAGGTGAGTAGCGCAGGTGAGGTGAAGGAGAGCTTTGAGGAGNCAGTGGTGGAGGAAGAGGTTGTAGGCGTGGAAAGTGCTGAGTTAGCTGAACCCGTCGAGCTTGAGGAAAAGGAGGAGCCGAAGCTGAAGGTGCTCCACCTCATCGAGGAGCTTGACGATGGCGATGGTGTTAAGTACATCACTCTCCTCAAGGAGAGCGGTCTTGCAGAAGAAAAGCTGGAAGAAGCCCTGAATGAGCTTCTCAATGAGGGAGAGATATACGAGCCGAAAATTGGTAGATTCAAACGTGTTTAAGATTGGCGTAAAACGTTAGGCTGCTCTGCCATGGTGAAATGAAATACTATGTCAAGGTATATCGGGTGCAGAATGAAGTTCTTGTTGCTGTGTGCGACGAGGATATTCGTGGCAGGGTATTCGAGGAGGGGGAGTTAATTCTGGATATAAGGAAGGAGTTCTACGGTGATGAGGTATTTACAGAGGAGCAGGTTGTGGTATTCCTGAAGGAAGCGACTATAGCGAATCTCGCCGGCGAAGGTGTGGTTTCTATTGCAATAAAAGAGGGTATAATAGACAAGGAGAATGTGCTCCGCGTGTGCGGCGTGCCTCATGCGCAAATGGTCAGGATGTAGCTACTCCATTCCTGAGTAAAGTTCTTCCACCTCTCTCTTCGCTCGCTCAGCCTCTTCCTCTTTGCTCTTGCTTTTCATTTCCCACTCTTCGATTATGTCCGGGTCGCCCCCAGAAAGCTTGCCCTCAAACTTATCTATCTTCACAAGCGCGGGAATGCGCGTCATTAAGCCGAGCATCACTGCCTCGCCTATGTTTAAGGAGCTTAGCTGGGCTAAGAGGTCATCGCTCAAACGCTCACTCGCCTGCTGCACGTGTCGCTGATCGCTCGGCTCCACGAGGCGCATAATTATGGCGTTGTTTGCCTGACTCAGCGAGTTCGGGTCCAGACTCTTTGGGCGCTGGCTCACCAGGCACAAACCTATGCCGAACTTTCTGCCTTCGCGAGCGATGCGGTCGATCCAGTACTTCGAGAGAGTGGGGCGGTACGCCGGGGCGAGGATGTGCGCCTCCTCAAGAATGCAGAACGCAGGCGGCACCTCGCGGAGCTTTCGCTTGTAAAGAAGCTTTCTGAGTACGTGGCTCACTATAACGTCTGCGTAGTCCTCGTCGACGCTGCCCAGGTCTATGACATTGGCTTTGCCCTGCTCAAACAGCTCCACAATCTCGGGTGCATGCTCGTCTAAGATATCGCCGTACTTCTCACGGAAGTCCATGAGCTTGCCAATAACGCCAGAGATGGAGTTCTTCTCGCTTGTTGCAACGCTTTCGCTGGAGTAGACCTCTTCTAGATATGAAAGCATCTCATCTATCAAGCTCGCNGGCGAGGTTTTTACCTGCTCCATCGCATGNTTGTAGGCCTCGCGCAGGTACCTCTCCTGGATGTATGCCTTTTCATCTATATTCACAAGCCGCTTAAGCTCGCTGTAGAGGAGATAAACAGGGTTGAGTTTCGGGAGAATGCGCTTTACTCCGCCTGAAAATTCTGCATTTACATACTCAGAGTGCATGTCGAATATTACTGGCATGCCATTGAGCCTGAGGATGCCCTCCACGATAACGCTGACGGTGTTGCTCTTCCCTGCACCAGTAATTGCGAGAATGGCTAGGTGTCTAGTTATCATCTTGTTCGCATCCACATACACCTCAACCTCGGGATGGGAAATCAGCCTTCCTAACTTTATATTTCCCTTCCCGAAGATGTCTCTCAGAGTCTCGGCATCGGCGCGGTAAACTTTAGTTCCAGGTGGAGGGGGTACCTTGGGCATACTCAGAGTAGAAATCTCACCCAGAAGGCGAACCCTCGCCTTTATGTACTGCTCCTCCCCACTTTCGAAGCTCAGAATGCGTTCGACCACCTCAGGCGAGAGGATATCGCCAGAGATGCTGGGGCTGCCTCGCGTCAGTGCTTCGACCATGCCGAGAACGCGCAGGTTATCGAACTCAAGCACCACGTACTCGCCCAGCCTTGGCATCTTCTTTGCAATGAAGGTTATGTGCGACGGCGAAGCTTCGCCTATGCAAACGCCGATGGTTTCTACCATGCTAGCACCTCTCGTCCTGTTTTCTCGCTTATACCAAGGGAGATGGCAAACCTCTCCATGTCCTTGGCTGAGATTACCACACGTTTGTGGGCTTTTCTCAGCAGGTATGGGTAGCCGTCCACACTTATGCTTGCCAGCTTTGAAAGCAGCTCTCTGATTTCCTCCTCTCCCACCTCGCGGGGAAGTTCAATCATGAGCATACCCTTACCCCTCTCAAGCCTGGCATAGAAGGTGGTAAACACAAGGCTCCTGAAAAAGTGGTCGTAGATGGGGTAGCGCATGTTTATAATCTTGTCTCTCGGCGTGGTGTAGCCTTCGCCGCTTGTGATTTCCTCAAACACCGCTATATCTGGAATCCCTTTGTTAAAGCTGGTATCCGTCGAGGTTTTGGCCACTCCCACCACCTTCTCAACGCCTCTCTCAATCAGCTTCTGAATCGCCACAAGGTACTCCAGGTACTCCAGCAGCATAATCTCCTCGGCGTCGCCTAGCTTATCCGCGATGTCCTTTGAAATCAGCCTCACCTCGTCGCTCTCCTCCAGAAGAGGGAGGTATTTAAGTACCCCCTCTACCTTNTCNCTCTCCATAAACCTCCACCACTGCTTCGGCGCNGTTAAGCTGCTGTGGAGTGAGCCGTCAAGAAGTAGAAGCTCTACCTCCTCCACCACCGCAAGGGCTGCCTTTAGCTCAAGGGTTGCACGGTAAAGGTCGAGCCTCTCAGTGAGATACTTGTAAGGGGTGAGGAAATCAACATCAGCGTATCCCCTCTCCTTGAGAGAGCTGTCATAGCTCACCACCGCGGNGTTTATCGCGTAGAGCAGTAGGCTCTTGTAGCGCTTGTAGTTGCTGCTTCCATCGACGGCGGCAATAACGCTCTGCCTCGCCTCGGGCTCAAAGCTGTGCCACAGTTCGCGGTACCTGCTCAACTCTTCGCTGTGGAGCAGCTTTATCATCTTCTCCCTTAGCTTCGCCCTCTTCCTCGCGAAGGTCTCATAGGTTAACTCAAGCATTAAAAAGAGAGTAAGACACGGAGCTATTAAATCCTTTTGCATACCGCCGGAAAAATGAAAATAAGATAGTTCCCCCCTCCCCTGTTATGCCCCGTTAGAATATATAATATCTTATATTTGGCTGTTTATATATGCTTTTTCTTTCGAATTCCGAAAAATAGTGGGCTTTTTTAAGTAGCTCATCTCACAGCCATTATAACGTCCCCTGCTGCGACGTTCGCCCCCTCCTCCACGAAGATCTCCTCAACGGTGCCATCGTGGCTCGCGATGACGTCATTCTGCATCTTCATGGCTTCGAGCACAGCTACGACGTCGCCCTTATTCACCTTGTCGCCCTTCTTTACGTTAATCTTCACTATCATCCCCTGCATCGGTGCCTTAATGCCNCCCTCCACATCCTTCGGTGCAGCCTTTTGCTGCTCCGCTGCTGCCTGGGTAATCTCTATGAAACCACCCACTGGTTTAATGCGAACACTGAACTCTTCGCCATCNACTTCNACNACGTACTCCGTGGGGATACCTTTCTCTTCCTTTGCCTCAGCCTCGCGCTTCTTTGGTAGCGGCTCCTCGCGTAACTCGCCTTTGAGGAACTTCACCGCTATCGCCGGGTATAGGGCATAGGTTAGCAGATCTTCCTCCTTTTTAATTATCCCCAGCTTCTCCGCCTCTTCTTTAAGCTGATGTAGTTGAGGCGGGAGCAAATCTGCGGGGCGGCAGGTTATAACCTCCTCGTCACCTATTATCTTCGCCTTAACCTCCTCGTCTATGGGCGCGGGGGGCTTGCCGTATAGGCCACGAACGTAATCCTTAACCTCTTTTGGCACCACCTTGTAGCGCTCTCCAACTAGGACATTCATAACCGCCTGNGTNCCNACNATCTGCGACGTGGGCGTGACCAGAGGCGGGTAGCCCANGTCTTTTCGCACCCGTGGTACCTCTTCAAGAACCTCGGGAAGCTTATCCAGGGCGTTCTGCTCTTTGAGCTGGGCAATTAAGTTAGACATCATCCCCCCGGGAATCTGGTAGAGCAGCACGTTGACATCGACCATCTCTGAGATGTCCTCAATAATAGCATCGTATCGCCTTCGCACTTCCTTGAAGAAGGGTGTTATTTCAGCAAAAGCCTCTAAATCAATGCCGGTGTCGTAGGGCGTACCTTTAAGTGCAGCCACCATGCTCTCCGTGGGTGGCTGTGAAGTGCCCCATGCAAAGGGGGACATTGCGGTGTCAATTATATCCACACCCGCTTCNATGGCAGCGAAGTAGGCGATGGGNGCCATGCCAGAGGTGCAGTGNGAGTGCAGGTTTATAGGTATGGAAATCTCCTTTTTCAATGCCGTAACGAGGTCGCGCGCTGCCTGTGGAGAGATGAGCCCCGCCATATCCTTTATACACAGCGAGTCGCACTCAAGCTCCTCCAACTTCTTCGCAAGCTCCACGTAGCTCTCAATGGTATGCACGGGCGAAATTGTGTAACATATTGTACCCTGAACGTGCGCACCCAGACGCTTGGCGACGCGTATTGCAAACTCCATGTTACGGATATCGTTGAGGGCGTCGAATATTCGGAATATATCCACGCCGTTCTCGTAAGCTTTCTCAACAAACTTCTCAACTATATCGTCGCTGTAGTGCTTGTAGCCTACGAGATTTTGCCCGCGGAGGAGCATCTGCGTGGGGGTGTTCTTCATATGCTTCTTGAAGGTGCGGATGCGTTCCCATGGGTCCTCGTTGAGATAGCGGATGCACGAATCGAAGGTGGCTCCGCCCCATACCTCCATGGAGAAGAAGCCAACCTCATCCATCTTCTCAATAATGGGCAGCATGTGGCGCATCCGCATGCGCGTCGCGGCCAAACTCTGATGCGCATCGCGAAAGGTTGTGTCGGTAATCTTTACCCTGGGCACGGGATCCTACCTCTCTCACATTATAAAACCGCAAATAGGTCGAGCAGTCTCAACGGTAACAATTTTTAACTCACCGCTGAACATAACTCTTCCCAAAGCGAAGGGCATCCTCGGCGCGCTGAAGTTCGCGGCCCAAGTACAGAGCATGGGAAAGCTCGCCTATTAAACCCAGGCGCAGCAGTGTGTCGCCTATGTCTT
>Ga0180885_1336_pt1 | contig 11240 bp, 7 predicted proteins | sample Deesub1362A_J573_FD_124185 | JGI IMG/M metagenome (GOLD analysis project Ga0180885, IMG submission 124185) | Candidatus Hydrothermarchaeota archaeon JdFR-17 | reverse complement strand
TGCAGGAGGGTCAATACCTCTTTCCGTTCCATATGCCTACCTCCTTACCAATTGCATACGGAGGTAGGTTACCCTCCTGACACAATTCGTGAAACGCTACCACAAAAGCAAAAAATAAACCAAAGTATAAGGGATTTGAAGAGGTCCTAATGACTTTTTTATAAACTTCTCTCACACTCAATCACCCTCACCCACTCATGGCTTTTTATTCTCTCAATTAACTCTTTAATTTTTTCATCGCTGACTAAGGCTTGGTACACTTCTTCAATTATCTCCATATTCTTCTTCTCCAACTCCTCAAGCTCATTCCCTTCTTCCTCTGTCAGCTCGCCCTCAAGCTGCTTCTCCCAGTATAACTTCGCCCAGCGGTCGTAGTTTATTGGTTTTAGGTGCTTTGAGACTGCTTCTAACAGGTATTCGTTTGGTTCTGAATAGAGCCCATCTTCGTGGAATTTTTGGTTATGGCTCACTTCAACTCTCTTATGATTTTTTCTTTTAACTTTTTGACCACTTTTATAGCATATTTTACTTCATTTCTATACTTGGGTCTTGCATCATAATGAACAGCCGGATTTAATAGTATAGATTTATAAGTTTCAACTCTACTACATATTGTTTTAGCTCTGGGTAGATTAGACTTCACTTTATTCCAGATCTCGCTTATTGGTATTTCTTGTACTTTTCTTCTGAAAGTAATTTTAAGTTTCTTCTTTTCAGCATATCTGATAACAAGTCTCTCAAATTCAAGCCTTGTATAAAGTGCTGCGGTGGGTATATCTCCTTTCTTAAAATATTCTTCAGCTTTACATAAAAAGTCACTGCATTCTACACAAATTAAAAATGGTCTATTGGGATTATCAGTATATTTAATTATTAATCTCAAAAATTCCCATTTTCCTCCATCAAGGTAATTCTTCATAAGATTAAACCAGTTCTCATCAAAGGTTGTAATTATAATTTGATACTCGTCCTCAAAATCCTTTCGTAGTATATTCAAGAGAGGTAGCCTGAGGTTCATATCAAGCCCTATTACCACATCATCAAGGAGAAGTAGTTTATAAGGAGAGGTGTGTTGAACCTTTTGTAATACGAGAGGAAAAGCCCCAAAGATATAGCGTTTAATCTTCCTTCATTCAGATAATTCAGGATATTCCTTACATCCCTGCCATTCCATTTTATTTTAAATTTTAAACTGCCAAGTTTTTCAGTAGAACATTCAATTTCTATACTGTCTCCCGTTAAAGTTTTTACATATTCATTCCACTTGTCTTTTATTTCAGAGAAAATCTTGTTTATTTCACCTATTATTGAATCTTCTTTTTCCTTAATTCTTTTCGTTGCTCTTGGACTTTCTTTTTTCAGTCTTTCAAGCTCTTCCAGGTCCTGAATTAAGGTTTTCTCTCTTTTAGGTGGTATTTCATAATAAGCCATTATCTTTCTAACAAATAAATCGTAGAAATCTTCATCTGTTTTTATGTCGTAAATCTTGATTAGTTCACGATAGCTTAAAATGCTCGTGGATCTTGAGAGTGCCTCCAAGTATGGTTTAATATCCGGAGAATAACCATCTGAATCGGTAACAAGCACTTCTCTTTCAGTTCCTCTTTCATCTTTTTTCTTTTCTGTTTTCAGCTTCAAATTGATAGTTTTATTATCTGTAGTTTCAATAAAAATTTGAGGAGGTTTTTGTGTGAATATGTTCCTGTACTTTTCAACCTCTATTTTCTGATGGGATGAGTCGAATAATAATTTAAGGGCTTCCATAATTGAGGTTTTACCTGAGCCGTTCTCCCCATAGATTACAAGATTTTTTCCATTATTTCTGAAGTTTATTTTGATTTCAGAGGAAAATCCCTTGAAGTCCTTGATAGCAAGAGATTTTATCCTCACAGTCATCTTTACCTCTCCAGCGAGGTGTATATTGCCTTAACCCAGGGATGTAGTTTTATAAGATACAGATTCTCATTCAGCTTTTTGTCCTTTTCAAGACTATCAAATACCTTCTTTATTTTCTGAAGGATTTCCTCTCTTTCTTTTTCAAGAGTCTCAAGGAGATTATCTGGAAGCTCTATATCATCAAGTTTATCTCTAACAAATTGTTTTATTGGGATTTTTACAACATCTCCAAGATAAAGCTCATAAACAAGACAGTCTATCAGATTGTCAAAGTAATCTACGATGTATTGTAGATGCCTATCATCCTTGGCAAAGTAGTTCTTGTACTGCTTGAGGAATAGCATGTACTTGGCAAGGGTTATGAAGGGCTTTTGGTCTTTTAGAGAGATTCGTGGTATTGGTAATTCTTCTATTTCATATTTCTTAATGTGATTAGTTAAAGAAAACAATTTAAATCTCCAATTTAAAATAGATGAATTTAATACAGATATTAGATATAGAGAATCAATTTGTCCTGAATTTATTACAATATATCTAATTGTATTTGTTAAAACATGAGGCTTATTCAATATAGTAAAATTTAATCTCAGCCTTAATGCCATATTTTGAACTTCTTTTCCTATTACTTTGGGAGTAATATTTACTACATGCTGAGCAGTTGGCTTCCTTCTGAAAAACTCCTCTTTATTCTTAATCCATCGTGGCTTTGGTCCTTCTGGGTCTAAATTCACAAAATACCTGTCGAGGTGGATGCCCTTTATTAGCAAGTCATCTCCTGGCTCGTCGCTCATAAATTCCCTGTCAAAGGTTTCATGTAAATGTCCTTCTCCGATATCGCCGACTGATGGATTTCCTTCATCTCCCCTGAAGAGTGGAAATTTAGATATGTGCTGAAGTATCTCCCACTCTATTTTTGGATTGGAGAATAGAGGAATTCTGTAATCTTCGCCAGTTAACTTCTTCAGCTCGCTCCTTTTGACCTTCAAAAATTCCAGTATATCCAGGCGGTATTTCTCTTTTTTGGATATATTCGTCTTAATCTTCACCTCATAATCCTGCTCTTGTCTCTTGTTATAAAAAACAATGCATACAGCCTGAGTATTTCCCTCAAAAACTCTTGACTTTTCTGGAAACTCCAGAATCCTTTTTACTCTGCATTTCTCAAAGAACAACCTCCTTAGTTTTTTTGAATCATTCTCTCCAAGGAATGAAGAGGGAAATATCATGGAGAAGTAGCCCTTATCCTGAAGCAGGAAGTAAGACCTCTCAAGAAATAGCTTGTAGAGGTTCAGATTTCCCACCTGATATTTGTAGAGGCTGCTATAAAGGGCAGAAAAGAAATATTTCTCATCTCTATCTTTAATAATCTGCTTCAATCTACCATATGGGGGATTTCCAATTATCACATCAAATCCGTTTTTATGTCCATTTTCATCAAAGAAAACCTCTGGAAACTCAAATATCCAGTGAAACATTTTTCTTGGTCCTGGCAGCGATTTTGCAGATTTTAACTCCTCCAGGTCAATACCATGCTCCTCTGCAAACTTTTCATCAAGGCGGTTGTTGAAGAGCTCTGTTATTTTGCTCAGAAGCTCATTCAGTGGTTTTGCATAGCTGGAGTTGAGTGAGGCTATGAGTATTCTTATGAGCTTCTCCTTGGTTTTCAGAACCTTCTCAAAGTCCCTCCAGGTTATTTTGTCTTTGGAGAGGATATCGTCAAGCTCCTTAACTTCTTTTGCTATGTCGCCATCTATTCCTAAGGCTCTGCCTGCTTCCACCAGGTAATCCTCTATGGGTTTGAGGTGTTTCTTTATGAGCTCCAACCTGTAAGGAGCTTTATCTTCCTTCACGAAGAGGTCTAAAACAAGCTGTCCTTCCTGCCTTTCCCTCTCAAGCTCCACATAGCCGATCAGAGAGTTGCCAGGTCTTAAGTTAAAATGCACATTAGGAAATCTGATGAAGATATCCTTATCCTTTCCAACCCTGAAGTGTTTTGCCAGGGTTAAAAAAAGCCTTGCCCTCGCCACCTTCAGGGCAGAGGGGTTTATGTCAACGCCATAGATATTCCTTGAGAGGATTATGAAAAACTTCACATAGAGCTTGAATCGCTCCTCATTTGAAATCTCCATGAGGTTTATCTTTTTTATTCTGCCCTTTTCGTCGGAGGCTATAATTTCAAGTTTATTTATCTTTAGCTCCTTTGTCTTCTCCCACACCTTTTCATAAATATCGATGAGCACGTTTATGGCACTCTCCAGGAAGTGGGCAGAACCCACAGCAGGGTCTAGGATTTTTATCTCCCTCAGCTGCTCAAAGAGGTAGAGGAGAATCTCTTTATTGCTGGCTTCTATTACCTCGTCTATAGATTCAAAGCTTCCGCCAAACCTCTCATTAATCCTGTCTATGAGATATGGCTCTATGGTGTTCTTGCAGATATAGGAGGTTATTTCCTCTGGCGTATAGTAGGCTCCGAGCTTCTTCCTTTCCATGTAAGTTATCAGCTTTTCATATGTTGCTCCAAGAACGAACTCATCTATGTTGCCTTCAGTCCAGTCCCTGCTCTCAAAGAGATTTAACAGAGGCACATCTGCGCTGACTTTTTTAGGAGGAGTGTTTATCAGAATTTCAGTTATCCCCTCCTTGTAGAAGCACTTATCTGGAATTGATATGGCTTCTGCACTGTGCTCCCCGTTGATAAAAACCGCAGGTCCTACAACCACAACCCTTCCAACGGTTTTATCCTCGTAGTACTGCTCATCGGAATAATCGCTTATTTTCTTAAAGAAGTCTGTGAGAAAATCATAGTAGCTGCTGAATCCTCTCACGAGCTTCTTCTGTGTCATTTCCTTAAATTTAGTTATAAAGTAAGATTTATCTCCATTGAAAAATCCCCTCTCCTGAAGATACCAGAGGGTAAGCATCTGCATCATGAAGTTGTCAACAAACTCCTCCCTCTTCTCATCATCACTTATTCCCTTTATGTTGGCAAGCAGATAGTCCCTTGATTTTTTGTAGAGGATGTAGAACTCCTCTATAACATCGCTTCTGTCAAAGAGTTTGTTGAAGTTTTCTTCTTTTGGGTCTGTTATAGCTTTCTTAAGCTTTCTTATGAAGGTTTTATTTATCTTGCTTAGAGTCTTTCTTATACTTTTATTTCTTCTGTAATCCTCGATTAATAGCTGATCTTTATAGAAAATGATAGAAAATCTCGCAACATAGCCGCTCACAGGAGGTCTATATTTCCTTAGAGCAGAGAGCTCGCTTTTATCGTCCACCTTCGCAACCAGAAATCCCTCAAAGAGATTTAAATCCTCATCCTCTAAAAATACAAACAGAGGATACTCTTTATTCGAGATTCTTATCGTCCTGCTGGGATAATCTTTCAATCCCCTCTCTATAACCTTCTCCACTTCAAACTTCATAGTACCATCCCAAATGCTCAACCCTTACCTTCAGGGACTCTATGTCACCTATTCCTCTCTCTCTGAAGAAGTCATAGAGGGTTTCAACCACACCTTTAAAATCTCTGATGACAATGCCGTTCTTCTTCATTTCTATGAGCTTTTTCTCAACTAGCAGAGGTTTAATCTCTCTGGTATAGAGGTAGTAGGGCAGTGACTGGAGGGCGGTCATCACCACCAAATATTTATCCTTTATATCCGCTGCCTTCTCCCTTTCGATGAAGAGGGCGTTGTAGAGGTTGTATAGGAAACCCTTCTGTTCAAGCTGGTATCTCTGCTTCATATCCTCTTTTATTTTTTCAGTTTCGTCTCTAATTTTCTTTAGGCTCTCTATTGCGGTCTCTATTTTCTGGGGCGCTTTCCTACCGCTCTTTATAAGATTGATAAAGGCAAGAGGAGTTCTGTACACAATCTCTCCATTATCTGGATTTATGCTTACAATTTTCTTCATAATTTTGTACTTACCCCTGTAAAATTCATGTACGCTTATTATCTCATTGTTCCCCTGAATGAATGTGTAGTAGGGACCATCGCCCATATTCATTACATCTATAAAATCGCTGTATGTATACCTCAGGTCGTACTGGATAATATTCAGAAGCTTGTACTCATCCAGCTGTTCTTCAGGTATTCCCTCTGGTATAAATTTCTTGAAGTCCTCTGAAATTCCATACTGCTCTAAATCCTCTATTGAGAGCTTTGATAGGTCTCTTATCTTTTCACCGAAGGTTTCGACGCTTATCTCCTCCTCGGGACTCAATATTCTTGTCTCCTTTCCGACAATCAGAGTGATATCTCTTATCTTTTCCTTTAGTTTTCTGAGAATGCCCACAATTACCTCAATCTCGTCAGATGGAATAAAGTTTAATACATACACATCTTTCTCATTACCAATCCTGTTCACCCTGCCGACTCTCTGAACGATAACCATCGGGTTCCAGGGAAGGTCGAAGTTTACTACAGCATCGGCGTCCTGAAGGTTAATCCCCTCACTCAGAGCGTCGGTTGATATTAGGATTTCAATCTCACCGTACTTCTCCACTTCTTCATAGCCGTTGTTCGCCTGTGGTGCAAACCTCTTTATATAGCTCATTTTGGTTTGAGTGTCAGTATCACCCGTTACAAGCTTAATTTTGATTTTGTCAGTCTTGTGGTCCTTCAACCAGAAATGAAGCTCAGACTCTCTTTCAGCCCACTCCAAAAGATTATGGTATAGGTAGTAGGCAGTATCCCTGTACTGAGTGAAAATAATAATTTTCATCCCATTCAGGGAAGGGATATCTTTTAGCTTTTCTGATTTGTAGTGTGGATTTCCAATTATCTGCTTCAGAGCTTCGAGTTTGGGGTCGTTAATATAGCAGAAGAGTGGCAGGNCTACAATATCCTCTTCCTTTTTGGGAATCTTTCCCAGAGTTTTAAACTCTTCGTTCTCTTTCTTCTTTAGATTGTTTAGCTCCCTCAGGATTTCATCTATTATTCTGAGGTCATTCTCAAGATTACTCAGAACTTTTCTCAGTCCGAGCTTTATCAGCTCCAGCTCTGAGTAAACCCTCCCCCTCTCCTTTAATTCTTCAGCATACTCAAGAAGGATTCTCACAACCCTGTCAAACCAGGTTTCTTCATCCTCCTCCTCAACCAAATACTCCTCAAGAAGTTTCTCAATATCTTTCTTTATTTTTGCTTCTTCAATGGCTTTAATTATCTGTTCTTTGAGAGATTCTCTGCTTAAAATGTTATCCCACTGTGTTTTAAAAATTTTATAAAATATCTTCTCTTTCGCATAGATTCTCCTAAGAGTGGTCTCAAAGGAGTATATGCTGCTCTCAAGCCTCTTTCCGAGGAGAAGTTTGAACAAATCTGCAATTTCTATGTACTTCTTTTCCCCCTCTTCACCTTCAACAGCATCTTCCTCAAAAACAACATACCTCGCACCATAAAGTTTTGTATATTCAAAAAGTACAAAATTCAACTTTTCACTTATCGTCTTTATAAGCTTGTGATAGTCATCTGTGTAAAAGAATGAATAATCAAGGCTATTTATGAATGGATCTTTGAAAATCAGCGGCTTCCCATTAACCTTAAGGTCTTTAAATTGCTCTATAATATACTTCCTGGTTCTTAAAATCATTATTTCGTCGAGTATTTTTCTTTTAATATCAGCTGCCACCTTCTTTAACTTTCTTCTAATTGCGTCATCATCTCTCTTCTCAAGCTCTTTTTTTAGGTCGTTATATTTCTTAATCAAATCAGTTATTGGAACCCCTTTTATTCTGAATGGTGTAAAGGTGTCGTCATTAAACAGCCTTATCAGGTTAAAAATGTCATTTATGGTATTATTCAGTGGTGTGGCAGTCAAAAGCATTATTTTGTTGGGAAATCCATCGCTTTTTTTCTGAAGTTTTCTAACTGCTTTGTGTCTGTTGGTATTTCTGTTTCGGTATTTATGTGCCTCATCTATTACAAATAGGTCATATTCCTCGGCAAGTCTCTTTAACTCGGGATGCACATAACCTCTTTTTTCATCCACCCTGTAATTCTGAAAAATGCCTAATGATAGAAAAGCGACTTTGCCTAAGAGATTTTCTCCGGTGCTATCATATATCTCATAGACTTTGTAGTTGTTGCTGTTTCTAACTAACTTTTTGAAATTGTCCTTAAAGAAATAGTCTGATACCACTTTAATCTTCTCCCCATTGGTAAGCTTTTCTTTTATATTCTCGTCCATCCTTCCTATAATAAGCTCCTCCCACTGGGAAATTATGGAAGGTGGGAGAATTAAGAGAACTCCTCTTTCCTTTTGGCTATTGGGTGTCCACATGGGGTGTTTTCCGAATAAAAACTCTTCAATAACCGCAGCAGCCATGAAGCTTTTTCCGAGTCCGACAGAATCGGCAATAATTGCACCATTGTAGAAGTTCAATATATTCACTATGTTTAATACACCAACAAGCTGGAATTCCATCAGCACATCTCTTTTCAGCAGATTTAAAACTCTGCCCTCAAACCACCTATAAACCAGATATTTGAAGAGAGTCTGAGGATCTACAAAGGTGCCAATCTTTGGATATTCGCTCTCTGGAAGAACTCCTGAATACTCAATAACCTTCAATAAGTCCTCTCTGAACTCTATGGCTTCATTCCAGAGATTGTCGAACCACTGGTTTAGGTATAGTACATCTTCTCTCGAAGTCAGGAGCACATTAAGCTCCTTGTTTCTTGTAAGACCCTCTGCTGTAAAATTGGATGAACCCACAACAGCAAGACCTGGCGAGGAGAATTTCTCACTAGGATTGGTTAGAAATAGATATAGTTTGGCATGCAGTCTGGACTTGTCAAAAAGCTTTACATCAATTATATTATTGGCGATAAACTCCTTTAGGGTTCTAAGCCTTATAATCTGCTCTTCAGTAGGCTCAAGCTTTTGCAAATCCTCAATCATTCTTCGCTTGAATTCCTCTCTTAAATTATATCCCTCTACAAGCTCTTCTTTTGTTGGGTATGTGGTTTCATTTCCCATCACAATTTTTAAAAATGGTAAATTATTGTATTTATCTGGAAAATCGTCTTTTACCAGTGAAAATCCGCTAAGGAAAAAGTAACCTATTGCAAATTTCGCTTCTTTTGACTTATTAAGCTGGTCTTTTATAACCAGTACCAGTTCTCTGCCCGGAGAGTTATCAATTATATTTGGAGCAGGTTTCTCATTGCCCATTTATTGAGCACACCCCTGATATTAATACTCAAAGGATTTTTATAAACGTAACTCTTTACTTTCCCCCACCACCTCCACCCTCACATCGCTCAGCCTCTCCACAAAAAACTCCGGCCTCTCGGTGTGCACCGGCACCACCACCTCGGGCTCAATCTCCTCCACCATCCTGATAATCTCATCGCCTGAGGCGTGGCCGCTGGCGTGGTAGCCGTGCTCAAACTCCGGCATTAGCTTGCCGTTTTTCTCGACTATGCTGAAGCCTTTTACTTTGAGGTTGAAGAGTTTGAGCCAGTTGTATAAGCGCAGGAAGTCGATGACCTGCTCCTCGGTGTATGCCTCGCTGCTGGAGTAAATGTAGGTTCCGCCCTCTGGTTTAATATCCAGCAGGTGCTTTATGTCCCAGAAGGAGAAGCACAGGATGTAGTTCGCGGGCGAGGCTGCTATCTCGCTGGGGTCTACCAGCTTATCCTCATACTTGGTGTGCACCTCCTTTTCGTAGGCATACCTAGTCGCCTTGAGGTCCCGGTAAACCTGGAGCTCATCCATTCTGTCCACGCACTCGGCACAGCTCAGGGCGTCGAGGAGGTAGGCGTCTTTGGCGAGGACAACGAGCTCTCTCCCTGCCTCTTTTGCAATTCTTGCGAAGGTGTCGAGGCGCTCAAAGTTTCTTGGCGAGAAGTCGGCCACGACAAGGTGCTTCTCCTCGAGGGTTGCTTCGAGGCAGGTCTCGTACACCTCGCTCTCTGAGACTTGTGGCTCTTCAACCCCTGCCCTGGTGCCCTCGATGATAAGAACCTGCGGGGCGAGCGCCTTCGCCTCTTTGATAAACCTCGCGGTCTTCTCTTTAAACGTGCCGTGGGCGCGGATATCGCCGGTGTACACCACCCAGCCGGAGGAGGTTTCCACGGCGCAGGCGGAGGCGCCGTAAATCGAGTGGTCCACCTCCCACACCCTGACCTCAAGCTCAAGCTCTTCCAGGGTTTTAAGCCTGCCCGCATTCAAACCCCTCGAGTTGGGGCAGTGCTGCCAGAAGTTTTCGAGTTTGCTGTTTGCATCGCCTGCTGTAATAAGATCCCTGCCAATGTAGGGTGCCTTTCTCCAGTGGCTGGTGTTGAGCACCCTGGCGTCGTCGGGAAAAGCTTCCCTGGGTGCAGAGTAGGCAGCCTCTGCGTTGAAGCTCAAGCCACAGTCGTTCATCGCTTTGAGTATCGCCGCCGTGGTGGGCGTCGCTATCGCCGGAATGCTTAAATCGAGCACGCCCAGGTTGCCAGCATGGTCGAGGTGCGCATGGGAGATGAACACAGCTTCTATGTTAAGCCTCGGCATGCGTGAGAGGTCAACATCGCTGGGGATTAAGTCGGGGCGGTAGTTGTTTATCCAGGGTATTAGGTTCATGTGCAGGAGGTCGTGGACTCCGCGCGCTGGCCTGGGGCTGAGAAACTCCTCGTAGAAGTCGTACATCTTCTTATATTTGATTCCGAAGTCGAGGAGAATGCCTCTGCCCTCGCTTTCCAGGAAAATCTTGTTCCCCCCGATGCTCCTCGCTCCGTCGAAGATGGTTATGCTGGGCATCAAGTTCACCTTGCAAAATAAGGTATCTACAACGCGGGATAAATAATATGTGGCGTAAAGGAGATGGAAAATTGCTTTAGGTGAAGATGCAACTATCACAATGGTGGCTCATGAATGGAATAAAAGAGGAAAAACAAAAGCTGAGGGAGTACATCTGGAGGAGGCTTGTTGAGGAGGGCGTTGCGAGATTTCCTCCACCTTACGGAAGGATACCCAACTTTGAGGGGGCAGAAATAGCGGCGGATAGGTTAAGCAAGTTGGAGGAGTGGAGAAGGGCAAAGGTGGTGCTCGCAAATCCCGACTCGCCTCAGAGGAAGGTGAGGGAACTCGCCCTTAAACAGGGAAAGATGCTCATCATGGCATCCCCCAAGCTCAAGAGGGGATACCTTAAGATAGACCCTGCGGATGTAAAGGGAAGAGAGAGGGAGGCTTCCAGTATTAAGGGAGCCTTCAAATATGGCAGAACTATCAGCCTGGACGAGGTGGAGGGCATAGACCTGGTAATCACTGGCTGCGTCGCTGCCACAGAGGGAGGTGTAAGGCTAGGCAAGGGTGGCGGCTACGGCGACAGGGAGATAGCAGCAGTGCGCGAAAGATTT
>Ga0180885_1290_pt1 | contig 11459 bp, 8 predicted proteins | sample Deesub1362A_J573_FD_124185 | JGI IMG/M metagenome (GOLD analysis project Ga0180885, IMG submission 124185) | Candidatus Hydrothermarchaeota archaeon JdFR-17 | reverse complement strand
TAGCCTATCACCCCGAGAACGCTGGCAACTGGAAGCTTTGCGAGGCTTGCAATCATAATTCCGTCTGCGAGAGGGCTCTGCACGCCCCGCTCGTCTCCCCTTGCAAGAGAGTCGCCTCCCACGTCTATGCCCACCACCATGTCTATGCCCAGCTTCTCAATCGCCTGCCTAAGCGCTTCAGCTGTACCCACGGCGCCGCCGTTTATGTCGAGGAGAAGCACCTCTTCGCCCAGCACCTCCGAGGCGACGCTTTCGGTGAAGGGGGTGCCATATGTGGTTTTGGTTCTTGGGTTAGCGAGTGCCACGCCCTCGCAGACCTGTGTAATGTTCTCCAGCTCCTCTATNCGTCTCGGCCCAGGCTTTGGATCGACAACGCGACGCTCCCATGTTAAGCCGCCAAGCATGACCTCTACCCCGAGAAGAGAAAGGTATCTCGCCGTTGGGATGCAGCCTATTACATCGCCTCCTCCTCCAATTCCTATCAACAGCGCCTTCCTTGCCCTTGTAGCAATCTCATCGAAGCTCATGTGTATCGCATTATGCTAAGACGTTAACCTTAAGTATAAAAACCATGCTTACTCCAGAGGTCAAGGCGATTCTTGAAAAGCAGGGCTACCGCATAGTTGGCAGGCACTCTGCGGTTAAGGTATGCCACTGGACNAGAGAGCGTTTGCTCAGGAAGCGCTCCTGCTATAAATCCAGGTTTTACGGCATCGCATCGCACCGCTGTCTGCAGATGACACCCAGCGTAGCGTGGTGCCAGCATGCTTGCCTATTCTGCTGGCGTCCTGTGGAGCACACCCTCAGTGCTGAGATGCAGNGCGAAGGCGATGATCCTGATTTTATTGTAGAGGAGGCGATTAAGGCCCAGCGTGCCCTGCTCAGCGGCTATGGGGGTGAGAAGGAACGGGTTACCAGGCAGGAGATAGAGGAGGCGTACTCCCCAAAGCATGTAGCTATCTCCCTAGCGGGTGAACCCACGAACTACCCGAGAATAGCTGAGCTGGTTGAAGCTTTTCACCGTCGCGGAATGACCACCTTTCTGGTAACNAACGGTATGAACCCCGAGCGCATAGCAGAGGTTCGCCCTACCAGTCTGTACCTTTCCCTCATCGCATATAACGAGGAGCTCTACCGCAGGATAAACGTGCCTCGCGTTAAGCAAGGCTGGGAGCGCTTAATGCACAGCCTCGAGGTGTTCTCCCAGAGCAGGAGCCGCAAAGTGGTGCGCATAACACTTGTGCGCGGTTACAACCTCGAGACGCCTGAGGCATTTGCCCCGCTTATTGAGAGAGCGGAGCCNGACTTTGTGGAGGCTAAGGGCTATGTGCACGTTGGCTACTCGCGCCGTCGCCTCACGCGGGAGCACATGCCGAGTTATGAGGAGGTAGGAGCATTCGCCAAGGCACTGGCAGAAGCTACGGNCTATGTCGTAGCCGATTCCTCCAGGGACAGCAAAGTATTTCTTATTAAAAAGGGATGAAGCAGCATGGGTCTAAAGGAAATAATCACCCANATTAAGGAAGAACTCGACGCTAAAGATGCGCGTCGCGAGGAGGTCTTTGCCGTAGCACGTGAAATAAGAAGGCTTGCTACGCGTGCCCTGCGTGAGATTCACCTAAGCAAGTATGAAGCTGCAGCAGAGCTTCTTGGCGAGGCGGAGAAGCTGATTTCCAGGCTAACCGAAGATGACTTCAGATTCGGCCTACTTCAAGAGGCTGTGCAGGAGTACGTGGAGGCAATGCTCACCTTCCGGCTACTTCGCGGCGAGGAGATACCTTCGCACCGCGAGCTTCGCGTGCCTGCAGAGTGGTATCTCCTTGGCTTAGGCGATGTGGTGGGCGAGCTGAGGAGGCGAATTCTGGAGCTGTTGCGCGAGGAGGAGTTCGATGAGATAGAGCGTCTCCTTGATGTTATGGATGAGATAACCCATGAACTAAACTCGCTTGTTTATCCCAGCGCCATAGTGGCGATAAAGCGCAAGCAGGACGTTGCCAGAATGATAGTGGAGCGCACCCTAGGCGAGGTAACAGTGGCGATAAAGGAGAGCGAGCTGCGCCGCGTGCTGGAGGAGCTGCGCTAGATTTTCTCATTCGAAGTCTCTAAACATGAGAAAATTTTATTACCTCTCAGCGTGGATTTAATTTGCATGGGCAAGTTTTTCACATTTCCGGTGAAAAGTAAAGTTGTTGTGTTTAAAAACATTGTAGATGGGGAAAAGGTGCTTTTTCTCTGCGATTCAAAATTTGACAAGCAGGAAGCGCTTAGAACACTTGTTAGAGCGAGTCTATTTGATAATAAAAGTGTTTTCTATTCGTATGCCTTTCCGGAGAGTGCGGTTGAACTTGAAAGGCAGGGCGGGCTGAGGATTTATGAAATGGGTATAAGAAGGTCAGTTGAAAAGGCTGAGAACACCCTCCAGGACCTGAGCAACGCACTATGCAAATTTTTCAGAGAGCATAGAGAAGGTACTGCGATCCTTGATTTTGANTCAGCCCCCATCTACATACTGCGCGAGGAGCTTATTTCAGTCCTTAAGAGCTTTTTTAAAAGTTTTCCAGAAGCCACCGTCATCACCTGCTTCAGCATAGAGGCGATAGACACCGAATTTCTGGAGCAGATTTTTAAGCTCTACAGCTTGGTGGTGGTTTCAGCGGATGCTGAGAAAACCATCGCCTCGCCTGTTGTGGTTCGCGGGAAAACAGAAACAAGGAAGATTGATGTCATCTCAACTGAGGTGGCCGACGGCCTGGTGAAGAAGTTTCTTGACCTGATAATCCTCTCCATACTTTCCGAGGAACCCATGCACGGCTACAACATAATAAAGGTGATATTCCGTCGGTGCGGTGTGCTTGTGAGTCAGGGCATGCTCTATCCACTGCTGCATGAGATGGAGGAAGAAGGGCTTGTGAAGCAGGAGGCTTCAAACAGGGGTAGAGGTAAGGTTTATGTGGTAACTTCGAAGGGCAGGGAGGTGGCGAAAGCTAAGCTCAGGGAATTCTCAGATACACTGCACTATCTCCTCAGATTGATTGGTGGCGGAAGCTCTATGTCGCCGTGAAGCTCGCTCAGGCGCTTTAGGCGGGAGGTTATCTGCTGTATCTCCTCCTCTGATAGCGTAACCTTATTTTCCATCTCCTTCATCTGTGAGCGGAGGATTTTAACCTTATATGCAAGGACCACATTTAATGTCAAACTTATTCCAAAGAGCACATAGAGGATTTTNAAGGATGTGTAAACATCCACCATCGCATGACCTCAGGATGTGTTTTTTGTCCTAAGCTTTAACCCACCAAGAATCCTCTGGAGGATGCTCTTCTTGTTTTCAGGGGTTGTGGGAGGTATGTACTCTTCGCCAAGAAGCTCTGCAGCCAATCGGTTAATTGCGACTGCAGCTTTTGACGTGGGGGAGCTTATCACCAGAGGTACGCCTATTGCAGATGCTTTCTTNACCTCGCTATCTTCCGGCACCACGGCCAGGATAGGAGTGTCAAGCACAGCACCAACGTGCTGGGCGGTGAGGTCAAACTCGTTGCATGTTGCCCTGTTGAGGANTGNGCCCAGTACCTTTGTGCCGCACATCTCTGCCACCTTTTTTGTTTTAAGCGCGTCCGAGAGCGAAGAAATCTCTGGATTTACCACAAGTATGAGGTTTTGCGCCATGGACAGGGCGATGTATGCCTCTTTTCCTAGGCCAGCGGGCGCATCGATAATCAAAATATCGGTGCTCTCAACGAGAGTTTNCATAACCTCAACGAGCCTCTCCGGGTCAACCCGACTGAGCTTGGTCAGGCTTATGCCTGCCGGAACTATCATAACTCCGCCTGGTCCCTCATATATAGCCTCCTCTATCTCGCACTCTCCAGCAAGCACATCCTGAAGTGTGCGGCTTTTCCCCTCCATGCCCAGGATAAGCTCCAGGTTTGCCATTGCGATGTCCGCGTCGAGAATTGTTATCCTCCTCCCCCTCTGTGCCAGCGCAATCCCAAGGTTGGCACTTATTGTTGTTTTACCCGTGCCTCCCTTGCCAGCNGCTACTGTGATAGATGTGCCCATTCGCAATACCTCCATACAGGTTTANATGCTTGCGGCTTATTAATTTTTCTTTAAAAATAGCATTCAGGACTGAGGTTGGGAAGGCAGGCTGATGCCGAGATTCTGCAATGCCTCTGCAGCGCAGTTTCGAACCCACTCGCTTCTATCGTTAAGTGCCTTCTTAAGCGCCTCTATAGCTCTTTCGTCCTTAATCTTGCCCAGCGCTGAGGCTGCGACGGTGCGCACCATATCATCCTCATCGCTGAGCGCCTTCACCAGCGGTTCAACTATGCGTTCGTCCTTTACNCCGTCTAGGGCGGAGACGGCGCAGTACCTTACTGTGCTCTCCTCATCGCTCAGGGCCTCGATAAGTGGCTCTATTGCGCGTTCTCCACCGGTCTTCCAGAGTGCAGAGGCAGCTATTCTGCGAACATTGGCATCTTTGTCCTTGAGGCACTGTATCATTATATCCAGCACCCTCTCGTCTCTATATCCTGAGAGCGCTGAGATTATATCCCTGCGCACCATTTCATCTTCTTCATTGTAGAAGGCCTCAATCAGGGGTTCAATTGCGCGTTCGTTACCTAGGCTTCCCAGTGCTCTTGCGGCACTTGCTCGCACTGCAATATCCCTATCGTTCAGGGTATCGATGAGAGGCTCTATTGCACGTTCGTCACCTATTCTGCCAAGTGCTTTTGCTGCATTTGCTCTCACTTTGCTGTCGCTGTCGCTGAGAGCTTTAATTAAAGGTTCCACAGCCTTTGGACTCTTCATTACCCCAAGAGCTTTAGCAGCGCTTGCACGCACAATGCTATCTTTCTCAAAGAGGGCGTTTATTATGGGCTTAATAGCCTGCTCCTCGTCTATCTTTGCGAGGGCAGAGGCTGCGACACTTCTTGCCATAACCTCGCTCTCTTCAGCCTCGTCTTCCACCTCTTCTACATCTTCAAGCATTGAGCGAACAAGTGCTTCGATGTCTTCCTCTGTAGGTTCACGGATGTTGAGTCTTTTCATCAGCTCCTCCCTGCTCAGCTCCTCCTCAACACTCTGGCATTCAAATTCAACATTGAAAAACTGGTCAGAAAGCGCTTTGGGCATGAATATGGTAGGTAAACCGCCGCTGTCCACACCTCTAAACACTACTCCAAGACTCACAAGTTTGCTTATCGCTATATCTACATCTACACCCAGAAATTTTTTTAACTCATTGTAGGTGANCTTTCCTGTATCAGAAAGCAGGGAGCAGAACTGATTTGTGATTTCGTCGGTCTTAATAAGCTCTCTCGCTCTGTCCACCTTGGCACGANTTATGAATATCTGCCGAAGCAGGGATTTGTATTCAGCGTTGATCTCATAACCACCTTTATGTTTTATTACGAAGTCGAGCTTATCTATTGTGTCAAAGGCGGCATCGAAGTCTTTTTCTCCGAAGTCGGAAAGGAATACTGAAAGACTAACTATCCTCAGCAGTTCCTTTTGCACCGCCCCCTCGCTGAATACCAGCATCTCCAGCAGTCCAAGCGCCGCCTTAGGCAGGGTGTCAAACAGCTCAATTATTGAGAAAATTCTACTGAATAACTGCTTGTTGGCTATCATGTCTCTATTTGAAATAAGCGTTGAGTACACTTCATCGTAGGTGTACTCCTCTATGGACTCTATAANGAGNCTGGAGTCTAGGAGGTTTCTAAGAGCCTTTTCCCCAAAAGTGTTGTAAAGCCCGAGTCTTGAGAANGCAGCCACACCTGCAAGCTCACCTTTGAGATACAGGAGGTTGATGTTTTCAATTCTGGTTTTGGCTCTTACGATCCCGGTAAATTTTGATTTTTCAATAAATTTCTTTACTTCTTTCAGGTTTCTGAATTCTTTATTGAGCTTCTTACCTCTGGGAAATGAAATCTCCTTTTGTTCCTCTTCTTTATCATCCAGCAACTTCGCCAGCCACTCGTACATTTTCACCCTGCCTTTATCCTATCCAAAGCTTCAGCAGCGCAGTGCCTTACCCACGCATCTTCATCACGCAACGCTTCAATTAAATATGGCACTGCCTCCTTCATGCCTAGCTTGCCCAGCGCTGAGGCTGCGACGGTGCGCACCATGCTGTCCTCATCCCTAAGAGCCTTTACCAGCGAGGGGAACGCGCTTGGGTGGGGGTAGTTGTCAAAGTAGGACGCCGCGGAGTAGCGCACCATGCTATCCTCGTCATCGAGCTTTCTTATCATAGACTCCACCATGTTCTCGTTGGGAACCTTCATCAGCGCTGAGATGGCAAGCCTTCTAACGTATACATCACTATCGTCAAGTGTCTTAATGAGGTGTCCTACAGCCTCTCTGCTTCCAATTTTCCACAGGGCTGAGACTGCAAATCTTCGCGCTTGAACATCATCGCTTTTTAGTGCATCCACCAGCACATCTACCTGCTCATTGCGGAAGGCTTCGATGAGTTCTTTATTGCCCTCAAGGTCTCCTAATCCAGGCTCAGATTCATNTAAAGNGTTAAGTATAATCTCAATCTCCTCTTCAGTTGGNTCNTTAATGTTCAGTTTTTTCATCAGCTCTTCTCTTGTGAGCGTGGTGCGCTTTGCAACCTCTACTCTAAGCTCCTCCATCAGCTCCAGAATCTCTTCGGGCATGAAGTATATTGGCTCTCCGTCCTTATCTATTGTCCTGAATAACAGTCCCTCCTCAACCAGCTTGAGAAGTGCAGCTTTCTTCTCTGCTTCCAGCTCCTCAAATTTCTCTTTTGTCAGCGCTCCTCGCATTCGGCGGAGTAGCTCCACTGCTTCTATAGCGTCGGCGTTCAGACTCTCGATTATCTCATCCCTCGTCGGGATTTTGCGGAGCATATATCTTCTGAGCTGCTGCTGCACCTCTCTATTTATCTCAGCATGCCCATTTTTGAGATAGATTGCTCCATCTCTCTCGAGCTTCTTTATCTCCCTCTGTGCCTTTTTATATTCCACTCCAAGCCAGTTGGATACCTCTTTAAGTAATTTCAGACGAATCTTACCTTCTGCGAAGGCAAAAAGCCCTATTAGTTGGGGGTAACTTTTGAAGTACTCTTCGAGATTAATCTCACGTTGAGGCATTATACTACGCTTTTTAAGCTCATAAACCTCCCTTTCTAGGCGATTACATTCTTCGTTTAATCCTTTAAGCGCCTTTATGTACCACTGTTCCAGCTTGCGGAGATGTTCCACCTCCTCCTTCAGCTTCCTTAGCTGGTATACCTCCTTCTCAAGTCGAGTACATTCAATATTGAGTGCCTTTATAACCTTAAGGTATGTTTTCTCAAGCTCTCTAAGCTGAGCTACTTCCTCTAACATAACTTCCAAGGGGCTATCCCTTCCGTGTTCTTTTATCTATATTCTTTATCTTGGCAATATAAAATTTTTTCCCGCAACAATTACGAAATTTGAGATGCTATTTACTTAAGCTTTCCAATAAAACGCTTTTAGATGTGGCAGGAGTCTCCTTTGACTTAGAAGGTTTTGATCCATTGAGCTTAAACATCTCCACAGAATCCTCAAGTCGCTGTGCTGCCTCGGAGAGATGTTCCGCCATGGCGGCAAGCTCCTGCATCGCAGCGCTCAGTTCCTGAACCGAAGCAGCCGTCTCCTGGGTTGCGGCAGCTGTATCGTCTATCATCGCGGCGATGGAGTTTGCTGATTCGATTACACTCCTTGCATCATTTTTAAGCTTTCTGGTGGCGAGGTTTATCTCACCTATCACACTGCTGGTCTCCTCCACGCTTTTGGTTATCTCGTTGAAAGAAGCTAGGGCGCTACTCACCACCTGGGTTCCGCTCTCTATATCTTCAGCACTCTGCTCTATTTCGCTTACAACCTTCTCTATCTTCCTTCCCACTTCATCGATTATGCTTCCTATTTCNTCTGCCGACTTTGCAGAACTGTCNGCCAACTTTCTTATCTCCTCCGCAACTACAGCGAAGCCTCGACCGTGCTCACCTGCGCGNGCAGCNTCTATTGCGGCGTTTAGAGCGAGCAGATTTGTCTTCTCCGCGATGCCAGAGATCACTTCAACTATCCTTCTTATCTCCTGTGTGCTCTCCCCCAGTTCTTTTACCGCCTCAGATGTGCGNGAGGTTATCTTTCTCATCTCACTGATCCTGCCCAGCGCCTCTTTTGCAGCGTCGCTTCCATGCTCAGCCGCCTCCCGTGTTCTGGCTGCGATGCCCATCGCCCTTTCCACACTTTCCTCCACTCTGTTAAGAGAGCCCTCCATATCGTCCATTGTCCTCATGGTCTCCTGGGTTTTAGCCGAGACTGTGGCAGAGTTCTCCGCCATTTCCTGCGTTATGCCGTTAATCTCTTCCGCTGAGGCGGTGACATTCTGGCTGGTAGCGGAAAGCTGCTGGGAGGAGGAGGCAATATTTTCGGCAACCCCTTTCACATCTCCAATAAGCTCCCTCAAAGATTTAAGCATGGCAGAAAAGGAATTGGCCACTTCACCCAACTCATCTTNGCTCTGGCTGTAAATCTCCACTGTCAGGTCGCCTCTCGCAACGCGNTTTGCCTTCTCTGAAATTTCTTTCAGTGGGCGGGTAATCGTCCTCACACCAACAAATGCAAAAATCAGTGCGAGAAGCACTGCAACACCAGCTACGGTCTGCAATTGCTCTTTTGCATTTTGACTTTCCTGAATAGCAGTACCCATTGCACTTATCATTGTTTTCTTCTGCACATCAATTAGATTCCCGGCATTTGTTACAATAATGTTCCTGTGGTTCTCAAATNCTCTCCTCCTCTCCTCCGCATAAGCTTCCTTAAGCTTAACATTATCGTAAGTCTCGAAAAGCCCTGAGCCTATTTCCTCAAACTTCGCGTGTTCCTCCTCTATGCTGGAGTATTCAGGTAGCTTCTTTAATTCGCTTCCAACCTCCCAGAACTTGTCCTTTTCTTCCTCCTCTCCAATGGTAATGTACTCATAGGCTGCCAGCATCTGCTCTGTGATACCTTCCTTAATTGCAGGGCTTTCAGATGTTTCGATAATCTCATCTCCCACCTCATGGAGCTCTTCAGCCTTCTCAGAAATTTCTTCTCTTACGGCGCTCAGCTCTTCATAAGCGCTCATCAGCACAAGCCCCGCGTCAAAGAACTTTTGGTATGTCTTCTTTATTGCAAGCATCGCCTCTCTTTCCTGGGCATTCAGGGACTGGTCGTTCATTTTAGCTATAAGCTCTCTCAACTTCTCCCCGCGGGTGTAGTAGCTATCCTTTAGCTCCATGCGCATCTCAGGANCTGCAACTGCATATTTGAGCGCAGATTCTGAAAGCAGAAAGAGTTCTTCTGAGAGCCGGGCAGAGGCTTCTGCTTTTGGCCATGCTTCCTGAGATATCCTGACAGTTGCCGAGTTTATCTCTCCGATTTTCATGTACCCGATTATACCCACCGCATGGGATAGAAGAGCAATAATCAGAAAACTTCCCACAATTTTATAAACAATTTTCATATTCTTCACCGCCGACCTTTCTTTTTTATGGCACCGAGCATCTCAATTCTATCTGAACTATTATTTAAAAATTTTTAAATTTAATTGATATAAACTTTTTTATAACTGATACACACATCCTCTCTACTATTGGAAAAATATCTCCAAAACTCCCACACAGGGTCCTGCCCTGCGTAAGGCTTTTAAAAATGGATATCAAACACCTCAAGTGAGTGTGATTTATATGAGGACAAATGAGCTTCTCGATATGCTCAGGGGAGAGTGGTACTCGATTAATGAGGACATAAAATCTCTTTCTTCTCTAGAGAAACCTGCAAGCAGTGAATTTATAGACAGGCTGACGGAGATTGAAAAGCGCTCCCTATCGCTACGCGACCCCTTCCTGGAGCTGGTTAAGCTGATGCACGAGAATTTCCCTGAGGAGCGGGATTTTATTAAAAATACGGGGATGCGTGCCTCTGAGATGCTCGAGGAATTCTGTGAACAGGTCACAAAAACCCGTGAGGAGCTATCGGCGGTTTCTGAGGGCGAACGGGANCTGGCGGAGCTTAGGGAGGAGATAGCTTCCCTGGAGAAGGAGGCTGAGGAAGTTAACGGCAAGCTGAAGAGCTGCGAGGAGGCTTATTCAAAGAAGATTGAGGAATATGAACGCAGTAGAGATGAGGTGGAGAGTGAGTTCTCAGCGCAAGCCTCGAGGGTGAGGCAGGCTTTTATCAGAGACATTGCGCCTTATGCTGAGGATGTAGAAATCAAGCTGGCAGGTAAGCCAGTTACCCTGGAAACTCTTCTTGATGAATATTCAGCAGGGAGAGGTGTTCTTGAGATTTCTCCAAAGGGAGGTTTTGTGGGAAAGATTACCGGCAAGGCGAGTGTAGGGGAGATTAAGGCAAGGACAGAGCTTTTTGAGCTTAAGCTGGAACATTTCTCCTCTGAGTACGAGGAGATTAAAAAGAAAAAGCTGGAGAAGGAGGAGGAGATACTAAGGGAGTTTTCAGACCTACCTTCCATGAAGGAGAGATGCGATAGCCTGAGGGAGCGGAAGAGGGAGATTGATGAAAAGCTCGGTGAACTAAGGATGAGGAAGGCGGAGATCGACGCGATGCTGGCGAGAAACCAGGAGATGCTTGAGGAGCGCGCCACACTGTTTATCAGAGATAGACTTCTTGAAGGTTATGAGAGGGCCCATGAGAGCATTCGCGCTATTCTGGACTTCTCAGCGGAGAGGGTTGAGAAGTGGGAGTTTGCGGGCGATGATCTTGAGAAGAAGGAGATGCGCTCCCTTATACGGGANCTAAAGCAGAAGCTCCAGGTGCTGGTTGATAAAAAGCACGAGCTTGAAGGTAAGGTTGAGGAGTTAACTGAGAATCTCCGTGCCTCCCAATTTACTGTCGAGGAGCAGAGCGCCAGGCTTAACGAGCTGGTGGAAACCCTCGATGCTGTGAAGCAGGAGCTGGCTGAACTTAAAGAAAAACATCAAAAGCTGGAGCAGGAGTACAGGAAACTTGAGAATGAGCACAACCTGGCAAAGGAAAAGATTGAGGNNCTTCTTAAAATTAAGGAAGANAAAGANTTGCTCGAAGAGGAGAAGAGGGTTCTTGAGAAGGTCAGGATAGACAACGAGGCGAAGATTAAGGAATTGAGCGAGAAAATAGAAGGATATGTAAGTAGAATAAAGCTCCTCGAGGGTTTTGAGAAGGAAAATGAAGACCTCAAGGCGGAACTGACTTCTGCGAAGCGCAGCATTGAAAAACTTGAGGGAGAGGTAGCCGAGCTAAAGGACAGGCTTACCACGACGCTCGCTGAGAAGGCGAGCTTGGAAAATGAGCTTTCCCAGCAAAGGGAAGAGCTTGGCAAGGCTACGCAGGAGCTGAAGGAGAAGGAGAGGGAAATAGCCCAGCTAAGGAAAGATTCCGAGGCCAAGCAGGAGCTTGAGACCCTTGTAGAGAAGCTGAATG
>Ga0180885_1199_pt1 | contig 11778 bp, 14 predicted proteins | sample Deesub1362A_J573_FD_124185 | JGI IMG/M metagenome (GOLD analysis project Ga0180885, IMG submission 124185) | Candidatus Hydrothermarchaeota archaeon JdFR-17 | reverse complement strand
GGATTGGGGGATACCTCTTCCATGAGCCTCTCCGCCAGCCTTCCTATACCCTTCTCCGGGTAGAGAAACTCCCTTATAAGCGTCGCAGGCTTGCGATGGTTAATTCTAAGCAGCGCATCCTTAAGCGCGACGCTCAGCGAGAGACCGCGAATGCGCTGAGCCACCCATTCAGCGCTTATTCTATCGCAGCTTATCCCCCANACCTTCTCGCTGTACTCCTTAAAGAATATATTAAAGAGCTCTCTTCCGAAGTTTGCCACAACCCAGTCCTCAAGAGATACTATACGCCTCCCCGAGCGCAGCCTCTCACGCGAGTAGTCTATAACTATCTTTGCGCTCTCTCTCATTCCAAGTNCTAAAAGGGCGTTGAGAGGATTAAGGGGGTAATCAAAATACTTTCCACGCATAAAAATCTTGCTGCTTCTCTTAGCTAAAACAAGCTCATCGCTGAGCAGATTTTTCACCAGTTCCTCAATNTCAGGGTTCTTTGTGAAAAAGCGGTGCCCGCCCAGGTCAAAGCGGAAACCGTTGTGCACAACCGTGCGCGAGAGCCCGCCTACCTGCAAGTCCTTCTCAACAACAACCACACGCTTTTTCGCCTTTGCCAGAGTGTATGCCGCCGCTAAACCAGCCAAACCAGCACCAAGCACGGCGGTTTCAAATTTTCCGCTCAACTTTCAGGCTACCTCCAGCAGTCTTTTAACTCTCACCAAAGAGCCTGACCTCAGCCTCCTGCACCTCTCCAATAGAGCTAACCAAAGCGGTGTAGGGAGACTATTCTTCATTTCCAAAGAAATCACACAAATCCATTCCCTGTTCTTCAATAGAAGGCAAGAGTCTAACAATAAAAAAGAAAGAGAGGAGGTTTTAGTTCTTCATGTACCTCCTGCGAAGCGCATACCCTGCGAGCGGAAGTGCCGCCAGCAGCGCAACGCTTGTAGGTCCGCACAAGCCCTTGCCCTCGGCCTTTGCTGCCTCTGCTATCTGTTTTGTCTCTGCAAGCTGCTGCTTCAGATCCTCAAGCTCCTTCTCTAGCGCTGCAACCTTCTCGGCATTGGCATCCGCGGTTTCCTTCATCTCCTGCAGCGGAGTCTTCGGGAAGTCCTTATAAATGTTGAAGTTGTCAGGCTCCACTGGCAGGTAGAATTCGTTGGCCCACTCTCTCATAGATCCGTCGTAGTTTTTAACTTTCTTATATCCGAGAAGTTCGCTAAGGATAAACCAGGTCGTAGAGGACCTCACGCCGGTGTTGCAATACACAATTATCTCCTTGTCGCCGGTGATGCCTTTCTCCTCCGCCATCTTCCTCAGCTCTTCAATTGGCAGGAACTTGCCATCCTTGGAAACCTCCTCGGGAGCCGACCACTGCACTGCACCGGGTATGTGACCGCTTCTCACCCACTTGCTTACTGAGAACTTCTTGCCATCATAGTATTTCTTGGGTCTGGTGTCCACGAACAGAACCTTGCCTGTGGCGAGACCGCGCATTACATCAAACTCTTTCACAGCGTATATCTTACCATTTGGTGGGTATTTCAATGGGTAATCGCGGGGCTCAACAGCGGGCACCTCTGTGGTNAGAGGACGTCCCTCTGCCTTCCACGCCTTCTTTGTACCATCCATTACGGCTATATTTTCCACATTCCAGAACTTCAGCGTCCAGTAGAATCGTGTCGCCTGTGTGAGGCTGTCGCCGTATATAACTATGAGAGTATCCGGAGTAGCCCCAAGCTTCTTCATCACAGCCTGCATCGAAGCATAATCGAGAACCATGCGGTTTGTATATGGCAGAAATACCTCACTGCTCCATTTAACATTCACTGCACCCGGAATATGCTCCTTCTTATAGCTGTCGCTTTTGCTCACCTCAACAAGGCGAATCTCCGTCTGGGTCGGATCTTTGATGGTATCCAGATGCTGCTGCACCCAATCCATCGATACAAGGGGACCAGGGCGCTCAATCGCACTCACCTGCGAGACACTGGCCAAAAACAGCACGCTTGCGAGCAGCGCCATTAGACCTTTGTTCACGCCCTCCACCTCCATATTTTAGCGGGTTGGCAGGTTTCCACCACTTTCACCTCCTCTTTTTGTTAAATTATTTTTTAATGCCCTTTATGCGTTCATGTTTTTACATTAATTGTGCCAGATTATTAGATATAAGAACATGTATTTAAATTTTTCGAAAGCATGTTCTATTATGTAGAAAACTAAAATGGTAGTCTTACACAAAATCCGAAAATGAGCAAGAAGATGGAGGTTAAGTTTAGTCAAATTCTATGAAACTTCCACCCACAAGCACTTCGCGGTAGTTTCCGCAGCAGTCGATATCAAAAATTCCCAGCTTGAGCTCAACATTTAAGGTATCATAAGCAGTTATGTTGATGGGAAGACCAGCCTCCGCTTTTATAACAGCGCCCTCGGTTAAATTCATCACCTCAAAATCGCGGATACTGTTTATTGGTGGGGTGACGTTCAATACCTCAAGGGTCATGTTGTTCAGGATAATCTCTACACTTTCTCCCCATACGGTTAGGTTTTCAGTAGCCTGGGTTTCTATTATCACTTTATCATCTTTCAGTTTGATTTCTGGCTCCTTCAGACCACCAAAGGTGGTGTAGGTGTCATTCTGGACAAAGCTACCGTAAAGGACTCTTTTTATAAACATCTCCATAACTTTTTTCTCCTGAAAGCCGGTTATTTCAAAGGATTTTTTCCCACCCGCATCAAAGAAAACAAAGTAAGGTATGCCTCTAACTCTATACTTTTTAACAAGCTCTTTCTCTGTGTCGAAGTTCGCAAGGAAGAATTTCACCTCTTTATACTCCCCCTCTAGCTCCTCCATTATAGGTTGTTGCTCAATGCACTGTTTGCACCAATTTGCACCTATTTCAAGTACTACTGGAGTGCCACTCCTTAACGCTAATGTAAAGTTCTTATCGTCATAGTTGAAAGGTAGCTCTGGCTGAGGTTCTCTTGCACAACCTGTGAAAAGTCCTGTTATTAGAATTATAAATGTTATTAAATACTTCATAATTCAAACTGACATTTGTTTATATTTAAAAGTTTTTCCAAATTTAAATATTGAAAAATCTCAATGTGGATTCACTTTCTAAAACTTCTCTTCATCCATAAATATATGGCTGCAAAACCAGCGGTGCCGAAGAGTATAGCCATGCTCTGAGGGATACCCGCAACCTGTGCAATTGTAAACCTGCCTATGTTAGTTGGGTCTATCAAGACCTCCTTTATCCAGGAGTAACTCTCACCAAAGACGGCAATACCCAGAAGCATGCCCACAAGTGCCACAAGCGAGGTGACGTAACCTTCGCCTATTCTGTAAAGTGTGCCAGAAGCACAGCCGCCCGCAAGCACCATGCCTATGCCAAAGATCACACCACCCAAAGCGGTGAATAGCCCGGCATCCTTTATGTAGGGGTAGGTCTCAATCAAGCCTGCACGGTGAAACAGAAAGAATGCAGGTGTGAGCAAAGCCAAGTACAGCATTACAGCACGCAGAATATGCGTGTGGCGGAATAGAAAGAAATCTCTGAACGCCGAAGCCATGCAGAACTGTCCGCGCTCAAGCACAAAACCTATCGCCATGCCGAAGGCAAAACCAATCAGAGACTCCATTCACACCACCCGCATTAAAATCTTCCCACCGATGTATGCACCGGCAGCTATTGCTATGAAGGCGATTATGCTTGAGACCGCCAGCTGAGGCATGCCCGACATTATATGACCAACGTTGCACCCTATCGCCAGGCGAGCCCCATAGCCCATTAGTAAACCACCTATGAAAACCTGTATGTAGCGAGNTTTTACTCTAGGGATGCGCACCTTAAAGTCCCTGCCTAGGTATGCACCAATAAAAGCGCCGAAAATTATTCCGAAGTTTAGCCATACACGCCAGTTCAGTTCAGGTATATACCGCTGGAAGTAAGCATTGTTAGCCACGTGCTCTGGAAAAAATAGGTTTTCCACATAGGCAACAAAATGACTCTCGCCGGTGGTTATACTCCATGGTCTGTCTATGACTATATACAACGACAGATTCAGCAGGGCAAGAAGAATCGCTGCTGTTGTAGGGGAAAGGTACCGCATACTACCTACCCTTGACGACTATTGTTATCGTAAACTCAGCACCATTTTCCTCGATGGTGTACTCGTGTCCCTGTTCCTNCATCTCCATGGATATGCTCTTCTTCGCGGGAGGGTGATCTGAGATAACTTTCAGCACCTCTCCGGGTTTCATTTTCTTTATTTCATTCACGCAGCGCACGAGGGGAACTGGGCATATTTCACCTCTAACGTCCAATACTCGCATTCACTCCACCTTCGTTATTGTTAGCTCATAATTATCCTCGCTTTCATTATACCTGTAGCCTGAGACTACCATCTCCCTCTCGAAGAGCTCCTCGAGGATGCCGCACAACATCCCTGCTTCGAGGTTGTATATGGGAGGAAGAGACTTGATTCCCAGCCCAGAAGGTGCGTCCTCGATTATCGCCCGCATCTCTGGCTTGGTCACATCGAGCTCAAGAATCTCTATTTTCCCAAACCCTGTATTTCTGAGTATTATTGAGCATAGCTCGTGAATCTGCGTACGCTTGCTTACCTCATTCAACTCCGGGTAATGCTTCAGCACAAGCTGCGCATACTTTTTCCCCATGTCTCTGCCTATCAGGCGGAGAAGCATCTCTGAGCCCTCGCCGATTATTTTATAGAGGCTGAGCCTCAATGTGCTGAGGGTCTCGCTAAAAATTATTGTACACCTCTCGTCCATCATCATGGGGTTCCCCGACTCGTCATCCAGCCATATGTATGGGATATACTTTCTTGTATTATTCCCCTTCATCTAATCGCCTCTCAACTTGTATTTCTCAAGAAGCTGAGTTCCTCTTTCAATGAGATATGTGTAGAAATCGGCAATAACGGGATTTTCAAGTGCTTTATCTGTGGTTATCGCATATATCGGTCTTTCGTCGGTGAAGTCCTTTATCTCCTTTATTACAACCAGCCCCCCTTCTTCGTATCGCTTTGAGAGCACATAGCTTGCGATAGCTGTACCAAGCCCCGAGGAAACGCCATAAATCTGGGAGAATATATCGGTCACGCTGCACTCAATCTTCTGCTCCTTCTCTATGTTCCTGAGCTCTCTCAGGGTATCCTCAATTGCAGTGCTGCTGTACCCTTTGTTGAGGGTGACCATGGGATATGAGAGCACGTCTTCTACTGTAACCTCGCGCTTTTTCGCCAGCTCGTGGTTGGGGGGTACTATTAAAACAAAGCGATCGTAGCCTATCTTCTCTACACGGTAGCCGTCGCCCAGCTTTAGAGGCGTAGGATAGCCTGCAAGCACAACACTTACCTCTCCATGCTCTAAAAGCTCTAAGCAGGTGTATTCGCCGGTGAGCTTTACCCTGACATCTACATCAGGACGAACATCCTTATAGCCCATCTGAATCTCAGCTATTATTGGCACACCCACACAGCCTATGCCTATATTTACAATCTTCGTGCTCAGGTTTTTTATACCCTTCTTTGTCTTTTCAAGAAGGGTAAAAAGCTCTCTTATGCTGTTGTAGGCGATTTCTCCCTCTCGGGTGAGCTTCNCCCCACTGACATTGCGCTCAAGCAGACGAGCCTCAAAAAACTTCTCAACAGCGTCAATGTGTAAACTTATTGTACTTACACTCATGCCAAGCGCCTTGGAGGCGCCGAGAAAACTTCCCTCTTCAACAACCTCTTTAAAAGTCTGAAGATAATCAAGCCTGAGCTTCACAGCACAGCACCTATTTTTGTTATCCTGATAACCACTTTAAGAGTTTTCGAAATTATAATAAAATGAATGTTATAAATAATATTTGAAGCAATGAAATCTTTTTTATATTATGGAAATTCTCTTTTCAACGTCTTTTTTCAAAAAGCTGCCCACTCTTCATCACAAGTGTTCGCTGCGTCTGCGCCGCAAGCTCCCGATTGTGGGTGACCAGCAGAATCGTCGTGCCCTCAGCTTCATTCATGGTTTTGAGGAGCTCCATCACCTGAATCTCCGACTCCTCGTCGAGGTCGCCTGTAGGCTCGTCGGCAAGAATAATCTTCGGGCGGTTCATGAATGCTCTCGCTATAGCAACGCGGCGCTGCTGCCCGCCGGAGAGCTGTGTGGGGTATGCGTTTATCTTGTCGACTAAGTCAACAAGCTCCAGAAGTGTCCGCGCTCTTCGCATCTCTTCACTTCTCACTTTACCCGAGAGCGCGGCTGGGAGAAGCATGTTGTCCTTTACTGTGAGCGTTGGGATAAGGCTGGAAAACTGGAACATAAAACCTATTTTCCTATTCCTAAGCCGTGAAAGCTCTTCATCGTTCAAGCTCCAGATGTTTACTCCCTCAATTAGCACCTCGCCGTAAGTTGGCCTTGTCAGCCCGCCTATTAGGGAGAGCAGCGTCGTCTTGCCGCTGCCCGAGTGTCCCACTATGGAGATGAACTCCCCCTCTTCAACGGCGAGGTTCACATTGCTCACCGCGACAACCTCCTGCTCGCCCAGGTTGTATATCTTTGTCAGCCTTTGGGTCTCAATTATCATCTACTCACCCGACCTAATCGCCTCATAGGGCTCGAGCTCAGCGCTCTTGTAAGCAGGGTAAAAGCTTGCCAGGGTGCTCAGGAATAGCGACACGTCNATTATNACAATGCTTATCAGCGCCACGTAGAACTTGTTGGGTATGAGGTAGGGCATGTTCAGGTAGCCCACCACGAAGTCCTGGAAGCCCGTAAGGAATGCATAACCTGCGAGCATGCCGAGCACGCTTCCAAGCGTCGCCAGAATGTACGCCTCTGCGATAACCTCGCCGAAGATGAAGCGCTTTGTCGCACCCAAGGCGCGCAGGATTCCAAACTCACGTCGACGCTCATTGACGCTCATTGAGAGGATTACAGAAACCAGGATTACCGCTGTCAGCCAGGTAAAGGCACTCAGGGCGAGGAGGCTGCGAAGCAGCATCTGCATCTGCTTCTTCACGTTGCCCAGCGCCTTCTGAGCCACCACAGCCTTTAGCTCGGGGAAGTAGAACTCAATCGCCTTTGCGATGCGCTCCGCCTCAGCCTCAGGCGCAATCTGTATCATAATCGCAGACACCTGCCCGGGGCGTAGCGGTATGTCGGCTATATCCTCATACTCCCGAGAGCGTTTCGCCAGCCAGTAGAGGCGGTCGAGGGGCATAAAGATTCCCTTATCGAAGTAGGCCACGCCAGTGCTGGGCATCTTTGCGGCGACAGTAAAAGGAAACCCATACAAGTAAACCTTAAAACCANGTACCCAGTCGTAGCCGGAGCCCGCAATTGTCTCAAACGCGTCTAGGCTGCCGAGTTGCTTCTCCACCCACGGCTTTACTATGAAGTCCCTCTGGGGGTCGAAGCCGATGATGAAGATCCCCGGCTTGAAGCAGCACTTTTGCTCTGAGGTTTCCAGGAATACCAGAGGTGCCACCTTTTCCACACCCTCTATGCCAGCGATGCGCTCCTCATACTTCCTGCTGATGTAGCTCTTCGAGGGGGCGCTACCAAGAAGGATGGCGCTGAGCGGCTCCTCTGTGCTACGAGGCACCACCATTATGTCTGCACCGAGCTGAGCTATGCCCAGCTCCAGCGAGGAGGACATGCTCTTCATCAGTATAATAGAGGAGAAAAGCGTGGCAGAGGCTATGGCTATAGCTATCACCACGCCGACGGTGCGAAACTTCCTCCTTTTTATATTCTGAAGAGCGAGGTATAGTAAATCCATCTTCATACGTATCGTGTGTTTTAAGGCGGAGGGGATAAATAAATATTTTGTCCAGTCTTGTGATAACTCTTTTCACGTTCTGACGCGTTATCTTGCATATTCGCGTGAGAATCAATACCAGAGTTGCGCTTTGCCCACATTTTCAGGGATTAAATTTTTATATGCACCTGAAATGAAATTACTTTATGCGCGGCATTGCAGTGCTCATGCTTGCCATGCTAATGCTCGCTGGCTGCACTCAGAAGGGAAGCGAGAAGGTGGTATCCCCCAATCTTGAACCTGTACCCATACCCCAGGAGGCTCGCTGTCCTGAGTGTGGTATGTTCGTTAAGGATTACGAAAACTGGGCGTGTGAGGTCATTCACAATAGCAGGGAGGTGAAATTCTTCGACGATCCCGGGGACATGTTCATCTACTACAACAAGCACCGCGATGATATAGCACAGATATACTGCAGAGATTACTACACCCAGGAGTGGGTGGATGCTGAGCGTGCATACTACGTCGTGGACGCTGCTATACCCACGCCGATGGGTTTTGGCATTGTGGTGTTCGCAAGCGTAGACGACGCCGAGAGCTTCCGCAAAGATTATCCCTCTGGAGATATCCTTACCTTCCCAGAAGTCGTAAAGCGGGGTGTTAAGCCGCGATGAGATACTCTTCGCAGGTTGTCCTACTATTAGTGCTCCAGCTTCTGGGCATAGCTGTGCTCGCTGCACATGCTCAGGCGCGTGTCTCGCTGCTGGAGGAGAAGCGTTCTATCGCTAAGGCTCTCGAGCTAAGCGACCTGGTTATCGCTACGGACTGCTATTCCACGCGCAACCCGAGCATAGTCGACTTCTCGGGCTGCTTTCGCGATATGCCCACGCAACTATGCTACCATGCCTCGTGTACCGGCTTTGGGAGACCTCGTTTTGAAGGCTTCGACACTCGCTTAGAGGTGGAGAGATGAGCCTTGAAAAGCACCGCAACATTCTGGATTACGCGGTAAACTTCCTGCTCCGCAGGAAGGGCAAGAACCTGGCTACGATAATTGTGTTTACCCTTGTGGTGTTCATGCTCGCCAGCGTTGTTATGATGATGGGCTCCCTTAAGCAAGAGGCAAGAGAGACCCTCTCCTTAGCACCAGACATAACAGTGCAGAAAATCATTGCCGGAAGGCAGGGACTCGTGCCCCTGGAATATGCCTCAGCCATTCAGAACATTCGCGGGGTGAGCAGGGTTGAGCCCAGAATATGGGGGTATTACTACGACGTTGAAGAAGATGCAACCTACACCATCATTGGCGTTAAAAGCCTTGATACGCTTCCCGTAGAGGTTGTACAGGGTTATCTTTCCAGCGGTAACGCGGTACTCGTGGGGGAAGCGCTTGCAAGGGAAAAGCGTCTTCGCATAGGGGATAAGCTGATTTTACGAAACCACCGTGGTGGTTATGATAAGTTCCTCGTAGCCGGCATCTTCTCCTCCCGGTCAGCGCTGCAGAGCGCAGACCTCATAGTGATGCCACGCGATAAGGCAAGGGAGTTCTTCGGCATACCTGAGGGATACGCCAACGATCTCGCGGTTTACGTAGCAAACCCCTCTGAGCTTCCGAACATAGCCATAAAAATCGCCAATGCGCTCCCAGATGCAAGGGTGCTGACGAAGGAGCAGATACGCGAGACATACGACGCCATCTTCGGCTGGCGCTCTGGCGTATTCCTCGCCACCATCCTTGGCGCTATACTGGCGTTCGCTATCCTCGTGTGGGACCGCGCCTCTGGATTAACNGCCGAGGAAAAGCGGGAGATTGGCATCCTTAAGGCTCTGGGGTGGAGCACCGGCGATGTGCTGGAGATGAGAACCTTCGAGGGCGTGGTGCTGGCATTGAACTCATACTTAGCGGGGATAATCCTTGCCTACCTACATGTGTTCTACCTGGGTGCACCTCTGCTCAAGCCTGTGCTGATCGGCTGGTCGACGCTTTATCCCGAGTTTGAACTCATGCCAGCGGTTACACTAGAAGACCTGCTGCTGATATTTGTCATTAGCGTTGTGCCCTTTCTCGCGGCGGTGGTCGTGCCATCCTGGAGGGCAAGTACAATAGACCCTGACGAAGCCATGCGGGGGATTTAGGTGATACGCTGCGAACACGTTACCAAGGTGTTCAACAAGGGCAAGGCGAATGAAGTCGTAGCCGTGAGAGATGTGAGCCTTGAGATAGACGCTGGAGAAGTGGCTGTGCTCCGTGGTCCTTCCGGCAGTGGCAAGACAACACTTTTAAGCCTGATCGCCTGCGTCGCCAGACCCACCTCTGGGAGAGTGTTCATCTCCGGCAAAGAGGTTTCAAGGCTCCCTGAGAAATTCTTAACCATCTTCAGGCGAGAGCACGTGGGCATAATCTTCCAGCAGTTTAATCTCATCCCGGAGCTGAGTGTGCTTGAGAATGTGACGGTGCCCCTTATACCTACACCGACACCACCCAGAGAAGGCAGAAAACGCGCTGTTGATCTTCTTAAAAAGCTTGGGATGGAAAAGCGGAGCAGCTTTAAGGTGCGCGAGCTGAGCGGCGGCGAGCAGCAACGCGTGGCTATTGCGAGGGCACTAATAAACAACCCAAGTATAATCGTGGCAGATGAACCCACCGCACATCTCGATACCAAGCTGGCGGAGGAGTTTCTAAGGATAATGCGCTCCCTTAAAGAAGAGGGCAAGACGATAGTAATAGCAACCCATGACCCCCTCGTGTATCAGCACGAGATGGTAGATGTAATCTTCGACATGCGCGACGGCATGCTTGTAGAGGTAGTGAGATGATACTCAACTTCTGGGTCATCTCCCAGATTTTGGGCGTAGCTGTGGTGCTCTTGCTGAGCGTTTATGCCGCTCTGCAGGGAGTGCGCATACTCAGACGCTGGAACCCAGCCAGCGCCAGCGAGGAGCAGCTTGAACTGGAGAAGCGCACTTACCTGGTCTCGACGCTCATGCAATATGCATTAGCCTTTCAGATGCTCTCCCTGCTCCTCTTCGTAGCCACAGCCGACTACCTTGCAAGTTTTATCAGCGGTGCCATGTGCGCCTTTGGTTCACTGAACGCGAACAGCTATGGCTTCGCCACGCTGTGGATTAAAATTTTNACNATATTTGTGTACTCNTCCTGGCTTACGATTAACTATCTGGATTCCCAGGCGGAAGACTACCCCCTGGTGAAGCTCAAATATGCACTCCTACTGCTCTTCCTGCCCCTGCTAATAACAGATATCTACCTTGAAATTCGCTACTACACAAGCATATCGCCCAACGTAATAACCTCCTGCTGCGGCTCTGCACTGCGTACAGAAACCAACCCCTACGGCTTTGTGGCTATGAACTTCCCCACCAACGTGGCAATGCTTGCGTTCTTCATCGCATACGCTCTGACGCTGGGGCTGCTCTACACCTACCTCCGAAGAAGGCAGCGACGCCTAGCCCTCGCTTCAGGTCTAGCCAGCGTAGCAGCCTTTGCCGTCTCTCTCCTGGCGATGTTCACCTTCCTTAGCCCCTACTTCAACGTAGTACTATTCGGCTTACCCACACAGCACCGCTGCCCCTTTGAGGTTTTACGCGCCCCGACGATAGGCTACCCGTTTTATGCCCTCCTCTTCCTCGGCGGCATCTCTGGCTCAGCCGTGGCTGTGGTTGAACCTCTGAAGGCAAAGCCCTCGCTTCGTAATAGCGCTGCAAAGCTTCAGGTGCAGCTTGCAAAGCTCGCTCTTCTGGGCTTCGGCGGCTTTCTCCTTATATCCCTAGCGTTTATGCTCCTCTTCTATTCCATGGTGGGTACGGTGTTTTACCACTAGTCCTCAACCACCACCTTCTCCCGCCGGAATTTCCTCTCCTCCTCCACCCACACCCACGATGCAACCTCGCCCTTGAGGTTAACGATAACGTAGCTCGCGCTATCCCAGCTTGCCTTAGCATGGTCTATTCCAGAAGGTGCAACGCTTCCCATAGGGTGGGAGTGGTAGAAGCC
>Ga0180885_1302_pt1 | contig 11874 bp, 15 predicted proteins | sample Deesub1362A_J573_FD_124185 | JGI IMG/M metagenome (GOLD analysis project Ga0180885, IMG submission 124185) | Candidatus Hydrothermarchaeota archaeon JdFR-17 | reverse complement strand
TGTTGCCCAGCACTATCTCGCCGTTGGTGCCTATGTCTATGATGAGCCAGATGTCGTCCTTCTTCTCGGGCTCAAGGGCTACAACCACACCCATGTTGTCGGCNCCCACGAAGCCTGCCTCTATTGGCAGGACGTGCACATTAGCGCCGGGCGCCGCCTTGATGTTGAGATCCCTCGCCTTTATGTCCAGGCTGCGGTGCACCGCGGGCGTAAAGGGTGATACGCCGAGGTACTCCGGGTAGATGTTCAGGTATATGTGGTGCATTGCAGTGTTGCCCACGAGCACTATCTCTGAAATTTCCTCCACTCCTACTTGAGCCTTATTGCACAGGTTTGAGATGATCTTGTTTATCCCTCCGATGATTGCCTCGTGCATCTTCTGCAGCCCATCTTCGTGCTCCATAGCATAGGTGATGCGCGCCATCACGTCTTCGCCGAAGCTTACCTGCGGATTCATCATGGAGTCTATGGCGATAACCTTGCCGGTGTTAATGTCGGTGAGGTAGCCCACCACCGTCGTTGTTCCCACGTCGAAGGCTATGCCCAGGGTGCGGTCGTTATAGCCCGGCTCCACGCCTATTATCTCTCGATCGTTCCACACTGTTACGGTGACCTTCCACTTGCCCTCTCTCAGCGCCACCGGCAGAGCCCTAAGAGCAGGGTAGTCCATACTCAGGCCCTCGAGACCGTGCTGCTCCTTGAGGGCACGCATCAGGCGCTCATAGTCTCCCTCAGGGTCCTCCAGGCTGGGTGGAGGTAGCTCGACGTAGTACTTCCGTACCGCTGGGTCGAGATCAATGTCTATTTCGCCGGCTGCTTTCCTCACAATCTGCCCGCCAACACGGCTCTCCTCAGGCACAAACACAAGCACATCGCCATGCACGCGGGCAGCGCAGGCTAGGCGATAGTTGTTCTTGACCTCCTCTTCCTTGAGAAGCCTGAGCTCTTCCTTGCCTATGGGGGAGAGGTTGTTCATGCTGGAGTGGACATCGAACTTTGCAAAGTAGCCTTCCTGAATCTGGACCTTGCACTTACCGCACACCTTGTTGCCGCCGCACACCTGCTCTATGCCCACACCCAGCTCAATCGCAGCCTCGCGGAGGGTCTTGCCCTCCTCTATTTCCCCTCTGCGCCCGGAGGGCTGGAAGATCACCTTGTACTTCATCCCAGCACCTCAGATCTCTTTCTTCCTCTTCATCTCTCTGAGCGAGGCAACCATCCTTATAGCCTCTTCAAGGGCGCTTGCAGCGTCCTTGCCCGTGGCGTCGGCACCGTACATTTCGACGGTCTTCTCCGACACTGGAGCACCGCCAATCATGATCTTAACATTCGGGTTGCGCTCGCGAAGCATCTCAATAACTTTCTTCATCCCTGGCATTGTGGTAGTCATCATCGCTGAGAGGCACACGAGGTCTGCGTCTGTCTTTAGCTGCTCCTCAACGAACTTCTCCAGGGGGACGTCTTTGCCGAGGTCGTGCACCTCAAAACCGGCGACCTCGAACATCAGCTTCACCAGGTTCTTACCTATGTCGTGCACGTCGCCCTCCACGGTGCCTATTACTACAACGCCCTTAGTCTCCGCCTTATCCTCTGCCTTTATGTGTGGGCGCAGAATGTCGAGGCCTGCGTAGAGCGCATCGGCGCACATGAGCACCTCGGGCACGAAGTACTCGTTCTTTGCGAATAGATCGCCCACAACCTCCATGCCCGCGGCCAAGCCCTCAAAAATTGCCTCGTTGGCATCATAGCCCAGCTCAATCCACTTGTTGGCAAGCTCCTTCACGCGGTCTTCGTCGAATTCTATAACTGCCTTCTTTATCTCCTCCAGAAGCTGCTTCTTGTCTTCGGTCATCTTCCTCACCTCTCAGCTTTTTGCGCCGTATTTTTCCACAGCTTTCATGAGCGCATGCATGTTCTCTTCAGGCACCTCAGGCCAGATGTCGCATCCTGGCATTACACCATCTACGCCCGCTTCGATCGCCTGCTTAACCGATTGCTCCACCTCCTCAGGAGTGCCCTTAACTATGACACCATATGCATCCAGATTGCCCAGAATCACCGCCTCCTCACCGAGCTTCTGGCGCGTAGCAGCGACGTCGTTCTTCTGCTCCACGCTTATCGCATTTGCACCGCACTCATAGAGCATCTCCACCAGCATGTTGGTGTCGCCGCACATATGCAGAATAGTCGGCGCCTTTATGCCGGCGATGGTTTCCTTGAGGTAGGGCTGCACCAGCATCTTGAACATGCGCGGTGAAATCACGTCGCTGGGTGCCCCATCTCGCGCACTGTTATATAGTCAGCGCCAGCCTCGTGGAATGCATTGGCTATATCAACGAGCGGCTCAACCAGCTGGCTGAGCAGAGCCTTGACATCATTCGGCTTTTTAAATGAATTTTTGAGGAGGTCGTTCAGGTCGAGGATCTGCCCCGCAAGGGTAAATGGCCCGAGAATATAGCTTCCGACCGCAACCTCGCCGTTGAGCTTTTCCTGGCAAAGCGAGATTGCCTCCTTTACCAGAGGTATCCTGCCCCGCTCAAGCAGGTTCTCAGGCACCTGGAGCTCCTCACCTATCTTGAGAATCTTCGACTTTATTGTAGGATAGAGTATGTTGCTCTTCCCAGCGTAGAAGTTCACTTCGCAGCCCAGCGCCTCTGCTTCAACGCACAGGTCGAAGGGAACGACAGCACACTCAAATCCAAAAAGCTCGTAGGTAGAGCACGCGAGCGTTGCCATCTGCTCAGCATTCGCATGCGACGAGGCAAAGTCGATGCCGTACTTCTGCATTCCAGCCACTGTGACGTTGCCCATTCCGCTGAACACTGGCACGCGGTCAACTTCCTTCTTTTCCAGTGTGTTCATCACTCTCTCTTTCGGCGTCATGTTGCTACCCCACATATCATATACCTGATACAATATTTAAATTTTTCTTTGGTAAGCGATACAATTTTCAATAATTCATAGGAATACTTAGATATTTTCCTAATAGCCACCACCACCTGTTCGCATCGTTGCAACCACCTTTCCGGGCTTACTGAGCTTTTGAGTATTTTTGCTTTTCTGAGCCGCAAGCTTCATCAAAAGGTCGAAACCCTTATCGTTAATCTCTTTAACCTCAATTATTCCCTCTTTTACCATGTTTTCAAACATTTCCTCAGCTTTTATGGTTCTGATAATTACCGTGGAGAACTCTTTGGGTGAGCCCACCGCACCAACTGAGATATCCGCATGCACCGACGTAAAGTCAGCGCAGTACTTGCATGCGGGTCTGCAGTACCTCAGAGCTTCTTTAAGTGGGATATCTACAACCCCAGTTGGCGTTGTCACGTAGAGACTTTTGCCCTTGATTGCAAACTTCTTCACTTCATTGAGGGAGAATCCATACTTTTGTGAGAGTTCAAGAATCCCGGCGTAGTGGAGGTTAGCCTTGCAGAAGAGGCTTATGTTAATGGCAACAATATCCATAAGCTCCCTACCAAGCTCCGAATTTTCAAGTCGCTGAAGTGCTCTGCTCTGGCAGGGCAGCGTCACAATCCCTAGCTTTTTAAAACCACTTTCACGGGCTTTTTTCAGTGCCGCAAGTGTTGGAGAATTTGTGTACTTGGTTCCTGCCCCGGCGATTATCTCCTCCTCAGTTGAGGCTATCACAGGTACAGGATTCCAGGGCTGCGAGCTATTCACCGCAATTACTGCTGCATCTATTATACCCCTCCTCAGCGCATAGGTGAGAAGCGCAGTCACAATACCGCCATCCTGAGCTACATTGGCGATTCTTGCTGCGCTAGCCCTTGCAGCCATCAGCTTCCTGTACTCCCCAAGAGGTTCGTCTATGAGCGAGATCTCTTCTCTGGTGGATGCTCTCCGCATTGATGGGCAGTGCACCAAGCAAAAGCCGCAGTTTATGCACTCGCCCCTGAGTACAGGATATTCATTTATTTCTATAATTTTATCCGGGCAGNCTGCAGCGCATGCGCCGCAGCCAGTGCATTTTCCGGCGTTTATAATCTCAGCTTCCAGCCTCTGGAATCCCTCACTATCGGGATAAATTACTGCACGCATTGGACAGGCGTCGTAGCACTGCCTGCAGGCGCTCTCGGGTATGTCCCTGCGACAGCACTCTGCCGAGACAAAGTTTGCGACACCATTCCTCACCACGAGGGTGCCTCTCCCTTCTACACCCCTGCAGAAGAGTTCATAGTTGCCTGGGCACACAGCCTCGCAGTTTCCGCACCCTGTACATCTGCTTTCGTCTACACCTATACCACCTATGAGTGTGAGCAGGCGTCTTTTCATCACGTAGCCATATTGCTTGGATTATATTTAAATATTTCGCTACTTATTTGGATAAAGTATATATATCTGAAATCAATATTGTATACCATGCAAAAAGACATCGCCGTAAAGATGATACTCAGGGCGATGCACCAACGGAAGAGAATAAACCTTTGTGAGCTTGCCTCTGAGCTCAAGCTTTCGCCAGAGGACACCTATGCTGCAGCCAAGCTCCTGGTGGACTGGGGGGTGCTCAGAATGAAGGTAGGAGACGAGCGCCAGAAGTGACTTTGAAAAATATCCAACTTCTGCATTAATTTTATATATAGTAATACAAAAAAATAAAACATCATGTCCGTAAAGCTGGAAGAGAAAGATATTAAAATACTCAGATGCATCGACGAGGACGGAAGCTGCAACCTCGATGAGATATCAAAGCGCACAAGTATAAGCCGCTCACGGTGCACTACAGGCTGAAGAAGTTTGAGAAGATGGGACTCATTAAGGGCACCTTCGTTGAGCTTGACCCCCAGGTTTTAGGTCTTGACATGACCGCCGTCACCTTTGTGAACGTCAGTTATGAGAACACCACTGCAGAGGAGATAGGGGAGAAACTCGCTTCCATCTCAGGCGTTTTTACTGTTTATTATGTGCTTGGCGACTTTGACTTTATCGTCATTGCCAAAGCTAAAGACAGGGAAGATTTGAAGAGAATCCTCCGCGAGATACACGCCATAGACGGGGTGGTGAAGACAGGCACCCACTTCGTGGCTTCCACGGTTAAGGAGGAGAAGAGGCTGCTTGTGAACTACAGTGATGATGTTCTTAAGAAGCTGTTCTGCGAGTAGTGGAGGATTGACATGACACCGCGGGAAAGATTCCTCAAAGCCCTGCATCTTAAAAAAGTTGNCCGCCCGCCTGTGACTTCTCCAAACCAGACCGCGACCATAGAACAGATGGACAAACTGGGAATCTACTTCCCAGACGCCTACCGCGACGCACGCAAGATGGCAACACTAGCTGCTGCTGCCTGGGAGCAGGTTGGTCTAGAAGGCATAGGCGTCCCATTCTGCCAGACGGTCGAAGCTGAGATTTTCGGGCTTGAGATAAAGTGGGGCAGGCGAAAGACAGACATTCCTGAGGCACCCTTCAAAGGATACTCAACACCAGAGGGTGTCGAGGTGCCAGAGAACTTTCTGGAGCGGGGAAGGATTCCGGTAGTGCTGGAAGCTATAGAGATTCTCAAGGAGAGGTACGGAGATGAGGTGCCAATAATGGGACACGTAATAGGCCCCTTCTCCCTCGCAGCCCACCTCGCGAACATGGAGAAGATTCTGAAGATGTCCATAAAGAACCCGGTGCTGGTCAAAGAGTTTACAAACCTTGGTCTAGAGGCGATAGCAGAGTATGCCAACGCCATGCTGGAGCACGGCGCAGATGCAATTGTAATAGAGAACATGTTTGCCTCCGTGGATATTATGGGTGTCAATGGTTATGTTAACTTTGCCCAGCCATTCGACCGTGAGCTTATACGAAAGATTAAAGGCCCGACGATTCTCCACATCTGCGGCGATGGTACGAAGATTATAGATAAGATGATTGAAACCGGCGCCACCTGCCTGAGCATAGATTCCAAGACCGATGCCAGGCATGCTGTGGAGGTATCCAGAGGAAGAGCATCTATTATGGGTAACATTGACACTGTCTANGCCCTCGCCTTTGGCACCCCCGAGGAGGTGATTGCCGAGACCAAGCGAGCGATAGAGGCGGGTATAGACATTATCGCCCCCGGGTGCGCCATTTCGCCGCTAACGCCAAATAGGAACCTTCGCGCCATGGTTGAGACTGTAAAGAGTTTGGGCTCATGATTCAGATGATTGATAGAGTGGAGGGTGACCTCGAGCTTTCCGCCCTTCAGGAAGTGTGCATGGCTATATTGAGTGAGTTGGATACGCAGGAGGTTTTCCGGCTTATAACAGAGAAGGCGCGGATGCTCATCAATGCCGAAACCGTGGCAATTCCAGTTATCAGCGAAGACCGCTCAACCATAACCTACGAGGAGGCGGCTGGGAAAAATAGAGATCTGCTGAAGGGCATGACCATGCCACTGAGCGAAGGCGGGCTTTGCGCTTGGGTTGTGAAGCATCGCAAGCCGATACTAACCAATTCACTGTGGAGCGACAGCAGAATTAACAGGGAGCTGGTGAAAAAGCTGAATGTGAACGAAGCCATAGTTGTGCCGCTTGTTTTTAAGGGAAAAATAATCGGCGGGCTTGCTGCCTTCGGCAAGGCTGGTGAAGGTGGCTTTACCAACAAAGATTTAAAGCTGCTCACGATTTTCGCCAGTCATGCTGCTATAGCTATTAGAAACTCAAAGCTCTTCAAAAAAATGGAGGAACTTAAGAGGTTCAACGAGAACATTATTCAATCTATGGAAGAAGGCGTTGTGATAGTTGATGCAGAGGGCTTTATAACCTTTGTTAATCCTGTGTTTGAAAGGCTTACTGGCTACAACAGGGATGAGGTTGTTGGAAAGCGCGCCGATTTTGTGCTCCCGGGGCTGGAGAGTCTCTCCCAGGACAGGTATGAGATAAACTTCAAGAAAAAATCGGGAGAAGAGGTACACCTGCTTGTCAGCGCCTCCCCGCTTCGCGGTGCGGGAGGCAACCTCTATGTGCTTGTGGACATTACCGATATGAAGAAGGAGCAGGAGAAGCTGATGGAGAGGATGCTCTCCTACGATATAAAGAGGGGCAATCTCTACCTTGTGAAGGAGAATAACTATGAAAAGAGCAGGAGCATCCTCAGGGATATGATTAACTGCGGCTTTAAGGGGATGGTGCTTTCCAGGCTGCCAGTGGCGGAGGCAAAGCGAATTTTTGGCGAGGGCATTGCCTGCTATTGGCTCAGCGAGTATGGCGAAGGANANGGCACAATTAAACCGGAGCCAGAGGTTGTAGAAACCAGAATTCGGGAGTTTGTGACAAGGACAAGCGTCGTCTTGGTAGATAGGTTTGATTACCTGATAACCCTATGGGGCTTCCGCTCGGCGCTCGCTCTGCTTCAGAAGCTTCGTGACTTAGCATACCTGAGCAGGGCGGTGATCCTGATTTCCGTGGACCCCGCAACGCTGGATGAAAGGGAGGCAAACCTANTGGAGAAGGAGACCAGGGCTNTTGGAGTTAAAGGGGAAGCGGAGCTCACTGAAGAACTTTATGCCCTTCTTAGCTTTGTTCATGAGCAAAACCTTAAAGGAGTAAAGCCGTCGTACAAGGACGTAACCAGGAAGCTGGGCGTTACCCGAACCACAGCACGGAAGAGGGTGAAAATCCTGCTTGGCAAAGGTTTGCTTGTGGAGGAGAGAGCAGGGAGGAACAAGTTCCTCAGCGTGAGCGAGAAGGGTAAGCGGCTTATATTCTAACCATGTTTTAACCATTTTTCTGCCACTTTTTTTATCATATCTGGTTAGCGCATTTTTACCTGAGGTGTTGAAAAATGAAGGTTGTAAATGGGCTCGATGTGGAGTACCTCCAGAATGTGGTAGCGGCGGTAAAGGCAAACCCTGAGCTCGGGAAGACACTGTGGCGCGCCAGCGCCAAGTGGAAGGGAGGCTTCAAGGAAGAGGTGAGAATAAGGGACTTCACCATAAGAATGGACGAGCCCCTCGACCTGGGAGGCACAAACACTGCACCCAACATGGTGGAGTTCGTTCTTGGTGCCTTTGGCGCCTGTTTAATTGTGGGTTACGTTATGAACGCCGCTGTTCGCGGAATAGAGCTTGCGAAGGTTGAGGTTGAAGTTGAGGGTGACATAGATCTTCCAGGTTTCCTCGCCCTTGAGCCGCCCGAGAAGGTGTGGCCAGGGTTTACCAATGTCCGCGCCAGGGTGTTCCTCAAGCCAGCTAAGCCAGTAAGCAGGGAAGAGCTTGAGAAGCTTCACGAAGACGTTGTGAAAACCTCACCCGTGGGCAGTACCCTGCGCAACCCTGTCAACGTGGAGGTAACACTGGAAACGAGGCGCACAGTATAAACCCNTTTTTTTACTTTTTTCAGGTGGTTTTATGGGGGACCAGCTGGTCTTCGTCTTAACCACGGGCTTTAACTCACCCGGCGTTACCCGCGCAACGCTCATGTTCGCTTCTATAAGCGCTGCAATGGACGTTGAGACCACCCTCTTCTGTGTTCAGGAGGGCGCTGAGATAATGGTCAAGGGCGCCCTGGATAAAGAGGAAACAAAGCCGGGCGTGCCAATGATAAAGCAGCGCCTAGAGGAAGCCATCGAGGCCGGTGTAGAGATTCTGGTGTGCGAGCAGACAATGAAGGTGAAAGGAATCAAGGAAGAAGACCTTATCGACGAAGCGAAGGTTTCTGGAGCGGCGACGCTCATAGACCTGGCGCTTGAGGCAAAGAATGTTATCTCACTGGGGTGATGTTATGGCCGAAGTAAAGGCGGATGTGGTGCTGGATGTGAGCGGCGCTGTTTGCCCGAAACCTGTACTAAAAGCAAGAACAGCGCTGAAGAAAATGCGCCCAGGAGAGGTGCTTATGGTAATAGCCACAGATAAAGCCTCGAAAACAGACATCCCAGCGTGCGTGAAGAGAACAGGAAATGAGCTGCTGGAGGTGAGAGACGAAGGAGAGAGGATTATCTACCTGATTAAAAAGCTCAATTAAAGCTTTTAATCTCCAGCGAAGCACTTTTCACATTCCCAGTATTCCACCTTCTCTGTTTCTGAAAATTCCACAAATTCGATTTCCAAGGAGTCAGTTTAGTTTTCCCTTTCTCTATAATCTCTACCCCCCTCAACCGGCAGTTCAACCTTCCCGAAGTAGTAGCCACCTTTAAGAATTTTCCCTTCATCGTCTAATTCTACCACTATTTCCCTCCCTCAGACCAAGCATTCTCTTATTATTTTTCCAATAGCTACAACCCTCAATAGATAAGGTCTTTGGTTCTTACAACAACTACCTCCTTAATTCCACTAAAATGCCTGTCGTTTGTCCATAGGGGAACGTTGAGTTTCAGCGCGAGTGCAAGTATGTAAACATCCTTCTCATCTATATGTCTGATGAGTCTTTCAGCTTCTTTTATTTTATCTTCATAATATTCTCTTTTGTAAATCTTCATCGGGATAAGAGAAAGAGCCTTCTCTATCTCTTCCCTGTTAACACCAGATTTCCGCGAAATGTATGGTATAAACTTCCTCACTTCTTCCAATGTGNACTCAGATGTGGCGAACTTAAAAGTCCTCCTGAAAAATACCTCGCGTGATGCTCCTCCTATAAGAGCTGAGATAATGGGATTGGCATCTACAACAATCAGTAGTTTCATCTAATCCCCGAAGGCTTCCAGAATTTCGCTCTCAGAGATTCCTTTCTTAATTAGAGCATCCTTTACCTTGTCGGAAATTTCAAAAAATGATTTCTTTTTCAACTCAAGGATCTTATCCTCTACAGCCTCCCTTATGAACTCCTCCTCACTTTCATAACCAAAGGATTCTATTAATTCTTTCAGAGTTTTCCTTTTCTCAACCCCAACTGTCACTTTTAACACCCTGATATTATATGTACCCCTAACATAAAAATAAATTTTCAATCCACAAATACCACGGTTTATCTTTTTATATCACAACCGTGTAAATTATACCATGCTGGAGAAGGTACGGGCTTTACCCAAGAAAGATTTTCTCACACAGCTTACCCGGAAGCAGCTGCTGGAGCTCGAATCCTGTGTGCGCTGCGGCGCTTGCTTCGACGCGTGCGTTGTTCAGGAGGCTACGCAGAATCGCGACATCTCGCCGCCCGCGAAGATAGCCGAGTATAAGGGCTTCATTGAGGCGGTGCACGGCTTAAGGGCGAAGCTTCTGGGAGGAAAAAAGCCTTCGGAGAAGGATATAATCCGCTTCCTCGACGCCCTTTATGCATGCACCACATGCGGCGCCTGCGGCGANGTGTGCGAAGTCGGCATAGACACCCAGCGACTCTGGTGGGCTATGCGAAAAGAGCTTGTGGGCATGGGCTACTCCGCGCCAGGCACGCTGCCCAAGCTGCTGGAAAACGCAAGAAAGCACCACAGCATATTTCCCTCACCTCTCGAGCTGCGCTACAAAATCTGGCTCCCGCCCGAGGTTAGAGTTGCGGAAAGCGCAGAGCTGTGCTACTTCGAGGGGTGTGGCGTTGCCTGGGATGCGCCTGCGATGGCAGAGGCAGCGGTTCGCCTGCTCAATNCGGCAGGCATAGAATTCACACTTNTGGAAGCTTCTCAAGCCTGGTGCTGCGGCTGGCCNNTCGCCGTCGCGGGCATGTGGGAGNTTCAGGAAGAGCTTGTGGAGAACAATATCGCCAAGCTAGAGGAGAAGGGCATAACCACGCTTGCAGTGAGCTGCCCATGCTGCCTACAGCAGATACGCGAAGTGTGGCGAAGCTATGCAGGGAAGCTTCCCTTTGAGGTGCTCCACATTACCCAGATAATCGCCGAGGCTGTTGAGGATGGCAGGCTCAGGTTCACAAAAGCAAGAAAAGAAAAGGTTACCTACCACGACCCCTGCCAGCTAACGCGAGGCTTTCGCGGACCACGCGTATACGAGGAGCCTCGCACAATAATACAGCACCTGCCCGGGGTGGAGCTGGTCGAGCTGGAGCGCCACGGAAGGCTGACAAAGTGCTGCGGCGCTGGCGGTGGAATACGTGGAGCAAGGCCTGAAGTTGCCCTGGAGATAGGCAAGCTCCTTTTACGCGATGCAGAGCGCACTGGTGCTGAGACGCTGCTGATGAACTGTCCCGCGTGNTATGCGATGTACGTGGTGAGACGCCTCCCNGAGCCCTACGGCAGAGAATGGCGCGCGTTTAAGAGTCCCGTGAAATGCAACGATGTGCTNCAGTACGCGGTGAGCTTTTTTTAGGTGGTTATAATGCTGTGCAGAGTTAAGCTATTAGAGGTAAGCGAAGAAGACCTTGAGGTTATCAAATCTTTCTTTCTCGACCCCATGGAGAAGGTGGAGGTGCGCGAAGGAGAGGTAACGCTGAACTATATGGGAGGTGAACTCTGCCCTGGAGAAAACGACTTCGGCGAAAGTTGTGGGGAATGCAGGTACATGCCCTACGTGGTAAGAAAGTATCTCAAAAAGGGAAAATACACACTGCCGGAAAAGAAAAGATAAGGGGCTTAGCCCCTGAACTCTGGAGGCTTGAGGTACTCCCAGTCCTCGCCCTTTCTGTACTTCTGCGCTATTTCGAGCACCTTGGCGGCGTACTCGAAGCAGTAGGGAATACCGGGGTTATTTGGATAGAATCCAGCACCTATGAAACCTACCGCCACAGCCTCGAGAATCTCCTCGTCTGTTGCTCCAGCCTCAATCGCGGGAATAACGTGGACTATGCAGCGTGGCGAAGCAGTGGCAACACCTATGGCAGTGAAGATAAGCTCCTTTGTCTTCCTGTCCAGCGCGCCATCGCCGAAAATCGTTTCATAGAAGTCTGCGAANCGCTTCGCAGCCTCGGGGTGCACCTGGCAGATCGGCTTCAAAAACCTTGGCACTATCTTCATCTTCTCCTTTACATATTCCTCACACTCATTTGCCATCCAATGCTACCTCCTGGAGTC
>Ga0180885_1253_pt1 | contig 12153 bp, 10 predicted proteins | sample Deesub1362A_J573_FD_124185 | JGI IMG/M metagenome (GOLD analysis project Ga0180885, IMG submission 124185) | Candidatus Hydrothermarchaeota archaeon JdFR-17 | reverse complement strand
CTTTAGCACTGCTGAAAATATAACCTTTTTGCAGATGGGAACCTCCACCGGGTTCCCATTCCCTCCAGGAACCTTATGATTCTCAGCTATATAGGGGCGCCTTCCCCGCCCCTATTACCCCATCCTCACCTATAACGAGAACCTCCACCGGGTTCCCATCGTTTCCCGAGCATTCGCGAGGGAGACCGAAGCAACTCTCACAGAGAGTTGCGAGACCTCCAGGAACCTCATGATTCTCAGCTATATAGGGGCGCCGCACCTGCTCACTGGGGAAGAAATGGGAAGCAATCAAAAATTATTATGTTACCGCTTGGATATAGGTGACAGGAGGCGCTGACATGAAGGCAGGATTTATCGGTCTTGGTAACCTCGGCAAGGCGATGGCAAAGAGGCTGATTTCTCAGGGTGTGGAGCTGGTTGTCTGGAACAGAACCAGGGAGAAAGCTCAGGAGCTTGGGGTTGATATAGCAGAAAGCCCAGCTTCGCTTTTATCTGAGGTTGACTTTGTCTTTCTGTGCCTCTTTGACAGTGATGCAGTTAAATCAGTCGCTACAGGCAAGGGAGGGCTTCTGGAGGGCGAGTGTGAAGGAAAGGTTATAATTGATACCACAACAAATCACTTTGAGGCGGTGACGTACTTCCATGAGGTGTTTAAAGAGCATGGCGCCTATTATCTCGAATCCCCTGTGCTCGGGAGTGTTATACCTGCATCCCTAGGGAAGCTTACAGTTCTGGTTAGCGGTGAGAAACAAGCGTACGAAAGAGCCCTGCCATATATTGAAAAGATAGGCGAGAACATCTTCTACCTGGGCGAGCCAACCCTGGCAACGAAGATGAAGCTTATTAATAACCTTGCCCTTGGCTCATTCATGGCAACCATTGCAGAAGCTCTCGCCTTCGGTGAGGCCATTGGGCTAAGCAAGGAGAAGGTGCTTGAGATTCTTTCCGCTGGCGCAGGAAATTCCATGGTTTTAAACGCCAAGAAAGAAAAGCTGCTCAAGGAGGATTTTACGACGCATTTCTCATCTGCGCTAATTTACAAAGATCTTCACTACCTGCAGGATTTGGCAAGAACCTTAAAAAGACCCTTATTTATGGGAAGCATTGCCAAAGAGCTTTTTGCCATGACGTTCCCAAAAAATATGGACAACCTTGACTTCTCCGCAATTTACAGGATACTGAAGGAGTATTAGCTATGTCTCACAACCCTTTGTGAACTACTCACCGTCAAAAGCGGTGAGCTTCTGCCTTCGGTGGCTTCTCCAGCCACCTCATCGGCAGTTCGGGCAGGTTCACGGCTGCCCCCGCTCCTTTGCGGAGCACCTGGTTCAAGCCTCGCCACATTATGTTTCTGGCTGCGTTGATGTCTCTATCTTCGGTGTGCCCGCAGTCCTGGCATGCAAAGTTTATGCCATCAACTTTCACCTTGCGCGAGCCGCAGGCGGAGCACAGCGCCGTAGTACCATTCTCGCTGATTATTACTGCAATGTTTCCGGCCTCAAGAAGCTTCAGCCTTAACATCTCCGCCAGCTCCCTGAAAGCCCATTGATGCACCCTCTTTCTTAGTCTTCTTCTTTGATTGCCTCTGAAGTGCTCCTCTCTAATATGCTCTGGCAGGCCGATGAATACCAGAGCACCGGAGTAGCTATTTGCCACAAGATTTACCAGCTTCCGCCTGAAGTCCCTGGCAAGGTTCTTTCGCTTCCTTCTGAGCTTCCTGAGCACCTCGAGCTTGCCCAGCCTCTGGAGCCTTGCGATGCGGTTGTTCAGCTCGCGCATCCTCGCAAAGAAGCAGGCGAACTCTTCTCTGTGCAGGAGGAGAGCACGGCTCCCCTCCTCGCCAACCTCGTGCACCGCAATGAGCATCCTCATGTCAAGGTCAATCCCCGCGACGGAGCGGGGCTTTATGCTGACTTCCTTCTCCACAACGACATGAACCTCATACCTTTTGAGTTCCAAGTTCCACACTATCTGAAAGCTCTTCACCTCCCACTCTCTCAGGTGCTTCTCAGCATAGGGATAGGAGTGAAGAGGAATGTCAACCCTCTGCCCCCTCTTTAGTGTGGAGATAGTAAGCCATAACTTGAACTCCTTAGCACTGCGTGAGAACTCAACTTTGATTTCACCCATTCGCCTGTCGATCATCACAGGTATTTTGTCTTTCACCCCGGGCGGCTGAGGCTCTCTTGCGAGCAACTTTTCAAGCTTTTTCTTCAGCTTCTTGCTGTCTTTTACCTCAAGCTTCTTCCTGAGCCTTTCCNCCCGCCTCTCCCACTCCACGTGTAACCTCAGGTAGCTCCTGTACATCCAGAGCGCTGTATCGCGGCACGCCTGCGCAAAGGCGGAACTCAAACCAGTCTTTGCCTGTATCTCCTTCCTGAAACTCTCCGCTCTGGCTCGGCTCACAACATTCTCCTCTACAATCTTCTCCAGGTAGAGCTGAACGCCGTAGGTGAGCCTCGCCATGAGCCTGTCCAGAATGCAGAGCTTCCCCCTGGTTATTTCCTCAGCCACAGGAATCTTGAGTGTTTTCCTGACCTTCATGGACGTATAGAATCCAGTGTAGTTCCACTTAAGTCACTTTGCTTGGAGCAGAAGAAAAGTGAAAGGTGGCAACGGCATTCATCACACCGTCAAATACGGCGTGTCTTCAGCCGCAAATTATTATAAATGTTATAATTGGAGTAGGAACACATGACTTTAATGCTTGAGGCAAGGCGAGGCGTTGTCAGCGAGGAAATACGCCAGGTGAGCAGAGCAGAGGGAATAGACGAGAAGGTTCTCCTCCGAAGGTTGGCAAAGGGAAGGGTGGTTATACCCAAGAACAGCTCAGGGAGAGAATTTGCGCCAGTTGGAATAGGCGAAGGGCTTAAGGTGAAGGTGAATGCCAACATCGGTACATCGCCGGAGCATGTCAGCATTGAAGAAGAGCTGGAAAAGGCTAGAGTAGCGGTGAAATATGGCGCAGATACGCTTATGGACCTGAGCACCGGCGGGGATTTGAAGAAGATAAGGAGGGAGATTCTCAAGATTCCTGTACCTCTGGGCACTGTGCCTATTTATGAGGCTGGCGTGCTCGCGGCGAAGCGAGGTAGCGTAGTAGACATGAGCGAGGATGAGTTCTTTTCAGTTATAGAGGCTCAGGCGAGAGAAGGCGTTGACTTCATGACGGTGCACGCCGGAATTACCCGCGAAGCTCTCGAGGCGCTTGAGAAGAGCCCCCGCGTTACCGGCATAGTGAGCAGGGGTGGAAGTTTTCTGGCAGCGTGGATGAAGCACAACGAAAGGGAGAACCCCCTGTATGAAAACTTCGACTACCTGCTGGAGATAGCCAAAGAGCACGACGTTACCCTAAGCCTTGGCGATGCTCTGCGCCCGGGTAGCACAGCCGACGCTACCGACGAGGCGCAGCTCCGCGAGCTAATGATTCTGGGCAGGCTGGTTAAGCGCTGCCGAGAAGCTGGAGTGCAGTGCATGGTTGAAGGGCCAGGGCATGTGCCTCTGAACCAGATTGAGGCAAATGTCTTGCTGGAAAAGCGCCTCTGCGACGGCGCGCCCTTCTATGTGCTCGGTCCCCTGGTTACCGACATCGCCGCCGGCTATGATCATATAGCAGCGGCGATAGGCGGGGCAATCGCCGCCTACGCGGGCGCAGACTTCCTGTGCTACGTCACGCCCGCGGAGCACCTCGCCTTGCCCAGCGTCGAGGATGTGCGCGTTGGCGTTGTGGCGAGCAAAATCGCTGCCCATGCCGCAGACCTGGCGAGGGGAAAATACAGAGAGATAGACGAAGAGATGTCAAAGGCGAGGGTTGAGCTCAACTGGGAGAAGCAGTTCAAGCTTTGCCTGGACCCTGAGCGGGCGATGGAGTACCGCAGGCGAAGACTGCCCAAAAAGAGCGACGCGTGCACAATGTGCGGCAGCTTCTGCGCCATGAAGCTAACGCAGGAGTTTTTGGGTGGGGGTTAGATAGCCAAATATCTTAAAATAAAGTAATTGTTTTCAATTTTTTATTATTTTATTCTATTAAATGGTGGGAGTTCCAAATGCTTCTTTTCGAATTCATCTAAAAGATCTCCCTCATATTCTTCATATTTGTCAGTTATAATAAACCTAAATTCCACTTTTGCATCGGGAAAATTTTTTATATAATTCCTAAGTCTCGGTCTTACATCATGAAGCCAGATATCGTCTTTTTTAACGTCCTCGAGCTCCTCAAAACATGATAATCTATCATAAAAATCCCCACAGCCAATGTACAAAATATCTGTTTCACCTTTTAATCTTTTAATTGGCAAATTTGTTCTAAGTTGATAAACCCCTTTTTTCTTCGGCACTTTCTCTAAATTTTCATCAGTAATTTCTGTCCATTCCGACCATCTCTGCATTTAACCTCCACCTTTTTAATAAATACTCTCTACAACTCTCCATTATCTCAAGAAACTCTTTATCTTTTTCCAATAATTCTTCTATCTCTTTAAGAGCCACTTCCTTTAGCACCTCTATTTTTCAAGCTTTCCATTTTTTAACACATATCTAATGAAGGTCTCCATTTTCAAGCCTCTTGTAAATATTTTCTAATCATGCGCATAGTTTCTTTTGCCCATATACTCCCTATGTCACTGATATTTTCTGGTTTTTCACGTATTTTGCCTGCCGACTTCGGTAAATATATTCTCTCAAATTCTCTAAGAGATCTAATCACACGCCTCTTTTTATTAAATCTCATTTCTGGCCCTCCTTATAATAATTTGCAAAAAATTGTGGATTTAGCTCCGCCTTAAAATAATATTTTCTTTTAATCCATATAAAACCATCGCCCTTAGAGATTACTGCTACATCAATAGGTCCACCCACAGTTTCACTTTCCATCGAAAATTTTCGTTTCAGAGATGTAAGATTAACAAGCGACTCTGCCATTGCTGCAAGTTCATCTTTTGGAAGCATCGAAACCACACTCGTAATTGGACTAATATACGTTTCATGTCTAAATTCTTCTAATCGTTCTTTAAGATCTTTGAGTATTTTATTTCCAATGTCCAATAATTTATTTTTCAACCTAATTTTTTCTTCTTCAGTGTATTTATCTAAATCTTCGATAACTATTTCTGCATACTCTTTGAAAATCTGTGACAAATAATCTTCTTCTACTACTATATACAAGGGATCAACTCCCTGCATAAATGTATCAACCATTTCCCTTTGAGCAAATGGAACGATTAAAGCATCGGTCTCGTAATCAATTTTTGCGGATATATGTTTTTTATGCTTTAATCTGTTTTCAATTATTCCATCAATATGAAAAGAAATAAGTGATGGAAAAATATCCTCTTCTCCAAAACCAGCAACTACTATGCCAGATGTATTTTCATTTCCGATACCTTCTGGAAATTTTGAAAATAAATTTCCTGATATTTTCCTCAATTGGTTGTAATGAATTTCTGATATTGGCAGCTCCTCAAAAATATCTTCTATAGCTTTATCAATTATTTTAATATATTTTTTAATAATATTTTCGCTAAAATCCTCTGGAATAGTCGGAATACTATCAGCTTTTTCCCATTTTTCATAATGTTCTTCTATTGTTTCTGATACTATCTTTTCAACGACCTCATCTAGGATTTCTCCTTCCTCATCAATTATAGAGTGGACTTTTTCTACAATTTTACTTCTAATAAATTCAAAATATCCGTATATATAATTTCTCAGATATTCCTCCTGTACAAAATCGGGAAACATAGGATTGCCATTATCTAAAAATGATATAAAGTCCATAGCATATTCTTCTAAAGTGTTAAAACTCTTTTTCCCCAATTTATTTCTGTAAACTTTAATGATTGTTTCCCAAGGGACACCCATAAATGTAGCATTTCCATAAATCATTATTCCAACAGGATGATATTTGGACAATGCAAAAAGTTTGTTAACTGAGGTAAATATTTTCTCGCCAGATTCACTCACTGCAGTAACTGCACTATCAGATGCAAGAGCTATTGCCTCTTTGTTCATTATTGCAATTTCAGAAGTCATCTAATATCCCTCTCAATATTATCCTGCTCAAATTTAAAAGTATTAATTGCAGACGTTTCACAAAAATACATCACCGCCCCTCCACCACCTTTATCTCCACCTCCGTCAAGCCATACAACCTGTAGACTATCTGGTCAATCAGCCTATCCTCTCTTCAATCCTCTCAAGCAACGGTTTCAACTGCCTGTGGAATCGAGGAATGCTCAGCTTTTCCTCAGCTCTTTGCTCGCCAGGTCATGCGCTCAGCCAGAAAGATTGCCAGAAAAGACTAAATTGAGGATTACGATTGAAAAATCAAAGTTTCGGAAGTTTTTTGCTCATCCCTGCCTCTTCGCCACGTACTCCTTCTGCATCGCATCACGGTAGTACTCTGGCAAGACGTTGAAGGCGCAGAATGGCACAACGCGCAGGTCTGGCGTAACATAGTGGATGGTACATCTCTTTACGCGGGCGATGTCGTAGTTGTACAGGTCCATGAAGTGCATCATCCCTATAAACAGGGCGTTGTGGTGGAACTTCGCAAGGGCGCGGTAGTCGTGGCGTACCAGCGCAGCGAAGAGGAGCGAGTACACATTCAGACCCTTTGGCGCTTTGCCCGCGTCGATAAAGCGCCTTATTCCTGAGATAAGCTTTATCCTCTCCACCAGCTTGTTGCTTCCGCCATTGATTCGCTCTGCACTCTCGTTGAGGTACTCCAGCAGCCCCTCAACATCTATAAACCGNGTTATCGGCACAACGCGATTGCCGTCTCTGAAGACGTACGTCGCCATACCGCACGCGAAATGCGTTGTAAGCTCGTACTGCTTTATCCCCGTGAGTGCCTCGACTATGTGGGAAATTGCAGTAACGCTCGGCACAGGGTAGAAGTCCTCCCGCGCTATTGCTCCAGCGGTCTGCTCCTCAAGAGCGCGAATAACATCAGGTATGGTTATGCGGTGCTTCTCCCGCTCCTCCTGAGGCATTCTACCAACAAGCGAAACAGGCTGGAAGTTGACCCCGCGCACCACATCTATATTATTGAAGGCAAACTCCACTATATACCCGAGCTCATGGTCGTTGACGCCTCGTATCACAGTAGGCACCAGCACCAGCTTCATCCCTGCGCTTCTCGCATTCTCCAGTATCTTCGGTATGTAGCGGTGATTCTTGGGATTGGTTTTAGCAGTGACGCCATCGAAGCTTAAGTACACCACTCCTGCCCCTGCCTCAACTATCGCCTTCGCAAGCTCAGCGTCTTGAGCAAGCTTTATCCCGTTGGTGTTGAGCTGCACATGGTCAAAGCCCAGGCGTTTTGCGAGTTTAATAATCTCCACTATATCCTCGCGCAGCGTGGGCTCGCCGCCGGTGATCTGCAGAGCATTGCACGGCACAGGCTTCTGTGCCTTAAGGTAGCGCAACATCCGCTCTATGTCCTGGAGAGAGGGCTCGTAAACATAGCCCGCTCGCTCAGCGTAGTAGAAGCAGTACCAGCACGTTAAGTTGCAGCGGTTTGTCACCACTAAATTGGCGAGAGCAGTGTGAGAGAGGTGGGCCTCACAGGGACCGCAGGACAGGGGACAGTGCTTCTCTAGCTTCGTCGTGGGGTTGTCAAAACCCTCGCCATCGTGAGCAAATTTGCGTGCCTTCTTGTAAAGCTCATAATCACCCCAGTATAAATCTTCAAAGGTCCCGTGCTTCTCGCAGTGCTTGCGTATGTAAACCCTGCCATTGCGTTCAAAAATCTCAGCTTTAAGCAGAGCATGACATTCGGGGCATAACGAAGCAGTGGTGGTGATGAGCCTTTCAGCATGCGCCTGCTTCTGAGCTACAAGCTGCATGCTATCACCTCCTTCTTATAATATTTTTTTCATGTCTTGCTGCGAGAAGCTTTGGAAACTGGATAAAGCGACTCAGCACCACCAGGTTGCATAGCACCGCCAGCAGGAGAAGTACTGCGAAGAGCTGGTTCACCACGCCAGCGAGGAATATCAGGAAGAGCCTCATGTCACGTTTCATGAGATTCTCTGTGAGGTTGACAAAGGTCACGCCATATAACTCCGCCCTTGAGCCGGTGTAGCTTATTGAGTAGCTGCCCAGCATAGCCAAGCCGCCCACTAACCAGAACTTCTCTGGCTGCGAGGCGATGATGCCGAGCAGGATGAGCATGTCTGCATATCTGTCGAGGGTTGCATCGAGAAAGGCACCGTATGGCGAGGCGATGCCTTTTAAGCGTGCTATCTCCCCATCGCACCCGTCTATGATAGACGAAACCTGCGCCATTATGCCAGCTAATGCAGCGTGACCAAAGGCAAATAGAGCGCCTGACAATGCGCCAAGCAGAAAGCTGAAGATGGAGATGGCATTTGGTGTAACAGGCGTTGCCACCAGCATGCGGGAGATTCTCAGGGAAATCTTTCTGTTGATGTGCCTGGATATAATGCCGTCAACCGGTTTAATCAGGCTGCGAAGGAGCTCGTCCTCTGCACGCTTGAGCTCCTTCTGGGTGTCAACATCCCACCAGAAGTGACCGGTTACATCGAAGGCGTGCAGCTTTCTCTGAGCGACAAGCTTTTTCATCACGTCGCTAACTGTAAATTTGCCGGTGAAGCTCCTCGCCGCCTTGAGCACATCTTGGGTGCAGTAGAATATGCCCGTGTCCAGGGCATTGTACACCTTTATCTCTTTTCCAATGTCTAATATTTTCCCATCTTCTCCAACCAGTACTTTAGTCGCCTCCTCCAGGTCGCTACCCTCAAAACTTCTGTCAACACAGAGCGTTGTCGTAACAGGCTCTGCCTCGAGCAGCTTAGCCACGATAGCAGGCTCAAAGAGATGATCGCTCATCACAAGCACAAAGGGCTCACCGCCAGCAGCTTCTGCGCCCTTGAGCAGGGAGTAACCGCCTTCTCTCTCCACGTTGTCGTTGTAAACCAGCTCTACTCTGCCCTCAAGGTGAGCCTTAACACGCGGGTGGCTGTACACCACGATAATATCCTCTACCCCGGCTTTTTCCAGACTATCAATAACCCTGTCGATGAGCGTTCTTCCCAGAACCTTAACAAGGGGTTTGGGGAGGCTTGATCCAAGCCTCTCCCCTTTGCCAGCGGCGAGAACTACAGCCTTCATCGCCTACTCCTTCAGCGCCAGCTCTGGCGCCACCTTGGTTCTGGCGTTCTCTCTGATGAAATCCTCCACCATCTGCTTTGCCACTGCATCGGGATACTGTACCGGCGGGTGCTTGAAGAAGTAGGCACTCACCGCCTCAAGCGGGCCTGCGATGCCGTTGTCCAGCGCCAGCTTAGTGGCGCGTATCGCGTCGACGGCGACGCCAGCGCTGTTGGGCGAGTCTTCGACAGAGAGGTGCACCTGTATCGTCAGNGGNATNTCGCCGAACTTTCTGCCCTTTACGAAAATGAACGCCTGCTTGTTGTCGTTGAGGAACGGCACGTAGTCGCTTGGCCCAATGCGTGTGGGTATATCGTAGCCCACAACGCTGGTTACAGCCTCTGTCTTGCTTATCCTCTTTGACTTCAGTCTGCTCTCCTGGAGCATGTTCAGGAAGTCAGTGTTCCCGCCTATGTTGAGCTGGTAGGTTTCCTCCACTTTGACCCCGCGGTCTTTGAGAAGCTGCACCAGGGTTCGGTGGAGTATGGTAGCGCCTACCTGGGATTTAATGTCGTCTCCTGCGACGGGCAAACCTGCACGGGTGAACTTCTCAGCCCACTCTTTGTCGCTGGCGATGAACTCTGGGATGCAGTTCACAAATCCGCAACCTGCGTCTATCGCTGCTTGGGCGAAGTAGCGCGTTGCCTTGGCGCTGCCCACTGGAAGGAAGTTCACCAGCACGTCGGCGTTCACCTCTTCCAGCACCTTGGCTACGTCCACTGGCTTCTGACGACTGCTCACAGGTACTGTGCCGCGCAGGTACTTGCCTATGCCGTCGAGCACAGGTGCTTTGAGTACTTCGACGCCAAGCTCTGGTACGTCGCAGAACTTGGCTGTGCAGTTGGGCTCTGTAAAAATAGCCTCGCTCAGGTCTTTGCCCACCTTGTTTGCGTTTACGTCGAAAGCTGCGACGAATTTGATGTCGCGAATGTGGTAGCCGCCGAAGTTCACGTGCATTAAGCCCGGTACAAACTCATCGTCTTTTGCATTCTTGTAGTACTCAACACCCTGCACCAGCGAGGAAGCACAGTTTCCTACCCCAGCAATTGCCACTCTCACTTCACCCATTTCATCACCTCCTCTACCTTTTAAGTGACTAAATTAGCATGACTGCATCTCAAATGGACAAAGAGACACAATACAGCTATGTTTCAGTTATATTGCCAAGCTTGCTGTGTTTTCCCAACCCGACAACCTTGAGGAGTGAGCGTCTTTCAGACTTGTTTAGGTTAAGCTCTTCAACAGCCTCCCTACCTGCCNTCCTAACCTCGTCGAGCACGTCCTCTGCCTTCTGGAGGGCATCTTCATAATACATTATTTCCTTTTTTACATCCTCTGCAATTTTTGAAAGCGCCGCAAGCCTCTGAAGGGGATCGGAAATCGATTTAGCGCTCTCCAAGCGAAGGGTATGCACATTGCTCATCTTTTCTCTCTCGCTCTGAGAACGCGTCCTGAGCTTCAATGAGAACTCTTCTGGCGAAATGTCCACCTTGAGCTGGATATGTTCAGCTATCTCGTAGTACTTCCTGGGCCTACCCCGCTTTATCTTTTCCTCCTCTACAGTGAGTATGTTCGCCCTTGTCATGGAGTCGAGATGCCTCGCAAGCGCCATCTTCTCAACGCCCGTCTCTCTGCTCAGTTCGGAGAGGCACTTGGGCTCTTCGCTGACCAGCTTAATTATCTCCCTCCTTGTGCGATTCCCCAGAATGTCCAGAAGTTCATCTGGGCGCATTTTTCCACATTATGTTACTTTAATATCAAAGGAAAGGTTTATTGTACAGCTAACCCTCTGCCTCTCGGCTCTCCCTGTAATCGTCATAGCCTATCCAGGCCATGACAAGGCCAGCGAGCAACAGGGCTATGCCGAAGCAGGCGGCGAAGGCGGCCAGCAAAGCGCGCCAGAAAGGCACCANCGTTCCGGTACTGAGTACATCGCTAAGCACTGGTATGCGAACAAAGTACCACACTATTCCCAGGATGATCAGCACCACACCTGAGAGTATCTTTACCATCTCCCCGCTCATTTCCACCGCCTCCAGATAGTGAGAGATTAGGTAACATGCTAAAATTTTTTACAACATAATGTTACTATAACATGTTGTTACTTTAATTTTTTATCAGAAGGGTTTGCAAGCCGAGTGGTTTGCCAGTTTTAGTATTCCAGACCTACTTCCTAATCACCCTTACCTTCATAATTCTCCTCCCCCTCATCTTCTCCACCCTCAGCTTAACACCGTCTATCTCCACCTCATCTCCAGGCGAGGGTATCCTGCCAATAGTGTTGAACACGAGCCCACCTATGGTGTCGAACTCCTCCTCGGGCAGGTTGATATCCAGAGCCTCGTTAACGTCGTGGATGCTCATCCTCGCGTCGACTATCACCTGCTTTTCATCTATGNGCTCCAGTGGCTCCTCCTCTGCGACGTCGTACTCGTCCTTTATCTCTCCAACAATCTCCTCCAGAATGTCCTCAAGTGTAACCATGCCTGCAGTGCCACCGTACTCATCGACGACTATTGCAATTTGCACCCTGTTCTGCTGGAATTCTCGGAGCAAATCGTCCAGCTTCTTGGTCTCGGGCACGAAGTACGCAGGGCGAATAATCTCGCGAAGCGACTTTGGTTTAGCCCCCTTTGAGTTGAGATACTTNAGCAAATCCTTGGCATAGAGGATGCCAATGATGTTGTCTATGCTCCCCTCATACACAGGTATCCGCGAGTGTCCTGTTTCAAGAATGAGCTTCCTTGCCGTCTCAATGCTTTCCTTAGCGTCGATGCACTTCATGTCTATGCGCGGCACCATTACTTCCCTGACGTCGGTTTCTCCAAACTCAAAAATGCCGGAAATCATCTCCTTCTCTTCTTTCTCAATCGCCCCTACCTCTTCGCCTACCTCGACCAGCATCTTCAGCTCTTCCTCTGTAATAAAGGGACCAAGCTTGACCTCACCACCAAAGCTTTTCACCAGCAGCTTCGCAAA
>Ga0180885_1112_pt1 | contig 12257 bp, 7 predicted proteins | sample Deesub1362A_J573_FD_124185 | JGI IMG/M metagenome (GOLD analysis project Ga0180885, IMG submission 124185) | Candidatus Hydrothermarchaeota archaeon JdFR-17 | reverse complement strand
ATAGCGATATTCCTGGACAGGTTGAAGGCTGGCAGGGCTTTGACAGTCTTCGGCACAGGCGAGCAGACTCGAGATTATATCTACGTGGGCGACGTGGTCAGGGCGAACCTTCTCGCACTAAAGCGTGAGGGTGTGTTCAACATCGCCACAGGTGTGGAGACCAGCGTTAATGAGCTGATTGAGATTATCGCCGGGGTTACTGGCATTGTGCCCGAGGTGGAGTATGCTCCTCCACGCAAAGGCGAGGTGCAAAGGATTTACCTGAGCACCACCCGCGCAAGGGAGGAACTAGGGTTTAATGCGGAGGTTTCCCTGAGAGAGGGCATCGCCAGAATGTGGCGCAGCATGAGGTGAAGTTTTATCTTTGGTGAGGGCGAGTTAAAAGTATGCAGAGCTACGATGTTATCGTAGTCGGAGGCGGACCCGCAGGGCTTAGCGCTGGGATATTCTGCGCAGAACGCGGGCTGCGCGTTGCCATCTTTGAAAGCGGAAGCTTTGGCGGCGCTCTGGCTGCGATTTACCCCAATAAGCTTGTGCTCAACTATCCCGGGTTTCCCTCCGGTATTAAAGCGAAGGAGCTGGCGGAGCTTCTGGTTAAGCAGGCTCGTGACTATGGCGTAGAGATGCGCAGGGAGCGGGTGCTGGAAATAACGCGTGAGCTAAATGTGCGCACCGAGGAGGGGGAGTATTCCGCTAAGGCAATAGTTATCGCCACGGGTACGCGCCCTAGAGAGCTGGGCATCCCGGGCGAGGCGGAGTTCAACTACGGCGACCTGGGGGTTTACTACAGTGTAGCAAACATTGAGAAGTTCGCGGGCAAGCGGGTGCTCGTCGTGGGTGGTGGAGATTCTGCGGTTGAGGCGGCAATTGAGCTTTCGCAGGTGGCGCGCGTTACACTGGTGCACCGCCGCAGCGAGTTCCGTGCGATTGCGAGAAATGTGGAAAGGCTCCGCCAGAGCAGCGTGGAAGTGCTTCTAAACACAGAGCTTGAAGAAATCGGCGGCGATGGAAAGGTAGAGTGGGTGAGGCTGCGAAGCGATGGTAAGAATTTTACCCGCAGCGCCGACGCTGTAGTGCTCGCCGTAGGGCACGTGCCAAATACGGAGATCTTCGCCAAGCTTGGCTTGGATTGCGACAGCGATGGCAGGATTAAGACCGACGCCGCTCAGCGCACCAGCATCACTGGAGTATACGCCGCTGGCGATATAGTCTCCGGCGTGGGGCATCTTGAGCTACTTGTAGTGGCGGTAGCTCAGGGAGCGGTGGCGGCGCACAACATCTATATGGAGCTTTACGAGCCTTATTGGGCTTAAAAATTGCAGGGAGAATAAGGCCCCCCTCCCCCCAATACAGGAAGGTTGGTACAGCCACTTAAGTAATTTTTCCGAACATGTCAGGTGTTTAAAAATCAGGCTTTCTAATCATCTTACTTTCAATAATCTGCAGAGTCTCGGAGAGGTAAGATTTGGAGACGTTGAGCTTCTCCGCCAGCTGGGTTAAAGTTATCCTGCGGGGGTAACTGTAGTACCCGTACTGAATAGCTTTTTTGAGAATATACTTCTGCCTCTTGGTTAAGCCATCGGAGTAGGCTTCACCCGAGGCGTCCTTGTATATCCTGAATGGATAGCCCACCTTTTTGAGGGAGTCGAGCAGGAAGTTCAGCGCCCTGGAGTTGGAGTACACCCTGGCGCTGACTATGCCTCGCCTTATCACTATAGGGGTGAGCATAAGAATCTCCGCACTAGCGAAGATATGCACCGGGAGCACGCGGATGGCGTGGATTTCAAACACCACCGTATCGAGACTTTTTGAGTATATGGAAATGCTCTTTGTGGAACTGCTTTTCTCCACATCGCGGAGGAATTCCTGCGCCTCCTCCCCTTCTACCTTCACCAGGGCGATATAGCGCCTGTAGCCCACCCAGGCGAAGCTTATTATTGTGGCGGTTACGTTGTAGCTTCGGGTTAAATCCGTCCAGCACCCCTTCGGTGTTGGTATCTGAAGGGCGTACATGGGCATGGGAGATACTATAAATTTTTGGTCATATTTATACCAAGCGGATGTGTCAGAGACTTAATGAAAACCCTGCCATGCTGGTTGCCTTACTATCGTTGAGAGGATATTTAGTGATTAACTAAAAAATATATCAACGTAGCACAACTAATTAAACTACCTATTATCCATAATTTTTCTACTACTGAAACTATAAAGAAATTAATAATAAAATACCGCAGAAAAAAACAAGAGCTGCACTGAGATGTAGTAGAGACAAGTGTAAATTTAATTCTTGATAACACAGAAACCACACATTAGGGAAAAGTTTTTATAGGAGGATGTGAAGAGAAATAAGGAATAACTAGATATGGAAGGGGGTTTCGGGGGAATGAGCTCAAGAAAGGGGGTACTCTCTCTAATTACCTTTGGTCTGGTAATGACCATGTTGTGGGGCGCGGTGAGCGCCTACCATCTAACCGCCTCTACGAGCAAAATACTGTATGAGAAGGCGGATTCCTTGGTGATAAGCGGTACAGTGGAGACCAGTAGTTCAGTTTCAGTTTACGTGGAGATTTACAATTCTTCGGACAACTCCATAGTAAATGACAGCACTACAAGCGTCGCCGCGGGCAATGTCTCCACCTTCTCAGTAAGCATACCTCTGGCAAACTTCTCGCCGGGCAGCTATTATGCACTGGTTTACCACACACCTGGCGACAGCGTCAGGCTTGAATTTGAGGTTGTGGAGAAGATAGTGCTCTTCAAGGTCCGTCTTCTCAGCTCTCAGGACGTTGTTATGGTAAACACCAGCACCGTGGTGCCTGATGCCGGATACCTCGGCGGCAACTTCTCCGATTTCCTTGCGGCTGGCTACGAGGTGCACTACGGCAACCGTGGCGTGCTCGAAGGCGGCAAGCTTGCCCACTTTGTACTTGTGAATGAGAGTGCCCCTGACGTATTCGATACCGTATACGTGGACGATGACCCCCGCTTTGAGCTCTACAACTCCTTGGAAGATAACTCCTCCTCACCAATGGTCGAAACCCCCTTGAAGAAGGGTGATTCTGTTGGAAATTACATCGTAGCCGATATTGAGTTCACCTCCGGCAACAAGGTGCTTCTCGCCCAGCCACGCTCCTCTCCCGTGTATACCGGCGGCGAAAAGGTGTACTTCATGGTGGTGGCGAGGGATAAGGCGGGCAACATCCTTAGCGATGAGAGCATTAAGGTTGACCTGCGCTACTCCAACGGCACGATTATCTCCTCCATCCCTGGCGTAATTCAGAACGGCTACTTCGTCGGGAACTTCACAGCTCCCGACCTCGCCGGGACGTATTTAATAACTGTAAACAACACCCTGGGGATGGAGGTCTTCAGTGTAGAAGCCTTCAAGCTCTTCGGGAAGATTACTGATATAAACGACAATCCAACGGCGGTTTTTGCTCCTAACCCGGTGGTGAAGCTCACCGCCATTGCCAAGGACCTAAACGGCAATCTGCTCACCCTGAATAGCGCCTCTGCGATAGTGGTGTATCCCAACGGTACGCAGACAACAGTGCAGCTCAACCAGACGGAACAGGGGCTGTACTCAGGAGAACTCGACCTTAAGGGTGCGCCTATAGGCGACTATGGCGTAACCTTCCGCGGAAGCTATGGCTCTACCACTCAGGAGGTCTCCCTTGGCTTCACCATCGCAGAGAGCAGGGCGGAGCTTTACGCGGTGAATGTGGAGTTCTTAGACCAGGCGGATGAGGGTGGTATATTCGTGAGCGCCTTCCACCCGCAAAAGGACGTAACCCTCCTCGCAATTCTGAGCGACGTAACCAAAGGCGGGCTAATGGCTTCTGGTCCCGAAGGGGCGGGTATCATAGACATAGACGACCCCTCAACTCCAGAGGATGAGTGCAACACCAGCGTTGAGCTGATAGAGCTTAAGGACGACCGTGAGGTTTCATACCAGGGCAACGTCACTGTGCAGATAATGAACCTCTCCAACTTTATGGACTACCTTGCACAGACGGGGGTTAAACCTGGCGATGAGGGTCCACCTAAAGAAATGCTGAGCCAGTGTATGGTGGTTATTAGCAACCTCTCCAAGCAGGGCGCCTACAGGGCTAAGGTGAGGATTACCCACAACAGCGAAAGCAGCGTTGCTGGCACGACCTTCGGGGTGCAGGAACTCTATGCCTATGGCTCGACGGTGGACTTTAAAGGCGAGGAGTTCGGATTCAACACTCCAAATTCAACAATAAGGGTGAAGCTCAATGTGCAGGACCTGCTCACGAGAGAATTCCTCCCGCCCGAGAGCATCATAAGCGCCAATATAGTGAGCTTAAGGCGGGAGTTCCCGAGCTTCCAGCAGGTGGACGTGAGCAGCATCGCTTCCACCGTTGCGGTGAACGGAGGTGTACTCAAATTTAAGGCGCCCAATATGGAGGGCTTCTTCTCAATGAAGTTCAGGTTTAAGGCGAATGTGAGCAACCAGATTAAGGAAGGCGTTGGTAGCGCCTTCTTCATGCTGAAGAAGTACATAATCTGGGCGGAGCCCCAGTGCGCAGCGGGCAGCGAATTTGGGCCGTGTGTATTCTCCGGCAAGGGCAATGTCTCCCTCAAGGTGTATATCGTCGACGCCAGCAAGGGCTCACTCCTCGACCTGGGCGCAACCAGCAATGCGCTGTGCACCACCTGCGACGGCCTGGTGGCGAACATAAGCATGCTCAGAAACGACCAGTTGGGTAAGGAGATTTCATCCACCGAGTTTGAAACCTTTGGTGGCAGCGTTGTCAATGGCACCGCCACGCTAAATATAAGCTCCACCTCTTCTGAGGGCCTAACCTCCGGGTGGTACGGTGCTGACATAGAGGTATACAACCCCGCCAATCCCAATGAGAGCTACTTTGGCTTTGGATGGTTTGAGGTGCGCAACTTCTTCGTCGACGTAATGCCCGTGAGCGTGGATAAGAATACAGGCAACCTAACCGCCAGCTGGGGCTGGGAGGGCAACACCTACGCAGTTAACCAGTCAATAGCCTTTGCGGTAATACCGCGAGACCCCTTCAACTGGGCCATTCTGCCTGTCCAGAGTGTGGAGGTTGCCAGTGTGCAGCGCGTCGACATGTGGCCGCCGGTAGAGGCGAAATACAAGCTTGTAGACATCTCCAGCAGGCTGGTTTCCATAGAGGGAGAGGGCATCGGAGCTATTAACGTAACTGTGGTAAACATTACAGGCATTGAGAAGGAGGGAATATACAGGGTCAATGTGAAGGTGACCACCAACAACGGGTCAGACATAGGTACAATGTGGTTCGATGTGGCAAGCTTCCGTGTTAATGTCTACTACCGCGGCATGTACGAGTGGCCACCCACCTTCGCAAGTGGTGAGAACCTTACTGTGAATGTCACTGCATTCAACTTTGATGGTACACCCCATGAGCTCAATCAGAGCAAGACCCGCCTTGCGGGCCTATTCGACATCAAGCATGGCAGACCGGTGAGGGTCAACTACTCAACGACCTGCTCTGCCAACTCCTGCAACATCAGTATAGACCTGTCTCCGCTCAAGAGTGGACAGTATGATGCGAGGCTGAAGATTGTCGACAACAAGGGTGTGGAGAAGGAGACTGGCGTGTGGTTCATGGTGCGCAACCTCATAGTGGCGGTGCCCAATATCGAAGAGGCGTGGCTGTGGTACAGCGATACCGCCAAGAAGGAGATAAAACTGGGTGGCATAGACATATCTAAATTTGGTGAGCTTGTACCACCACCGGGCAACCACTCCAGCAATTACTCAGGCTGTGTTGACAGGATGATTGAAGATGACTGGTTCAATACTGCCGAAAACAGGTCCATGTGCTTCTTCCACAACACCACCCACCTGTGGGTAAGCAGCAATGCGAATTTCTCCAATGCTAGCAGTAACGCGCCGGTGGGCGGGATAATAACCGACCCGTACGGTGGCATGTGGAAGGTGGACGTGCTGAACAAGGAGAAGATTACACTGCGTGGCATCAATGTGCTCGCAAAGACGGGTGCATGGCTCAACGCCTCGCTCTCCAAGAGCGGAATAATAAAGCTGGGCAGGATGGAGGAGCAGTGGCTGGGAGGCTGGGATCCCAGCACCGGAATGCCCCGCGGGCTCGACCTGAATGGTGACGGCTATACCAATGGCACCGCATACATAGCAATTGCCGACTCTCAAACCGCCGGAATCTACGATACGCTGTTCTTCTCCTTCGACAATAACTTCACCAGCTATGGCTCTGTAAGCGATAACCCGGAGAATCGAACCTTCGCCAACGGCAAGTTCACGCTGCTCAGCATAGACCCGCGTGCAGACAGGATAAGGATATACACCAGCAGCAAGGGCGACTGGGCAGAGCTCGGCGATGTCCGCCTGGGCGATGTGGTGAATGTGCCCGTTATGGTGACCCGCCCGGATGGCACGCCGGTGGAGGCGAACGTCAGCATAAAACACGTCAGGAAGGAGAGCCTCACGGGTCCACCGCAGTTTATAACCCTCTCCTCACCTGAGACAGCCAGTATAAATGGCACCGGCGAGGTGCAGTTCAACCTGAGCAAACACAACCTGGGCTCCGGCATATATGCCTTCGAGATAGAGGTGCAGGTTGGTGATACCGTCGAGATACTTGAGGAGTGGATGTGGCCACGCGTAACAGTGCGCGCCTTCCTGGTTGGCAACGACCAGGGCATGGCTGCATATGTGGGCGGGTTCAGGCCTCTGCCAACCTATGCCTTTGACTGGAGAACCTACTCAAGCGGAATACCGGAGCTGTTTGAGCTTAATATAAGCGGCAGGTATTTCCCGATGGCAATGGAAGGAGATTCACTGTCCCCAGCTTCAGGTAATTGCTCACCACCCAGTGATGCAGGAAGTGACCCGAGCAACTTTACGCTTCAGAGCGGGCGCCTTACAGACACAAATTCCGGCTACTACTTCTATCTCACTGCGGCCAACGCAAGCACCCTCTGGATAAAGAAGGGCGACTGCGATTTCAGCACCAACGTAACAGTGAAGCAGGTGAACGAGTCGGTAAACATAACCCTGAACGGCAGAACCTACATGATGAGTGTGCTCGCGGCGGATGCAAATGCTGGGGGACTCGTAGTCATAGGCGTGAGGGAGGACAACCTCAACCCTGATATCCTTAACAACCCGATTACCGCTGACCCTGGCGGCAGGCGCTGGAAGATAATGTCCTTTGACATAGGTGGCACCACCTACAACGCAATACTCACGAATGCAAGCGTCGACTACCCGATGTGCCAGCTCTGGGGCATAATCGACTGTGTCAAGGCCGCATACTTCACCACAGACGGCAACTACTCCACATCGCAGGAAACGCTAATTGGAGAGCCGATAATGCCTGGCAGCAAGCTCTACCTGGCCAGAATAGGCCCATCGCCATGGGATGGCATGCTTATCGCAAACTCGTCGCAGACAGGTGTTATGCCCGGAGTGGACATAATGCTGGAAGACAACTTTACCCCCAGGTTTGCTGTACTGAATGAGAGCCTGCTCAGCGTAGACCTTAACCTTGACAATGACACCAACAATGTGTTCTACGCCGTAGCCTTCGACGACTATTCCGACGGCAACGCCAAGGCAACCAGCATATTTGTGGACGACGACCTCAACATTACGCAGGACTGGCTGGGTATATGGGACCCCAATGGCAATCTCCTAGCGAAGGACTTCTATGGCAATGAGAGCGGAGCCGCTGAGATAAGGGGCAACATGCCCACCGCAATGTGGGGTGGCTCCATTGGATTTGCACCCTGGAACGACTCCCTACCGCAGGAGGAGCAGCCGTGGTGGGATGTGAAGATGTACAACGGCACTCATATGCTGCTGATGAAGCACAGGTGGTCCCTTAAGCCAGGAGAGAGCATGACCTTCGTGATCCGGGCTTACGACTTCGACCAGAAACCAATAACCGGCGCAAATCTGAGCATTGACAAGGTGGTGATGTTCACGCCTATGGGTCCAAAAGTGCTGCAGGAGGGTACTGACTTCACCGTTACCAATGTGCAGGATGTAACAGATGCGAATGGTTATGGAATAGTTACAATCACCCCCAAAGATGGCACCTGGGAATACGGCGACTACATGGCAACCATCACCGTTACCAAAGACAAAGGCAGCGAAAGTGTTGATATGTGGTTTAATGTAGGAGGAGGGTGGTAGAGATGAAGTCGCTGACACTTGCAGCATTTCTGCTGGTGCTCCTTGCTCTTCCCGGTGCCTACGCAGCCACGGTTACTGTATCCCAGTCAGGTGCTGACCCGGGTACGATAATGAAGGGCAGGTACTTCACAATCACTGTCTCTGGTTTGAGCGGCACCGGCACGGTTTCGCTGATAAACCTGCCCTCCGGTATAAACGTGGAGGAGGGCACCACCAAGTCCTTCGGCTCAAGTACGAGCAGTGTCTCATGGACCACCGCAATAGCAAGCCAGACACTCACCGGGCAGAAGATACAGGTTAGCATAAGCACCACGGGTTCGCCCACAACCGCTGAGTCGGATGCCTTCGACATAGTGCTTCCCCCTTCGCTGGAGGCGAGCGTTACTCCCACTTCTTTCTCAGATCCAAGCGGTGATAAGAGCCTGCAGCTAACCATAAAGAACTGGGGCGAAACCACAGCTCGAGACGTGGTGGTGGCAATCTCACTGCCCTCGGGGGTGACCATTAAATCTGGAAGCGCAAGTCAGGTAATCTCAACGATACTCGGCGGCACAGGTGGAAGCGGTGAGAGCAAGGGCGTATCCTGGACTCTCAGCTTCAGCAGCAGCGTTACCAACAGCAGCATAAACATCTCCATAACGCCGTCAAATGCCGATGCCAAGAGTGTCAGCATACCTATAACTGTTACCACAACTACGACAATTACAACCCCAACAACTACTACAGGAGGAGGCGGTCCATCTGAGAAACCGAACATTAAGGAAATACCAAAGCTACTCACCGGCAAGTCCTACCTTGTGGTATTCGATGAGAAGTACGTGCCAGACATTGCAAGCATAGAGATATTCGCATCCCGAGACCAGTTTTACACCACTATTTCGGTTGACACGTATCAAGAGAAACCAAACTGGGTGGTATTCGACGACGCCCCGGGCAAAATCTACCGCTACTTCAGGATAAAGTACAGCAAGCCCAACACCTACATCGAAAAGGCTAAGATAGCCTTCAAATTAAACATCACCTGGCTCAAGGTTAACGACATAGACCCCTCGACGGTGGTCATGTACCGCCTCAGCGACACCAAAGAGTGGGAGAAGCTTCCAACCACGCCGGAGAAGGCTGAAGGCGGTTATATATACTACACCGCAGAGACTCCAGGCTTCAGCTGGTTTGCGGTGTCAGCGCAGGAGAAGAGTGGCTTCAGGGACATATTCGCAGAGGCGGACGGTGTCAAACCCGAGCCAACGCCAGCGCCCACACCTGAGCCCGAGGAGAAGCCCGTTGTGACGCTTCCGCCGGTAGAGACCAAGCCGCCTGTGACAACGCCGAAGCCCAAGCCCACACCAAAGGTGGAAGAGAAGAAGCCAGAGAAAAAGGGTATCTGCGGTCCCACTCTGGTTGCGGTTATAGCGGCACTTCCTGTGTTTCTGGGGAGGGGAAGGTTAAGAAATTAGGCCGCCCGCCCCCTTCCCATTTTTCAGGTATCTAAGTTTTCTCCTCACCCAGCCAAACCACCTTCGCCTTGCTCGCCATCTCCTCTGCAAGCGCGTCAACATTAAGCCCTGCCTCAGCTTTTTCTGCCCTCTCTACCGTCGCCTTTGTCACAGGCTTTAGAGGAGGACCCAAGCAGCAGTTGGCAGGGCGAATTGAAATTTCGTAGGTGCCTATTTTCTTAGCCAGAGAGATTATCTCATCCTTATCCATTCCTATCAGGGGGCGCAGCACTGGCATGGTAGCAGCCCTGGAAATCGACGCGAGGTTGGCAAGCGTCTGCGATGCCACCTGTCCAAGGCTCTCACCGGTTACCAGAGCCAGAGCCTTCTCCCGCTGAGCTACCTTCTCCGCCACACGGTACATCATGCGTTTGCACAGCACACAACCCATGCGGTAGTCTTCCACCTTCAAAAGCTGGATGAGCACGTCGCCATAGGGTACGAGGTATGTCTTTATCGGCTCCCCCACCCAGGTGGAAAGAGCCTTAATTGAGTCAACCGCTCGCCTTGGGGTGCGCTCATCCACGAGAGGCGTGGGGTCCATGAACAGAGCTACCACTTCAGCGCCACGGCGCATCATCAGCCAGGCAGCGACGGGTGAATCAATACCCCCGCTAACCAGCGCGAGCACTTTACCCTGGGTCGCGTACGGTAAGCCGCCCACTCCAGCGATTACCTCGTCGAAGAGGTAGGCACGGTCGCCGCGAATTTCGATGAAAATCTCCTTCTCCGGTGCCTTGAGGTCCACCTTAGCGCCAGTCGCCTCAACTATCCGCCTGCCGAGCTCCCTTGCCACGTCGATGCTCCTGTATGCGTGCTTCCCTTCCCTGCGCACGCGAAGGGCGAAGGTGTCCTCGCTTGAGATTCGCCTCAGCGCGTACTCCACCCCTGCCTTCATCAGCTCATCAAAATCTGCGCTCGCTACCTCAGCGAGAGAGGTTGAAGCCACGCCAAAGACGCGACTCGCCTTTACCGCGTCTTCTCGCGAATTTGAGTGGATGAAGATTCGTCCCCACTCCCGGGTTATCTTCACCTCGCCAAGCACGCGCTTCAGATGAGCAATAAGGGCGCGCTCCATCTCCATGCGCACAGGCTTCGATTTTAACCCTATCTCGCTGTACCTGACTATTATCACCATAACCCCAGCCGAAAGCTCAACGTTTATAAAATATGCTCCTTGCAGCTATCGCTCTTCCTTTGTTGCAAGGGCAACCTGCCGCTTNTANCTTTTCAAGCATATCGGACAGCAGAAGTAGCGCTCCACATTTCTAAACTTGTACACGTGGGGCTTAGAAATTGCGCTCCCGCAGTACTCGCATGTAAGCTCAGCTTTAATCATCTCCACAGGGGGCTCGCTCTCTTTCAGAACCCCAGTCACCACTTCCGCCTCTAGTGACTCTGCCACGCCGCGAAGTGTGTTGACAAGCCTGCCCACGTCGTCGATGTCCTTAACCAGAGCCTTGCAGAATAGATTCTTCTCCCCGGTTAGGGAGTAAACCTCCACCACCTCACTCATGCGCCTGAGAAGCTCAACCGCCTCCTCGCCTGCCTTCATCCTCAACAAAACAACCACAGGCTTCTCCAGCGCATCCCTGCTTATCTCCACAGTAAATCTGCTTATCACCCCGCTCTCCTTCAGCTTGTCTATCCTCGCCTTTACCGTGGGTCTGCTGAGCCTTAGAAGCTTTGCAATCTCAGCCACAGGCATGCGCGCATCTTCCTGAAGCAGGCGGAGTATCTTCACATCGATAGCGTCGAGTTTCAAAACCATCACCCTTTCCATTATCAAATTTAAAAATCACAAGATAAATTAATTTCACAAAATGAAAACAAAAAAGTATATCTGTTTTGCCATAGATTGTTATATGGTGGTAAACATGGCAATAGACCCTGTATGTAAAATGGAAGTAGATGAGGCGAGCGCGAAGTGGAAGACCGAGTACAAGGGAAAAACCTACTACTTCTGCGCTCCCGGATGCAAGACCGCCTTCGAGGCTGACCCAGAGAAGTATCTGAGTGGTGGCGGCGAGCCCCACCACTGATTTTTTATTTTCTGCTCTGCCGTCTTCCTAAATATACTGTTCGATTGTATTCCAGTAGATTTATCTGTGGTTGCACCCAAATTAGAGTATGAATTTGCAGAGCCATAAGGTACTAGCAGAGCAGTTTGCAGACACAGTCTTCGCCTACACCGGAATACCCCTCCAGTTANAAGATATCTCCCTGCATCTTGATGGTGAGGAGCTAAAAGTGGTGGTGTGGGGATATGAGATTGCACGCCTGAAGATTTCAGAGNACATGGATGAAGATGAACTTAAGGTTGCCTTGGACGGGATAACCTCCGAAATCCCCGATTTGAGGCAGAGGCTCATTGAAAACTTCATAAGAATGCTCGTAGCCAGAGTCCTGCCTAAAGCTTCTGAAAGGATTATAACAGCCCTACGGAGGAAGGATATTCCAGAGGATGTGCTCGACTCTCTGATGTTCTCCATTGAAGATCTGGGGTACGAGCGCAGGCACTGGGAGACTGAGGAGGAAGCTGAGTGGGGATTCCCCATTCTCGC
>Ga0180885_1303_pt1 | contig 12633 bp, 11 predicted proteins | sample Deesub1362A_J573_FD_124185 | JGI IMG/M metagenome (GOLD analysis project Ga0180885, IMG submission 124185) | Candidatus Hydrothermarchaeota archaeon JdFR-17 | reverse complement strand
GTGGGGCTGCTCCCCACGCGGAACTTTACCGATGGCGTTTTTGAGGGCGCTGACAGCATATCTGGCGAAGCCATGGTGAAGCATGTAACATCTTCCTACGGCTGCTACTCCTGCGCTATCAGGTGCGGGAAAGTGGTTGAGGTAGGCGGAGTTAGCACCACTAGCCTCGAATATGAGACCCTTTATGCCCTTGGCTCAAATGTGGGCGTTGCAGAGCTTTCGTGGGTGGTTAAGTTCAACGAGCTTTGCAACGACCTGGGCATGGACACCATCTCAGCGGGCGCTACAATAGCAGCCTACCTCGAGAAATGTTCGCGTTACGGCGACGCTGCCTGGGGAGATGGCGAGAAGATTGCAGCTTTGCTCGAGGACATCGCGCATCGCATAGGCGAGGGCGAAGCCCTGGCAGAGGGGAGCGCAAGAGCCCTGCCGGAGTATTCCATCAGCATCAAGAACCTTGAGCTCCCCGGTTATGATCCACGTGGCGCGAAGGGTGTAGCTCTCGCGTATGCCACCTCCAATCGCGGCGCATGTCACCTGCGCGCACCTGTTTATATAGAGGAGATACTCACCCAGAGCGTCGACCGGCGCAAGAGCAAGGGCAAGGCTAAGCTGGTTAAGGAAATGCAGGACTTTCATGCTGCGCTGGACTCGCTTATCCTGTGCAAGTTTACAGCCCGAGCGTTAGCCGCGCAGGACTACGCTGAGCTTTTCAGCTTTGCCACGGGAATAGAATTCACCCGCGAAGAGCTCCTCCTTGCAGGGGAGAGGATTTTCAACCTTGAAAGGATGTTCAACCTGCGGGAGGGATTTTCGAAGCATGACGACACCTTGCCTAAAAAACTTCTAACTCAGCCGATCCCCAGCGGACCCTCCCAGGGCATGGTGGCAGAGCTTGAAATTCTGGAAGAGTACTATTCTCTGCGTGGGTGGAGCAGCGAGGGCGTGCCAACGCAGGAGAAGCTTAGAGAGCTGGGATTGGGGTAGTTTATCCCAGACTCTCCATGTCGATGGTAGCGTACACAAACCCGTGCTTCTTAGCAGCTTTGAGTATCTCCTCCTTCTTCTTCAGGGCAAGCTCCAGCTCATTTTCGAGGAACTGAATCCTGAGCAGGGAATCGTGGACTCTGGCTCTAACTGCAGCAAAGCCAAGCCCGCGAACATCCTCCTCAAAGCCCCGTACCTTATCTACAACCTCTCTTCTTATCCACACCTCGTAGGGAATCCTCGTGGCAAGGCAGCTCTCAGACGCAGGCAGGGGGAGTCCTTCCTGCTTTGCATATTCAGCTATCTCCTCCCTGTTTAGACCTGCATCTATTAATGGTGTTACCACACCCTCCTCATACAGCGCTACCACAGCCGAGCGGTAGGTCTGCATGTCGCTCTCATCACTGGCGTCCATCACGTAGGTGTAATCCTGAGCCTCTGCAAAGCGCTTAAGCGCGTCAATCATTGCCTTCTTGCAGAAGTAGCACCTCTCTGAGCTGTTCTCGATGAAGCATCTATCACTGAGCAGATCTACCTTTACAACCTCGTGTCTTATTCCCAGAGCGCGAGCAACTTCAGCTATCTCAGCCACGCTCGGTAGCAAGCCGTGGTCAACTGTTACAGCTACAAAATCCTTGTCCATCTCCTTCAAAACGTGGGCGAGAAATATACTGCTAAGTCCACCTGAAAAACCCAGCACTATCCTGTCCTTCTCCCTAAGCAGGGTCTTAAGCTCCGCCAGCTTGGTGTTCATTATTATCATTCTCTGCTCTAACAAAGAAAACTTTAATTGACGGTAGAATTATTAATTCAAAATGGTGAAGGAATAGAAAATGCGCAAGCATGTGCTGTTGCTTATAATCCTATTCGCAGGTTGTACAGGAAGTGTGGAAGAGACCACCTCCCCAGGGGAGACTCTAGAACAGTCCACCGGCTTCCTCGATGTCTTTGTTAACTATCCCTATGCCTATGTCACCTCAAACTGGGGGCTGAGCATAATCGATTTCTCAGACTTTAACCACCCCCGCCTCGTGGGAAGCATACCTACAAAAGGACAGGCGGAGGGCATATTCGTAAAGGACAACTATGCCTTTGTGTGCGATGGTCTGGAGGGACTCAAGGTAATAGATGTCTCAAACCCCAGAGCACCAAAGATCGTGAGCAGCTTCACGTACCCTGGCAACTTGAAGCAGATAAAAATCCTTGGTGATGAAGCATATATAGCAAACTTCGACGACGTCGATGGCTTGTTGGTGCTCAACATCTCAAACGTGGGGAACATAACCCTCATAGGCAAATTCGACCCCCCCGGCTATGAGCACGTGCGCGACCTCTTCGTGGGTGAGGAACACGTGTACCTCGCCGACTTCACCGGCGGGCTGCAGATAGTTGACAGAGAAAACCTGAGCCTCGTGGCGACCTTCAAGAGTCGCGGCGTCGCCTACTCAGTTGCTGTGAAAAACGGCATCGCTCTACTTGCGGATAGCGATGCAGGCGTTGACGTGATAAACGTTTCACAGCCAGCAAAACCTGAAAAGATCAGCAATATCAACACCATGGGGTATGCCATAAAGGTAAAGCTTCTGGGAACCATCGCCTTTGTTACCACTGGCAGCCACGGGCTATACGTGTTTGACATAACCTCGCCGGCGAAACCGAGATTACTGTCCCATTATGACACCCCTGGCAATGCTTTTGGCTTTTTCATAGACGGGAGTTACCTCTACCTAGCGGACTTTGATAATGGCTTACTCGTACTGGACATCTCAGACCCCACTTCTCCATTGCTCGTGTCCCACTTCGTCACCCTGGGGGGTGAGAGCTATTAGAAGACTGAGCGTGGGCACCAAGGTGATGCTCCTCGTGGGCTTTGTGATGATAATGCTCATCTTTGGATTATTCTCCTGGATATATGTGCTCAATGAGAGGCACATGGAAACGCTGCTGAAGGAGCAGGCGAAGAGTATAGCGGACCAAGTTATACTCGTCAGGCTGTGGAATGCCCAAAATAAAGAGCGTATTGAACCCGTGTTATCTGTGCTCTCCAACCGGAAGTTCTCATACAAGTGGAAGATGGTTTCCAAGAAACCCATAGGTACTGAGAATCTACCGGAGAATGAGTTTCAGAGCAGGGCTATAGACCTCTTCCACAGCGAGCCCCGCGATGTTTACCGCATATATGAGGTAAACGGAAGGAAGTACTTTGAATATGCGGGGCCCATAATAATGGAGGAGCCCTGTCTGCGCTGCCACATCGACCAAGGTTATCGTCGGGGCGATGTGCACGGCGCAATCGTCGTGACAATACCCATGGATGAAGCGATGCAAAACCTTTACGAGACCAGAAGAACTCTAGCCTTTTCGGCATTAATTCTGCTGTTGAGCATCCTNGTGCTTCTCTACTTCATACTAAACGGAACGATTATCATGCCCATAAGCATTCTCAAGGACGCNCTGAGCAGAGTTGGTAAAGGTGACTACAATGTTGCAATAGATATAAAACGCAACGACGAGATAGGCGACTTAGCCCAGAGCTTTAATCAGATGGTACGCGATCTGCGCAATAAAGAAAAGCAGATCATAAGGAGCGAGAAGCTCGCCACGGTAGGCAAGCTTGCCGCTGGCGTTGCCCACGAGATAAACAACCCCNTGGGCAACATCTCTCTCTACGCTCAGATGTTATCTCAGAAGATTAAGGATGGTGAAGCGCGGAAAAAGCTCAAAATAATAGAGGAGCAGGCGACGCAGGCGGCGAGGATAGTTAAGAGTCTTCTTGAGTTCTCAAGGCAGATGGAACCCAAATTCAGAAAGGTTAATTTAAATGAGGTTGTTAATAAAACTCTGGAAATACTCCAGCCTCAGATATCTATAAATAACATAAAGGTAATAAAAAATCTGGATAGCGGGCTTCCTGAGGTGAAGGTGGACCCGGTGCAGATACAGCAGGTGCTGGTCAACATGATAAAGAACGCGATAGAGGCTATGAGTGAAGGAGGTACCCTCATCATAGAGACCAGACGCAGAGATGGAGAGATAGAGATAGGCATCATAGATACAGGCGAAGGTATACCTGAGGAGAACCTAAGCAAAATTTTCGACCCCTTCTTCTCCACCAAAGGCGTGGGCAAGGGGACGGGTTTAGGGCTCAGCGTGAGTTATGGCATAGTGGAGCGCCATGGCGGCAGAATTGAGGTGGAGAGCGAAGTAGGCGTTGGGAGCACCTTCAGGATAATACTTCCACTGGGTGATTGAAATGGCAAGGATATTGATAGCAGAGGATGATGAAGGTCTTCGTGCCGGTTTAGAGGAGATGCTTCAGGAAGAGGGTTACGAGGTTGAGAGCGTGGAGAACGGCGAAGATGCGCTGGAGAAGATAAGGAACGAGGACTTCGATGTGCTGCTCACCGACTTGGTTATGCCCAAAATGAGCGGAATAGAGTTGCTTACAGAGGTAAAGAGAATAAAACCCGAGGTGAAGGTAATAATAATCACAGCCTTCGCCACCATTGACAGCGCAGTGGAGGCTATTAAGAAAGGAGCCAGCGACTATATTGAGAAACCCTTCAAGATAAATGAAGTGCAGAACACAATAAAGCGCGTCCTAGAAGAGGCGAAGTTTGAGAGGCGAAGCAACAAGCTTACAGGAAAAATTTCGAATGAGATTATAAAGGCACTCTCAAATCCGATAAGGCGTCAAGCGTTAGAGTACCTGTACTCCCGTGGGAAGGTGAGGTTCAGGGATATCCGCGACCACCTGGGAATTGAGGATCCCGCGAAGCTTAGCTTTCATCTCAAAATTCTGAAGCAAGCTGGCTTAGTGGACCAGGATCAGGAGAGGAAGTATTTCCTCACTACCACGGGCAGGGAAACCCTGGAAGTGCTTGGGAAGGGTTCATGAACAGAAGAGCATTTTCTGAGATTAAGTCCATTAAGAGGGAGATTAAGATAGGGGTGAGCGGGACTAATGAGCCTGAGATGGAAAGCTTTCTTGAAAAGCTCAGAAGCGCTTCGCCGTTGATAAAAATTGAAGAAGACACAGAGATAACACCAGCGCCAGCACTGCGCATTGGAAACATCTATTACCACGGCGTACCAAAGCATAAGGAAGCAGAGGCTTTTGCGGAGATTGTTAAGATGTTAGNCGGCACTTACAAAAGCGCTGAGGAGTTGCCGTCGATAAAATATGAGGTGGAGATAAAAATTTTTACCACACCCACGTGCANGTACTGCCCAAAGGCAGTTATTGCTGCAGCAAAGCTCGCCAATATGAGCGAAAAAGTGAAGCTCCATATCTACGATGCCACGGAGTTCAGCGCGCTGGCGGATAAATATGAGGTCAGTGCAGTGCCAAAGATTATAATTAACGATACGGTGTTCATAGAAGCACAGACCACAGAGAAGAAATACAAGGAGCTTCTGCTGAATGCGATTGAGCACCTGAAGGTCCATATGCACCATTCTCACGAGCATGCTTAAATTTAATTTTACTCCTTTTTGTGAAGTTGTGAAATCGCGTTTATAAAATGTAAATATTATTTTTTAAAAAAATTTATAAATCGCGTTTAGTAAAAATTAGATTGGTGATGGGGCATGAATACCAAGATATTGTTGGTTTCTTTGCTTTGGGGGGCGCTGGTATTGGCAGGTGCTGCAAGCGCCGAGACTTTCAAAGAGCAGTGTAAGACCTGCCACAGTGACATCTACAGTTTCCTCAGTGAGGGCAAGCACAAAATGCATGACTGTAGCACCTGTCACGGAAAGAACAGCGCTGAGTTGAACGCCCACATGAGCAACCCAAAGGCAACAAAACCAGAAGTCAAGCCAATTAAGGAAGGACCAAAATTCTGCGGTAAGTGCCACCAGAAATACTATGAGCAGTACCGTCAGGTGAACTGGAAATCGACACCAAAGATTGAAAAAGGAAGTCCACACGGCAGAGCACCGCCTTTTGACCTGCTACTTTACCGCTACGGCTTTGTGTTTGAGCACGCTGAGCCAAGAAGCCATGTGTTTATGCTGCTCGACCACGTGATAGTGGACAGGGGCTATAAGGGCAGGTTCAGACTGAAAGACTACAGATATTTCGTGCCTCCCGATGGCTGGGATGGCGATATACGAGTTATGATAACAGATGCAGGCAAGGACTATGCCAATGCTCCATGGAAGGGTAAGGACGACGTGGCTGGTATAAAACCCAGAGCCTTCGGCGCAGGTAACAGAGTATGCCTTAACTGCAAAACCACCGACTACATTGTAGGCTGGGAGACTATTTCTAAGGGCGGTAACAAGACCGGCTTCGCAAAGTTCGTCAGAGCTGGCAACGATGTGGCTGCTGAAGACATCGCAAAGGGNGTCATCAAACACTCTCTCAACTGCGTTCACTGCCATGACCCGCACTTTGCGAAGATGCGTGTGGTCAGGGACGCGCTGATAGAAGCGGTGAAACAGCGCGGGCCATATCCCTACGATAAAGCGAAAAACGAAAAAGCCAAAAAGCAGTACAAAGTGGTGGCTTTCCCGGCGGTAAAGAACAACTATAGAGAGGTAATAGTCTGGGACAGTGATGCAAAGCCCAAGCTTAACTGGCTCACATGCGCTCAATGCCACGTGGACTATGAGTGCAACCCAGTGACAGATGCTAAGACCGATAAGAAGCTTAAGTTCGATGATCCGCGTACCAATGTATTTACTTGGCGCAACATTGAGGATGGATACAACTTCTACCTGAATGAACTAGGGATCTACACCTTCAGGCACAAGATAAGCAAAGCAAGGTTAATAAAGATACAGCACCCAGAGGTAGAGGTCTGGTGGGAGAGCAAGCACGCTAAAGCTGGCGTCACCTGCATCGACTGCCATATGCCTGAACAGGACGGAATAAAGCTGCACTCACCCATAAGCCCGCAGGACATAGGAGTGGATAAGACCTGCCTGAAGTGCCACACCAATTGGGATGAGGAACAGGCAAACTACGTGATTGAAGCAATTCAGGAATATTCCAAAGGCAAGATGCGCGACGCCGAATTCCACCTCTCCAGGTTGGTGGAAACCATAGCCTTCGCAGAGAAGGTAGGTGTTGACCCGGTGAAGCTGGAAGAAGCCAGAGAGCTACACAGCCAGGCGCACATGAACTGGGAATGGTGGACAGCTGAAAACAGCGACGGTTTCCACGACCCAGACGAAGCGTGGCTGACGCTGGGTAAGGCTTCCACCTTAGCGGAAAAGGGCTGGACAATGCTGGACGAAGAGATAAAGAAAAAACTTGCAGAGATCTCTGCAAAAGCTCCGGACACCGGGGCTGCACTAGCACAGCAGTATGAGGAACTCAGCAGAAAGTACCAAGAACTGGGCAGCAAGCTAAGTGAACTTCAGTCGGAGGTTGCAGAGGCAAAGAGTGCCGCGCAAGAGGCAAAGAGACTAGCAGAAGAAAAACCCGCACCTGAAGCAAAGGGCGTCTGTGGTCCCACGGCTATAGCCGTGCTTGCACTGCTGCCATTCGCTGCCTATGCAGCAATGAGAAGGAAGCTCTAAGCTTCCATCTTTTTTTATTATTTTCTGTTAATTATGAGGTTGTGGATACTCCTGATTGCAATTTTTGTCATCTTCGCAGGAATTCGAATTCGCATAACAGATTGTAATTACCACAAAGGATACGCAGAGGGTTACTACGATGGATACCTCGCCGGGTTGAGGCAGGGCTACGCTGAGGGGTATGAGCTTACATGCTTAGAAAGCACCAACTCGCCCCTTGGTGAGATTGCAGACAGGGAGGGTGTAATAGTACGCTACTTTGAGCTCCCAGGCAGAGGCTCTGGGTTCTACAGCAGGATAAGCACCCGCAGATACATATACTACAAAGTGCTTGCTCCCAGGCATAGCAACATCTCAGCCTACATCACCCCCGCGGAAGGCGAGATTGCAGAACTTGCGCTGATGCTCAGGAAGTACTACCATAGCGATAGAGAGTTTGCAGAAGCTGCTCTGGATATAGTCCAGCAGCTGAAGTTTGAGCCTGACATCACAGCCTTCAACACCAAGTATCCCATCGAAACCCTCGCAGAAGGCTCGGGAGACTGCGAAGACCGCGCACTTCTCCTAGTCTCACTGCTCCGAGCCTCTGGCATTGATGCTGCGGTTGTGGTATTCCCAGACCACATGGGGGCTGCGGTTCGCTTACGAAAGTCGCCATTCAAGGGCGCGGCATTCTTTGAGGTTGTCGGGAAGAGATAGTACTACTGCGAAACCACAGGGAGCTATCCGGGTGATGACTGGAATGTGGGTGAGATGCCCCAGAGCTATGCCAATCAGAGCGCAAGAATAATTTTTTGAAATGCAGTGCGATGAAGAAAATATTTAAAACACCCCTAAGCATATACTCAAGCACAAGCTGCTTTCTATCGTTACAGAATTATAATGAAGAGGTCAGTTTAGTGGTGGTATCCCAATGGGAAATCGCGAGCATGCATTCAGGGTGAGAGATATACTCAAAGAGCATCATCGCTGGTTTGGCGAGAGTTTGCCGTTAATAGCGAGTGAGAACATCACCTCACTTCTGGTGCGCGAGGTGTGCGCCAGCGACTTTTCGCACCGCTATGCTGAGGGCGAAGCTGGAAAACGCTTCTACCAGGGCTGCAAGTACATAGATGAGGTGGAGTTTCTTGCGATAGAGCTTGCCCAGAAGCTTTTCGAAGCGCCCTATGTCAATGTGCAGCCCACCTCGGGTACAGTCGCCAACTTAGCGTGCTTCTTTGCGCTGGCGAATGCTGGAGATACCATGATAGCACTTCAGGTTCCTCATGGCGGGCATATATCCCACGCGGAGCTTAGTGCCGCGGGNGTGCGCGGATTGAAGGTTAAGAGCTTTCCCTTCGACGAGCAGGAGATGAATATCGACGTTGACAAAGCTGCGAAAAAGATTCGAGAGGTTGAGCCAAAGCTTGTACTCTTCGGCGCGAGCATCTTCCTTTTCCCCCACCCTGTGCGCGAGCTCAGCNATGTTGCGAAGGAGGTTGGGGCTACGGTGATGTACGACGGTGCGCATGTGCTCGGTTTAATTGCAGGTAAGCAGTTCCAGCAGCCCCTTAAAGAGGGCGCCGATGTGATCTCAGCGTCGAGGCACAAGACATTTCCAGGTCCGCAGGGTGGTGTGATTCTCGCTAAGGAGGAGTATGGTAAGAAGCTCACACGTGCAGTTTTCCCGGGCTTGGTTTCAAATCACCACCTCCACCACATGGCTGGCTTTGCCGTAGCTCTTGCGGAGATGCTGGAGTTCGGCGAGGCTTATGCNANGCAGGTGGTCCGCAACGCGAAAGCCCTTGCTCAAGCGTTGANTGAAGAGGGTTTCGACGTGCTGTGCGAGCATAAGGGCTTTACTGAATCGCATCAGGTACTCGTCGATGTGGCGAAACAGGGNGGCGGCACCCGCGTGGCAGAAGATTTAGAGAAGGCNAACATCATCCTTAATAAGAACCTCCTGCCCTGGGATGATATAAACAAGAGTGCAAACCCCAGTGGGATACGCATAGGCACTCAAGAAGTCACTAGGCTCGGGATGAAGGAGAATGAGATGCGCACAATCGCCGAACTCATTGCGAGGGTAGCTATCAAAGGTGAGAGCACCGAAAAAGTTAAAAAGGACGTTGCAGAATTGAGGAGAGAATTTAACCAGGTACAGTACAGCTTCGATGGTATGAGGAGTGCTTACGAGTATATTGAATTCTTTTAGAAAACTTACGACGTGAAAAAACATGAATATAGGAAAAGGGTGTAAGGCATTAGTCGCGAGCGTGTTGCTCGCATTCTGGAATAGAAAAACACTTTACAAAGGTTAAGCTTACTCTCTATATCGCCATTACTTATTGGAGAGTCTGATATGGAAGCGAAGTTGGAAGAGCTCACAGCGAAGCGCGACGAACTGGAAACTGAGATTAGGCAGATGAAGCAGCAGGTGGTTGCGAAGCGCAAGCGCCTGCGCGAACTGAACAAGCGCAAACGCGATATCATCGAGGCGATAAAGAAGAAGAACACCGAAGCCAACAAAGCGAGGGAGAAGCGCGATAAGCTTAATGCAGAGATAAAGAAGCTCAAGGCACAGCGCGAGGAAGCCAACGCGGAAGTAAAGAAGATTCTGGAAGAATANAAGGCAGCTAAGGAGCGTGCCCCCAAGGGCGATTTCAAACGCCTGCAGAGGGAGAAGAATCGTCTNGAGTGGAAGCTCCAGACGAGTGTGCTGGAGATTAAGAAGGAAGATGAGCTAGTAAAGCGCATCGCCGAAATTGAGAAGGAGCTTGCGAATTACGCTGAACTTATCGAAATTTCAAAGGAGCTTGAGAAGAAGCGGAAGGCATCAAGGAAGATTCATGAGAAGATTATAAAGCTCAGCGATGAGTCACAGAAGTACCACGAAGCCTTTGTGGCGGCGGTGGAGAAGATAAAGGAGCTGGAGCAGAAGATAGATGAGATTAATAAGGAGAAGCTCACCCTTACTCAGGAGCTGGACAAGCTCAACGCTGAGCTGGACGAGAAAGTACCTCAGCTTAAGGAGCTGGAGAAGGAGATTGTAGAGCTGGAAACTGGTATTGAGCTGCTGCACCGCGAGAAGAGTGAGAAGGAGCTGCGCGAGGAGGCGAAGGCGATATACGAGCGCTTCAAGCGCGGTGAGAAGCTCGACCTGGAGGATATTTACCTGCTGAGAAGATTCAATCTCGTATAAACTGTGTATCCACGGTGGCAGGAGGTGATAGGAGCCCGCTGGTGGTTCCTATAATGGTTATGGAGATAAAGCGAATATACGTAATCTGCATCGACCGCGATGCAGACATAACCCGTAAAACGGGGGAGAAGGGGCCGATCCTAGGCAGGGAGGAGAATCTGCGCGTGGCTGTGAAGCTGGGGTTAGCTGACCCCACAGANAGCGACACCAACACAATATTCGAGGCGGTGAGGCTGTACGATTTCTATCGCGAGCAGGGGCGAGAGGTTAGAGTAGCCACGCTTGTCGGCGATGAGAACGTGGGCGTGGTGAGCGATGAGGCAATTGCAAGACAGCTGGATGAGATCCTCGCTGAGTTTAAACCAGACGGCGTTGTCCTGGTTACAGACGGCGCTGAAGATGAGCACATCTTACCCATAGTCGAATCCCGCGCAAAGGTTATATCCGTAAGCAGGGTGATTGTGAAGCAGAGCGAGCAGCTCGAGAGCACATACTACCTGCTTCTGGACTTCATGAAAGGAATAGCCAACGACCCGAAGCTTTCCCGNATAATAATAGGGTTGCCCGGCATAGCACTGGTGCTGTACATGCTTCTCGGTCCGCACAGCTGGCGNCTNATCGGCGGTGTGCTCGGCGTTTTTCTCATAATCAAGGGNTTCGACCTCGAGTGTGTGATTTTCCGAAGCTTTCAGGAGTTCAAAACCTCCTTTATAGCGGGCAAGCTCTCCTTCTTCACCTACCTCGTTGCGGTGATTCTCGCAATTCTCGGCACCTTCATAGGCCTGCGTGAAGTTGAGGCTCAGGGATATGTGAGCCTTGCAGAGGGTGTGCCAGACTTCATCGTCGCTTCCATAGACTTCTTCATGTTCGCTGCCCTCATCGCCCTCGTTGGGAAGAGCATAGATGCGCTGCTCGAGGAGGAGAGTATAAGCAGGTACATGATTCTCATGGTGTTCGTCATCGCACTTAGACTTATTCTGGACTCCGTGGCGCTTTACATGCGTGGCAATATAGCCAATGATATGTTTGCCCTNTCGCTCACCCTCGGGCTGGTGCTCACTATGGTGGCTTTTCTTGGAATTCGTGGGCGAGGCAAGAAAACGGCGAAGGCTTAATATACCGCCGGATAAAGCATAGCGTATGCAGCGCATAGCTATTATAGGCGGTACTGGAATATACGACCCNAAGGTTTTCAGGGAGCGGGAGAGGAAAGTCATAGAAACACCNTACGGCGAGGCTTCACCCGCGTTTATAGGCGAGCTGGGCAAGAGAAGCGTTGTTTTTATGCCCCGCCACGGGATAAAGCACGAGCTGCCCCCACACAGGGTAAACTACCGCGCAAATATCTATGCGCTCAAGCAACTGGGCGTAACTAGGATAATCGCCACCAACTCGGTGGGTGGGATAAATCCAAGCCTTGCCCCCGGCGATATTGTCGTGCCCCACGACTTCATAGATTTCACCCGCTCTCGCAGCACTACTTTCTACGATAACGAGGCGGTGCACGTGGACATGACCCAGCCCTACTGCCCTGAGCTCAGGGCTGTGCTGATAAGCGCTGCGAAGGCTACAGATGGCAAGGTGGAAGAGCGAGCGGTGTACGCTGCAACAGAGGGCCCGCGTTTTGAGACGCCCGCAGAGATACGCATGCTCTCCCAGCTTGGATGTGATATTGTGGGGATGACCGGCTTTCCAGAGGTGGTTCTCGCAAGGGAACTGGAGATGTGCTACGCAAGCATAGCCACCGTCACAAATTATGCTGCGGGCATTAAGCAGGAGAAGCTCACCGCCACTGAGGTAATTGAAGTGGTGAAGCAGAACGAGGAGAAGCTGAAAAAGCTAATACTCGAAGCGGTGAAGCTCATACCCGAGGAGCGCCGATGCGGATGCGCCCATGCTCTCGATGAGGCCAGGGTGTAACGTAAAAAGCTTTT
>Ga0180885_1300_pt1 | contig 12696 bp, 11 predicted proteins | sample Deesub1362A_J573_FD_124185 | JGI IMG/M metagenome (GOLD analysis project Ga0180885, IMG submission 124185) | Candidatus Hydrothermarchaeota archaeon JdFR-17 | reverse complement strand
CACGGTTTGTCTAATTTATGTTTTGCTTAGTCGATACCATTTCCATCTCTTTTACGTNTTTATTGTTCTATTTTCGATTATATTCTTTACACCCATCCCTCCGCTTATTTTTACCGGCATGGAGCATGTGTTACATACACTTCTCACAATTTCCTTTGCGTATCTTTCAGCAAAAATTTTATCAAAAGGGCGCTTTGTAAATAAAGAACTTTCATTTTTAGTAATATTAGCATTTCTCTTAACCATGACCCGATATGAGGGGTTATTTTTAATATTTGTTGTTGGTACTTTATTTATCATTAGGAGAAGATTATTCGAGTCTTTTTTGATAATCATATCTGGTTTAATTCCAATTGCGATATACGGTATAATATCCATGATTAATGGGTGGTATTTCCTGCCAAATTCGCTTCTTATTAAAAGTAGCGTATTTATGATTTCTTCAGAAGATTTTACAAAATTTTTAAATCTATTTGTAACACAAATACTGACAGAACACATTCTGAGTTTTGTATTAATCACTATAATTCTTTTGATCATTAAGTTTATTAGAAGAAAAAATATTTTCTGGAAAGAGGACACCATTCTGCTAGTTATTTTTATTTCAAATCTCATATTACATATGTTATTTGCTAGAGTTGGATGGTTCTTTAGATACGAAGCCTACTTAGTTGCCCTTGGTATATTTGCGATTGCTTTGGCGGTACATGAATATATACCAAAGAGAATACTGTTGAATAGACATTCAATTCCAAAATATGTGATAATCTCATTTTTAATTTTTGTACTTATATCACCTCTTGCCATAAGGGGATATGTATCTTTAATAACTACTCCTCTGGCAACAACAAATATTTATCAGCAGCAGTATCAAATGGGCCTATTCCTAAGAGAATTCTATCAGGGGGAAGCTGTTGCTGCAAATGATATTGGCGCAATAAACTTCTTGGCAGATATCAAATGTTTGGATTTGTGGGGATTGGGTAATTTAGAAGTAACAAGAGCAAAGAGAGGCGGTTTTTATAATACAGATTACATATATAATTTAGCGAAAAAGGAAAATGTTAAGATAGCGATTGTTTATGACCACTGGTTTACAAAATATGGAGGGACTCCTCCCCAGTGGATTAAGGTTGGAGAATGGAAAATCCAAAATAATGTGGTATGTGGAGGTGACACTGTATCCTTCTATGCGGTTGATCCAGAAGAAGAATATAGATTAATAGAAAATCTGAAGACATTTTCTACAAAAATACCGAGAAATATTGAACAGAGTGGAAAATACATTGAAAAATGGTGAGTACAAATGAAAAAGTCAAAAGTGGCTGTGTTAAAAACATCTCCTAAAAGTGTTTTGGAGGACTACTCAAAATTGATGCGCATGGTAGAATATGAGAAATTTCTGTCTAAAGATGTGAATACAATTTTAAAACTCAACCTCTCCTGGACATTATTTTTCCCAGCATGCTCCACACCCCCATGGCAACTTGAAGGTATACTAAAAACTCTGAAAGAAGATGGTTACAATAAGGTAGTAGCAGTAGAAAATCAAACCGTAGTTACGCATCCTTGGAAGGGTGCATATTATAACAAATGGCTCCCTATTCTCGATAAATACAAAACCGCATTCAAGCCATTGACAGATGTTGAGTGGGTAAGGTTTGAACCCAGATCAGAGATGCTTGCGATGGATGATATTTTTGATAAAATACTAATACCAAAATTCTTCATCGGGAGCAACGTGATTCATCTACCGACTATGAAAACGCATGGACATACAACTACGACTGGGGCGATGAAAAATGCCTTTGGGGGTCTAATACCAAAATATAGACATCATGCCCATCTAAAAATACATGAAATCCTCGTAGATTTACTAATTATCCAAAAAGAAATCCACAAANGGATTTTTGCAGTTATGGATGGTTGCGTCTGCGGAAACGGTGCAGGACCAAGAACTATGGAGCCTTTTATCGGCAANATAATACTAGCAGGTGAAGACCAAGTAGCTTTGGACGCAATAGCCGCCAAGATAATGGGATTTGATCCTTTGAAAGTGGATTATATTAAAATAGCTCACGATATGGGTTTAGGAATTGGAGATATCGACCAAATTGAAATTGTCGGCATTGATAAAAGAGACATTAAAAAAATAAACTTCAATTTTAAAGTTAAAAAAAGCATGGTTATTAAGTGGGATCAGATTTTAAGGAAGAATACTGCAAATATCAGATGGTTACATCGGCTTTTGTTTTATTCCCCTATATTTAAATTTTTTATTTTTTCATCTGAATTTTATCACGACCGGATTTGGTACAATTTAATAGGAAAAATGAAAATAAGACAATTTATGGCAACTGAATGGGGTGAACTGTTTAATAAATATGAATATGGAGAATTTCCAAAGTTTAGGGAGGTAAAGGACTGGAGTCCTTATTAAAAATAAGTAATCCACTGAGTAGTTAAAGATTACCTATCTCATTAGTCACACTATTCTGCGTAACCCCCCCTGTGAGAGCCACACTTTCTTTTGTTTTTTCTGCAGTTGTTCTTGCCATTTCCCTATAAATTGGTATAATGATAATAGCTGCAATAATAATGGCTCCTGCAAGGAGTATATATTCTATTGCCCCTTGTGCATTTATTTCTGTTATAAAAACGCGAATATTTCTTATGAAACTCCTGAATACCATTTAATAAACCCCACCAGCCTTCAAAAATTAAAAAATAAAAAAGGAAGTAGCCTATATTTAAAGATTCGCCAGCTCGTTCTCTACTGCGTTTTTAACACCAGCGCCTGCTTTNTCTACAGTATTCTGAGTCTGATTGCCAGCCGTTGATGCAATNTTCTTATATATAACGAATATCACNACTGCAGCGACTATAATGCCGCCCGCCAGCAGGATGTACTCAATTGCGCCCTGAGCCTTTTCCTCTTTTAAAAATTTTTTTAACATGTATCGGCACCTCCTTTAGAACAAGATTTAAAGAAAATTATAGTTCCACACCTATATATAACTCTCGGTTACGTGAGTGTATATCATGGGTTTACGCTGGTGCACAGCTAGAAGGCGGCAATCATCCCGGGCATAGCACTTTTTACGCCCAAGAAAACGAGATAAGCTATGACACCCATCGGAAGTGCAAATTTAAAACCTTTTTTAAAATCGCCATACATAACAACACCCATCATTATCCCCCCGCTTACTGCCTGAGCGAAAACATAGAACGATAGAGCCGTCATGATGGAGTTTATTTCCTCCAATGGGAACTGCTCAGCTCCNCCAGTGCCCGCCATCGCCTGCGTCATAATCGTTGGCAACGACCCAACGACCCCCATCACAAANGGACCAGCCATTAAGCTGGCCATCGCAAGAAATGACACCTGCTGCGAAGTTAAAGATTTTCGCTCGCGCTGTATCATGCGCACAGCGCGTATGTCCTCGCTCACCTCCTCGAGTACATCGCTTATTGGTCCACCACTTTCTATCCCCTCGAGAAGCAGGCGCATTGCTCGCTCTATCTGCTTTGAACCGGTTCGCTTGGAAAAGGCAAGAAGCGCATCCTTAAGAGGTCTCCCCCTGCGCATTTCAAGGGTTATCTGGGCAAACTCATCGCTCAGCGCTCCGTACTCTGCCTCTGCGATCTCCTGAATCACAGCCTCCAGCACCATGCCTGTGCGTATGGAAACCGCCATGTGGTGCAACGCGTCAGGAAGCATCTCCTCTATCTCTGCCCTTCGCTTATCTGCCTGCATCCTAGGAATAGCAATCATTAGCACCTCTGTGAATAAGAACGCGCCTATTCCAGCGAAGATGTTCATGATCAGCGAGATTAGCACAAAAAGAACAACTCCCAGAGCAAAGAATATCCCCATCCACTCTCTCGCTGAAAAGGAGATATTTGCATTTGCAAGCATTATCTCCATAGAGATGAGAAATCGCCTTGGTACAAGATAGTGGGGCACGCTCAGCTTACCCAGAATGCTTCGAAGTTTGCTAACCCTGACCTCTTCCTTTTCTGCCATTTTCACACCTTTGGTTCAAAGCGTTTAACCATGAAGGACATGTAGATTCCAACACCGAAGAANGTTAAATATAGAATCCACATAACATTCGCTGGGATGGGCAAACCTTTCATTGCTATGCCCATTGCTATTACCAGTGTAGTTATGAGCACCGGCGCAACTACTATAGCAAACATGTACATTAGCGAGAATGTGTTTAGAATCTGAATGTAGTCTTTAAGTTTCATCCTCATTTCGGTTGCAACTTCCTCGGCGATTATCTTCAGCGTATTTGCAAGGTTTCCACCCGTGCGGAGGGTTGAGATTATCTGCCTGGAAGCCTTCTTCAGTCCTGGGGAGTCTATACGCAGATTCATCCTGTCGTAGGCTTCCTCGATGGTGGCACCGCGCTCTATCTCCAGAATGGCTCGACGAAACTCCTCACTGAGCACGCCGTAGCCACTCTGAGCAACGCTGCGCATCGTCTCCAGCAAACCTGCGCCTGAAGTGAGCTGCGTCGCCATGTGGCGGAGAGCAAAGGGGAGTTCCCTTGAAAAGGCATCTGAACGTGCTTTAACCTTTGATTTTGGATAGATTCTTGCATAGAAGAACACAAAAATTCCAAGAAGAGGGCCAAGCACTATGCCGATGAGGGAGCCTATTGCACCAAGCATGGTGGCGAAAAGTATGCTGAAGAGCACCGCTGAAGCGATGGCGACAATGACGCTTGCCCCTATTGCAAAGGCGATATACTTCGAGGCAGGCATGATTATATTCGCCTTGTACAGGTCCTCCTGAATATTTGCAAAGAACGAGGAAGGCGCCCTTACGTAGCCTGAGAAAAGATCCGAAACTATATTAACAAGCCTCGTGGTAAAGGGCTCTTGCAATTCTTCGCGCTCAGGAATAATCTCAAGTGGCTCTTCTCCCGGAATCTCATCCTCTAGAGCAACGGCTTCGCGAAGCTTGAGTAGCTTCTCCTCGATGGCGCGCTTCCTAGCCTCTTTCTCTTTTTCCTTCTTCTCTCGTAGCTTTTTTGCAACCTCTTCCTGCTCAGATAAAGCGATAGATACCTCCTGGGCTCTCCTGGCAACGCTTTCCACACTAGTTACTGTGAGTTCCCCAATCCTCTCTATCAGCCTTAAAATCATATTTGCCATATTACTCCCCTATGCTCTTATGAAGCTCAAGCTCATGGATAAATCCCTCCGGATCTGAGTAGTACTTGTTGAAAGTCTTTGAAACCTCTCTTATATCTGTTATATGGTTCTCCACCATCCATGATAAGACTTTCTCCCTTCTCCTGAGCTCTTCCTCGAGTTCTTTCATGGAAATTCCTTTAAGGCGAGCTACTTTCTGTTTAAGCACACTTGGCACGCCAGTCGGCACGAGGTCGTCTTTTTTGGGATCCCACTCGTACACGTTNTTAAGACTGACTTTGCCATGTTCGTCGCTCACCACCTCTGCAACTTCTGTTATCCTTCGCAGGGTTTTGCCCTCATGGTAAATCTTGTTCTGCATGAGTATTAGATCCAGGGCAGGAAGCATTATCTCGGGCACCTCCATGGGCGGATTTGTGAGCCTTATCAGCGTTTCCCTCGCTGAGTTAGCGTGCACAGTGCCCATGCAGCCGTCGTGGCCTGTGTTCATCGCTGTGAAAAGTGTTCTCGCCTCGCGCCCGCGAACTTCGCCCACGATGATACGGTCGGGACGCATTCTGAGGGTATTCTTCACCAAGTCGTCCATTGTAACCTCACCCACCCCTTCGACGTTGGGCGGGCGCGTTTCAAGGCGAACCACGTGTTCCACTGGCAAAGTGAGCTCTGCGGTATCCTCTATGGTTATAACGCGCTCAGTCTCGGGTATGAAGGAGCACAGCACATTGAGTGTCGTAGTCTTACCACTTCCAGAGCCACCTGCGGCTANCACATTACCTGGCTTTATACCCAGGCCTTCTACGACAAGCCATAGGTACGCCGCAACCTCTATGTTTAAGGTGCGGAACTCGATGAGGTTTACCACCGTCAAAGGATGGGAGCGGAACTTCCTTATTGTGATTGTGGGCCCATCCAGAGAGATGGGCGGTATTGTAGCGTTTACGCGGGAGCCGTCGCTAAGACGAGCGTCGAGCAGAGGAGAAGACTTGTCTATCCTCCTTCCTACAGAGGCAGCGATCTTCTCAATTATCCTTATTATCTCTTCATCGGTATCAAAGACAAGGTTTGTCCTGCAGTTTCCGTAGTCACGGTGGGTAACATACACAGGCTTCTTTGTGCCTATAACCATAATCTCCTCAAGCTGGTCATCGTTGAGCAGAAACTCCAGCAGGCTGTAGCCCACCATGTTGTTGACCACAAGCCTTGCTATATCCTTGCGCTTGGCGAGGCGCACCTCCGGGAAGTAGCGCTCTATAACCTCGAGAACACGCTGCATGAATATTCGCTTTCGCTCCTCTCTGTCGGGTATACTCTCCGGATCTATATTTATCTCCTTTACAGCGCGGTTCTCTATATCCTCAAGAAGTTGCTTTTCGCGAGAGGAGAGCTTGGGCAGAGGCACAAGGTAGCGGGGATTCTTCTCATTCTCCACCCTTACTATCTTGCGGTGGGCATTCTGGTCCAGCACTATCTCCTTTGCTTCCTCTTCTTCACCACCCACTAGCAGCAGATAGATTCGCTTCCTCTCTCTTGGCTCCTCTTTTCCTTCCTCTTCCTGTTTCTGTATTCCAGCGATCTCCTGGAGGAGCCGCTCTGCATTGACGTAGTACTCCCTTATTATCCTCCCCACATCCTTAATGCTTCGCAGGTTGTTCTCCACCATGTATTCAAGCACGCGCTTCCTGCGCTCTATTTCGGCGTCCACTTCTTTAAGCGGGACGCCACGAAGCTCTGCAATTTTACTCTTCAAAACACAGGGCACGCCGGTGGGCTTTATGGTATCATCGCGGGGGTCCCACTCGTAGATTATGTTTATCTTCACCTCCCCGTTTTCGATCCCCACAACCTCGGCAATCTCAGTTATCCTTCGCACTGTCTTGCCCCTGTAGGAGAAGCGGTTTTGCATGAAGATGAAGTCCAGAGAGGGGATCATTATCTTTGGCACATTCATTGGCGCAGAGGTGAGTCTGGTAATCGTCTCGCGAGCGGTGTTCGCATGGAGAGTGCCCAGGCAGCCGTTCTGCCCAGTGTTCATTGCAGCAAGGAGGGTTCTCGCCTCAGCACCGCGCACCTCGCCCACGATGATGCGGTCGGGACGCATGCGCAGCGTATTCTTGAGCAGCATCTCCATGTTTATCTCGCCCTTACCCTCGACGTTGGGCGGTCTAGTTTCGAGGCGAATCCAGTGCTCTATGGGCAGCTGAAGCTCGGCCGTATCCTCTATGGAGATGACCCTATCCGAGGGNGGAATAAAGCTGCCAAGGCAGTTTAGCGTGGTGGTCTTGCCGCTGCCCGTACCCCCGCTGACCAGGAAGTTCGCTGGTTTAACGCCGTAACCTTCGGCAACAAGCCAGAGAAAGGCGGCAAGCTCAGTGGTCATGGTTCCGAATTTTATTATGTCTACGACGGTAAGGGGATCCTTCCTGAACTTTCTTATTGTGAGCGAGGGACCATCTAGAGATACAGGCGGTATCGTAGCGTTTACGCGGGAGCCGTCGGGGAGACGAGCGTCGAGCAGAGGCGAGGTTAAATCTACTCGCCTGCCTATGCTCCTAGCTATGCGGTTGATTATCTTCTCTATCTCCGCATCTGTCTCAAAAACTATATTGGTCTTACACATCCCGTGCTTGCGGTGGTACACATACACATGCTTCCTTGTTCCGACAACCATTACCTCTTCCAGGGAGTCGTCGTTGAGCAGCGGCTCCAGCAAGCCATAGCCAATCATGTTCTGTACTATAAGCTCCGCAAAGGCGCTCTGCTTGTGCTTTGGTATCTCGGGATACCTGAGGTCTATTAGGGCGATGACCTCCTTGAGAAAAGCCTCTCTCTTCTTCTCCCTGTCCAGAAAGCTCTCTGGGTCAATGGTTATCTCTGCCACAGCGCGGCGCTCAATCTCTTTTAGAATCTTCTTGTCTTCCTCGTCAAGTTCCGGCAGGAAAACAACATAGATGGGTAACTTTTCTCCAGGCTTTCTCACAATGCGGTGATCCTTCGCCTCCTCGAGTACTTCGCCAACAACCTCTTCACCCAGGCGGCGAATTTTATCAAAGCTCTCCAGGTAGCCCCCTGCTTCCTCCCTGGCGGCGCCAAGCAAACCACCAATCAAGTTCTTATCCTTTACCTTGCTTTGTGCGCTTAAATCTAACTCATTTTTTGGTGTCTCCCCCCCTAGTATACCTGCAATATCCTTACCTTTCTTCTTTCTTTTCTTCTCAAAGTCAAAGAAGTCATAAGGCATGATATCCGCCTTAAAATAGTTTTCTAGCTCCGGGGTTATTTATAACTTACCCCCGCGAAGATAACGACTCCAATAATAAAGCCAAAAATATATAAGCGATGCTGGAAGAATTCTCAGTGGTGATCTCACTTGGGACTGCCCACTTTGAATAGAGCAGGCCTAGCGAACAGGCGTGTTTTGATGCGTATCGATATAAACTCACCAATTGAGCCGAGTACCGGCACCATACTCGACGACACCCGCATAAGGAGCCACATAGCTACGATAGAGGAGCTTTCAGAGTCGAAGCTTGTGCTGCTCGCCCACCAGAGCAGACCCGGCTTGGAGGATTTTACAACGCTGGAGGCGCATTCCCACCGCCTGGCGGAGCTCCTTGGCAGGGAGGTACGCTACGTCGATGACGTATTCGGCAGAGCTGCAAGGGAGGAGATATTCCGCCTCAGGCGCGGGGAGGTGCTGATGCTGGAGAATGTTCGCTTCTGCAGCGAGGAGGTCGCAGAGGAGGTTAAATCAAAACCCCCCGAAATTCAGGCAACAACAAACCTGGTGAGGAAGCTCTCCTCGTACGTGGAAGCTTATGTAAACGACGCCTTCGCTGTAGCGCACCGCTCTCAGCCCAGCGTCGTCGCCTTCCCCATGGTTCTGCCCAGCTATGCCGGGAAGCTCCTTGAAAGGGAGGTGGAGAATCTTACAAAAGTGTTGAAGAGCAACGATAAGCCAAAGGTATTCAGCTTTGGTGGAGCCAAGGCGAAGGATTCGCTTAAGGTAATGGAGAAGCTCCTGAGCAAAGGCATCGCCGACGTGGTGCTTACCTCAGGCATGGTGGCAAATGTATTTCTCCTAGCGCAGGGGAAGGATATAGGTGAGGTCAATCTTCGCGCGATGAAGGAGAAGGGTTTCGACTCGCTTGTGGAGAAGGCCAAAAAGCTTCTGGAGAAGTATGGGGAGAAGATTCAGGTTCCAATAGACCTGGCTTTTAAGAGAGATGGCTCCCGAGCAGAGGCTAGCGTTGATGAGATGCCTAACCTGATGATTATGGACATAGGCATTGACACCATTGCAAGGTACTCGAATATAATAGAAAACGCCGCAATAGTCGCCGCGAATGGGCCAGCTGGCGTCTTTGAGATAAAGGAGTTCGCTCTGGGCAGCCAGGAGCTACTGAAAGCTATGTCAAGGTGCAGGGGATTTACAGTAATAGGTGGTGGACNCCTCGCCGCCATAGCGGCGAAGCAGGGGCTGAGGGAAAAGATATCATTCATAAGCACTGGCGGCAAGGCGATGCTTCTCTTCTTAGCTGGAGAAAAGCTCCCTGGTATAGAAGTGCTCAGGGAAGCGAGGGGCTATGACTAGGGTAATAGTCGTCGCCTCGGGTAAGGGTGGAGTGGGTAAAACCACGATAGCAGCCAACCTTGCGGTAGCGTTGAGCATGTTCGGGAAGCGCGTTGCCGTGCTTGACGCTGACGTGGTTATGGCAAACCTGGAGATTATCCTGGGACTCAAAANCCCGCCGGTAGCGCTCATAGATGTGCTGAAGGGCAGACTCGAAATCAGCGATGTGATGTACGAAGGTCCTGAAGGTGTGAAGATAATCCCCGCTGGAATTACCCTAGATGGATTCAATGAGGAGAACATGGAGATGCTCAAGGCAGCGCTGCGGGAGATACCCAAGGACATAGAAATACTGGTGATAGACGCCCCCGCGGGTAGAGACGCAGCCATGGTCATGGACGAAGGACAGGAGGTCATAATAGTAACCACGCCTCAAGTCTCGAGTGTCTCCGACGCGCTGAAGATGAAGCTCCTCGCCGAGCGCATGGGAGCGGTGACTATAGGGGCGATAATGAACATGGTGGAGGGAAAGGCGAGAGAGCTGAGTGTGCAGGAGATTGAGAACACCCTAGATACAAATGTTATAGCAATTGTGCCTGAGGACGAAGTGGTAAAGGAGGCTCTCGCCTATGAGGAGCCCTTTGTGCTCAGACATCCCTACTCTGAGCCGACGAGGGAGATAATGAAGCTTGCAGCTCAGCTGATAGGCAGAAACTACTCGCCTCCGCCGCCTTCATTGCTTGAAAGAATAATAAACTTCCTGAGAAGGCGTTAGTCCCGCTCTTTTATCTTTTGCAGCCTGCTCTTTAATTTGTCAAGCTCCTCCTGTGATAGCTGCACCCCTCCTCTAATCTCATTGATCTCCTCACGGAGGTACTTTATCCTGAAGAGGAGCAACACATTGAATATGACGCTTATAAANAGGAGAATGTAGATTATGAGATAAATGCTCATCAAGCACCNCCAAATAGACCATTTATCAGACGTTTCATGAAACTCCCTTTCTTTGGAGTTGGAGGTACGTACTTCTCTCCAATCAGATCTGCTGCCAGCTTTTTGACAGCAACCGACGCAGGCGAGTCAGGTCTCCGGAGTATTACCGGCTGACCATATGCGGTGCTTCTTCTCACCTCCGGGTCTTCAGGAATTGCAGCAAGAACTCGGGTCTCGAGTATCACCTCTACCTCCTGGATTGTGAGGTCACTCTTGTCAAAGCCTACGCGGTTGAGCACCGCGCCAAGGATATTACATCCAAGCTTTTTCGCAACTATCCTCGTTTTTAGCGCATCGCTCATCGAGGATATCTCGGGGTTGGCGACCAGTAGAAGCTGCTCCCCTGCAGCGAGGGCAGCGACAACAGGTTTGCCAAGCCCTGCGGGTGCATCTATGAGCAGTATTTCTGTTTCCCCGAGTAAGCGGGTGAGCACTGCCTCAAGCTTCTCTGGGTCAGCCTTGCGGAGACCGTCCAGACTAATTCCAGCAGGCACCACCTTTACACCAGCTGGGCCCTCATAAATAGCCTGCAAAACATCAGCTTCGCCGGCGAGTACATCGTGCAGAGTGACATTCATTCCCTCCATGCCAAGATGAAGCTCAAGATTTGCCATCTCTATGTCGGCGTCGAGTATTGTAACGTTCCTGCCGAACTGAGCAAGGGCGATACCGAGGTTGCTCGCCAGCATTGTCTTTCCTACGCCGCCTTTTCCTGAAGCTATGGTTATAGAAACTCCCATATAGGCATCAACCTTCTTAAATATTCCTTATTATTGCACACATTTAAAAGTTTCCCCCTAAATTTTACACCTACTTCAAAACCTGGCGAAGCAATTCAGGTATCTCCTGAGGCAGGCGCGCTACTCTGGCACCACTCTTCTCCAGAGCCCTTATTTTACCCTCCGCTGTGCCCTTGCCACGAGAGATTATAGCCCCTGCATGCCCCATGCGCTTCCCTGGTGGAGCGGTTAATCCTGCGACATAGCCCACGACTGGCTTGCTCATGGTGGTTATAAACTCCGCAGCACGTTCCTCAGCATCACCACCTATCTCGCCTATGAGCACGACGGCGCTGGTTTCATCGTCGCTTTCGAACATCTCGAGCACCTCCACAAAGCTGGTGCCCACTACAGGGTCGCCGCCTATGCCCACGAGGGTGCTCTCACCAAAGCCTGCTTCGGTTATGGCGAGGGCTATTTCGTAAGCCAAGGTACCACTGCGGGAGACCACGCCTACTCTGCCAGGAGCGAACACCTGCGCAGGCATTATACCAAGCTTGCTTTTGTCGGGAGAAATTATTCCGGCGGTGTTGGGTCCGATAACTCTACAATCTTGGCGCTCGGCAAAGGCTTTTATCTTCATTGAGTCGTGCACAGGTATGCCCTCAGTAATTATCACCACAAGCTCCAGGTTTTCAATCGCCTCAAGCGCGGCATCTAAAGCGAAAGGCGCGGGAACGAAGATTATTGAAGCGTTGGCATCATGCTCGCGAAGCGCCTCTCTCACGGAGTTGTATACAGGAATGCCGTGTACCTCGCTGCCCCCTTTGCCAGGGGTTACCCCAGCGACAATGCGGGTGCCGTATTCCAGCATCAGTTTTGTGTGAAAGCTTCCCTGCGAACCAGTGATGCCCTGCACTATTGCACGGGTGTTTTCATCGATGAGTATGCTCACCTTGCTGCCTCCTTGCTCTTCTCAATCGCCAGCTTTGCGGCGGCGATCATATCCCTCTCAACCTCTATTCCAGCGTCGCGGAGCAGCGCTATGCCTTCCTCTTCGTTTGTTCCGCGGAAGCGCACCACGAGGGGTGGGCTAATGCCCTGCCTTGCTGCAAGAATGCCTCTCGCAATCTCGTCACACCTAGTGATGCCGCCTAGGATGTTTATGAATATCACCCTAACCTTGGGGTGTGCCGCCACCTTCAGCAAAGCTTCCCGCATTACATCGCTACCTGCCCCACCTCCTAT
>Ga0180885_1070_pt1 | contig 13164 bp, 6 predicted proteins | sample Deesub1362A_J573_FD_124185 | JGI IMG/M metagenome (GOLD analysis project Ga0180885, IMG submission 124185) | Candidatus Hydrothermarchaeota archaeon JdFR-17 | reverse complement strand
CCCCATCTCTCAATATAGCTCACCTCAAGCTCTGCATTTAGCTCGGCGATGGCGCGCTCCATCTCTTTTATGCACGTGCCCGTCGTTGCGCCAGCGTAGTGAGGGTATAAGCTCAGCCCTACCACATCCCGTATCCCGGCTTTGACAATGCCCTCAATAGCTTCGCTGATGGAAGGCTTGGTATAGCGCATGCCCAGAAAAACCTCATAGCTTGAGCCAAGCCTTTTCTTGAGCGCTGAAGCCTGGGCTTGAGTAATCGCTGGCAGAGGTGAGCACCCGCCTATTAAAGCGTAGCGCTTTTTCACCTTCGGCGCGCGCAGGGTGGAGATTAACCAAGCAAGGGGCTTCTGGAGGGGCTTTGGGAAGGGCACAACCTCCGGGTCTGAGAAAAGGTTGTAGAGGAATGGCTTAACCGCCTCCAGCGAGTCGGGTCCACCCATGTAGAGAAGCACCACTGCCTTCTTGTACATGGGTAAAACTCGCTCTACGGTAATAAAAAGTTACGGCAGGGGCGTAAGTATATACCCCTCGGCTACGCTACCAATTACAGCGCAGCTTCCGTGATGCCAGCAGTAACTCGCCACGTATGCGCAGGTTACGGCGTCGAGGAGATCCTCGTAGCGCTTAAGCGCCCTGCCGCGTAGCTTCTCCACCTTTACCCCGAGAATCTCCTCAGGTATATGCAGCGGCGGCTCGGCTTTGGCTAAAGAGCTGAGAAGCTCCTGATATCGCCTAAACTCGCGATAGCGCTGCTCGTAACTTCTCCCTGACCGAGCCTTGTACTTAAGGGTTTTACTTAAGCCGAAGATAGCCACCATCGCAGAGTGGGGAAAAACTTCGGCAATGGCTCTGGCTTCTCTTGGCTTGGTAAGCTCAGGCGTGTGCACAAAGCCAGCGTTTTCCAGAAGCTTCGCTAACCTCTCGCCACGAATCTCGCCGTAGCGCTCAAGTAAAGAGCGATTGACAGGATAAACCCCTGCTTCATAGCGCCGGAACAGCTTGGCTATGCGGCGGTCGCATTCTCTGCTCCCGCTGGGGTTGTGCACCACCAGCGGGGCATCTACTGCCACAAAGGCGGGAGCATCGCCTATGGCAGTTAAAATGTAAGAGGCGATCTCATCAACACTCCCCAGAGCAGGCGCCCACTTCACAAGCAGGTTATCCCGCGCTATTGCCACGGCGCTGGTGTTGCGGGGCGACCAAGCTAAATCAACGCCCACAAAGAACATGAGTATAAATACCGCTGAGGCGAATATAAAGTGATGCGCACCACTGAGATTGAGGCGAAGCTTGCAACACTTGAGGAAACGCTCAACGAAGCTGAGTTCTGGAGGCTGGTCTCCAGGGTAAAGCGCGACAGGGCTCTCGCAGAGAAGTATGCAGAGCGTATCGGGAGAATAGACGCCGAGATATTCAGGCGACGCGCCAAGCTCAGGGTAGGCATAGCAACAGGAAGCGTTGCAGTGCTCCTTTTAGCTGCGATTGCTGCACTTCTATTTCTTCTCGCCCCTTCTCTGGGAGCTAACTTTCATGGCTTAATCATACTCCTCGCCACATTCCTGCTCATGACTGCACTTCATCCCCTTGCCCACCTCGCCGCCGGAAAAGCGCTCGGCATGCGCTTCCTTTTCTACTTCCCCAATGGCCCGGCGAAGATAGAGCCCACGCTTAAGGTGGATTACGCAAGCTACCTCAGGGCACAGCCTAAGGCGAGGGCAGCGATGCACCTCTCCGGCATCGTGGCGAGCATCCTTGCTACGCTCGTGGGTTTCCTCGCCGCGTATAGCACGCAGGCGCCAAGCTTTGCTACCATCACCTTAGCGGCGCTGCTTCTGCTCAACACAGCCTTTGAATTCTCGCCGCCTTTGCTCGTGAAGCTGGGCTTTAAAATATTCAGAAAATCCGATGCCTACCGCGCCTTTCGAGAGCTCAGGCTGAGAAAGGAGCAGAGCCGCGCATGATGCACCCGATACCTGTAGCTACCCAGGCGATGAGAGGTTTTTGGATTGGATGAAAATTTAAATAAATAAAAATATTTTCAAATAACATAATACAGTTAACATAGACATAGATATACACTAATACGCTATAACGAATTGAATAGAAGCACCTTTGCAAAAGGGCCGAGAAGATAGATATTGAAGAGGGATGAAATTATGGATATAGGAGAGTCAAAAATTGCAGTTTGTGCAGCAATATTGCTCCTGCTCATGCCTCAAGTCTTTGCTGTGAGCTTTGATGAGATACGCAGCGCAGGCGAGAAGTACTCTAAGGGCGAGGCTATTATGGTGGACGGCCCCTTCTACGTTGAGGGCAAGCCCTACTACGTTGTTGAGTACATGTTTCAACGGGAGAGGCGAGCGGCACTAGTTTATGACCCCTCGACGGGGGACTTTGTAAAAGACCGCGAAACCATGCGGCGCGTCTTCGCCACCAAGGATTTAAAGTTATTAACGCTCATGGACCCGCTTTTTTACGCTATTGGAAACAGCTCAAAGATTCCACTTGCTGCCAAGTACGAAACCCAGAACGTGAGAAATTTTGCCTCCTTTTCAAGCATAACTCCCGAGGAGAGGGTGCTCCTTGAGAGGTTTCTCAGCGCCTATGAGCGTGTGATGGAGGACGTTAAGGAGGTCACAGAGCTTACAAATCAGATGCTTTACCCGGGCGATGCCTATCACTTCGAGTTCTCCCGCAGGGAGCCCAACATCGTGATTGAGGTTTACAACACCTCAGCGGAAGGCAACTACTCCTATGAGGGTTTCCAGAGGCTCATAGAAGCCTACGAAAAACTTTATGAAGACTACCTTGCCATGGCAGTGGCACTTAACCATTTTGCAGGCGGACTGGAAGACTACCCTCCAGGGGCGACGATACGCGAAAAGTGGGGGGTAATTATTACAAGGGAGGATATAATTGAGGAAATCAGACTGATTAAGAAGAATGCGGATCACATACAGGCTGAAATTGAGCTGAGAAGGGGCATCCTTGAGTACGACTACGCGGACCTCATCTCCAAAGCATACGAGAGACTGGGCGTTGGCGAGAAAGAGGCTCCCAGAAAAGCTGTGTGTGGCCCCACTTTCATCTCCCTTTTACCTCTCCTTGCCCTAGCTCTTCGAAAGAGTAATGCAAGGCGCACTGCATTGGTTCTCCTCATTCTTCTGACGCTTATCTCGGGCTATGCAGGTGCCTTTGAAGTTCCCTCTGCAGAGGAGCTCATATCCCAGAAGATTTCGCTGGAAGAAGTGAAGAATGTTTCGATCAAGATTGAGGCGCGCGGCATAACAGAAGCCGAAGCACGGGAGATTCTAGCAGGCTATCCGCTACTTCTCCGCGGGGAGAGCGTTGTGGTTAAAGGTCCCTTCTATGAAGGCGGCGTGCCCAACTATCTCTTCGAAATTTACCGCGGCGATGCTCCTACTGGCTACGCATTTATGGTTAACTGGGAAACAAAGCTTCTGGTAAGCAGCCAGCGCGACGCTTACCGTTTGCAGAAGGCGCATTTCCTTGCAGACCTGGTTAGGAGGCACCCTCTCTATGCGCAGGCAAACGCAGAAGCGATAGAAAGCGCTGCGCACAACGCAACTCTACCGCCTCTTGAGATTTTCCTCATGAATCTCTCTGAGAACATCAAGCTCGGAAAGAAGCTGGAAGAGGAGCTAATAAGGGAGCCGAGTTTTGACAAGGTGGTCAACCTTACTCAGGTCTACCTCCAGGGCTTCATTCTCATACACAACATAGAAGCCTTAACTTCGCCAGAAGAGGCATTAAACCTCACCTCAGGCTTCTCAGCAAATAAGCTTTACCTTGAAGCTTATGCGAGGGCTATGCGCGGTTTAAGCGCTGACGAGTACTTTGAGGCAAGGAGGGCGATGTACAGAGGGAGAACTCTAAACAGGATACCGCTGATGTATAAGCTTAGCGCCCTCGGCTTAAGGCCGTCGAAGGCGCAGGTGGTGCACGACCTTACCAGCGACCTCATTTATGACAACATCTTTTTGTGGCGTCTTGGCAAAAAGGTAGACCCACGGCTATTTGCCAGACTTGCCTATAAAGAAGGCACTGCTTCACTCCCCTCGGTGCTGGAGGAGGAGAGGGGGTGAAACCTTGAATAAGCCCTATCTTTTCTCCCTGAGCTTTGCAGCGGGTGCATTGCTAATAGCCTCGGCAAGGAAGCTCTCCTTTGTATTGCCCTATGAGGATCTCTCTTTGGCTCTGCTTTTGTTCCTCACCGCCCTTGGCTTTTTGTGTGGCTACTACCCAGGCGGGACGATTTCAAAAAGAGGCTTGGCGTTCCTTTTTTTTGCAGCCTCTGCAGCACCTCTGGCTCTTGCAAGTCTTCCCAGCTTTATCGCGGACGGTTACTTAGGCTTGCTTACGGTGCTCTTCTTCTCAGCCATAGTGGGAAAACTCTTCCGCTTGCATATCTTCTCTGGCTCAGATGCAGAGGCTGTGCTCTGGGGCATAGCCTTAGCCTTTCTTGCATCGCTCTTTCTTCTGCCAAAGCCGGGTTTGGATACTCTTCTCATATTCGCCTCCATCGCCCTTGCATCCTCAGGTGCGTACCTGCTGTACTCCGGCAGGTATGAGGATGTGAAATTTGAAAGAGCCAGTTTTTCAGCAGAGGCGATGTCTGCCTTCCTCGTTGCGATGCTTTTCTCAACCTTTGCATTCTCTTATTCAAGGGCTGCGGCATGGCTCATCGGCTACACCGGCATTACCTTCTTAAGTGCAGGTGTGGCATTTTTTATTGCAATAGCCGCCGGATATTTCCTCGCCGCAAGGAGGCTGGGTTCCCTATCCATAACTGTAGCCCTCTCCGTCCTTCCTGCGGCACTCTTCGTGAGCCTTTTAGCCCTGCCGTACTTATCGTCTGCCTTCTCTGGAGGCTCGGTGCTTCGTCTTCTTCCCCTTTTCCTGCTATCCTCCCTCCCAGCCGGAGTGGCTTTCGGGATTCTGACGTGCTCAATTCCGGAGAGAATCCCAGGCTCGCGTTTTGTGGTTATCTCCATTGCCCTTCCATTTGGTTTGCTTCTGGACCTGCTCTTAGCTTCGTTTTTGGGTACTAAAACAGAACTCTTCTTTATTCCCCTTGCTGCTCTTTCTCTAGCCTTTTTCACCGCCTTTAAGCGAGCGGCGCTCGGCTCACGCAGCGTGGTCACCTTCCTTGCCCTGAGCCTCCTTGCCGGAGGGGGCGCAGGTATTGTAGCCAGCGACGCTTTTGCCCAGCCGCCCCAGTTAGCCTACCAGCACGAAAGCATGGGTGAGCTGCTCCAGGTTTTCAGGGAAGACGGAGTAACCAGCCTTAAGATAAATGGATATGAGGCTGCGAGTGATAGGGAGGCTCAGCGGGAAGCAGAAGCTTTCGCGGGCTACGCTGCGATGTTTCTCCATGGTGGCGAGGCTGAGAAGGTGCTTATGCTTGGTATAGGCGGCGGCTTTGCTTTGCGGGCGGTGGAGTATTTTGATGTTGAAGAGATACATGCGGTAACCAGCGCCGCGCAGGCTGAGGCGGTGGCAGCTTTCTTCTCAGCAAAGAATGAGCTAGCCCTTGAGGATGAAAGGCTTTCCTTCAGAAAGGGAAGCGCCCTGACATACCTCCTGCGCACTCCCGAAAGCTATGACGTAATCATCTCCCTGCCTCCCCCTCCTTGGAATTCTAACAACCCTGCCTACACCAGAGAGTTCTATCTCCTTGCAGCGCAGCATCTCAAGCAAGAGGGAGTCTTTGTCACGAGGCTTCGAAACCTTGAGTATGGGGAGGAGGAGTTCAAGGTTGCGATAAGAACCTTTATGGATATCTTTCCCCACTCCAGCATGTGGTATGCCGATGGTGATGTAATTCTCGTTGGAAGCGAGGCACCAATGAATATAAACTACACGCACATTCGGAAGGTTATTGTTAACAGCCCAGCGAAGCCTGGTTACAGGACCCTATTTAAGGGTGCAACTTATACAGATTCAAACCTTGTGGATGAGTTCCTGAGCAATCTTTTAATGAGTGCCTCGGAGCTTTATGATTACTCCTATGAGGCGGAGGTAAATACCATATCATCGCCGGTACTTGAATTTTCAACCGTGCGCAACCTTTATGTCAAGCCAAATAAAACGCTGGTGGGCAACGTACTCCTCTACAAACTTTCGAGGCAGGGAAATCCCCTTATCTACCCTGCCCTTGAGGGGCTCTACTCGCGGGATGGCTATAATATAAGGCTCCACTTCCTTAGCCTTGAGGCGAGCTTTGACGAGGACTGGAGTGAAGATTTTGTTGGCTACGTTTTCCGCTACCGGCCTTTAGCCACCCCTAAGGGTGTAAAGTACCTAAAGTCCTACACGAAGCGAGCCACTTTTGTGAGAGGCAATGAAAGCCTCAGATTCTACGCCTTCGAGTCCCGTGCATATTCCCTCAGCCGCGGTATGGCAACTCGGGAGGAGATACAGCAGGAGGTTAGGCAAATCCTTGAGGACAGACTTTCCCTTCTGAACCAGAGGAAGACAAAGGAAAGTGTGGTTCTGGTTGGCGAGGAGGAAGGCATACTCATGCACGGCGCGCGGGAGGCTTCGCAGGAGAAGAGCATTCTTCTGGGGTGGTTCTGTAGAGAAAACAAGGAGATATACGTGGTGAGCTACGAGTATTCTGGGAAGGAAAAGCAGGTGATACCTGCAAGCATTGCCTGCGTGCATTAATTATTCTGCGAGGAGCTTGTCACCGAATAGTTTGCGGCTCTCCTCTCTTAGAAGCTTCCGGTGGCTTAGGTAAAGGAACTCTGCAGTATCGTCAGTTATAATCGGTGTGTCCTCCTCAACCTCAATGGGATAATGGGGTATGTAGAAGGGCTCGGGTGAGGCGTAAAGTATTGAGATGTCTTTTTGAGCAGGAAGCTGGGCATATACGTAGGGAAACACCTGCTTCAGAGTTTTGTAAACAGCCTTCGCCAGCTTTGCCCTGCGAGGATCTCCAGGAGTCACCACCACAACCACGCCCTTTTCGCTTAGCTTGCCTTTCACATCCTCAAGGGCCTCTCTGCTTAAAAGATTAAAGGCGGGAGCAGAGAAGGTATCTATTACGATAAGGTCGTACTTTTTCTGTGTACCCCTGATATAGCGTCTTCCGCTGTCTATGGTTACACTACCTGAGTAGCTGAAGTATTTTTTAGCGACCTCAGCTAAGCCTGCGTCAGCCTCAATCACATCAAGGGCTAAGCCTGCGTCTTGCAGGTTTCTCGCCAGGATGCCACCCCCCAGGCCTATTAAAAGCCCTCGTTCCACATCTGGAATCACATCCGTATATATTCTATTAGTATATTCAAAGCAGGAACCTCGGCTGGAGAGATCCATGCAGGAGCGCACCTCCCCGTTGACCAGGAGGTAACGCTTTGCCTCCTGCTCAATCACCTTTATCTGTCCCACCGCACTTTCCTCCTCGTGGACTATCCGCGGGTCCTTCGCTGGCATTAAGTTGAAGGTGTAGTAGTTGTGGGCAACCAGAATAAAAAACAGGGCTACAGCAAGCTCAGCTTTTTTCATGGTAACATAACCAATAGCTGCAAGCACCATTAGCAAAATGGCAGAGAGTGTGAGTATGTGTGAAATATTTAGGGCAGGGAGGTAACCAATTACAATTGCAGCAGAGAGTGAGCCCACGCCAGCGATGCCCAAGAACCTTCCTGCAGCCTCACCCGCCTCTCCTTTGCTGAGCCTTATGCAGTAGGGCAAAACCATGGTGAGGAGGGTTATGGGCAGAGCGAAGAGGAGCAGAGAAGACATTAAAGCGCCTGCTCTAACTCCCAAAGGCGACGTCAGGAGAAGAACCTTTACCTTCACCAGAGGTATGAGCAGCACAAGTACGCCCGCCAGGAATACTATGAGGTAAAGCGCTCCCTCCCCGGGCAGGCGGCGGGCAAGCTTCCCTCCCACAAAGTAGCCTAGGGAGATTGAGGCCAGGGCTGCGTATAAAAAGGATGACCATACATAAAGCGTAGCTCCATAGAAGGGTGCAAGTATGCGCATCCCCGCTATAGTGAGGGTTATTAGAACGGCGCCGGTGAAGAAGGCGGTAATGTAGAGTTTTTTCATGACTTGGTTATTGCTATCGGAGTATTTAAAATTTCAAGTAAGCCACACGTTTTAACCGAATCTGAAGTTATAATGAGAGTCAACTCTGGGTCTTAGAGCAATGCTTAATGTTGCCTTTTGACACTACTAAGACTGTCGATGCTAAAGTACCTAATGGTGGCACGTACCTCCTACCAGCCGCCGCTCCTGAGCCAATACTCGGGGTCCTGCATATACATTTCCGCTCTCCCACCCGTAATTGGTCCCATTATTATAGGGGGTGTAGTATTCAGAGAAACTCCAAGATTCGTTAATACCGGTCAGAAAGTCGTCTTGTAGCACCACAGTCTGCGCTTCGGCACTCACACACCCACCCAAAAACTGATAAAAACACAAGACATGCCAATGGAACTGGAATCAATGTGTTCCTCATACTCAACCTCCTCCTTTTTCAATTTTTGTCATGACTAAAACCCAAGATTTTCCCTGAATCCCCATCTTTACCAACTCCAATTGTTAGTTAAAGTTTCTTTATATTAGAGCTCGTTTAAAGCTTGTAAGGCGTATAAAAAGTTTACTACAGTTTGACAAAAATTTACATGGTAGAGAGGCGGTGCTACCTTAAAATAATTAGCAAATTTCTGGATCTTATAACGAGTCTTGGATATTCGTAAATTTTACTCGTCCAAGAAATCTATGGCTATGCCCTTAGAAAATACCACTTAGCACCCAGTTAAATAATGGGGGGCTACACCGAGAGAAAAACATTTAAAGGAGTTGGTACACACATACCACCACCCGGAGGTCGAGAAAAATTTTAAGACCGTGATAGAAAAGTTTATAAAAAAAAAGTTTAATAATATTTAATCATATTAGCAAAGTGTGTATAGGATAGGTGTGGGCCACATGTCGTTGTCATGGAATAAAGGCATTGTACTGATAGTGTTGCTTCTAAGCATCTCAGTGGTTTATGCAGCTGACCAGTTCTATTCGATTAAAGGTGGCCCCACTTACAACGGCTCAAGCGATGGCTGGGTTATGGTTTGGGATGCAGGAGCAACTCAGGACAGCTACCTTAGAGTTGCCTTCTCTGTTAACCGCCCAGCCTACAAGCTTGGAAAGACTGTTTCGGTAATGATACGTACCGACGGCTATTACTCCAGAGACTCTGGCTGGTGGTATACAGAGGGTGGCGCAAGTATTGATTATGTAAAGTTTTACTATCCGAACGGCACACTTATAAAGCAGCTCAGCGGTACCACTGGCAGCGACGGCGTGTGGAAGGACGACACCGCCTTAATGCTCACAAAAGACATGCCCATGGGCACCTACAAGGTGGAGGCGAGCGTAACTAAAGGCACGACAACTGTGGGGGATGATGCTGGAGGCTACATGACCATCTACTTCGACGTCGGAGGAGAGCTTCACCTCACGGTTAATACAAATGCAAGCACAGATAGCAGAGGAAGGTTTGTAGCAGCAAACGGCTCGGTGGTTAGAATTTATGGGCAAATCCTTCAGCCCAATGGCGACGTGTTCAGCAGCACCACAGTACCTTCGGGAAGTGCTGTTACTGTAAGGCTTGGAATAGTTAAGCCCGACGAGAGCTATACATACATGACCCAAACAACAACCACTGGCGACTATTCCTTTGATGTTCTCCTTGACCAAGTGGGACATTACTTCTTTGTTGTTACCGCCAACTGCACAGTAGGCGGTCCGATTACTGGCATCAAGTACGTTGTATGTGAGGGAAGAAATCAGACAAATATTATTTCAACGGGAGAGTGGCCAGCGGCGGGAGGCTCCTTCGCATCCTCTCCTCTCGCAATTAGCGTGGCGGTGATTCTTGCAATAATATCAGCTTACTACCCAGGGGGTATGCTGTATAGGCGGCTCAGGAAGTAATCACGGTAAGTGCAGAGGCAGCATGAGAAGAGGGCTGGTGTTAGTCTTTGCTTTAGCTGTGCTTTTCTCAGTTTCGCCTGTGCATGCCAAGGTTACAAACTGGAACGTCAACATAGAGTTCAGAGATACCGCCAACAATATAATAACGAGCATACAGCCCGGGCAGACCTTCTACATAAATGCCACTATAAGCGCCACATCTGACACAGGTTCTACTTTTCCTCTAGCGAAGCTGAGCATGCCTCCAGGTTTTACCATAATACCCAACAAGGTAAATGATGGTACCTACGACATTGAAGAACACAGCGTTCATTTTTACAGTCTTGAAGCAGATGGAGACTGGTATGTTACCGGCTCCAGCCTGGCAGATGGCACAAACTGGAACACAGGCTGGGTTGTTAAGGCTGACGACTACTTAATTCCCGGGAAAAACTACACCTTCTTTATTGCGATGTATGACGAGGACACCACAGGCGGTACCAAAACGAGTTACTATAAAAACTTCCCTGCCTACTACCAAGGCTGGGGGAATAAGTTTTACAAGGATATTTACGTCCAGCCCACTATTTCTACCCTAACGGTAAGTGTGAACTCGACCACCTACGACATAGGTGGAGGCGTAACCGTAGAGGGCTTCAAGATAGGTGACACCGTGCTCATAAGCGGCACCACTGAACCTAACGCTAATGTAAACATTACTATTTGGAAGCCCCAGTACACCATTGGCGCAAAAATCACAACCACAGCGGATGGTAGTGGGAACTTCCAGGCAACCTACACCCTGACGGAAAACTGGGACAGGCGCGGTATATATACCGTTGAAGTGATAGCCTACAAGGCTCCCAACCTCATAGCAAGAACCAAAATAAACTTCTACGTTGGCGACAACATAGCTCAGAACGATAAAGCTTTCAGAAGCAAAAGGGTTTCCCCTCCTGACATAAGCTACTCCTGCGGCGATTGTCATACTGCCGTATTCTTCAACTACAGCGTTATGAGCCAGGCAGACCAGATTAATCCTGGCAGTGAAGGGACACCTGATCCACATAAGGAGCATCCTTACCGCTCACCCCCAACAGAGAATTGCGACTGGATTCATTGGATTCACGACCCTCTGCCGGAATTTAATGAAAGCAGACTGGCTTCCGGTGTGTTGTTAAAGCAGGATCGCGTTACTGCTGGAAGAAGCTACACACAGCCTGGAGAGATTACCCACCTTGCCGAGTGGGAGAGGGATGATAAAACACCGCCACCCTATGCGATTACCGAGTTTTATGCAGAGCCATTAAATTATCCTGACTCCGCTGGTGAGTGGACTGCTTGCAGTATGTGCCACCTGAATGTTCGTGGCTACTCTTACGTGAGGACTGACAACACTCTCACTTGCACACCAAAGGGCAACAACCGTCCGGGATGTCACGTTGTTGAGAGGGAGGGAACCCATAAATACACACCTTCCTGCCAGAACTGCCACGTTCCTTCGGGAAAGAGCTTGAAGGATGTTGAGCTTCCCAACTGCCTCAAGTGCCATGCTATTAAAAACTATTGGGAATATGGCGTAGGCACTTCCCACGCCACTGACAGTAGTGGCAGTGATATTACAGATGCTGTAATGGCAGATGATGAGAATGTTTTTAGATTGGATACTTCGGGGCAGTATGTTGAGGCAAATATCTCCGCTCCCTTCAGAGAGAAAGCCCTTCAGGTTATAAAAATCGGAGTGAACTGGAACGGCACAACCAGCGGAGGTGCGGGCAATCAGCAGATAGAGCTTCAGTACCTCGACGTAAATGGTATATGGCAGTCCGCAGGGTTATCTCCTGCTCGGACTACGCCTTTTGAAGCGACAGATTACTTCATTATTAAGAACACCTCAGACCCGAGCTTAACAAATCCCGCCGGGCTGAATGAGCACGGTGAGATTGTGGTAAGGGTTGTATATCCAACCGATGGCAATTCTAAAGAATTTGCTGATATTGATTATATCTTCATGGACATTCTAGCGGATGATTCAATTGCCCTCGAAGGTGCCCACGAGGGTGTGGAGTGCCTCAACTGCCACGGGCACAGCCACAACGCAACCAGGCAAATCTACTGTACCTCCTGCAAGGGTCAGAAGCTTGCCCCCGAGGGTGAGCACGTGTGGCAGAAGAAGAACGCCACCGGCGGGGATATAATAGAGGGGGNGAACACCTCCCTGTGGTGTACAGAGTGCCACGGTGGATATGGGCACACCTCAATAACAAATACGCCTTCCTGCGCCAAGTGCCACAATCCGAGCGTTGCCAACAAGTCTTGGAAGCGGTATTCTTATACCGAAATTCCGCCGTGGGGTCTGGACAACATCCATGGCAGAGCTAACCTCTTCTGCGAGGATTGTCACATTGATAATCACAACGTCACATTGCCCAGCTGCAACGCAGAGGGCTGCCATATCGCCAATATTTCTGATACTGTACCCAGCTCGGGCTACTACGCCACCTGGGACGACTCCACAAAGACTCACGACCCGAGCCACAGCAGCGGTACAAACTATACCATAGAGATGCACGCATACAATGCCAGTGGTTGGTATGGCAAGAGTGACAAGAAATGGGGTGCCACCTGCGATGAGTGTCACAACAACCATACAAGTGAGGTTTACCTCAAGCTTGAGAACAAGTGGATAAATGCGAGCACCGATTCTATGGTACACTCCACCAACAGAAGTATAGCCGAGATGGTGCCCTACAATGAGAGTTATGCTTCCTACGATGCAAAGTGGTGTGTTGACTGCCATCAGGATAGAGGAAGCCACTATGGGTGGAGTTGTCTTGACTGCCACTATCGTGATGACGGCGACGACACGTTTAAGGAGCCTGCCTTCCACAGCGCTAAAATCGCAAAGTCTGGTGGGGGCGGCCCCAACTGTATAGGTTGCCACGACATTGGAGGCAGCGCCACCCACATTATAAACGTCACCGCCTTAAATCTGAGCGTTCATGGCGGAATAGTTACCAATTCAAGTACTTATTCCACGTATGGCTTGAATCAGAGCTGCTACGCGTGCCACACCAGTGATGGTCTGGCACCTGATGACATGGGCGACCGTTACAACAACCCGTGGACATGTGTTGACTGCCATACCAGTGGAGGTGCAAAGGCTGGTGCCTATGGTGCGCCCATAGTTAGTGAGCACTATCGCAGTGGAGATAATAT
>Ga0180885_1072_pt1 | contig 13215 bp, 22 predicted proteins | sample Deesub1362A_J573_FD_124185 | JGI IMG/M metagenome (GOLD analysis project Ga0180885, IMG submission 124185) | Candidatus Hydrothermarchaeota archaeon JdFR-17 | reverse complement strand
CAATCGCTTTAAGTTCCGCATAGCTGAAAGGCTGCTGAGGCGCTACGGCATAGCTCTTGAGAGGGTTACGCCTGAGTTCAGGGAGGTGCAGGCAGAGAGCAGTGAAGCTGTGGTGGAAGACGCGCTGAAGCGAGCCACGCTTTTGCCTGCGATTGCTGAAGACTCGGGCTTAATCATTCCAGCGCTGCGCGGTTTCCCGGGCACAATCACGGGCTATGTGCAGCGCACTCTCTCTGCGAAACACCTGCTCAGACTCCTTGAAGGCGAGGCGAGAAGAGAGGCATGCTTCCGCTCCGTCGTGGGACTGCGCACCCAGAGCGGAGAGATAAGGCTCTTCAAGGGTGAGGTGTGCGGGAGGATTGCAGAAAAGCAAAGGGGAAGCTCCGAGTACTGGTACGATACCATTTTCATACCAGAAGGCGAAACGCGCACCTTTGCGGAGATGAGCTTTGAGGAAGTGCTGGCAATATCCGACTGGAAAAAGAGCTTTACGGCGCTGGGGGAGTACCTCAGTAAGCAATCGTGAAGCGCCGGGGAGGGGCGCACCCAAGCCAGCACAAAAGCCTTAAGGAAAAATACCCTTTTCTGATATAAAAACATTGGCATTTAATAGCTAATAATCTTATGGTTATCCTTATGGCAGAACAAAAAACCTACAAGGTGCATGAGGTTAAGGGGCAGCTAAAGGTGGCTTTGCCTCGTGTGCTCGCTCAGGCAGTAGGCATCCAGAAGGGTGATAGGGTTAAATGGATCATAGACCGCGGTGAGCTGGTTTTAAGGAAAGTCTAAAAGCGTTTTACGTGCTTAAACAGAAAAATTCATATTCATATTATTCAAATAAAAGTTTATAAAGTGACTCCAAAATTGAAAACACGTTGAAATTGTTCAAATAACGTAACCGTCGCAAAAAATGTAAAATACTGGTGAACGGATATGGGCAAAAAAATATATATAGATTTTTTAAATAATTGAACAGAGAGGAGGTGAGAGTAAAATGTCTAAGAGAAAACTCCAGATGGTGATTTACTATCTGGTTAAAAAACTTGGCCCCAATCTCACCCGTACAAAGTTAGTAAAACTTCTGTTCCTGATAGATTATATAGCAAAGAAAGGAAAAAAGTATGGAATAGGAAGATCAATAACAGGGACCAAGTATTATTATTATCATTATGGACCATTTTCAAGAGAAATAATCGATACCCTCAGAGAAATGCAGGGGTATGAGATTGTAGAAACCGATATTGGGAGACCCGAAGAGTTTTCTTCTTACTATATCTACATGGAGGGGTATAGACCACGAATTAAAATTGATTTTCCTCCGGAGGAGCAGAAGATAATAGACTTAGTGTGTGATAAGTATGGATATTACTCTTTAAACGATTTATTAGAGATTGTATATAGTCTAGAAGAGATGAAGAAAGCCAAACCTCTAGATATTGTGTTGGAGTGATCTCCGTGGATCTTGTTTTTAAATGTAATCGTCCTACCCCTATCACTTTAGAAGATTTTACAAGGCTTCTCGTGTCCGAGAATATCATAAAACATACTGATGGGGAATATAAACTCCTTAAGGATAAAATATTTAAAGAGATCGGCTTAGGTATTTTCCTTGCATGGTTTTATAGTAAAACAGATAGAGATGGTACTTTCTACTTTGTTAAAGTAAACCCAAAGAAAACTCTATTCCTTAGTACCCATGGAAACAGATTCAGATTGAACCATAATCATAATCTTTCACATTACAGTGAAGATATTTTCTTTAAGACCCCCACTGGTAATATGTCCTGTCTAACCTGTCCGGTGATAAACTGGTTTAAATATAATCACGGAATAATAAAAAGCTTTGGAGAAGAAATAGATTTCCCAGAAATACCTTATGGTGGTGTGGACGGTTGTAGAAGTTGTAAATCAAAATTAAAAAAATGGTTTGTGGATAAACTGAAAGAGAATGAAAATTTTGGGAAGATCCTTGGGGGTTTTACATGTGTAATAAACGCTCCACCCAAAATTTTCAAATTCTTTTTCTCGCCTAGTGGAATGGATGAAGCCCTAGCAGAAGAAAATACTATGATACACGAATTAGAAGATGTAGAGAATCCTCCTATCCCCAGTAATAGGTCTACAAATACTAGAAAAAGAGGGGGTGATCTTATCGAGACCATATTTAACGCTTATCTTGTTATGATGTTAGGGATGAAATACAATTTTACCACTAAATATATTAACGCCTCGCTGAAAAAACCATTTGAAACTCATGAGCTGGATGGTGTACTCTGGAATGATGAGAAAAAAGAGTTACTCGTTCTAGAAACTAGCAGAGAAAAGGCCATTGACGGCAGTCACCTAAAACACAAAATGTATAATTCTGTATTAATGCATTTACTGAATGCTAAAAAATATCTTTACCTTTACATCACTTTGGGGAATGTAGGAGACGATTTTATCCGCTCACTTGGCCATGTAGAACTCGCCAAAAAAATAAAAGATAAGTATGATGTACCGTTTGAGATAATTGATATGCCAAAAAAATATTTAAAACTCAAAAATTTAAGAGTAACTAACAAATCAGACTCCTTTCGTGCATTGTACAATCACTATTTGTCAAGTATAGACAGCATATTAGAAAAATATGATTTTGCTAGAGTAGACATATAATTTTATTCATGAAAATAAAATTGTGACAGATTGAGAAATAGCGTAATCAGGGGGATAGCCTGCTCCTCAAAGTTCAGAGGTAAAAAAAAGAAAAATAGCGCTCAGGAAATTGGGTACTCCTTGACTAGCCTTAACAAAGCCTCCGCTGGATCGTCAAGTCCCCACCGTGCCATGAGTTTCTGAAGATTCTCGGCTGCTTCTTTATCCTGCTTTACCACCTCTAAAACGTTCTTGGAGCAGCTCGAGCTCGGTCTAAGCTTCATGCAGTTGTAGCAGGTGTCCATGTGCGCGGGATTCACTGCGCCGCATACCGTGCACTGCCAGGGCTTGTTCTCCTCCATCGCTTTGCGATCCTTTTTGAGGTTGTAGAACTCAAGGAGCCGGTCGTCAACGTCTCTCCCGCTCAGGTGCACATAGACCGCTGGCATTCTGCTCCCCTGCACCCAGCCGAAATACTCGCACATCTGCGCCTCCGTCATCACCGAGGCGTAGATGGTGGCACGGGTATGACGGAATAGGTAGGGATAAATCCTCTTTTTCATGCGCGCCCTCTTCCTCGCGGTCTTCAGCAGCTTGTGCAGCCCGGGGAGCCTCAGATACCCGCCGCCCTCATGAACCGGCCAGAAGGGGTGATTCGGCTCGTCAGGCAGGTACTTCTTCCACTGGATCACGTAGGGAGCAGAGAAGAAGCCACGCACCCGCCTCATGCCAGTCTTGCCTCGAAGGGTGAACACGACTGTTGGCACCCCTGTCGAGTGGTCGATGAAAACGTCTTTCACGCGGAGCCTCAAGAGTTCCCCAGGTCGCGGACCTATGTCATAGAGCACCGCGATGATGGCTTTGTCCCGAGGATGCGGGCACGCGTTTATCAGCGCTATAACTTCCTGCTCCGTCAGCAGGTCCTCGGGGATAATCTGGCTGCCAATCTTTATAGTGGTCTTAAGCCACTTGACCTCTGGCGGGTAATCCTCTTCATAGCCCCGGAGCCACTGATAGAACTTCTTGAGTACTGCCTTGAAGGTAATCAAAGTATATTCGGAGGTCCATTCCTCCTTTTGCTTTGCTAGGAGAATCAGGCGCTCTATATCTTCGCGGGTGGCGTTCTCAAAGTCATCGTCTAGCCACAGTGAAGCCTGCCTCAGAAACTTGACATACGTCGCCAGGCGGGAATAGCCTATCTCCTGAGAGGTCCTCTTGGTAATAAACGCCTCTATCAGCTGCTTATTCCGCTGCTGGATTGAGGCGTCCCCCCTCAGGGCCTCAAGGGCCCTCTCATAGGCATACCTGTCCCTCGTGGGATCAATAACCCGCGGGGGGTCGCATATAGCTATGCTCATCGCTTCAATCTCCCTGGATGTTGCTATCTGCTAACGCCTGCTTTAATAGCTCAGTCAATTTCTTAGACAGCTCGAGCTGTAAGCCGCTGTCGAAAGTAAGAACCAATGTGTCATTGTTCATCTTTGCGGTCACTTTCTCAGAGTCCAGAGTTGCATGAATGTCAGCACAATCAAGGGGAAGGTAGAGGCGCAGGTACATTTTTACGCAGCCCCCTCCTCAGCGCTCTCTCGCAGCTTGGAGAGCAACTCGCCGTTCAGCGCTTTCTCTATGCAGTCCTCGCACAGGTCGGCAGAACTGACGTAATGGGCATCCTCCTTGCTCATTTTTATGTTGTCTTCCACGGGGGCGTATTCGCTTAACTGCACCATGAAAAACTTCCCCCCGTTGTTGGTGGCCTTGCCACACAGATCGCACTTAACTACAAAGCTCACACTCACCACCTCCTTATTATCGTATTTGTAGTATTGTTCTTATCAATCTTACTATATAAATCTTACTGTCACTGAGAAAAGTATTTATACGAGATGTAAGAATAAGCATGTATATGGGCATTTTGGGCACATCGAAGGTTACGACTCGCCACCAGATAACCCTCATTGAGAAGGTCCGTGAAAAGCTCGGTGTCCAGGAAGGCGATATGATTGTTTTCTATGAGGAGAATGGCGAGATCGTAATCCGCAAAGCCTAGGTGAAGAATACTGGGACATGTTCACTCATCCAGGGGGCTAGGGCGTACTTGTTTATCAGAAAAGCATTATGAAGCACAACCGGGAACAAAATAGTGATGCCATAAAGTAGTATAACAATACCTGCCTTCTCCCACAACCTAATTACTAGATAAACTTGCGGAATTAGTGAAAGCATAAAGATTGTATATAATAGTAGGCCATGACTGATTAAATCTTGAGCTATGAATCCACCACTTTCCAAGTAGCTCCCAAATAGGGCTGTTTCCACAACGTAAAGCGCTAATAACACTATAAAAATATAAAATAGACGTTTCGTTGTGGTTTTCATGGTTTACCCCCTCTTAAGTAGCATTATGCCAATTTCGAAAAGAAGAACTGTGTTAATACCTAACTGAAACAGGTTTGCAATTTCCTCTGGTATGCCGAAAGCGATCATAATGTCTCTGTATATCGTGAATAAAGAAAGGACCATCGACAGGACTAGGGAAAGCCCTTCTCGAACCGTGAATACCGCAAGCGCGAACCAATCAACTAGATTATCTTTATTTTCGAAATGTACTTTTAGTTCTTCGATTTTTGCCTGGGCCTGACTAGAACTAAGCGGATCATAGGGAACCTGTCTTTCAACCGGAAATACCAGCGTCATATTCACGAGGTTGAACGCCATCCAAACCGCAATCGTGAATACAACGTATTTTTTTAGTATGGCCATTTTTATCACCTTTTTCCTTTCTTTCCCTAATTTTTGGTTTTAAAATAAAAAATAAAAAAGAAATTTAATAGCCTCCTCCGCCTCTACGCCCACTTATGAGGCCCATGAGCAGCGCTAGGATGACCACCGCAGCACCCACGAAACCCGAGAGCGCCAGCATGGTCAGGGCAGACCAGCCGGTGTCCTCGACGTCCTGGACGTTCTGCAGCGCCTGGGTGTCGCCGGTCTTGTTGATCTCCTCCTTGACCTTGCCGCCCATCTTCGTCATGATCAGAGCGCCGATCATGATCGCTGCAATCAGGATGATGACAGCGATAGCCGTGCCAGTGCCGAGCTGTGCGCGGTTGTCCCTGAGCACCCTTTTAAGCTTCTGCAGCATTCACGATCTCACCTCCCCACGCGGGAAGGTGGCTCACATGAGCCACATATGAAACAAAATAAAATCAACGAGGTACATATGTTTCTGAAATAAATCATTTGAGTCAGTTGTCAGTTCGGACTCGAGTCCGGCAAGCGAGTCATAGCGAACCTCGGCGCCAAAATGCTCTAAAAGGGTTGTCTGCAATCGCGCATTTTTTGCCGCTCGCTTCCCAGACCGCGCACACGCGCGCGGTATATATAGAAAAAATTTTTCTCTGAAATTGCCGTTTGCCGTTTACCGTTCGGCATTCGGTTGTTCGATAACCTTGTATGAAAATTTGTTCTCTCACCCACGCATAACAGGGACGAATTCACCGCACGCAGTATCTCTAAAAAATATATATTTTCCGCTTAAGATGGCAGGTGTCAGTTGACACTTCGGTACTAAAAATATTCTAAAGGGTTTGTCTGCAAACCACGTATTTCTGCCCGCCGCTTCCCAGACTACGCGCGCGATGCAGTGACAACTAAAATATATTTAGTGTGCATCGCTTTGCGTTTTGCACTTTGCCTAGCTGTAAGGTATGCTGCGCAACGCTCGCCACCAGCGCTTTACCTCGCTGATAAAAGCTTCGTGGCATGACGTGCTTGGGTCCATGACCTCGCCACAACCTTCGCAGCGCTTATCCTGCATGCTGAACCTGCCAGGACAGCGGCGTAAATCAATCCTGATTTTTGCGAATTTTATTAACATTCTCACAACCCTCTGGTGCGAATTCACATTTTCGCCTAGGACCTGCCTTTTTAGGGCTAAATTTGCAGCCATTACACTTTTTCGGAATAATAAGAGGTTCCCTCTGCATGCTCACCACCTCACGCAATGATGTAATTGCGCTGCCATTCTGAGGCTATACGCTCAATTTCTTGCCTCGGGTAAATCTCGCCGCCGATGTAAACGTCGTCCTCCGGCTGCTTAGGTTCGCGTCGCTTTGACGGCGGTCTCCTGCGTTGCTGCGGTCTCCGTGAGGTGATCCATAGCTTTGAGCTGCTGCGCCTGGTGTAGATCAATTGGATATCCGCGAAGCCCTCAATCATGAGCTTTAGCTTGGTGAGGCTTGGCGCCGGACCCTTAACAATTATGCCCATAGTTTCCTCCCTCATGCTATCACCCCCTTTGAGTTGGTTGAATCGAAAAAGCATTCAAACGAAAAACTAAGCTCAATAAAGCGCTTATTCTGATTATCATAGTAGAAGCACCTGCCACAGCGTGGGCAGCACCTAACTACGTAGTCTTTCCCGTAGCGCTCCTTTCGCAAAATTGGCAGCTCGAGGCGGTCGTAGTATTGGGGACCTCTCCTTGCAGCTTTTGGTGGAGCACAGGCTGGACAAATATCCGGCGTCCTACCCGGTTTTACCGCAGTGATTTCGCGAGTTATCCAGGTGGTTAATGGTTTTATACCCGCGCTCATAGTTGTGCACCTCTAGTTAGTCTAAAATTCCCTGCGGCGAGTGCCTGCCTTAGGCGTGGCAGGTCCTCTTTGCCCAAGTTGTAGCGCTGCATGATCTCCTTGCACATGCGCGCAGTCTCTCCCTGCCTGGTAGTTGGTGCCATGACCGGCTCCAGAAGCACCAGCAAGTGGTAGAGGTTCATTCGGAGCTTACGCATGGCTAGCACCTCCCGCTTTCAGGAAATTGGTTAATGTTACCTGCCCTCTTTCGTGGGTAGAGAGAGGGGCATAAGCACCCCTCTCTCCTGAAGCGTGGAGAGGCGCGCGCTGATCAGCATTCTCAAGTATCATCTTTGCAAGGGATCGCAGAGCTCTCCACGCGTGGCGCTCCTGGAGCGCTTCGAGATAGTTGTGAATCGCCCAATATTCTCGCAGGTAACCCTTTGCTTTCATGCTTTCCCACCTCCTCCCGCTGCGATTTGCTTCAGAAGTTCAACGCTCGCTGTAGGGATCTCTACTCTGATACCAACCTCTCGGATTCCTAATGCCTCCCCTATCTCCACCCTGCGCTTGGCATCGATGTGGTCGCAGGCTACCCTCACAGCATGGTCCCACTGGTCCACCTCTGTGCGGTAGGCATCGCTACCCCAAGCGTGCCACTTGCAGAGGTTGAAAGCCTCGAGGTAGCTTCGCGCTTCGTCGGGTGTTAAATCACCAAATAAAGAATCTTGGAAAATTGCGTCAGTTGCGTCAGCCACCTTTTCCTCCGGGACCATGACAAGCTGACACTCTTTGGCTGACGCTTTTTCACTGCTATCTTTAGCGTCAGCCATAGCGTCAGCCTTCTCTCCGGGACCATTCTGACGCTCTGACACTTCTGACGCTTTATTACAATACAATTTTAAGAGACGTTTCCCGCTCTTGCCTACTCTGTCATATTCGATTACTATGCCTTCCTCGGCAAGGTTCACCTTCAGGATATTCAGCTTGCGAGTAAGCGCATGCGGCACCTTTGGGAATCCTCTCACCTTGGTATCTACTTTATGAGTCTCAGCAAGTTCCTTTAACTCAGCAAGCAGCTCGCTGGCTGTACCCTCCCACCTATCGCGCTCCCTCATGAATTCTATAACCAGCTCTCCTATCACATCGGCGCTCAGAGCCTGCATGTTCTGCGCCCTGACCTTTGCCATGTATGCCTCATAGAACTCAAAAGGCTCATACCCCAGCGCTCTACCTATCGCTTCGCCCCATACGCAGAAGTCAGCCATGCGGGGCTTTGCCTTGCTCCTCAGTTCCTCTCTCACCTCCGGGTAAAGCTTCATCGCCCCGCTAATCGTTGAAAACAGACCACCAAGGATATGAGGGAGATCAGAATAAAACTCCTGCCAGACCTCAGCCTCTTCCTTTCTTTCTGTAACAGGTACACGCTCCAGCTCGCACAATATCGCCCTGTCCAGGAAATCCGGATTCTCTCCTGGAATGTTTATGCCATTAAGCACTATCGCTCGCTTGAAGTTGTAAACCACTTCATCGTCGTCGGTGTACAGCTTCCTTTTGGTGTATCCCTCCCCGGTTACCGCCCTGCAGAGTAAATCCTGAATGTCCCTGGGTAGCTTGCTTATGTTGTCGAAAGCTACGAGGTAGTGGTGGGCGAGTGCCTGCACCACATCCTCATACTTCTTGCTCACGCTCAGCACAGAGAGCGCCGAAGGGTCCACCAGCGCCTTTATCATCTTTTCAGTAGTTGTCTTGGTAGAGCCTTGAGGTCCGTAGAAGATCAGCATAGGCTTGGGAATCTCCGGCAAAAGGTAGCTCGCTACAGCCACTAGGAAGACTATGCTCTCGCCGTTGGCAATCCTTACATGTCTGAGAAGCCGCTTAAACTCATCCGGCTCTGTATTTTTAGGCTTCACCTGCGGGAGCATGTGGGAGTAGTGCTTGAAAATAGGCCTAGTATGCTGGATTACCTCCCACCCATCCTTTCCAATCGTAACTATTTCATTATCCTGGTTGTGGAGATCGTAATAAATCGCATCCTCTTCCTGCGCTACCCTTAGCGAGAGGGGTATCAGCTCGCGGCTGAGCTGTGCCTCCGCGGTTATAACATTCACAGCGCTTTTCAGCGCTTCGGAGTTGACAGCCTTCCCATACTCCCTATAATACGCATGGGCGAGGGTGCGCTTGAATTCCTCCCCATCCACCTGCATGACTTTTACAGGAAGGAATCTTGAATCAGGGTCAGGTAAACCATCATCTATTTTAATAGCAACATACGGTTGCCCAGTGGTGGAATCAACGAAAAATTTGCTGCAAACTTCATTGGCAATCTCAATTAATTTTGTTGCCATGGATTTCCTTGGTTTGCCTTCATCTGCCATCTCCATCTCCCCCCACATCTACAAGAATCCGGACCCCCCGGAAGGGGATAATCTCCAACGCTTCTAAATTTTGCATCTCCCGCAAAACTATCCAGCTTTCGCGCTTGTTGAGATGAAATAACCATGACAACAATCTAAAAACGTCCTTGAAGGAGATTATACCGCTCCGTGACTTTGGGCATTGAGCTAGATACTGAAGAATTTTGCAGTAAACTACGCTTAATCCCCGCAATCCTTCGTTTTTATAAGCTTCAAAAATCAACCCATATTGTGGACCTGCCATCGCTTTTTCCCCCTTATTCTATTTTTCACCTCCCAACAGACCAAGCTTTATTAAGATTTCCTTATCTTCCTCGCTAAAGTAGCCCGCTTTGGCGAGTTCTTGGATAACTTCGCGTCTCTCGCGTAATCGCTGGAGAATGCTCATTTCTCTCCCTCCGCACCCAGTGGTCGGATTATAATACTGTCGCCCTCGAAGATCAGTTCAACATCGCCCGGGTAGTGCTCCTTTGCCCACATGGGTGGGAGATGCACGAAGTACAGATACCTACCCGGAACGCTCGCTCGCCTTCTCTGCAATCTTCTCCGGGTTCTCATTTTGCACCACCTTTGTATATTGCTTTTACCAATTTTATACACCGAAACCTTTATATACTTTGCGTTTACTAAGTTAATACCAAGTGGTAAGAATGAGCAAAGGGATCCGTGCTGATTTGGAAAAAAAGCTAAGAGAGGAAACCAAACGAAAAATCAAGAATTTCCTAGAACTTAAGGGGAGAGCAACTTTTTCCGAGCTTTTCCAAGAGTTAGGCATTTCCAAGCCAACCCTCACCAAGTGTATAAAAGAACTCGAAATTGAGGGTGATATTCGGTGGTACCGCAATCCTGAGGACCGTCGTAGTGGTTATTATGAATTGACGGAAAAGGCTAAGAAAAGCGACTATTTCAGGCAAAAAGCAATTGCTATTTACCATTACACAGCTATAAATAAACATATCCACGATTTTGATAAATTTATTGAAGAAGCACAAAAAGAAGGCATGGACGAAGAAAATGCTAAGAAAATGTGGCTTTCGCGTTTCTATGAGAAAATAGGCTTCGGCTTCGCCAACTTATCACGCCTGGCTATTGAGCGCGATATGTCAGTAGCTCTTGCAACTTTTAGTTTTCTGGTAGCGAATGAATTGTATGAACTTTTCCCGAAAATTGGGGGTAAAGTCGAAGAGATATTCAGGAAGATACCGGACAACATGCAAGAAGTAGAAAAAGCACTTTCGTCAATTCCTGAAGAAGATAGAGAGAGAGTTAAAGACATCGCGTTTTCTGTAGAGTCTCTATTTTCTGTTTAGCCATTCCCCTTCACCGCCTCCAACACCGCCCTAGCTGCCTTTATATCCGCTAAGAGCTGGTGCACCTCTGCCAAAACTTTCATTTGCTCCTCCAGCTTCGCTAGCCGCTTTTCCATGTCGTTCTCTGCAGCCATGAAGCTCTCGCCCAGGGGTAGCCCACACTTATGGCAGAATTTGCTCGCTGGATCGTTAGGCTCCTGGCACCGTGGGCATGGCTCCACTTTGAGTACAGGCTCCTGGTTTTTGGCAGCCTCTTTAATCCCGTAAATCCCCAGTACCGAGCTGTCAACATCTCGCCCCGAAAGGTGCACGTAAATGCTGGGCATCTCTGAATCCTTGCCCCAGCCGAAAAACTCGCGCATCTCCGGCTCCTTTAAATGGCGAGCCATGAAGGTGGCTCTCGCGTGCCGGAAAGCATGAGGGTTAACCTTTTTCTTAACTCCTGCCTTCTCTGCCAGCTCTCTTAGCAGCCTAGAGATAAAGCCATAGCTCAGGTGGCTCTTTGCGCTCTTCTTTGGGTTATTGCTATAAGCAGGAACCTTGCACCACAGGTAAGCCTCCGGGTTGTTTTTAGCTGGGTGCTCCTCTATCCAGCGCTGTAATGCGAGAGTAGAGGCAACCAGCCTTATCCTTCTATCTCCCGTCTTACCAGTAACTCGGAGTACGGCGCCATATTTATCAAAGCTGATGTGCTTAAGCTTCAGCGGTAGAAACTCGCCTATTCTGGCTCCACTCTCATAGAGCGCTAAGACGAAAGCCTTATCCCTAGTGGTATATGCAGCCTCGGCTATACGCTTTATCTCTTCTTCGGTAAGAACCTCCTCCGGTAGGGTGCCATTTTTAGGCTGTTTAATCTTCATCCAGCTTACTGTTTCCTCTTTGCCCAGCCAGCGCATGTATCGCCTGAGGATAACCTTGTGGTCGTGCTTGGTCCAATCTTTGTAATCGCTCCTCTCCAGCCACGCTATATATCGCTTTACATCCTGGATGGTTGCACTCTTAAAAGGAACATTAAGACGCTTCCTTATGCTCACCAGGCTGCTGAGATACTTGTCCACCCTCCCAGCGCTGTAACCCTGAGCTAAGAGGTCGTCAACAAATCGCTTTACGTCTTCCTGGTCCTCTGGAAAAAGCTTAGAGATATAGCGATTTGCATTCCTCTCCAAATCTCTATCCCGGTTAAATATGTCCTTAGCCACCATATCCATACCTCGCCTTGGGAGCTATTAAACTCCAAGGCTTTTGCGGTGGCTAAGGTACGCCGGGGAGGGGATTTGAACCCCTGTGTTCCGCGAGGAACACGAGCTTTCCGTCGCGGGGTTTCCCGTCTCGCCTTATGGCGAGGGAAACGAGGACTCCAGGCTCGCGCCGTAGTCCGGGCTTGGCTACCCCGGCATGTTGAACTCACGGGTAAGAATAACCTTGGAGAAGTATTTTGAAACACATCACTTTTCCAGCGCTCTCGGAAAAGCCCAAAATATGCACTACCTCAAGCTAATTTGTGGTGATGGATATGATAGTGGTGTATAATGAGAACACTGTTGTGTTCGAAGAAGAAAATTAAAACTCTCCTTTAATTTTTTAAGAAAAGAGGGGGCAAAAAAGCAGAAAATAAAAACTATGTACGCAGCTCTATCTCTATGTTGACGCCGTCCGGCACGCGCACGCGCATTATCTGTCGCATTGTGCGCTCGTCCGCCTCGATGTCAATGAGGCGCTTGTGGATGCGCATCTCCCACTTTTCCCAAGTTGCAGTACCGTCGCCGGATGGAGACTTGCGCACTGGCACGCGGAGTCTTCGCGTTGGCAGCGGTATTGGCCCAGACATCTCTACCCCTGTCTTCAGGGCAATCTCCTTCACCTGCGCACAGACCTCCTCAAGCTTCTTGTGGTCTGTNCCACTGAGCTTTATCCTTGCACGCTGCATAACTGCGTCACCCTATAAAATTTTAGGGAGGAGAAGGTTTACTTCGCCTTCTCTATGTCTACCACCATGCCGGCGGCGACTGTCATGCCCATATCGCGGATCGCGAACCTGCCAAGCTGGGGTATCTCCTTGACCTTCTCCACCACAAGAGGCTTGGTGGGCTGCACGCGTATTACGCCTGCCTCACCAGTCTTGAGGAACTGCGGATTCTTCTCAAGCACGTTACCTGTACGCGGGTCGAGCTTGCTTATGAGCTCAACTATCCTGCAAGCCACCTGCGCGGTGTGGGCGTGGAACACCGGCGTGTAGCCCACGGTAATGGCACTGGGATGCTGGAGCACAATTATCTGCGCTGTGAA
>Ga0180885_1022_pt1 | contig 14267 bp, 12 predicted proteins | sample Deesub1362A_J573_FD_124185 | JGI IMG/M metagenome (GOLD analysis project Ga0180885, IMG submission 124185) | Candidatus Hydrothermarchaeota archaeon JdFR-17 | reverse complement strand
CCTCACATCGCCGAGGCGTCCTTTCTCGTTGAAATCCTATTTCTAGCATTTTCTATCACCAAAACCTAAGACACCTCCACTACTCACTTATAGATGAACTCGGCAGCTGCGGTTATGCATAAAAAGGCACGACAGCGACGGTTATGCATAAAAAGGCACGAGCGCCTATTTAAACAAAAATTTAAATTGAATATTTAAAAAAAAATGATAAAAAATTTTAAATATAACTAATCTGTTTATCTTAGCAGAAGGAAAGGAGGTAGAGACATGACTAGACCCGTGGAGGAGCTTGAGAAGGGACGTTGGCCAAGTTATGTTACAGAGCTCAAGAAGGCAGGATACACACAACTGGTGGAACTCTACAATAAAGCTCTTGAAGACAAGAGAACCCACTTCAAGCACGGTGGTATGGTGGGTTATCCGGGGTATGATGCGGGAGTAATAGGCAGACTCTCCGATATGCCTGAACTTTTAGAGAGCGCCCATATCCTAAGGGTGATTCAGCCCTCGGGGTGGTTCTACAGCACAAAGTTACTGAGGCAGATTGCCGATATCTGGGAGAAGTACGGGAGCGGTGTAATTAACTTAATGGGCGCTCAGGGCAACCTTCAGCTCGTGGGCATAGAGACTGACAAGATAGAGCCGGCGTTCGAGGAGCTCGCCAAGCTCCACGCGGACATAGGCGGAAGCGGGCCCTCAGTGAGAACCCTTTCAGCGTGCGCCGGACCCGCGCTCTGCGAAATGTGTAATATAGACACCCTGGCGATACACCACGAGCTGACCATGTACTACATAGAGGAAATTCACCGTCCCAGGTTCCCGCACAAGTTTAAGATAAAAATTTCAGGATGTCCCAATGATTGCTTGGGCTCCGTGGCAAGGTGCGACTTTGCAATAATTGGAAACTTCAGGGATGCCATACAGGTGGACGAGGAGGCGCTTAAGGAGTACTCCGAGGAGCACATACAGAAAGTTGTGGACAGGTGCCCCACATCGTGCATGTCCTACTCTGATGGAAAGTTAAGCATAGCAATGGAGGACTGTACTAGGTGTATGAACTGCATCAATGAGCTTCCCAAGGCTCTGAGCCCAGGTAAGGAGAAGGGTGTGACCATACTTATAGGCGGCAGAGCGAGGGGCAGGCTTGGTGCCTTCATGGGCTGGGTGTTCATACCCTTCATGAAAGTGGAGCCGCCCTTCACTGAGATTAAGGAAATTGTGGACGCCGCTCTGGAGTGGTGGGACGAGAATGGTAACCCCAAGGAGAGGATCGGAGAGACCATATACCGCCTGGGCTATGTGAAGTTCCTGAGGGAAGTGGGAGAGAAGGTTGGCAAAGATTTGATAAAGATTTCGCCGCACCTGATTATGAGGCCAAGGGCAAATCCCTTCTGGAGATACTTCGAGAAGAAGGAGGTGGAATAGATGCCACTGAGCATAGACGAGCTCGACTTCGGTCCGCCGCACTATGAGGAGCACCTTCCCCCGGTTAGCAAGAGGAACTACGGGAAATGGAAGTATCACGAGCATGTTAAGCCAGGCGTAATAAGGCACGTCGCGGAGAGTGGAGAGGAACTGTACACAGTTAGAGTGGCGGTACCCAAGTTCATAGCCGCAGAAACACTCAAAAAGTTATGCGACATCGCTGACAAGTACTGCGAAGGTCACCTTAAGATNACCTACAGGTTCAATGTGACCTTCCCAGTGCCCAAGGCTGAGGATGTGGATAAGGTCATAGAGGAGGTTGAAGCTCTCGGCTTCCCTGTTGGAGGTACGGGAAGGAGTCTCAAGACCCTCTTCCACTGCTCTGCTTTTGCCCACTGCCACACCGCCGCCACTGACTCACCGAGCATTGCCAAGGCTATCTATGAGGAGTTTTATGACGACTTCAAAAACCCCAACGCCTTCCCTGAGCGGGTAAAAATCGCCATCGCCGGCTGTGTGAGCATGTGCGGTCCAACGCATGCCAGTGACATCTCCATAATCGGTGTGCACCGCAGACCGCCAAGGGTTATAGACGAAGTGGTGGAGAAGGCGTGTTCCGTGCCCGAGCTGGTGAAGACCTGCCCAACATATGCGATAAGGCCTAAGAAGGGTAATCCAAGGAGCGTTGAGGTAGACCATGAGAAGTGTGTGTACTGCGGCAACTGCTTTGGAATTTGCGAGGGCATGCCAATCGCAGATCCCGAGAACGACGGTGTGAGCATCTGGGTCGGAGGCAAGGCTTCCAACACTAGAAAGGGACCAATGTTCGCCCGCCTAGTGGTGCCCTACATACCCAACGATCCGCCGAAGTGGACAGAAGTGGTCAAGACGGTGAGGAAGATCATCGACGCCTACAGGGAGAACGCCGAAGAGGGCGAGCGCCTAGGTGAGTGGATAGAGCGCATTGGCTGGGAGAAGTTCTTCAAGCTGGCGGATATACCCTTCGCGGAGCAGAGCATCGACGACTATATCTTCAGCATAGAGACCTTCCGCAGGGGTACAAACTTCAAGATGGTGTAGGGGCTCAAGCCCCCTCCATTGTCTGTTTTTATATTAGATTTTTCAATTTGAAAAAACTGCTTTTGTCTTCCTCAAGTCAAATTTAAAGAAAAATATAAAATAGGCTTACATCACCAGCGCTGTCTCTGTCCTCGTTGGCATCCTCTTAAACATGTCCTGCTCTCCCCTGTCCAACGGCTGCAGACCAAGTACCACCATAACCACAATGAGGGAGAAAATAAGAGTTATGGAGTAGCTCACCAATCTTTTTATTTCCTTCCTCTCTTCCTCGGTGTAGTGCTTCATTTCTCCATTACCCTAAGTCACCATAGCGGGGTGTGTAAAGCCACAATACTCAAGGTTCACTATCTTGTATTCCCCGGTTGGGTTTACTGAAGACGTGGATTAAGGGGTTAATATAATCCGGCATTGCTTGGGTCTGAGCTATTAGCCTGCCATTCATTACATAGACACCAAAGCCATGGTTTATATCGCCGTAGGTGACCTCAAAAACCACAGGCGTATTCTCTTGTCTCAGTGGCGCTCATCTCCCAGTAGAACATCCTACCCACTACAGACACGGTCTCAGGTTCTCCAACCTCGAGAAGCTCCCTCTGGATGATTGATGGGCATCCAATAAATTATGCGATGAAATAAATCACAAACATGGTGAAGCAGAATCAAAATAAATTATTCCGTAGCGCATAAGGCAGTTTTTATGTGAGCCTCAAAAGCCGTCATTCGCTGCGAGAGTTTAGCGAGGAAGATAAAAACGCCTACCACCACCAGCGCAAAAGGGTGGGAGACAATCTCCACAATTTTAACTATGGGATCGCCACTACCTCACGACGAGTACGGAACAGTCAGCTTTCTCAACCACCTCCTAGGATACACTGCCCACTTCAGGAAACTCTTTAGCTTGCTCACTGCTTTGGCGCGAGAGCCTAGGATAATTAAGTCAACACCATCTTCAATAGCAGGGATTATTAATCTCATCCGACGGTCTTCACCAACAGAAAATTTTCTCTGCCTACACGCTTCGCTCTATAGACGCTGCTTAACCTGCTGCGACACCACGTGTGTAGCATACTGCTCCGCCGTATTCCTGTAAGCCTCTGCCGCCCTCCTCAAAAAAACTATCAAATCTCCCCTTATATCAGAAGCACCATCAAATTAAAAAAAGAGAAGGGTGGCAGCATTCGCCACACTTTGATTAGTGCAGCTCATGGCCATACTTCTTCATAAGGGTGTAGGATATTGCCATTGCAATTATGGCAAGACCTACGTACACCACAAAACCGTAGGCATAGCCCTCGTTGCCAAAGGTGTCCACGAAAATACCCAGTATCGGAGGCACCACGAATCCGCCGAAGGCTCCGAGACCGCCTACCCAGCCAGAGGCGCCACCCACCGCCTCGGGCACGTACTTGGCCACGAGCTTGAACACTGCTGCATTCGCTATGCCCATCCCGGCTCCTATGAATATTGAGCCCAGGAGTGACGGATAGAAGCTGCGGGACATTATTAGTATCACCGCGCCTACAAGCACAAGGAAGAAGCTCATGATTGCTATCTTCTCACCGCCATGCTTGTCACTGAGGTGACCACCGTAGACCCTTATGAAGGACGCCAGCAGGGAAAACGCCACTGCTGTTAGTAGTCCAGCGGTACGCAGGTCAAAGCCATAGAAGAGTCCCCAGTACGCCGGGAACCATGTGGTTAACGCCAGAAAGCCACCGAATGATGTAAAGTAGAGCGCAACCAGAGCCCAGGTGCGCGGTATTCGCGCGGATATCTTGAGGGCGTCAATCAGAGTACCCGATGGGATGAGCTCCTGTCCCAGCTGGTTGGCAACCTTCTGGGCTTCATTTCTAGAAACACCCTTCTTGATCAGCTGGAAGTAGTAAGCGTCATAGGCGATGGCTGCGTATATTATGGTACCTAGCAGCAGGAATACAAACCACGCTGCATAGGCGGTGGTAAGACCCCAGGCTGCAATTGCCAGTGGCAGGAGAAAGGNGAAGAAGCCTGGAGCGGTATTACCCAGTCCGGCGTAGGTGCCCAAAGCCCAACCCTGCTTGTCCTTGGGGAACCAGTATGAGGTCTGGGGTATGCCCACCGAGAATGTCGCGACGCCGCAGCCGCTGAGCAGACCGAAGAGGAAGATAAGCGGATACATCTCCATGGTGAGCTTGTCCGGATAGTACAGGAAAAGTATCCCTGAAAGGCCTGCCATGCCTATTACCGCAAGTGTCAGCAGGGTGAGCATCGGCTTCTTTCCGCCGACCTTATCCACCCAGGCACCGAAGGGTATCCTGAGCAGCGACCCCGTAAGCTGGGGAGCTGCCACCAGCAGACCGAGCATTATGCCCGATAGTCCCATGACTTCCTTAAGCGCCTTTGCAGCAGGACCGTAGGTTGCAACCGCAGCAAATCCTACAAAGAAGCCGAAGGTTGCAGCGACCAACCCCATGCGGGGATTGCCCTTCAACCCGTATTTTCTTTTCAGATCTTCTGCCGTACTCATTCACTCTGCCTCCTTGACCATCTGTATAGTATAGGTTCCTCGGTAAGGTAGCCTTTGGGGAGGAACAGGAAGTGCACTAGCTTTGTGAAGGGGAGTACTGCCAGTATCAGAAACGCCCCCGCAACGTGAAGCTTGAAGACCAGCGGTAAACCTGAAACGTAGCCTATTTCTGGGCTCAGTGTTATCAGTGAGCGCAGCCAAGGCACGGCGGTATGGAGGTACCACTCCATCCCCCACTTTGCGAACATCCCTATGTAAACCCCTGTAATCGCTTGGAAGAGGATGAGAAGCAGCAATGCCCAATCAGCAACGCCGGTCACAGCGCTTACGAGTGGGGACGTACGGCGCAGAATTAGCACAATGCTCCCGAGAAGGGCAAGCAGACCCAAACCGAGAGCTATGCTCTCCAGTACATAGACAGCGGTGGGTCCAGAGAGCAGTGACTGCACAGCACCGGGGAAGAGAAAGCCCACTAAGTGTCCCAGTAGAAGGAGTATGACACCATAGTGCCAGGACACACTGCCGAAGTACANCTTTTTCTTTTCTAAAAACGCCGTGGAAAAGGTGCTCCAGTCGAGCCTATTTCTGAAGTACCTGTAGGGAGTCACAAACAGCGCCAAGGCTATGGAAGCATACGGGAGGGCAACAAAAACCAGCTCATTAAGCATGTACCTTCACCTCCTTAACGTCCGTTGAGCATAAATTGTTACAAGCCTCAATCACATGGGCGTAGGGGGTATCTTCGGTACCTATCACATTCGCCATCCTACTTACACCCAGAGTGACGTACTTTACAAGGAAGTCACGCCTATTTTCCTCAGCAAGCGTGGAGAGAAAATCCAGTACAACTGCTATGTGGTCGGGCAGTTCTCCTTCCGGAGGTGAGTACCCCAGGCTCCTGTAAATCTCCTTGAGCTCCACCATGTACTCCCCACGCTTGTAGCTCTCGCCAAAAATGTGGTGGGAGAGGTAGGGATAGCATATAGGCGAGAGGTCGAAGGTTCTGACATACTCTTCCTGCACCGCGCCAAGGCTCGACTTCTCCACAAAATATATAAATTCTGAGAGGGTGTTCTTCACCCCCATTCTGTCCAACGTTTTGCGGAGCCTCTCAGCTAAGGAAAGAGTCTCGCTTCGCTGCGTGGGATACTCTAGGAGCTTAGCCAGTGCAGAGTAGCACTCTGAGAAGCTCATAGTCCACCCCTCGGCTTAGCGAGCACACCAAATGCTCTTCCACCCTTCACGTCGTAGGACTCCTCGTTCTCCCTGTGCATCCCAGGTATGGCGTATCTCTCCTCATAGCTCGCCAGTGTCAGCAGGCGGTACAGCCTCTCCGCACCCTTATCGTCGAGATTAGCGGAGCGCAGAATCTCCGGGTCCACCTCTTCTCCGAGCTTCTTGGCGCGCATGTAAGCTCTCAGTGCCACGAGCTTCTTGAGGGACTTTTCAACTTCGCGAGTGTTTCCAGCAGCAAGCAGATTCGCCAGGTAGGTGATGGGCACTCTGAGTTTCTCCAACTCGGGTATGCCATTGTGCTCTTCAAAGCTGTACACATCTCCGCCGAATGCGAGCACAGGAGAGAGGGGTGGAATGTAGAAGGTCATAGGCATTGTCCTGTACTCCGGATGCAACGGCAGGGCGAGTTCAAACTCCTTCACAAGAGTATACGCNGGCGAACGCTGCGCCGCCGCTATCCAGTTCTCAGGGATGCCATTTTTCTTCGCTAACCTCACCACTTCTTCATCGTTGGGATTCAGGATTATTCTGCGCTGAGCCTCAACCAGCTCCTCGTCGCTGACCTTAAGCGCCTCGCTCACCATGTCCGCGTCGTAGAAGAGCACGCCCACATAGCGTATCCTGCCCACGCAGCTGTGAGCGCATGCATTAGCCTGCGCTGTTTCAGTTCGTGGATAGCAGAAGATGCACTTCTCACTCTTGCCCGTATTCCAGTTGTAGTAAACCTTCTTGTAGGGGCAGGCGGTAACACAGAAGCGCCATCCCCTGCAGGTGTTCTGGTCCACCAGCACTATTCCATCTTCGCCGCGCTTGTAGATGGCGCGCTGCGGACAAGCAGCGACGCAGGCAGGGTTAAGACAGTGGTTGCATATCCTGGGCAGGTAAATCATGAACTTCTTTCCGTCCTCGGCAAGGGGGTTCTCCCCCTTGAGGTTGGGATCCTTCTCCGCGTACTCGGGGGTGCCGCTCAGGTCGTCATCCCAGTTGGGACCCGCGGTTATGTTATCCATTATCTCTCCACTTACCTTGGATATTGGNTCCGCCACTGGCTGGTCATCCTGCTCTGAGACATTGTACAGCTTGCCGTAGTCGTAGTCCCACGGGTGGTAGTAGTCTTCCAGCTTGGGCATATATGGCTGGAAAAAGATGTTGAGAAGCGTGGAGAGCTTCCCGAAGGCTCTCAGCTTTGGCTCTCCACCTTTAAGCTCCCAGCCGCCCTTGAACTTCTTCTGATCTTCCCACCATCTTGGATAGCCGGCACCAGGCTTGGTTTCTACATTGTTCCACCACATGTACTCTGCGCCCTTGCGGTCGGTCCAAATGTTTTTGCAAGCAATGCTGCAGGTGTGACAGCCAATGCACTTGTCCATATTGAATACCATAGCAAGCTGGGCTCTAACGTCCATCTTCATCACCTCTTCAGCTTCCTAACTATGATATAGGTGTCCCTGTTAACTCCAGTGGGACCCCAATAGTTGAAGTAATAGCTGAACTGGGCGTAGCCACCCACCATAAGTGTCGGTTTAAGACGCGTCCTGGTTAGGCTGTTGTGCACTCCACCTCTTCTCCCAGTGCGAGCAGACTTGGGTATGAAGAGGGTCCTCTCCGGTGCGTGGTACATCAAAGACATACCTCTGGGCAGACGGGCGGTGACTATAGCCCTACACACTACCACACCGTTGGCGTTGTACGCTTCTATCCAGTCGTTGTCCTTTATCCCAGCCTCCGCCGCATCCTTGTCGTTTATCCAGAGCACCTGACCGCCCCTCGAGAGGGTGAGCATCCTGAGGTTGTCGTAGTAGGTGGAGTGGATGCTCCACTTGGAGTGCGGAGTTATGAAGTTCAGCACTATGCCGTCGCCTTCAACGAGTTCGTCCAGCAGCTTGGGATCTATCTTTGGCTTGAAGGTCGGCAGGGCTTCGTAGAAGGATATGTAGTACGGGTGATCCAAGTAGATCTCCTGTCTCCCGCTCAGCGTGCGCCAGGGTACAAGGTAGTCCACGTTCAGCGTGTAGGGGGAGTAAGTCCTGCCGTCGTTTACGATACCGCTCCAGACGGGACTTGTGAGGAACCTTCTCGGCTGAACCTTGATGTCATGGAGAGTCATCCTGTAGCTCCTGTAGGAACCCGCAAGTTCGTCCGCAAGGGGCTTGCCCACCTTCTTCTCAAGGCTCTTGAAGGCGCGGTAGCTCATCTCTCCGTTGGTCTCCGGCGCAAAGGTCAGGATGACGTCAGCTACGGTTGTCTCATCCTCAAGGGAGACATACTTGCTACCGTTCCACTCAACCGCAGGAAGATTCTTTGGCAGCTCTTCATAAACGTCGCTGGCATCCCAGCCAACGCCGTGGGCGCCCACCTGCTTTATCCCTGGCCCGAGGGAGGTGTATTTCTTGTACAGGTTGACGTAGTCCCTCTCCAGTATCACCAGCTTGGGCATGGTCTTGCCAGGTATGGGGTCAACCTCGCCCTTCTTCCAGTCCTTCACGTCAGGCTGAGAAATCTCCTCAGGCATGTCGTGAAGCAGGGGTGCCATTACCACGTCCTTAACCGGCGAGGGGAAGTGCTTCTGCGCCAGCTCGCTTACCTTCTTGGCTATGAGCTTGAACGCCTGCCAGTCGGTCTTCGCCTCCCACGCGGGCGGCACAGCCTCTGCAAGACAGTTTATGAAGGAGTGCAGGTCAGTGGAGTTTATGTCGTTCTTCTCATACCAGGTGGCAGTCGGCAGGATGATATCGGAGTACATCGCCGAAGTGTCCATTCTGAAGTTTATGTCAACGATGAGGTCCATCTTGCCCTGAGGCGCGATGTCGCGCCACACCACCTCCTCTACGAAGTCCTTAGCCAGCTCTTCAGCGGAGGCGTTTGAATTGGGTGCACCTATCACGTGCCTGAGGAAGAACTCATGCCCTTTGGCACTCGAGGCTATCGCATTGCCGCGCCAGATGAACCACACCTTGGGGGAGTTCTCCTTGGCGTCTGGATCCTCGATAGCAAACTTCAGCTTACCCTCCTTGAGCCTCTTTATGATCCACTTCTTCACATCGTCGTCGCTCTCCGCACCTGCGCTTTTCGCTGCTTCCACCAGCTTTATTGGGTTCTCGTTAAACTGCGGGAAGAAGGGCAGCCATCCGAGGCGAACCGCTTTTATGTTGAAGTCGATGGTGTGCTTGGGTAGATCGCCATCAAGCACCGGTTTAAAGTAGTCCAGATAGCTCCTGTCGTACCTCCACTGGTCAGAGTGCACATACCAGAAGCTGGGGGTGTTTTGGAGACGCGGAGGCTTCATGCCCCAGTCCTGGGCGAATGCCACCATTGCCCAGCTAGCTATGGGCACAACCTTCTCCTGACCCACGTAGTGGGCTAAACCTCCACCATTCCTGCCCACGCTGCCTGTAAGAATGAGCGCCGTGATGCAGGAGCGGTAGATTAAGTCGTTGTGATACCAGTGGTTGGCTCCTGCACCTATGATCACCATGTTCCTACCCTGTGTCTTCTCGCCGTTCTCTGCCCACTCGCGGGCGAACTTTATCACGCTCTCGGCACCTAGCCTTGTGTACTTCTCCTGCCACTTGGGGGTAAAGGGCTTGTCGTCATCGTAGCCCGCTGGATAATCGCCGCCCAGGCCACGAGAGACGCCGAGGTGCGCCACCAGCAGGTCAAAGGCAGTTGCCACGAGAACCTCGCCCTGCTTTGTTTTTATCTTGGCAACAGGAACCTCGCGCAGGCTGTCACCGTAGCCTTCATAGTAGAACCTTACGGTAGCTGTCTCCCCGCCCAGCAGCGTAAGCTTCGGATTTATATCCTTACCGTCTACAGCGTCCTTCATATCTAGGTTCCACTTTCCGCCCTCGCTGCTCCACCTGAAGCCTATGCTGCCGTTGGGAATCCTGACCTCTCCACCCTCGTCGAGGACGCAGAGTATCCACTCCGCATTTTCCAGACCTTCGCCCTTCTCAATCTCAGACGCCCTTAGGAACTTCCCTGGCACGAGGGCGTCGCCCTCCTTCTCTAGCTTGACCAGGAAGGGAAGGTCCGTGTACTTCTTGCAGTAGTCCTCAAAGTAGGGCGTGGTTCTGTCAGCGTAGAACTCTTTGACTATGACGTGGTTGACTGCCATCCAGAAGGCGGCATCGTGACCCGGCTCAACCGGGAGCCAGAGGTCAGCNTACTTGCTCACCTGGCTGTAGTCCGGCGAGAGCACAGCAACCTTTGTGCCGCGGTACCTCGCCTCCGCCAGAAAGTGAACGTCTGGGGTTCTCGTCATGCTCGGGTTTGAGCCCATCACAGCAATATAGCCCGCGTTGTACCAGTCCGCGGATTCATTCACATCGGTCTGTTCTCCCCATATCTGCGGAGAAGCTGGCGGAAGGTCGCAGTACCAGTCATAGAAGCTCATGCACACGCCGCCGAAGAGCTGGAGGAACCTCGCACCGGCGGCATAGCTCACCATCGACATCGCGGGAATGGGTGTGAAGCCAATAACGCGATCTGGACCGTATTTCTCCGCAGTGTACAGGCAGGAGGCTGCGATGATCTCAATAGCCTCATCCCAGCTTGCGCGACGGAAGCCGCCCATGCCGCGCTTTGAAACGTACTTCGCCCTGAGCTTTTCATCCTCGACGATGCTCTTCCAAGCCTCCACGGGGTCACTGTGCCTCTGCTTCGCTTCCCTCCAAAGCTCTAGAAGCGCCCCTCTTATATATGGATACTTAACCCTTAGAGGGCTGTACAGGTACCAGGAGAAGCTAACACCGCGCTGACAACCGCGAGGTTCGTAGTTTGGAACCTCTGGATTGAATTGCGGATAGTCGTTCGCTTGAAGCTCCCAGGTGACAATTCCATCCTTAACATAAACCATCCAGCTGCAGCTGCCTGTGCAATTCACGCCATGGGTGCTCCTCACAATCTTGTCGTACTGCCACCTCATCCTGTAGAACTCTTCCCACTCTCTAAGCTCCGGAGAATACACGTCCTTTATCCTCTTTTCGGCCATCACTCAACCCTCCTGTAGTAAATCGCAGCAATTAAGAGCAGCACAACAAATACCGCAATGCCTGAGAGCGGATACATAGTGCCTGCCTCCTCCTGCGACTCTGAAGCCTCTTTCAAGAAGGCAACCAGCGCCGCTATCTCCTCATCGGTGAGTTTCTTGTCAGCGTATGCATCCTTCATCACCGGAAACTGCATTCCTTTAAGTGCACCGCTCAGCCCCTTCCCACCAATTTTAGCATATATGTCACTAAGATCACTGGCTATGCTGCCTCCGCTTATTCCGGCTCTGTTCACTGAGTGACAGGCGATGCATGGTGCTCCGCCCTTCTCAAACCTCTCCTCACCGGTGAAGAGCTTCTTTCCAAGCTCTGGATCTCCCTCAACAGTCTCCGTCTCTGCTTCGCCAGTCTCAGCTGAGCCTCCGCCTAAATATTCAATTATAAGTAATGCCTCATCCCTGCTTATACCTAGGTTTGGCATCCGCATTCCGTACCTTTCAACCAATTCCAGCTTGATGGGGTCCCTCTCAGACTCCAATTTCTCAGGCTCAGTTATCTCTGTGACAAGCCACTCGATCTCCCTCCTCTCAGTGATCCCCTCAAGGTCGGGTCCCGCGAGGTCTCCACCGCCTATCGAATGGCATCCTGCGCATTTCTCTGCAAATATCTCCTCTCCTTGGGCATATACCTCAGCAGAACAGACCAGTAATAACGCAAGAACTAAAAACCACCTCACATCTATCACCTCTGTTCAAATCCAGACCGCGTGGTAACGGCATGGGATATGACTAAATGCCAGGGAGTATTTAAATCTTATTATAAAAAAATCATTTATACAATCAAAATTTATAAAAAATAATTTTGTGAAATTAATTTAAAAAATAAAAAAGATTTTAATGGAATCTGATGGAATCCTACTTTTTCCGGAACCCGTAGGTGTGGTATAGGAGCAGTCCGGTAAATAATGCGCCTCCAATTATATTTCCCAGCGTCACAGGTATCTGGTTCCACACCCACCACTGGTATATGCTTATGTCGGCACCCAGCATCATCGCAGTGGGTATGACAAACATGTTTACCACAGAGTGCTCATAGGCGAGGGCGAAAAAGGTCATTATGGGGAGCCATATTGCAGATATCTTCCCGAAAGTTGAGGAGGACACCCAGCTGAGCACCGTACCAAGGGTTACCATCCAATTGCACAAAATCCCCTTAATGAGGGCTGCAANCCAGCCACTAACCCCAGCGTGCTGGTACGCCAAGGTTTTTGCCTCAGCCACCGCTATTATTTTCTGGGCAAGTGGTTCAGGAGGAAGAGAAAATCCCTTTGTAATGGATATCACAAGCATTACCCCATACATCACACTCCCTATGAGGTTTGCTACAAAGACCCAGCTCCAGTTTTTAACCAAATCNCCCGCCTTAAGCCTGCCGCTTGCTATACTCATCGGCAGGAGGGCGAAGTTCCCGGTGACCAGCTCTAATCCCAGAAGCACTATCATTGCAAAACCCACGGGAAATACCACAGCGGAAACTAGGGTAGCCGCTCCTCCACTAAATCCTTCAGAAACTTTAAAGGCAAAGGATGTAGCATATCCAAGAAAGACCCCGGATAGGAATCCCCTCAATAACAGATCCTTCGTTGGCAGTTTTGCTTTCTTCTCTCCGACCTCTGCAGCCTCTTCCACAAGTTTTATAGGTGGAACATAATCCACGTAATCACCTCCTTAATCGATGAAATCGAATGTTATTATTTTGAGTATAAAAGTTTTTCTAAAATAAAATTTTTAAAATAGAGCATAAAACCATATTATATTTGGACAAATGCGCTCAAAATTGTTTTAAAAATTAAAATAGTATCAAAAATTTAAATTTTATTTGTTTAATTGTAATTGTGCAATATGCTAACGCCAAGTCATGGTACTGCTGACTGACCCTCTCAACTACCAGGGTACTGGCGGACCAATAAAAATTGATTTAAATTGCTGCACCCTGCCGCCTTTTATTGACGGCATATTTTAAAAAAACATCTTATAAAATCCTTTTTAAAAATGTGACAGATACACCCCTCCACCTGTAACTTTCCGACGGAGGATTAAACCACCGTTTCACTACCGCACAACAGAAACCTTTTTCTTTCTAATATACGTGGGGGTATGAACTTCGAACTGACGCTACCTTTTTAACCTTCCCGCGGTGATATAGGGACATTGTCGATGATAAGCGCCAGCCTGGTGCTGAAGCAGGTTACAAAGGCGCGAAAAGGTGTAGAAAAAACGCCTCCATTCTATTGGCTGGACGCACTGTCTTGGTATGACAAGTTTTGCATTCGGGATTGTTCACAGATGTATACAAGCTTTTTTCCTCTTTGCCAATTTCGGGACATTAAAAACCTAAAGTTTCGGTCATAAAAATCTTCAGGTCAACTTTTATATCATAGAGGGCATTATTGCAGCAGAGAGGGTTAATTTTTTAACTCCCATCTTCAAGAATTTTGCATGCGCTGCTCAGAGTGCAATTCACCTGTGGCGAGCTATGAGCTGTACCCGAGGAGCTACCGCCTATACGTCTACGCCTGCCACCACTGTCGCAGGGCGAAGCTGGCGCACAACTTCGATGTTGAGCTGGACATAATCCCCCTTAAGGAGCTCGAGGTTAAGGAAAATGACGGGCTGTTCTTCATCCTTGGATTGGAGGTGGAGCCCAGAGTCTTCAATTTTGAGGTAACCCAGGGGGAGGCGATTATTGTTGCGGACGCTGAGACGGCGCTGGGCGAGCTTGTGAAAACAGACGAGGGGTATGCCTTTGCCAGCTATTCCAAGCGAGCAAAGCTAAGGCTGTGCAGGCTTCTCAAGCTCGGCGATTGCAACGATATGCCCGAGGGCAAGCTGGCTGAGATTCTCGCTCAGAAGCTGGAGGGGGCGAGGNGATAGCTGAGATTGAGGCTTACGTTAGGAGGGAGATTGAGAAGCTCACCGAAGGGCAGAAAATAACGCTCAAAGCTTTAATCTTCGCGGGCTACAGGGGAG
>Ga0180885_1016_pt1 | contig 15549 bp, 21 predicted proteins | sample Deesub1362A_J573_FD_124185 | JGI IMG/M metagenome (GOLD analysis project Ga0180885, IMG submission 124185) | Candidatus Hydrothermarchaeota archaeon JdFR-17 | reverse complement strand
GCTTACCTTGTTGGCTACCTCCTGGGAAAGCGCGCCCTCGAGAAGGGCATCGCTGAGGCGGTGCTCGATTTGGGACTTCTCCGTCCAATTGCAGGAGGTAAAGCCTTTGCAGCGCTCAAGGGCATAATCGACGCGGGTGTGGAAGTACCTGCTAACGATGAGGTGTTCCCCAGTATGGAGCGCATTCGTGGAGAGCACATCGCAGCGTATGCTAAACTGCTGGGCGAGGAGAAGAGCAGGCGTTTCAGCGATTATCTTAAGCGCGGTTTAGACCCAGAGGCGCTGCCCGAGCACTTCGATGAGGTTCTAGCCAAGATAAGAGGTGCGTGAAGCATGCCAGAAGAAATTGAATGGGAACCAAGAACGCGCATAGGCGCAATGGTTAAGAATGGAGAAATCACCAAGATAGGTGAGATTTTCAGGCTAGGTTTGCCAATAATGGAGCCCGAGATAGTCGATATTCTCCTGCCCGACATCACTGAAGAGGTTCTCGACATAAACATAGTGCAGCGAATGCATAAGTCTGGAAGAAGGGTGCGATTCCGCGCAACTGTAGCTGTTGGCAACAAGAACGGCTACGTTGGTTTGGGTAAGGGCGTTGCCAAGGAGGTTGGACCCGCTATACGCAAGGCTATTCGCGATGCCAAGCTAAATTTAATTCAGGTAGCGAGAGGATGTGGAAGCTGGGAGTGTGGCTGTGGAACTTCGCATAGTGTGCCCTTTGCAGTTACCGGTAGAGCGGGTAGTGTGCGCGTGACCCTCTTACCAGCGCCCCGTGGCGTAGGCTTGGTGACCAACAACGTCACGAAGAAAATCCTCACCCTCGCAGGTATTACAGACGTGTGGAGCAAGACCTTTGGGCAGACTCGCACGACGATAAACACCGCCAAGGCAACCTATGAGGCACTTCGCAACACCACACGCATGAAGCTTACAGAGAGCGAAGCCAAGGCAGTGAGCATGATTGAAGGTGAGGTGGTGGAGTAGATGCAACGCCTTGCTGTGGTTAGGGTGCGTGGACACATAGGCTTGTCTCGAGAGGTTGAGGATACTCTTAGAATGTTAAGACTCACCCGCGTAAACCACTGCGTCTTCATAGACGACCGCCCCACATTTAAGGGCATGCTCCAGAAGGCGAAAGATTACATAACCTGGGGTGAGGTTACCCCTGAGGAAGTGGCACTTATACTTCGAAACAGGGGCGAGCTCGTGGGTGGTAGGAGGCTCACTGATGCTTATGTAAAGGAGCACACCAAATTTAAGAGCATAGATGACTTTGCCAAGGCCTTTGTTGAGTTCAAGGCTGAGCTAAGCGATATCCCTCAGCTAAAGCCGGTGTTCCGTCTTCACCCTCCGCGCAAGGGTTATCGAGGCATAAAGCGCAGTTTTGTTGAGGGCGGGGCTCTTGGCTATAGAGGCGAAGCTATGAGGGAACTACTAAGGAGGATGCGCTAATGGCGCTTAAAAACAGGAAGATACGCAAGAAGCGTGGCTCGCGCACCGTCGGAAGAGGATCGCACAAAAAAGCTCGAGGCTCAGGTAACCGCGGTGGTACAGGAATGGCGGGCACCCATAAGGGTAAGTGGACATGGGTAATCAAGTATGCTCCCGACTACTTCGGGCGAAGAGGCTTCGACGTGCCTGAGGAGGTTAAGGATGTCTACGAGACAATAAATGTTGGCGAGCTGGACGAGATCGCCGAGGAGCTTGTAGCCAAGGGTATAGCCAGGGAGGTTGATGGCAAAATAGAGGTGGACGTTACCCAGTTAGGCGTGGAGAAGGTGCTTGGTACAGGTAAAGTCACCCATGCGCTTGTGGTTAGGGCGAGAAGGTTTTCTTCGCGGGCTATAGAGAAAATAACTGAAGCTGGTGGCGAGGCAATAGTGCTGGAGTGAAGCCGTAATGGGCATTCTGCACCAATTTGAAGGCATTCTTACAAGCCTGCCTGAGGTAGAACGTCCTCGGGTAATACTCAGCTTCAAAGACCGTCTCAAGTGGGTGGTTCTCGTCCTGATAGTATACCTCCTGCTCGCCAACACCATGCTGTATGGTTTAGACCATGATAGGGCGGTGAACTACTTCGCCACCCTTCAAACAATAATGGCGAGCAAGTTCGGCACGCTAATGACCCTTGGTATTGGCCCCATAGTAACCGGGTCAATAATTCTTCAGATTCTAGTGGGCGGCAAGCTGATCGACCTGGACCTGAGCCAGCCCAGAGACAAGGCAATCTACATGGGCACTCAGAAGCTGCTTGCCCTCTTCTTCACCCTCTTTGAAGCTACAGTGATGGTGCTCATGGGTGCGTTGCCAGCTCAGGGCAATGACCCCTTCTACCAGTTTCTAATAATTGCCCAGCTTTTCGTTGCAGGTGCGCTGCTCATATACATGGACGAAGTTGTCTCACGCTGGGGTTTTGGTTCTGGGATAGGGTTGTTTATCGTCGCTGGTGTGTGCGAGGAGATAGCCTGGCGGGGCTTCAACCCATTCTTCACAGGCGGAGCTCCTGCTGGAATAATCCCCAAGTTCTTCTACACCCTCTTTAAGGGATACCCTGACTTTTACTCCCTTATCCCGCTTCTTGGCACCCTTGTGGTGTTTGCTGTGGTGGTCTACTTCGAGAGCATGCGCGTTGAGATTCCATTAACCTATGGCAGGTTCCGTGGTGCTCGTGGTAGGTACCCCATAAAGTTCATCTACGCCAGCAACATCCCTGTAATCTTCGCCAGCATACTAATGGCAAACGTCCAGCTATGGGCGACGGTGCTGCAGAGCATTGGGTATCCCATCCTGGGTACTGTGGACCAGGCTACGGGGGCTGCGACAGGTATAGTTAAGTACTTCACATTCCCCACGCCCATATACAGGGCAGACTTTGACCCTGTGCATGCCATTATATTTGCCATTTTGCTCATCTCCCTCTCGATACTCTTCTCCATATTCTGGGTTGAGACCGCAGGCATGGATGCAAAAACCGTTGCAAGGCAGCTTCAGCAGAGCGGGATGAAGATTCCTGGCTTCAGGGGAGATATACGCATAATTGAGCGCGTGCTTCAGCGCTATATCCCGGCGGTTACTGTGCTAGGAGGTGCCGCTGTAGGTGCTCTTGCAGCATTTGGTGACCTAACCGGCGCCCTGGGCGGAGGCACAGGCGTTCTCCTGTCTGTAGGTATTCTGTATCGCCTTTATGAAGAAATTGCCAAACAGCAGATAATGGAGATACACCCAATGCTTCGCAAAGTGGTGGGTGACCTGTTCTGAGGAGGTTGAATAATGAAGTGTGTTGTTGTCACAGGCATACCCGGCGTAGGAAAAACTACAGTGCTCAACTCCGCACTGGAGAAGCTGAAGGAAGAGTTTGAGATAATAAATTTTGGAGACAAGATGTTCGAGGTGGCGAGCGAAGAGAAGCTCGTCGAGGATCGCGACGAGATGCGAAAGCTTCCGCCAGAGATACAGAAGCGCATACAGAAGCTTGCGGCGATAGCTATAGCAAAGAGGGCGGAGGTTACCAATGTAGTAGTCGATACTCACTGCACTGTTAAAACCCCTGCTGGCTTTTTGCCAGGTTTGCCCCGATGGGTGCTGGAAGAACTCAAGCCCACGCAGATAGTGCTTGTGGAAGCTGAGCCTGAGGAGATTCAGAGGCGGCGAACCAGTGATGCTACACGTGTGAGGGACGAGGATAGTGTAGAAGAGATAGCTCTTCACCAGGAGATGAACCGCGCCGCAGCCATGGCTTATGCTATGTTTACGGGCGCTACGGTAATGATTGTTGAGAACCACGACAACCGCCTGGAGGAGGCGGTTGATCAGCTTGTGAAGGCGATGTAGATGCCTGCGCTTCTTGAGCCTGTGTATGCGGTTATGGACTCTACCTTAGGGTTATTCTTCCATCTCACCTCCAGCGAGAGCACCGGCTACATGCTGGGTATCTTCATAATATCCGCACTGGTTTCTCTCTTCATCACTCTGGTCACAGCGCGTGTTGTGGACCAGCGCAAGATGCGTAAGGTAAAGGAGAAGATGAAGGTGCTGCAGGAAAAGCTGAAGAAGGCGCAGAAGGCTGGGAATACTAAGGAAATGGCAAAGATTAACAGGGAGATGATGGAGGTCCAGCGGGAGATGATGGGAAATGCCTTCAAACCAATGTTCTATACCATGATACCTATCTTCCTGGTCTTCTCATGGCTCCGGTACGCTATTCCGCCAGATATACCAGTCGTTACCCTGCCTTTTGAGTTACCCAAGTATGGCAACACTTTAGGATGGTTCGGCTGGTACATCCTCAGCTCCTTTGCTGTGTCCCCCCTGCTTAAGAAGATTCTGAACATTGAGGGGCCTTAGAAATATTTATATCGCATAATCACAAACACACAAAAACTTCTCAATAGGTGATGTACCATGAAACCAAACAAAAGGTCACGCTCAGTAAAGAGGGTAGCAAAGCGAACGCCTGGAGGAAGGCTGGTAATCCACTTCAAGAAGAAGCGCCCGGGCTATGCGAAGTGTGCCATATGCAAGCGCGAGCTGCATGGCGTTGCCCGGGGGAGAAGCTCTGAAATTCGTAAGCTTCCGCGCTCCCAGCGCAGGGTTTCCCGACCATATGGCGGCTATCTCTGCTCCGCATGCATGCGTGCTGAGATTAAGAGGCTTGTGAGAGGAGAATGATAGTAACTGTTAGCGGCCCCATAGGCTCGGGAAAAACAACCGTAGCTAGAGCAATAGCCTCGCACTTTAATCTGCGCCATGTGAGCGCAGGAGAGGTTTTCAGGGCGCTTGCAAAGGAGCGAGGCATGACGCTAGCGGAGTTCTCAAAGTATGCAGAGGAGCACCACGAGATAGACCGCCTCGTGGACGAGCGCCAAGTGGAGCTTGCGAGGCAGGGTAACGCCGTCGTAGATGGCAGGCTTACCGCCTGGCTTCTTCCAGAGGCAGAGATCAAAATATGGCTAAAGGCTCCGCTGGAGGTTAGGGCGGAGCGTGTGGCTAAGCGCGAGGGTATAAGCTATGAGCAAGCGTTGCAGGAAACGAAGCTGCGCGAGAAGAGTGAGGCAAAGCGCTACCGGGAGATATACGGAATAAACCTCGAGGATCTCTCCCCTTACGATATAGTGCTGAATACCAGCCTTTACGAAGCTGAGGACGTTATCGAGATAATTTCTCTGTGTATATCATTGTCGCCCTATTATGAGGGTGCAAAAAAACCAGCTCCAGAGCAAGGATGAACTCGGAAGGTGACTGAAGAGGGACGAGCTTTGGAAAGAGTGAGGTGATAAACATGTTTGAAGTAGGAAGAGTTTGTGTGAAGCTTGCAGGCAGAGAAGCTGGTAAGAAGGCAGTTGTGGTTGAGCAGATAGACAAGAACTTTGTGCTTGTAGATTCCCCTTGGATAAAGCGCCGAAGATGCAACGTCAAGCACCTTGAGCCTCTCGATGTTGTGCTGAACATAAAGAAGGGCGCTTCCAAGGAGGAGATTGAGAAGGCATTGAAAGAAGCAGGAATTGAGGCATGAGCAAACTACCTTCCGAAATAGAGAGGAAACTGATAACCCGCGCTAAGGCGAAGACCAGTGATAAGTTTGGGAAGCGTCCTGAGGAGCGTACCATCGAGGAGCACATAACATACGGGTTTGTGAACCTCGATAAACCCCGTGGCCCCACCTCACATGAGGTTGTTGCCTGGGTTAAGAAGATACTCAATGTGAAGAAGGCTGGCCACGGGGGCACCTTAGACCCTAAGGTTTCTGGAGTCCTCCCTATAGGTCTCGAGAAGTCCACCCGAATACTCCAGGTGCTACTCCCAGCGGGCAAAGAGTACATCTGCGTTATGCGCTTGCATGGCGATGTTTCCGAGCCTCGCCTTAGAGAGGTTTTTGCGGAGTTCACTGGCTCAATAGTGCAGCGCCCGCCTGTGAAGAGTGCCGTTAAGCGCCAGCTTCGCACGCGAAAAATTTACTATCTTGAGCTTCTTGAGGTTGATGCTCGAGATGTGCTCTTCCGTGTAGGATGCGAGGCGGGTACATACATACGCAAGCTGTGCCACGATATGGGTGAGGTGCTTGGCGTCGGAGCGCATATGCTGGAACTCCGCCGAACCAAGAGCGGGAGCTTTACTGAGGAAACGCTGGTTACGCTTCACGACCTCTGCGACGCCTACCACTTCTGGCGAGAGGACGGCGATGAGAGCTTCCTTCGCAAAGCAATTTTGCCAGTAGAATTTGCGGTGAAGCACCTCGCTAAGGTGGTGGTGCGCGACTCTGCCGTAGACGCACTCTGTCACGGTGCCGACCTAGCGATACCNGGNATAGCTAAGGTGGACAGCGAGTTAAACCCGGGCGATTTAGTGGCGATGTTCACCCTCAAGGGCGAGCTTATCGCTCTGGGCAAGGCAAAGCTTGACACAAAGACCATACTAACAGAAAATTCGGGAATAGCAGTAAAGACAACACGGGTGCTCATGAGCCCTGGCACCTACCCAAGAGGTTGGAAGTGAAAGTTACCTTAATTTAATTTTTCCATCCTCCGAACCATGCAAGCCCTGTGGGATTCTACTTAAATTTACCTTTGTTATCCACAGCAATTACGTTGAGCATGCCGGGGTAGCCTAGCCCGGAAAGGCGCCAGACTTGAGATCTGGTGCGCTCTGCGCTCAGGGGTTCAAATCCCTTCCCCGGCGTAAACCTTGATAACCAGCTGATAATAGCGGTATCGTAAGATACCGCAATCTGATGATCAAACTTTCTGAAGTTTGGTTCTGAATCCCTTCCCCGGCGTATAATAATCTTTGCATTAATCCATTGCAGTATGCACCAATTTTTTATATCCCCTCGCCTCAATAAGTAGCGGTGATTGTGTGCAGGTGTTAAGCTGGGGAAAGCGATTGATTCTGAATCCCATATACTGGCCCAGCGCTGCGTCACTTGCGAGCTTTATAGTGCTTATAATATCTGGAATAGCACTGGGCTTCTGGTATGAACCTCACCCCAGCGTTGCCTATGAGAGTATAAAATACATAGGCGATTATGTCGCCTTTGGTCAGCTAATGCTGAGTATACATCACTATGCCACCGATGTGCTTATCGCTTCTACACTACTCCATCTCATAAGGGTTTTCTTCATGGGTACATACAAGGGGAAGCTTTACACCTGGGCAGATGGGAGCTATCTAATCTCCAGACTTCAGCGCAACCATGCAGAGGTAACAGAGCTAAAACTCGGTAATGCCTGGATAAGTGGCGTGGTGCTCCTTCTGATAACCGTGCTATTCCTCTTCTCCGGCTACCTTCTACGCTGGGATGAGATAGGTTACTACAGTATCCAGATAACCACCTCAATAGTCGCTTATACTCCATTCATCGGCGATACCATTCGCAGCCTGATTCTCGGCGGTACTGAGATAACATCGCGCAGCCTGGCTAGGTTTTATATCGCCCATGCGGTACTTCTCCCCCTCCTCTACCTTCTATTCCTCGGGCTTCATTACTATTACATAAAAAAAGCACGTTTCTACTGGCTTGAGGTTGGAGTGGGCAGTATTACCCTGGGCTTTCTGCTGCTTGTGAGTGTTCTCAGCCCCTTTGAACTCGCTGCTAAGCCATCAGCAGAGCTTACTGTGAGCCTAAAGCCACCGTGGCTATTTTTATGGCTCTACGTGATAGAGCGCGGAGTTGGCTATATCTCGCCCCACCTCAACTTTGTGAACATTCTACTCCTTCTGAGCATACTTGCCCTCCTATTCCTGGTGCCATACATAGACTCGGGTGAAGAAAACCCTCAGACTAAGAGGAAACGAACAATTGTAGGCATAGCTAGCTTGACATTTTTCATACTACTCTCCATCATCGGCTACCTCTGGGAGCCACCTTCACCCTGAAGGTACTCTCTGATTATGGCAATGCCAATCCCAACCAGTGCAATACCCAGAAAGAAGGTGAAATAATCCTCCCAGGTGTAAACCTTAACCCCCGCTTCATTTTCCATTGCGAATACTAAAGGGAGTGAGAAAACAAAAGTCAGCAGCGACAGCGTATTTTTCATAAATAATAAAAAAAGGTGGTAGAGGTTTTAAATTTTACTGCATTATAGCAGGAAGCTCGTGGCACTTCGTACAGGTCGTCTGGATATCGTGGCACTCACTGCAGAAGTTCTTGTGCCCATCGAACTTCTCAAACGCCACCCTGTGCAAGCCACTGCGCATATCTGCTAGGGTAGGAGCGTCGTGACACATGTCGCACTTACCCTCGCCGTGAAGCGCTGTCTCCTCATAACCTGGAGCAGCAGCTTCTGCAGTCTCTTTAGGTGCCTCTGTCGCAGGGGGCTGTGTAGTGGCAGGCACCTCTGTAGCTGGCGCAGTAGTCTTGGTCTCGCCTCCACCACCGGTGCAGCCAGCAAAGGCAAGCACCAGCAACAGGANACCGGCAGCAATCACAAACCTTCTCATGTTTTCTCCTCCATTGAATTTCGTTCCATTTCATGAGAACTCTATATATAAATAAGTTTCGTGCAAATCACATATCATACAGGTACAAAATTTCACATTGGATATATACAGCATCTCAAAAATTCCTCACCAGCACCACACTGCTCCCGAGGGGCACGCGAAGCTCATCTGCAACGGTGGTGCACTTGGCTTTGAGAAGGAACGTAATTGGTTTNGCTGCATAGCCATCAAGGGTTTCAAAGTGACCCTGCCCCTTTGCGATTATAAAATCAGCCCTCTCAAACTCTCGCAGGAATTCTTCAGAAGCTTCTTTAAAATTCACACCCACCACATCACTGCCAGAGGTTATAACCCTGCATGTGTGCGTAAGTCCAACCTGCTGCGCATCCTCAAGGGTGGCATCGTTGATTATAGGTATAGACTTCACCGCCGCCGTAACCTCAAGATTGAGCCTTTTAAGCTCCTCTATGAGAAGCTTATCAAAGGCGACCTCACCCGCGTTGTCCAGAAGGTAGAGTACCTGTCTGCTCCTTCCAATAAGCCGTCTTAGCTTGGGGATGTGGTTAACTGCTGGCTCCTCCTCCAGTGCCTTCCCCAGCCTTTCCTCCCCAGTATCTGCGCCGTAAACTCCGTAGTCCAATAAATTCCCAGCCAGTGCAATCTTAACTGCTGCTTCAAGCCTGTCCTGTGCGCTGTCTATAATCTCCCTTGCCTTGGAAATCATCGTTAACGCGAGGGTGTTAGCTTGGTGCTTCGCCCCGCGGAAGGGGTCTCCGCATCCAGTTAGCTCTTTAAGCATGCGGTGAAGCTCAGTACCCAGAAGCGCAGGTATCGCCTTGGTGGTGTAGTTCTCAGCCAGAAACTCCTCCACCGCTTGCATAATTTCTTTCTCTTTTTCACCGCTTAGCCTGCACTGACTCAAAACACGCCTGCTCTGCTCTATCAAGCAAGAGTGGCACGCCTCACCCACGTGCATCCTAACCCCTCATGTCGTAAATAACCAGCCCTGTGAGGAGCTTCGGGTAGAAGTACGTCGCTTTGCCTGGCATCTTTTCTCCTGCCAAAGCCACGTCGCGGATTTCCTCAACACGGGTAGGATTTAAAAAGAAGGCAGCTGTAAACTCTCCCTGAGCCACACCTGCAATTGCCTCCTCCTCGTCGATTATGTAGGCTATATTATCCTCTCTGCAGGTAAATCCCAGGATTTTTTCAAAAATAAGAGAGTGAAGCACGCTCACGCTCAGCCTTCTGAGCACCCGAGATTTTTGAGGGAGCAGCCTGTCTATAACCTTATAATCCTTCAGAACAAGACCGTAAAAATCGCTACGGTAAAATCCAAAGTTCCTGCCATCACCATATAAAAAGCGGAAGAACGCCTCTTTATCTTTACCAAAGCTCTGGATGTCGAAATACTTACTCGCCTTATCCAGAAACTCTCCTGTGGAAAACTCGTGCTTAATCGAGCGGTGCGCTGGTAATATGGTAACACCATCGTCGTACATATTGGCGAGGAACATGGCTACGTAATCAAAGGGCTCATTGCCTGAGGTCTTGCCGGTAAGCCGGCGCATCTCATCGCGGTAAGCGAGAGCGGTTTCGTAGCGGTGGTGCCCGTCGGCTATGAAAATCCTCTTTTCAGCAAAGGCGCGAGCAACTGCTTCTATCACCTTCTCATCGCTTATTCGCCACAGTCGGTGCCTCTTGCCAGTGGAATCAAAAAAGTCCACAAGGGGCTCCTCGAGCGCTTCTTCAACTGTCTCTGTCACCTTCGCCTCGCGATCCTCATAGAGACCGTAAATCTGGCTGAAGCTCGCCTTTGTGTGGCGGAGCAGGGCTAGTCGATCCTTCTTGGGCGAGCTCAGCGTCTCCTCATGCGGGAGAACTTCGCCAGCGCCGTACTCGCTCAGCTTTACCAGAGCGATAACGCCGCGAAGAGCCTTTTTCTCCCCCCTCACCTCATAGTCCTGGCGGCAGTAGTACAGGGCTGGGGCATCGTCCTGAATGAGCACCTGCTCATCCTTCCATCGCATGTAGAACCTCGCTGCCTCGAGGTACTTCTCCTCGCCTTCGCCCTTATTGTAATCAAGGCGGATGATGTTGTAATCATCCATGGCATAATAGCGCTCTCGCTCCTCGTCGCTTATAACGTCGTACGGCGGGGNAACAACGCGGGAGATGTCCACCTTCTCTGTATTATAACGCACACCTCTAAACGGCTTTACCACTACCATGGCCACACCTTGCTGCGTATTTAACAGCGCAAAATATAAACTTGCCCCTTCTCCTTAAATCAGTGCCTGAAGGTCTGGCAGAAAGTCGGCACCACCAAAGAGGAAGACTGCTCCAAGGGTGAGGCTGAAGATACCTATTACCAGTGCTACACCCCTGTAAAGCTTATCTCTGTTCGCAGAGGTGGCTATTCCGTAAGCTCCAAGAATGCCCATCACCGTATTGGTGATTATCAGCCCGGAAACAAAGGAGAGTATTAAAAGGATGGCGGTCTCTTTACCTGCGGCTGCACCAGTGCCAAGGGTTAGAGCGAAAAGCATTACCTGCGTGGGCGTCTCCGCCCCTATGCCATGGATCATGCCTATAACATATGCAGAGGTACCTCCGTATCCACCTTTCCACACGCTGCGCTGCTTCATGGGTGCATTGTTAAGCTTCGCAATGCTCCAGTCATAAGCCCTGAGTATCGCGTTGGCAACAATAGCCCACCGCGGCATAATCCTGAATTCTCCCTCCCTATACGTATGGAGGGAATACAGAACGTAAAGCCCAAGAAGGAAGAGAGTTATGCCAACAACCTTCTCCATGATGCCATCTATGCCCTCAGGCAGAGAGAGTCCGATAATAAGCGCTCCCAGAGTGAGAGCAGCCACAACGCTTGCATGCCCAATGGCGTAGAGAAAGCTGAGAAGAACCCCCTTTCGCCGGCTCTGCTGCGTTGCGGTTATATCCATAATCGCAGCAACGTGATCCCAGTCCACGCCGTGTTTGATTCCAACCGAAAGGGCGATAAAGGGGAGCAGCATGTCGTTGTTCATTATTCAACCTCAGTAATACTAACTATAAAAATGGTATTATTATGTGTGCATATATATTATCTTTTCGTCATCGTTAATATTCTTTAAAGCGATCTTTTCATATTGGTAGGATGANAAATATTTAAGCCAAGCCAGAGATGCATAACCATGCAGGAGGTCGCCTTTGAACTCTCGGAGCTAATTTCTCTGCTCCTTATCGCCAGCGTTGTCGCCGTGGCTGTGAAGTATATTCGTCTTCCATATACCATCGCCCTCGTGCTTGTAGGTTTGCTGGTTGGCAGCCTTAGAATACTCCCGGAGATTCCGCTAAGTGAGGAGATTATCTTTTACCTGGTGCTCCCACCTCTGCTGTTTGAAGGCGCTGTAAACATGGACCTCTCGCACCTGCGCAGGAACATCAAACCTATCGCTCTGCTCGCAGTCGCTGGAGTGGTTATATCCGTAACTCTCGTGGGCTATTTTCTCCACCTTTTGCTCAGCATTCCTTTTCCCCTCGCCCTTCTATTTGGAGCGATGATAACTCCCACCGACCCGGTGTCTGTGCTGGCCACATTTAAATCCCTAGGGGTGCCCAAGAGGCTGGCTACAATAGTTGAGGGGGAGAGCATATTCAACGACGGCACAGGTGTTGTGATATTCGCCATTATCCTCGAAATGTTTCGCAGTGGAGAACTTAACGTAGCCCAAGGTGTAGCGAAGTTCCTATTCGTGTGCGCCGGCGGCGCGGCAGTAGGGCTCCTCCTGGGGTATGCAGCCTACAAAGTGCTCGCCTACATCGACGACCACCTGATTGAGGTGACAATAACCCTTATTCTAGCTTTCTCCAGCTTCATACTGGCGGAGCACCTCCATACCTCGGGCGTAATAGCAGTCGTCGCCTCTGGCTTAATAATCGGTAACTATGGCAAGCTGTTTTCCATGTCGCCCTCCACGAGGGTGGCGCTCATTACCTTCTGGGACTTCGCAGTTTTTATTGTAAATTCGCTAATCTTCCTGATAATAGGCATCGACATTCATCCAGAGAAGCTCCTTAGCTACGCGAGAGAGGTGGCTATAGCCATTGCTGTCGTGCTCGCTGCTAGAGCACTTGCTGTGTACCCTCTGCTCAACCTGTTAAACCTTAAGCTCAGGTCTAAAATTCCTCTGCTATGGCAGCACGTTATCTTCTGGGGTGGGCTGCACGGCACCATACCTGTTGCCCTTGCCTTAGGTCTCGAAAAGGACTTTCCAATGCGGGAGCTTCTGGCGAGCATGACTTTTGGTGTTGTGCTCTTTTCCCTCGTGTTCCAGGGGCTTAGTATAGAAGTTATGGTGCGCCGCTCGTCACTGGTGAAAAAGCACGAGATGCGACTTGAGTATGAGGAAAAGCTTGCTTTTGCCATTGCCAACAAGGCAGCGCGAAGAGAGATTGAGAGTATGGTGGATAAGGGTGAAATTTCGCAAAAAATCGCCCGGGAGCTTATTTCTGAACTTGAAGATGAAGCGAAAAAGCTTTCGAGGGAGATCGCTCAGCTCGTGGAAAAAGATGGAGGAATTCAAAAAGAGGAACGCTTTGCAGCCTTGCGAAGAAGCCTTGAGGCAAAGAAGAGCGCAGTTCGAGAAGCGATTGTACGCGGTTTGGTAAGCGAAGAGATTGGAAGAAAGGTTATAGAGGAGATTGATGCGGAGCTTGACCTACTGTACCAGGAGCGCAGTTAGGGGCAGACGCAGGAGGTTAACTCTTCTATTGTCTGTGCAAGGAGCTCGTCGCCCTCGTCAAGAATAGTTATCACCTTATCGCTCTTGAGGCTGTAGTATATCTCTCTGCCCTCCTTTCTCGTAGCCACGACACCACACTCCTTAAGCATTCGTAGGTGCTGGGATACTGTGCTCTGTTTCAGCCCCAGCTTTTCCATTATAGCCGTGACATTGAATTCCCCTTCACGTAGCACCTCTAAAATACGCAGCCTTGTAGGGTCAGCGAAAACCTTGAAGGTCTTTGCCTTGAGCTCAAGCCAGGTATCGTTGGTTTGCATAAAGAGAAAATTAATGAAGAGCAAATAAATACTTTTCCTGACAGATTATGATATGATGATGCATTAGGAAAAATTTATATATCATCATATCATAATATACCATACGGTGAGAATGATGGCTGAGAAGAAGAAGGTGACTGTACTGCTTTTCCACGACGAGTTGTGTCAGGTTTTCAATGGTCTTATGACCGCGCTGAGTCTGCTGCGTTCCGGCGCTGAAGTAACTGTTTTCTTTGGTTCCCGTGGGATAAATGTGGTGCACAAAGAGAAGATTCGCGAGCTAAAGTGCCTGCCCGACCAGCCGGAGGAGATTCAGAAGGCGGTAATGGCAAAGATGGAGGAGCTTGCGCTTCCCACGCCTGAGGACATGCTTACAATGCTGGAAATGGAGGGTGCACTGCTTCTCGCTTGCCCACTGAATAAAGACATCTTCGAGTTTAAAGACGAAGATTTCATTGAAGGGGTGGGCATCGCCGACCCTGAAACCTTCTATACCGACGTGGTGATGGTTAGCGACTTTGTACTCAGCTTCTAACATGGGAGAAGAGATGACAATCGCAAAGGTGAGCAGCGAGAATTTCGAAGAAGAGGTGCTTGCTTCAGAGCTCCCTGTACTTGTGGACTTCTATGCCGAGTGGTGCCCCCCCTGCTTTGTTATCTCCAAGACACTTAAAGAGCTGGCTGAAGAATATGAAGGCAGAGTGAAGTTTGTCAAGGTAGACATCGATGAGAACGAGGAGCTTGCTGAGCGCTACGATGTGTTTTCGGTGCCCACCCTCGCATTTTTCGATAAAGGTGAGCTAGTAGACGGCATGGTTGGTGTCATACCGAAGGAGGTACTTAAGAAGAAGCTGGATAACCTGCTTGATGGGAAAGGCTGAGGCATAGCTACGAAAGAATTTTCTATGCGGAGGGTTAATTTAAAGGCAGGTGACAAGAATGAAGGAGCTTGACCTCCGCGGAGAACCCTGCCCTGTGCCTCTTATTAAGACGCTTAAGGCGCTGGAGAAGCTGGACGAGGGAGAGAAACTCCGAGTGCTCGTCGATATGCCCTGTGCCCGAGAAAATGTACCGAAGCACATGGTCGAGGATGGGCATGAGGTTGAGGTCAAAGATGGTGAAAAGGAGATGGAAATTATTATTCGCAAGCGGAATGGAGGATAATAATTTGAAAAACCCCTTAATATAATATATAAAATGGGATTATGATTTTTTACCTGTAAATCTGTGCTTCCGATTCTCCTCTTCCCATTAGCTGCGCCACTCTCCATATTATGTAGAGCTTGCACTTGAATATCTCCCTCAAGGCGCTTATCAGCGTGCTTCTGGTCACCTCCTCCTCATACAGGGACCTTGTAAACTCCAGACCCTTTAACTCCTGAGCGTTTGGCACCATCCTGAACTCTGCATCGCGGAAGAGGAGATCAAACCTCCACTGCCACAGCAGGGCGTCTTTCTCAGCTTTTGGCAGCGAGTGAAGCGCCTTGTAGTGCTCCTCCGCCAGCTGGATGCTGCTCCCAATGATGATGTAGTCCCTATCTTTGGGTTTTATTACCTCACTTATATAATTCGAACCCCTCGGAAACTGGACAAGAAAGTGAAACTCAGCTTTCTCATTTTCCACCTCATCCTTAAGGATGCCCTCTTTCTCCAGCCAGCCCTTTACCTTTTCTGCCAGTTCATTCTTGTTTTTTCCCATGATTATCACCTCTGGTAGAATAGGCTGGGAGGGTATTTATACCTTTCATCTACGATTGATAGTGGGAATCAAAAATAAAATGTTTGCAACAAATAGCCAATTTTTAGAAGAAGTAGGGCCACGGCCGAGATTTGAACTCGGGCTAAGGGATCCACAGTCCCTTGTGCTAACCAGGCTACACTACCGTGGCCATGGTGCTCAGGATAGGTTACGCTGGTAACAATGGGAAGCATATTTAAATGGAGAGAAGGAAGTAACATACGATGCTCCTTATAGCTTTCGAGGGCATAGACGGCTCCGGCAAGGGGACGCAGGCAAAGCTTCTCGCACGGTGGATACGGGAGAA
>Ga0180885_1113_pt1 | contig 16727 bp, 20 predicted proteins | sample Deesub1362A_J573_FD_124185 | JGI IMG/M metagenome (GOLD analysis project Ga0180885, IMG submission 124185) | Candidatus Hydrothermarchaeota archaeon JdFR-17 | reverse complement strand
AGTCAGAAAGAAAATACTACTGGCAACTTAGAATTATTAAAATTTGAATATGAAATGTTGCAAAAAGAGAAGCTGAAAAATACAAATATAAGTTATACTTTCATGGGGATTCTAATACCTGTTTCTATGGGTATATTGGCCTATTTTGCTCAAGCAAATCTTTATCAAATAAGTATATTTCAGTTGTTAGCTGGAGCGTTAGTCTCTATTTCCGCTTTAGTAATTGTTTATTGTATAGACAGGAGGCTCACATATATTAACAAAATTTTAAGCGCTCGAATGAGGATTATAGAGAGAAATATAAACAAAAATATTGAACACGTAATGCAGTATAATCTTCTATTTCCTGAGGTGTTTAAAGGCGAAATAAAGGATGATCTAAAAAAAGAAATAGAGAAAACAACCGAAGGAAAAAAATGGAAAAAACGTGTACATAAATATTTCAAAGATTATATTGTGATAGTTGTTGTAGCCTGGATTATCCTATTATTTATTAAAGCAAATATGTAAGATTTTAAATGATCGCATGCTTATTAGTGTTTGTCCCGATAACCAATAGTTTACTTTTCTGGCGGTAGGGAAATGGTTTTTACATAGAAAAAGGCTTTTATTACTATGACCCAAGAAGCAGACCCCATACTCGTTTCCATCACACTGTTCTTAATTATTTTTCTCTCCATGGCTTGGATAAATTACTATGATACAAAATCAACTATTCGGGGCATAAGCGAAGGCGGTAAAGAGATAAACCCACTGACAAGAAAGTTTCATAAATATTTTGGATTGAGACGGGGGCAGTGGATAAAATTTACCATAAATTTTTTGGCAATTTTTTCAGTCTCGTTGATAGCTTTCATAGGTAATCTTGGTCCATATCCTGTTAACGTCTTTTTGCCAGGGTTGTCGTTTTTCTTTGTCGGATATTATTATGGACTTCTTGAAAGACAAATTAAAGAGTATAAATTTAAAAAGAAACTTAAAAAATAAAAAGTTTTTAAGGTGATTTAAAAATACATCGCACTCCTATTGGCCACAGGTGGATAAGCGACGTCCTTCGTGAATCAAAAAATATGGTATTCGAAAATTTTATTAATTACTTAGCAATACTATCATAATAGAGAGTTTAGACTTTGAGGATAAATGATGTCTGATAATAAGTATCTTATGGACTTAGAACAACTCACTTCTCGGAATATAGTAAATCATTTTGTAATCGGATATTATGCATTATATGTTTTCTATAATGATTTTAGTAACCTCAGAATCGATGTTCTTCTTATCTTGTCAGTTGTAGCAAGTTATTTGTTGTTTCTTCCAGCGAGGTTTATCAGCCTTATAATATACAATGACGAAGGAGATAAGTGTCCTGACCATCTGATTTGGAAAGTTTATCATTTCCGAATATTCGCTATATTTCTTATTTTTACTACAATAAAACTTTTAAATATCAATGATTTGATTATACAATTCGTTAATGAGAATCTATTTCTAATATCATTAATAGTCTTTGTTTTTGTTTTAATAGCTGATCTTATAACATGGTATTATGTAAAAACAAAATTCCAAGAATCCGACTGTAAATCTGATAACAAAAGAACTTCGTAACCATCTCACAATATTTTAAAATAACCAAAGAGCTTTTGTTGGTGAAATTTAACTTTATGCCAAAAACATTCATTTTATCTTACCTAAAAATATCGAAAAGGTGTCGGTTTTATTTGCTGTTATGTGTATATTATAAGCATGAATCAATTGACCATCATCAATGTCTTTTGGCTCCAGTTTTACAAATATCATCTCAGGATGTGTTTGTTCACTGGGCTTTGGATAATGACTCACAAATCTATATGACCTTCTCAACTCATTGATATGAATGGTTGCTTCGCTAAAGTGGACATCATATGGCTGATTGTTGAATATCGTAATATTAACAGTTAGGTTATCTCCATAACTGAATTTCTCATATTTGTATTTGAGTTTACTGTAGTTGAAATATTCCTCTCCATAAATAGTTAAATTAAATGCTTCGCTGCTGGAGTAATTCACAATAGCACGATTCCCTGAACAATTTACTGTAACCTTTTTGGATCCCTGAATATAACATCTCGTTATATTAAAATCAACCAGTATGGGTACCCATTTAAGAAATTTTGGATGTATTTGAAAGGTTTGTTCAACCTTCTTTACACTTTTAACTGCAGATCTAATATTTTCATAACCATCTGAGAATAATGCTCTTTCTATATAAATAAATCTTACACTCTTTCCGTCTGTTTTGATGGATGGTTTAATGGCTATGCTGCCAAAAATAGGTAAAAATATCAAGATAATGATAATTATATAAAACAGATTTTTATTACGGTGAAATTGATTCTTAATTATGTTTATGCTCTCAGAAATGATGGAAAAATCTCCATAAGCAGGAACTACTAACAATAACAACAGACCGTAAAAATATAGAATATTAATGAGTATTATAATGGCTAATGATTTAGTAATCTCTTGATACGTATTTCCTATAATTATAAGCATAGCGATAAATGTTGTTAATATTATAATAGTTCCGATAACACAAATATGTTGAATAAATTCCTTTAATTTATTTTTTACGTCGAATTGGTTCACTTTTATTATTTTTTCATAAAGAAAACTAACTAAAATCATAATTATTACTCCAAAAATTAAATATCCTACATTTACATCAATCTCAATAATAGATGGACGTAAAATTAATTCTTCTCCTCTAAATAAAAAAATTCGGAGTACTTTATAGATTGGAAGTGATAATGCCATAACGATTACAAAAAAGTACAATCCGAAAGCTACAGTTAAAATCACTTTATCTAGGTCTGAAAATTTATATTTCCACTCCCTTTTATTTAAATCAAAAAAGAAAATGAACAAAAAAAGATATCCCGCAATAAGTGCTTCAATCGCCAATAAAGGCGTTTTTATGAAATATTTAGTTAGAATCTCTATAACATCTATCATTCAATAATTTTGATAGAATTCTTCGTTTAAATACCTAACGTCATATCACTCCATCACTATATCCGCAAATTTTCTAGCAGCTTTAACCATAACTTGCCTCGATAGGCCCTTCTCCATAAATAAGAGATACAAGTATGACTTAAAATCTTTTACAATAATCCTTGTATCACCGAAAACCTTAAGCCATTTACAAAAAACTTTTATTTGTGATGCATCCCGTCCACGTCGAAACAGACGCACGCGTCGTGACCGTCAGGAGGGGTTCACGGTTATTCAAAACTATCCTGAATGCTCTTGCGCCCATGGTGAAGCCTCAGCTCGGCTATCGCCGCGAGGAGCGCGTACCTGAGCCAGAGAGCATTACCCTTATACTGAACATTCCAGCTCGCAATAAAGCCAGCTCAGCTCGGGCGGGGGAAGGTATCATGATTGAGGCGATGCATTAGCGCGTTTCTGGTTGTATTGCTTCTTGCTACCCCGGTAGCCTATGCTGGCATCTTCGACGAGGCAGTAAAGATCCGCTACAAGGTAATCGAGTTCGTCAAGGATCCCAAGCTTCTCAAGCAGTACATCCGCAACGAGTACATCGACCCCGTAATGAAGAAAGATCCCGCATCGCGCTATGCTGAGCTCAGGCACAACACCGGCTCAGAGCCAGCGTACATGGGGGAGGTGCGGGAGAAGCTCGACGCTCATTTTGCCAAGCTCAACGGCTACGTTCTGACCGTCAATGAAAGCAAGGCCATCGCCGAGCTCGGGATCCGCGAGGTGAGCATCAGCATAATGGACGATTCGCGGGTCTACTATGCCAAGCGCATCCGCGTCGAGGGCGACACGGTGCGCGTGAGCAACGGCGGAAGCAGCCACATGGTCGCTATTTCCCCGCCAGCGGCGCGCGAACTCACCGCCATGCTCGACACCATCCTCCAGGACGACTGGGTGGACTCAGCAGAGGCAAAGCAGCTCGGCAACTGGGGGCTGCAGAAGTACAAGAGCGGGGATATACGCGGCAAGAAGCGCGACATCGAGGCGATTCTGAATTTCTTGCTCGGAGGTGGTTAGGTTGAAAAAGAGCAGGTTCTCTTTTCTGGTGCTGATTTCTGTTGTGCTGATGTTGGCGCTGGCTGCGCCTGCGCAGGCTGCGACGGTGGTCGTGCCTGGGCTTCCGCCGGTGGCTGTGCCGGATCCGCCCTATTCCGGTGCGGTGCTTCACTTGCCCTTCGATGAGGGGAGTGGGAACGTAACGTACAATGCGCTGAACCTGTCTGAATATGGCACTATCTATGGTGGTGAGCAGTGGGTTCCGGGGAAGCTAGGATATGCGTTGGAGTTCTCCGGAGACGGCTCAGACTATGTAACACTAGAGACGACCTACACCCTCACAGAATGGACGGTACTGCTATGGGCAAACGTTACACAGCCAACATCATGGTGGCAGATAGTTGGTGCTGGGGGCGCTGGGTATTTGATGTTTCACACCTTTGGCAACAAATTATACTTCAGAAGCATCTCAGGGACGTATTACGGCGGATTCGGGACATATGATGAGGGTGTCATGGGTTTTTACGCATTCACAGCAGAAAACAACACAATCAAGGCATACAAAAATGGAAACTTCATTGGCAGTAAAGCTGTTGATGATACTACTCTGAATGTGCGAGACATCTGTAAGAAAATAGGCAATTTTAATGCAAATGAAACGTTGATATGTGACGAACTAATAGTTTTCAACCGCGCTCTCACCGATCAGGAAATCCAGCTTATATACCAGCGCGGCGCCAGCCATCGCCTCGACGTGCAGCCGAACCTGCGCCAGATTACCGTGCCCCGCTTGGACCTCGGCAGTAGCTCCGCCACGGCGAAGGTGAGCTTTGAGATCTCCACGAGCGCTGCGGACGCGCTGATTCCCATTCCCGCGGCTGCGGTGGACGTGAGCGCCCCCTGGGCGTACACCATAGACGGCAAGGTTCTCACCATCGATGACAATCGCTATGTCAACGCCACTTCCGTGAATGTCAGCATCCCGCTGAGGGTTGAGAGCCATGTGGTGGAGGACCTGCCGGACGAGCTGATTCTGGACGAGGACTGGAGCTACACCTACGTGCGCCAGGTGGCGATCCACAACCCCAGCGACGTCTCGGTGCTCGCATCGCTGAGCGTGCCCGACACGCTGGGCTTCGCCGACCTTCGCCTTGACGGCGCGGCGATGGGCAAGATAAACGGCAGTTTCGTGAGCAGCGCGCTGCTCTCGCCGGGCGAGACCAAGGTAATCAACATCACCGCCAGCGTGCCGCTTGCCAAGCAGGAGGTGGAGTTCCCCGCTACTTTTGACGACTTCCTCAGCATACGCAGCTTCAACTCCAGCGAGGCGTTCCTGGAGAGCGCCATCCAGGGCAAGGTGGAGACACGCGCCAAGGTCGTGCGCATAGACGCCAGCAACCTGGGCAATAGAAGCGTCGTGCTGCCTCTCGGGGTGAAGGTTAAGGACGTCATCGAGGCTCAGGCGCTCACGGGCAGCAAGGAGCTCCTGACCGTCAGGGAGGGGAAGGATGGCAGGGCTGAGGTGGTAGTGCCTGCGAGCGCCTTCGAGGGAGACGAGCTCGGCAAGACCGCCGAGGTAAAGATCCTCTACAACCGCAAGCCCTCGCTGCTTGAGAGGCTCGGCCTGGCTTCACTCGCATCACTCATTGAAAAAATCAAGAGCATCTTAGGAGGTGGATAAAGTGAGAGGAAGAATAGGAGGGCTCGCAGCAGCCCTGATTTTGCTGGTAGCGCTGGCTGCAAACGTGCATGCAGCCACGATGGCGTACAACCTGGACAACGTGGTCTGGAGCGACCCCGGGCCTGAGATAATCAACGGCAACGCAGCGGAGGTGAACATCACCGTCGTAACCAGCGACGGGAAGCCCTTTACCCTGGGCAACATCGCGGGCGCGGATGCGATCAACGTCACCGCGAAGTTCACAGACTCGCTCGGCACCCACATCGACGTAACTGGCGACGGCGTTGAGGACACCTTCTATGCCACTGAGATAGCAACCGCCGGCACCTACACCGTGAGCATCAACACCAGCGCGCAGCCTGGGGAGTACACCCTAGTGCTCGAGGCTATAGCGTACAATAGCACGACTGGCGAGGTGGTCGATTCGGCGAATACCAGCATAGACACCTATATCGCGGACCCCTACTGGGTCACCGTATTCGTCGATGAGGGCGAGGAAGTTAGCGTGGCGAACTTCAAGCTCAAGCTGGAGTCGCTCACCGACAGAGGCGCGCTGATTGTGCTCAACAACCAGATCGATACCATCACCCCCGACTCGAACGGCGTGATGGTCCGCCAGGTGGACCTCGATGGTGACGGCGTTGCCACCGACTGGCTCTTCATCGAGAGCACCGACAGCGGCGTTGCGGAGCTCAAGTTCTACAGCCAGAGCAACATCCTCTACGACGAGATACCCGAAAACGTGACCGTCAAGGGGGACACGGTGACGCGCCAGGCTTGGATCAAGAACGGGCACAGCTTCCGGCAGATTGTGCTCTGGGACCAGTCGCCTATGAGCTGGTTCAAAGCTGAGGACTACTACATAATCCCGAGCAAGAGCGGCTCCGACTGGAAGGAGGGCTGGGGCCGCGGATACAGCGGCAAGACCACAATAGTCAAGCGCACTACCTGGTTCGGGATACTATCTAAGGATGAAAAGATATTCGACGGCAACATCCTCGGCGCCAAGGCTGGCGACGACGTAATGAGCCTCTTTGGCAAGTGGGTGGGCAACTACGCCTACCTCGGCAGCGGCTGGGAGATCCGCCAGGCGATCGGCACGCTCCGCTACCCTGCTGACTACGAGATGAAGTTCAGGGACGCTGCAGTGCCAGCAGAGCTCGAGTTCCGCGGCAAGTGGACCATGCCCAACCTCCTCGGCGAGTCGGTGAACTGGAAGCTGCTCGTAACTGGCGAAGAGACGGAGTAGGGAGGAGGCGCTTGCGGTGCGGGCCCTCCCCTTCCTCCTCATTGGCCTGCTGGTGATGTCGGCGCCAGCGTATGCACTCAACCTATCAGAGGTATTCAGGCCCCTCGAGGACTTCTTTGAGAAGCTGAACCGCCTGGTCTACGGGAGTGTGCAGGACGAGATCACCGTCTACGCGCTGGATAACTATGAGGTCTACGAGGGAGTCTACGTCGATAAGCTGCTCTACGAGTTGCTCACTGTCGGGAATATCAGCACCGCCAGCTACGATGCCAGCGACTTTGACCGTCAGCTTCTCGAGGAAGACCTCGCAGATGGGCGCTTCGGCATCATCATCCAGTTCAACAAGCTCCCCAGCGTGGATACAATATACCAGATAGCCGAGGCACTTGGCGGAGAGGTGTTTCACATAGACCGCGGCATCAACGCCGTGGCAATTCGCCTCGTCGACCAGCCAAGGCTCAAGGCGTGGATAGCCCAGAACGCCAGCGAGCTCCACGTTGCGGCGGTGTATATCGATCCGCCGGTCAGCACTCCGGAAAAGCCACCGCGGAAATTCGGTTCCTTCGATGTCGGTCGCCCGGTTGCTGAGCCCAAGCCTGATGAGCAGCCGGAGAGGCCGATAGACAACGCAACCCGCACCAACAACACAATCGACCGCCCTGAGTTCCGCCCATGGGTTGGGAACCCGCACCCGATAGTGGAAAAGAAGCGCCCTCAGGTGAAGAATGAGACACCTGTCAGAGAGGTGGAGATAGGCAGAGAGCAGGTTGAGCGCTCCGCTTGGACCGCGACACTCACGAAGGCAAACGAGGTCTGGGAGGAGAACGTCACTGGCAGGAGCGTCGTTATCGCGATCCTCGACACCGGCATAGACGAGAGTCATCCCATGCTGGCGAACGCCACCATAGGCTGCAAGAGTTTCGTTGAGGGCGAGGACTGCCACGACTACCATGGCCACGGAACGCACGTCGCCGGAATAGCCGCGGGTAGACCGGTGCTCGCTGAGAAGGACGGGCGACAGGTATGGGTGAGCGGCATCGCCCCCAACGCCAGGATACTCAACATCAAGGTGCTGGGGAAGAACGGCGGGGGCAGCATGAGCGGCGTCATCGCTGGCTTAGACTACGTTGCGGAGTGGAAGAGCAAGCACCCGGATACGCCGGTCGTGGTCAGCATGAGCCTCGGCACACCCTTCGGCAATCCTCACGACCCGGTTAGTCAGAAGGTCAACTGGCTTGCAGATCAGGGCATCCCCGTGGTGGTGGCAGCCGGTAACGAGTTCGTGGTCATCGATAGCCCTGGGCTCGCGGAGAGCGCGATCACAGTCGCTGCGGTAAACGAGGAGGGCAAGGTAGCAAGCTTCTCGGGCAAGGGCCCGGGAACAAACTATAAGGACATCAAGCCTGACATCGCCGCACCTGGCGTAAAGGTCCCGAGCGCTAGGGCGAACACCAAGCAGCTCGTGGAGATGTCCGGCACCAGCATGGCAACGCCTGCGGTGGCAGGTACGATTGCCCTCGTGCTGGAGAGGAACCCCGATCTCGCAGACAAGCCAGGGCGTGTCAAGGAGCTTCTCGAGGCTACGGCAGAGAGCACGGGCGAGCCTGAGATTTGGGTTGGCGCAGGCATAGTCGACGCCTACGCCGCGGTTGAGAAGCTGCCGAAGAGGCAGCAGTTTGGGATCATGGCCAAGATAAAGGGCCTGTTTGGAAGCTAAGGCGGGAGAAAATGGTTTCCTTGGGCAAACTCGCGGTTGCGGTGATCTACGACGTAGTGGACGCGCTGAACATCATCCCCGGGATAGGAGACATCATCGAGGCAGTGCTGGGCGGCAGCATCGCGTACATCCTCACGGAAAACCCCAAGGCAATCGCTGCCTCGGCGGTTGACGGCATCCTCCCGCCACCATTCGATCTTTTCCCCACCACGACCGTCGCGGTTATCTTGGACGAGCTGGGGTGGTTGGATTGAAAAAGATGATTGTTCTTCTTATTGCGTTCATAGTCTTCGCTATAGTGATCATAGGAGCGAAAGCCACCTTTGAAACTCTCCTTTTAGCAGGTCTTACCGCAATTTTCGTGAGGCTCATCCTCGAGGGAGTCGATTGAGATGGATGCGAGCATTATTGCACTTGCCGTCTATACAACGCTAATTATTGTCATCGGAATCTACTCCAGCTGGGAGCAGGCGGCGATAATCGGCGCGGCTATATGCCTCGCTCCCTTGCTGCTCGTGCCTACTGCATATATTGAGTTTCTAAAGAAGGTCCTCTTGGACCTCGAGGTATTCAAGATTACCAACTTCACGTATCTACTGGTTTTCACCGGCATTGTCGTTGCCTATGCCTTCAACGCCTGGGTGAGGTCGATTTTTGTAATAATTTTCATTCTGCTCATCGCCTGGAAGCTGGGATTCATAACTGGGCAGGAGGTCAAGCAGGTTGCAAGTGCTATTGGTAAGTGACGTGGACTTCATCAGGGCCAAGGAAGAGGTCCGCTACCTGAAGGAGACCATTCAGATTCACCGGCGCAGGGACCTCAGGGCAGTGTGGAAAATTCTCAAACAACTCGAGGAGGGCGGATAGATAGTGGCGTATTCCCCAGACCTCGCGACAAAAGAGGGCCTTAGGCTCTGGAGCGTTATTATAGGAGGAGCTCTGCTCCTCTATGCTGACTGGAAGTTCAGCGAGGGCGAGGCGGACGAGGCGGTCCCTCTCCTTGGAGCGGCGATATTCTCTATCATGATCTCCTGGTCCACCGACTACTACAAGGGTGTCTATGTCGGTGGGGCGTTGCTCGGGATCTGCGTGGTCATGTACTTCACCGACCACAACGAGGGAATGCTGCAGGCGATGCTCTTCTGGACGGGAGCGGCGCTCCTGGTCTCAGCGATACTCTTCTACATCTTCCCCATCACGATTGACCCAGAGTCGCAGTTCAACATCTCCGGCTATCTGTTTGCGCTGGCAATAATAGTCGGCGTGCTCGTGACAGACATCCACCTTGGCAGATTTGACCACCTCTGGGAGCTCATGCTCATCTTCGGGCTGGCCACGCTGGGCGCGTTCTTCGCCATCTTCGTCTTCGGTGTGGACCATGCTTGGTACGGGCTCGCGATGATGTATGCAGCCCTGGGGCTTGCCTGGCTGGGGATATACACAAAGGTCGTGGACCCGCTGTTCTTTGCAGGGCTGCTCATCTTCATGGACGACTTCATTGGACACATGTTTGCGGACCCTCACCCGAGTCCTGATCTCATGCCGCTCTGGTTCCTGCTCGGCTTCGCAGGCGGCTCGATATATCTGATATGGAGGTGGAAGGAGTGAGTATTACCCGGGAAATATTTGTTCTTGCTTTGTTCGTTGTAGCCGCGCCGGCAGCCTACGCTCTGAGCATCAGCGACATACTGAAGGGTAGCGCTGATTCTGCGCTGCGCTTCTACGCCAGCCAAGTGATGCCCATTGACGGATGGGCAAGGGTGGAGAAAGGCGATGCCCTCGTGGTCCGCGGTAAGGCGTTCTGGAATCCGGACTACTATGTGGTATTCAAGCAGGGAAAGGTGAAGTTTACCGGATTTATCCCCACGGGCGTGGATGTGACGGTCGAGGTCTACAAGGTCTACTTCGGGCTCATCGCCTTCTATGAAGGCGAGTACCAGGATGTCTGGTGGAGCCGCGGGCGCATAGGCGACGGCTGGGCAGGCAGCTTCTTTGTCTCCGGCTTTAAGTGGCGCTGGTGGGGCGGAGAGAGCGACGTGGAGAGGGCATACATAGCATACAACAGCCCCAGCATCGGCGACCTCGCCACGCAGAACAGGACCGCCCTTCTCGAGGGCTTTAACGAGTCGCTTGAGGTGCAGGGGCTCGAGGGCTTGGAGCTCGAGGTTGTGGACTGGGATGGGATGGAGAAGACGAAGCTCGGGAGCATGTATATACTGAGGTGACGGCGATGGAAAAAGAGCAGATACGCAGAGAGATTGAGCAGGAAAGCAAGGCAACCGCGCTTTCGAGATGGGTCCACCGCCACCGCATGGGAGTTTTTGGCTTCTTCGCGGTATTATTCGCTTTCAGCGTGTTTTTCTTATTCAACCCGGAGTACACAGCAAAAGCAATTTCAAAGCTCATAGAGGGCGTATCACGGCTTCATAATTCGCTCTCCAAGCCACGATTCTCAGCTTACAGGTATTTTGGGTTGCTGTTCTTCACGCTTTTCATGGCTCTTCTCATCCACGAATCTGCTAAGGCGCGGAGCATCGTCATCATTCCAGCCCGCAACCCCGAGCACAAGCTCTACGTGAGGGTCAAACCCCTCGTGGGTATAAAGCTGCCCTTCATCAAGACTCCGCAGAAAATCAAGCCGAAGGTCGTGGAGACCGAGTATGGTTATCTGATCTATCCTTCCAAGGGCCTCTACAACGCAGCATGGAACGGGGAGAAGCACATCATCATGAAGCACACCAGGCTGAGCTTTGGCAACACTTGGGTAGTTGCGGGAGAGGTCCCTGCCAAGCCCACGCGTGTTGAGAAGGTGATGACCGCGAAGGGTCCAATATCAGTTGATGTCTACGAGTGGAAGGTGGATCCCCTCGGGAACCTGATGGCGGAGAGGGCTCAGAAGGAGATCGAAACACTGCGCAATACCCTCGATATAGTTAAGGAGCAGCTCGAGAAGGGCTGGGAACTCGCGAATACAATCGCAGCCGAGCCTGAGGAGTTCTTCGATAGAATTCGCGACAAGGCAAAGAAAGACACCCTCGAGACCATCGACGTGGTCGGTAGCACAGTATTCAAAGAAATCACCGCCACTATACGTCAGGCTTACAAGTACGCCCAAGCCGCGGAGAAGCGGGAGAAGGGGCGAAAGGAGGAAGGAGGTGAATAGTCAGAAATCGGGCATCTGAGAATTAGCCGTGCTTAAAAAAGCAGAAAACAAAGGAGGCATGGAGAATGGTAGAGAATACGGATGAAAAAGGTAGCGTAAGCTATAAACCAGGTGAGAAATTCCTCGTTATAGCGAAGGACTACGAGAAGCTATTCAGAGAGCATGTAGATGAATATAAAAAGAAAACATTTCTGAGCGATAAAATCAAAACGCTTGAGAGAGGCCTCGAGTTTGCCGTTATCTGCATCAACTACCTCAACAAGAGCATTGAGGTGCAGGAGTCCCGGGAGACCTTCTATAGCGAGCTGAAAAACCTCTTCACGCAGACTGCGCTTGAGAGAGTCAAAGTGATGATGGCTCTCGCTTGCAAAGCTTCTCCCGCTTATCCGGTGACATTTACGCAGATCGCGAAGTGGGTGTATGGGGATAAATATGAGAAGAAAATTCAGACCGTCAGCGATACCGTGAGCGCGCTGGAGAGCTTTGGAATCGTCTCAACAAGGAAAGAGGGGCGGGAGGTCAAGGTTGTCATGAAGGATCAGTACCGCCAGGCTTTTCAGACATGGTTCCAGGAGGCCCTCTTTGAAGCTGGCAGGAGGTTCAAACCATGAGCCTCGAGGCGGTGATGAGGACATTTTACCCCGAGCAGGAGCCTGTGAACGTGGAGACCACCGCAGGAGCGCGGTGCAGCAAGAGCACAATTGGACTGGATGAGAAAGGGCGCCCTGTCTCGGTGAGCAAAAAGGTGAAGCACAGAGCTATCGTGGGCATTACCGGCGCAGGAAAAACCACCCTCGCTCAGAGTCTCAAGGAAGTGGACCTCCACAGAAAGCGCAAGGTGGTGGAGTTGGAGCCTGCCCTCGAGGCAAAATGTGAGGGCATATTCATGAACCTGCCCAACGATGACCACGTGATGGTGAAGATTCTCGAAAAAGATTTCGGGCTTGAGCCGGAAGGTTTCAGGACTATTGCATATACGCCAAATACTGCAAAATATCGTGATTTTATAGAAAAATACCCTGAGATGAAGAAATTTTTCAAACCTCTCCGAATAACTGAGGAACAGATGATCAACATGCTCCTCGAAATTCTCCCTGGGGGACCCGTTGAGCGGATGCTACTCCAGAGCTACATGCAGGAGATTGTGGGAGAGTATGATTTAGACGCGTTGGTATACTACATCCAAGAGAGAGAAGAGGTCCCGGCTTATATGAAAGTTACAGCCACGAAAATACGCTATATTTCAAATATTGGAGTTATATCTGACGAAGGCGTACCTATTGAGAAGATTCTGGATGGGAAAGAAGCAAGCATACTCACCCTCGCCTTTGTTAACGATCCGCTGGATCGCTTTATGGTCTCTCTTATCTATCTTACAGCAATCTATGAGACCTGGAAGGAAATGCAGCACAAGAGGGTGTTGAGCTTCTTTGTTGCAGATTCCAACCTCTTTGCCCCCGCACAGAAGAAAGACATGCTCGACAGTCTCGTGAGGTATCAGCTGAGGGCAAGGGCTCAGCTTCAGATATACTCAAGGATATCGCGTGGTCAGGGTGTTGCATGGACCCTCGACTTTCAAACGTGGAATGACTTAGATGATGCCGTCAGGAGTCAGATGCACGAGTTCTTTTTCAAGCGTGGCCGGAGTAGTGAAGTCGCAAAAATGTTGAATATTGAGCCTAATTATCTGAAACGCTTGGGAACACCATACGCTTACTTCGACAATATGAGGAGTATTAGAAAAATCAAAATTCGCCCGCCACTAAGCCGTAAAGCCAAAGAAGGGCAGTTTACCCCACATGATTTCGTGAACGAGTACAGGAGGTTTGAGGATGAGGAGGCTACTCACGATATTTAGTCTGCTGATGCTGGTAGCTGTGGCTTTTGCTGCAGAGAGCAACGCAACCAACACCTCCCTGGCAAACCTGACGGTCAACGCCACGGGAGCTCCTGGTAATCTGACTGTCAATGCCAGCGAGACCCCGTCGAATGTGACGGTTAACCAGACAACTGCGCCGACCAATGCTACAGCTCCAGCTCCGCAAAATCAGACGGTCAGCAACGCCTCTATGCCCCTCGAGCAGTTGGTGAAGATCCAGGCTGAAGAGATCAATAAGCTCAGGGAGCAGATTGAAATCCTCAACGCTAAGATCGACGAGCTCAAGAAAGAAAATGCGGAGCTCAAGGAGCGCATAGCCGAGCTCGAGGAAAAGCCTGTTACCTGGGAGGATGTACAGGAGACCGTCGACACCTATTACGCTTTGTTTTCATACTGGACCGGATGGTTCTGGCCGCTGCTGGCGTTCTTCCTTATATTCAAATACAGGAAGCCAGCCAGAGAGGAGGAAGCGGAGCGCATCGAGGAGGCAGCCGAGAAGGTTGCAAAGGAGAAGCAGCGCGAGTGGTTCAGCTTCCAGATCCGCAAGCGCGGCATTGAGAGCGTCGCTGAAGATGAGACGGAGCTGTCAATCTTCAGGGCTCTCGGGATCAACACAATTGGAGACTTGCTCGAGGCTGATGAGCCAAAGCTCCTTGAGGCTTTCAAGAAAAAATACCACCCATCCGAGGACCTAGTGGAGCACTTCAAAAACCGGCTCAAGGCTATTAAGGAAGGTATCAGCGCGGAGGTGGGATAATATGCTTCCTTTAGGCGTGCGAATAAGGTATAAAATAGCTGGTATAATAATGCGAATTAAAATAATTGGGCATCTTTGGCCTTATATTTATTGCCCTTATTGCGGAGGATGGGGTAACTGCTTCAAAAAGGGCCTTAGAGGACATGAAGCACAGGAGGTGGGTTAATTGCTAGCAGAAGTATTTGGGGTTTTATCTACGCTTGTGAAGGCGCTTGGCATCGCCCTTGCAATCCTCGGCACAGGGTACCTTATTTATGACAATCTTTTCCTCACGAGGATGGGCAGCCGCACGGTGGTGCGCCTGGTGCTCGAGGGCAAGGTCAGCAGGCGAGAGATCAAGAAGATTCTCGAGGAGAAGGGGTATAAGGTGGTGAAATGAGGGCTGCGCTCTACGCGAGAGTTAGCACAGAGGATAAAGAGCAGGACCCAGAGCTACAACTGGTAGCTTTGAGAAGGTACTGCAAAGCCATGGGCTGGGAGATCCACGAGGAATACGTGGATAAGCATAGCGCATACCGCAAGGCAGAGGAGCGCCCAGAGTTTAACCGCATGCTGAAGGACGCGAGGCTCAGGAAGTTTGATGTGCTCCTCGTGTACAATCTTGACAGGTTCTCCCGAGAGGACCCGCTGAAAGTACACCAGTATTTTTATGAGCTGGTGGAACTCAACAAAATCAGGTTCATATCTATCAGTGACGGGCTGGACAGCAATAACCCAGCTTGGACGCTTATTTTGGGTGTGCTCTCCTGGATGGCTAACAACTACTCAAAGATGCTGGGGCGTAAGGTGAAAGCAGGGCTTGAAAAGGCGCGGCGCCAGGGTAAGAAGCTCGGTCGACCTAACAAGGTGACGCCTGAGCTCGCTGAGGAGATTAGACAACACCGAAAGGCTGGCATGAGCATATCGCAGCTTCAGAAGAAGTACAAACTGGGAAGAGCTACAATCCACAGGATAGTTAAGGGTGTTCCAAAAACCCCCGCCCAATCGCGGTAAATGTTTCCGGGACTGAGCGCCCTCACCGTTTTGGGTGTTCCAAAAAGACCTCTTTTCTGAACAAAAGTCACCTACCTAATAGCTCATGCACTATAATTCTGGAATGGATAAATGCAGTTTTCAATATTGGAAATCTTTTTATACCAAATGTTGAATTATTTTCATGGAGTTCAAGAGAAATTTAGGAGATATCCTCTCTATGTTTATTTTGTCGTTTGTTATCTTCGGCCTATATGTTGTATTTTTAAATACTTCATCTATAAATCTGAATATACTAAATGTTGTTTTAATTTTTGTTTTAGTGGCAATAAACGCTGTATATGTGCGTGCTACTAATCAGATTGTCAGAGAGGCACAAAAAGACCGCAAAATCAGATATCTGGAAAAGAGGCTTAAAAATCTCTATTCTCCCTTGAAATATGATCCAGGATGGATAAATATATTCCCTCCACTGTTTCATGATGATCCACAGTATCCAGAATACCGCGATTTCTTAAATAAAATTCGAGAGAATGTCCATTTGGCAAGCCCCGAACTTAGAGAAGAATTAAAGATTTTCCTAAATGGTATAGACAATTATGCGCGATTACAAAAATCTAAAGAAGTCGGTGGTCCAGAATGGAAAGAATTTGTACGTGCCAGGAAAAAAATAAAAAGTATTGCCAATGAAGATATAGAGAAAATTCTTCAAGAACTTGAAAAACTTACTTCATGATTTTACTGACCGTCAACGGTTACTTTTCTATCTGCTTCTCTCATCCCGGTGGTTTTGCTGCCAGCAACTGAAGATCTTATGGAGTACTCGTGCACCAATCCTACAAAGGCAACGGAAAAAGAAGGTGAGCGGGCCCGGCGGGATTTGAACCCGCGATCTACAGCTTTCGCCGCCGCAGGCTGTTGGTCTTTCCAACCCGCGGCTTAGGAGGCTGCCGCCTTGTCCAGGCTAGGCTACGAGCCCTACTCGCGAAGGGTGATGTTCCCGTTTTTAAGAATATCTAAAGATACCTTTTTATTCATGTCCGCAGATTTTTTTTCATGACAAAGCTTGAGCTTAACGGCATAGAGGTTGAGGACACATACTGCGAGGCCTTCGACGGGCTCTTTGTGAGGATGATAATCACCGCGAAGAATGAGCGCTACCTTCGCCGCGCCGCCTTCGGCGCAACCTGCCTCCCAAGCACTGTGGTTGGAAGGACTGAGGGTGGAGTCGAGGCGTGGCTAAGTGAATCTGAGACACCAGACCAGCGAATAGGCGC
>Ga0180885_1121_pt1 | contig 19242 bp, 20 predicted proteins | sample Deesub1362A_J573_FD_124185 | JGI IMG/M metagenome (GOLD analysis project Ga0180885, IMG submission 124185) | Candidatus Hydrothermarchaeota archaeon JdFR-17 | reverse complement strand
AAGCGGGAAAAGGCGAGAGATGTAATTGAGGATTTTATGGCCAGGGATTAACTTATTTAACCCTGAAGCTCTCTACAAAATTTTCAAAGACCTTCTCATGTTTCTCATACTCCTCTGGCGCTGAGGCTAAGGTTATCAGATAGACGTTTTCGCCAGCCTTCACAAACACTGCATGGTTTTTGATTGTGTAAGGACCCTGCATGATACGCCGTATGCCCGCCCAAATGCTTTTCCCCCTCGCTTATTATGGTGTAGTTTTTAAGCAGGGTGGCGGTGTTGTTCTTCATCTCATTCACATACTCTATAAGAGAAAGGTTGGCCACATCCCTGGCGACGTTTATGTTAGCTGTGCCATAGCTACCTCTGGGCGCAAGGAAGAAAACCAGCTCAGCCTCACCAATCTTATCCTCTACCACCCGCCAGCTCGCTGGATAGCGAGCCTCAAAGCCAAGTTTCTCGCTTTTGTAGACTTTTTCCTCCTGCTGTGGGGCTGGCGTCGTCGCTGGAGGAGTGGTTACCTCAGGGTTTTGTGCGCCCTTTGCAAGTGAGGTTTCGTTGGCGGTGCAACCCAGAAATAGAGCGGCGATGAGTAAAATTGCCAGGGTGCGCATCTCATACCCTCATCACAAAAGTTATGTTGCCACCCTTAAAAATTGCTCTTTTCAGTTTCAGCTCGCCGTCCACCTCTTCCACGTCCTCGAGGTAGAGGTTGTCCAGCTCGTCGTAGCTCCTGAGGGTGCCCACGTATTCTTTCCCCGTGCGAGTGGTTATCCTCACCTTCTTACCAAGAGAGTTTCTGAGCATGGTCTCAGGTCTAATCGCCATGGTTTGAAACCTCATACTCTGGGTATATAAATTATTCGCTCACTCCGTAAACTCACTTCGTTTGGGCAACCTCTCTCAGCCTTGCAAGAAGCCACTCCCTGTCGAGAGAGGCTAGGAACGGACCAGCGCGAGGACCTCGCGCTGTGCCCAGCGTTGCCATGTAAACCGCCCCGAAGGCTTTGGCAGCGCTGAGGTTGACTTCCTTAGCGAGGATGAATATCTTCTCCTGGATCTCCTCGCCGGAGCGCTCATCTTGCGAAAGCCATTCCCAGAGAGAGCGCAGAAACTGGCGCTGCTCAGGTGTCAGCTTCTCTTTTACCTCTTCAACTTTATCAAGTAGTGAGAGCTTCATCTCTGGCGCATAGCGCTCAACCCACTCCTTCGCGTATGCCACACGCTTGAGAAGCTCCTCCTCAAGCTCCGGCGAGTAGTGCCCTGAGCGCTTCAGGCTTGAGATTACCGCCTCTCGGCTTGCGAAAAGCTGCGCCACCATCGCCGCATGCGAGAAGGGCAACGGCAGCGCAGGCTGAGGTTCGCCTATCTGGGACATCTCGTAAAGTCTGCGGAGGTGCTCAGCCTCCTTCTCATTATCCACGCTTTCAAGGCCATAGTAAACTCTCGCCACATGGTCGTACTCGTCGTACAGCTTTGGAAGCTCCCTCCAGGAGAAGCTTCTTGTTTTCATGAGTTTCTTGTTGTATAGGAAGCGCAGAAGCTGCGGCGGAGCCACGCGCAGCCATTCGTGGGGGTAGACCACGTTGCCCAGCGAGGCGCTCATCTTCTGCCCGTCTATCATAAGGTGCTCATAGAAGATAGGCACGGGCATGGGAAAGTCCAGCACGCGTTCGCATATCTCGGCGTTAACCCACCACGCGCTTCCAGGCACCACGTACTCCTTGCCAGCGCCCTCGCTAGCGACGTGCCAGCGGGCCCACTGCGCCGCCCACTCGCTCTTCCACATCAGCTTGCCCTCGTCGCGAAGGGGGTCAGCGATGCCTTCATAGCCGCACCCCTTGGCGACGTGCTTCTCAAAGGCGTAGTCTTGACAGCGGTAGTACACCTTGCCTTCCTCAAAGCGCTCAACTCGGGGGGTGATAATCTTGCCACAGGATTTACACACCGGTGTAAATGGGCTCCAGCCCTTTTCAAGGGGCTTGCTCCTGTACTTATTCTGAATCTCAATCACCAGCTCCAGGTTCTCGAGGAGCTTCTTGATAAATGGGCGGAAGCTTCCCCGTCTGTACTCCTCACGCATGGAGTACTTCTCAGGCTTTACTTCAATGAACTCCTCCATAACCTCAAAGTAGCTCGCCACGTGGTGCTCTGCATAGCTTGAGTGGCATNCCCAGGGGTCGGGCGTAGCACTGACTGGCGTGCCTATGTACTCCTCAAGCTCCCTGGGCACGCCCTCAGGAATCTTTCGCAGCGGATCCATGTCCTCGGCCACCCATATCAGCTCTGCCTCGTAACCAGCGTCGCGGAGCGCACGCACAACGCTCTCGCCGCGTATTGTATCGCTCAACCTGCCTATGTGCAGCACCCCGGAGATGCTTGCGCTTGTCTTTACAACAAAANGCTCAAAGCTCGAGATCTCCCTGTCTATATAACGAAACTTTTTGCGCTGAGTTATCTCCTCTGCCTTCTGATCTGCCCAAAAAAGCGCTGCCATGCCTTCACCTCTGTTTCTTTGGTATTCTCACGTAGAAGATGCTCCCTCCCTCGGGGTTGTCCTCCACCCAGGCTTTGCCATGATGAAGCTCTGCAACTCGCTTTACAATGGCCAGGCCCAGCCCTGTGCCCTTTACAGTGCCCTTCTCTATCCGCTTGAAGCGTTCAAATATATTCTCCTTTTCCTCGTCAGGCACCCCTGGGCCATAGTCCTTTACCATAATCAGGTAGGTGTCCTTCTCATCTATTATGTCCACCACCACCCTCTTTCCCCGAGGGCTGAATTTTATGGCATTTGAAATCAGGTTGTAAAACACTGATTCTATATTCGGATTAACCATTGCAACCCTGGGAGAGTGAACCTTAACCTCTATTTTTATATCCTTCTCCTTTGCAGCTTCCTCAAAAGCGGTAACCACACCCTTAAGAAGCTTTGTGAGGTCCATCTGCCTAAAATCAAGACTTTCAATACTATGAAGCCGTGCATACCTCGCGGCACTCTCTATCATGTTCACCAGTCTCTCCACGTTCCTCTTCAGCCTCTTCAAGTCTTCCTTTATGGGTTCTTCACATGTTTCTCGATCAAGGAGTATCTCGCTCTGGAGAAGTATTATATTAGCCACATTTAGAAGGTCATGGGTGAGAATGTCGCTGAATAGCTCTTTAATCTCCATAGTTTTCCTAAACTTTTCCAAGTCCGCTTTGAGACTTTCCTGAAAGCTGTAGCTTTCTGTTATATCACGGATTATCTCAATAATTCCAATTATTTCTCCATCCTCTCTGAGTGGTGAGGCGGATATCTCAACCACCATCTTCTTCCCGTTCTTGGTGTAGTGGGTGTGAACTACCCTCTTCCCCTTTCCTGTTGCAATCACCTCATCCATGGGGCATACCACATCCTTTGGACACGGAATATTGAGGCAGTGGCTTACCCTGTAGCAATTTTTGCCTACAATTTCATCCAGTCTAAATTTACATCTCTTCAGAAGAGCTTCATTCGCTGCGAGTATTTTCCTGTCCTTACCTATTATTAGCACCATGTCGCCTAGATAGTCTATAAAATCCTTCAGCTCTTCAATTTTCATGTTCAAACCTCTAAAATCCTATGTATCTCCACCTGTCTCCTCTTTAAGCCAGTGGAGATAGTCTTTGCTACCTTCTGTAATATCAAGGGCTATAATCTCCGGAACTTCATATGTGTGAAGCTCTTTCACCCGCTTTACTATCGCGGGAACCTTTTCTTTTATGGTTTTTACTATGATAAAGGCCTCCTCATCCTCCTCAATCTTACCGCGCCACCAGTATATGGAGGTAACCTTTTCTATAATATTTGCGCATGCGGCGAGTCTCTCCTCTACAAGCCTGCGGGCTATTTCCTTAGCCTGGACGGCGTCTTTTGCCGTAATATATATTACAGCGTACATGGATAGTATTCAAACTTGAGAAAATAAAAAGGTGTCGCAATGCGTAACTGGCAGTGGTTTGTGATAATCGCTACCTTATCCGCCCTATGGGTTACCTTCGTGAAAGAAAAACCTTCCAAACTCGAGGTTTTTCTGATTGGCTCAGCGCTGCTCTGGCTGGTTATCCTTGAAGTTGCTGAAAAAGGAAAGCTGAACATAGACAGGCATGCAATTCTGCTCATAATCAGGACAGAGCGAGGCAAAGAATTGATTTTCAAAATAGCAAGCTATGCAAGGTTCTGGCGCGCCGTGGGATACCCAATAGCGCTGATTGGAATCGCCGGTACGCTGTTTATGGTGGGCATGCTCATACTGGGACTTTACTTCCTATTTGTTAAGCGCATAGACCTTCTGCAGCCCACACCCTTGGTGCCAGGCTACACCATTCCCTTCTGGTATGGAATAATAGGTTTAATCTCGGTGCTTGTGGTGCATGAGCTTGCCCACGGCATTATCGCCACCGCAGAGCGAGTATCTATCAAAAGCCTGGGCGTGGCTCTGGTTGGGGTCTTGCCTGTTGGAGCATTTGTGGAACCTGATGAAGATGAGCTGAAGAACAGCTCCTGGCTAAGTCAGCTCAGGGTTTATTCCGCTGGCTCGGCGGCGAATCTTCTTGTTGCGTTTCTTGTTACCCTATTAATTCCATTCTATATCTCTGCAGTGTTCGAAACTTCAGGAGGTGGGGTTCAGATAATCGACGTTGTGGAGGGTTCGCCAGCGTCGCAGGTCTTGGAGAAGGGCATGATTATTAAGAAGATTCAGGATGAGGCGATTGAAACCGTAGAGGACTTTTACAGGGTGGTTATGGAGCTTAAGCCCGGGCAGAGGATTTCAATAGTCACCGATAAAGGNAGGTTCTACCTTGTAACAGCTTCGCGGGAGGACAACCCCGAGCAGGGATTCATTGGCGTTAGACCATTCTTTCCAGTGAAGAATGAGTTTAGGCAATATGTTGGTCTGGTACTCCCGCTGGTGATATTCTACTCCCTGTACTGGATTGCCCTGCTCAACCAGGCGATTGGTTTTGTCAACCTTGCCCCTCTCCACCTGGGCATCGCCGCCACGGATGGGCACCACATATTCCGCCTTATTCTCGAAAAGTTTTTAGCTGCAAGCGATGCCGAGAGGCTTTCCGCCTACGTCTCCACNGCCATGGTGCTCATTCTTATTTTCAGCATCTTCAAACCCAGCTTTCTTATGGCGGGTGGTTGAATGGATCTGGAGACTAGAAGGCAACTTATCCACATGAGCGGGGCAGTTACACCTTTCTACCTTCAGTTCTTCTACGAGCGCTTCTCTTCATGGCTCGCTCCCGAGGCACTCGTTGCAGGGATGCTGCTTATTGGGTACTGCATTGCCTACCTTTACAAGCGTGGGGTTCGCATACCAGTGTTTGCGACGCTTGTGGACATCGCCGAGCGTGAGGATGTTAAAACACATTCTCCGGGCAAGGGNACCTTCAGGTTCTTCCTCGGTGTCCTAGCTACGATGGTGGTATTCGGCTCTCTGTTTGGTGCACCCTTCTTCGTCGTGGGCTCTGGCATATTGGTTCTCGCACTGGGCGATTCGATGTCTACCCTTGCGGGGAAAAAGCTTGGCAGGCGAAGGTTGCCTTACAACCGCGAGAAAAGCGTGGAAGGCTCGCTTATAGGCGCAGGTTACGCGTTTTTGGGTGTTCTCCTTTACCTCGCCATCTTCTACGGCGTTGAGACAGGGCATGCAGCGAAGCTGGCGCTTGCNGCAGCAGCGGCAGGTATGTTCTTTGAGTCACTCCCGTTGAAGGTGGACGACAACTTCCTCATCCCCCTCGTGAGCAGCGCTGCGATGTATGCGTTGATATGATTCAATCTTTTGATTTCTTTCTATATTTACTCTGAAATGTATCTTCTTCTTTGAAATATTCGGTGAGTATCTTCTTTAATCCCCTCCTGAGAACTTCAGAGAGAGCAGGAGGTGATACACCAAAAATCTTGGATAACTTGCGTAGGTTGATCTTTCTGGGATGGTCGAAATATCCCATTTTTAAGGCTAGTTTCGTTATTTGCTCCTGTTTTGCTGTTAATGGTTCTTTCAACCCCACGCTGGATATTTCCTCTATCTGGGCATCTATGTCATTTTCTTCCAGTTTTTTTAATAATATTTTTATAAGGTCATCGTTTATTAGCATCGTCCATTTTACAATTCCATCTTCGAGCATATAGACTGCCGAGCCCAGAAAACATTCCGGACCTGAAAAAATTCTGCAGATATTGCAGTGGTCTGTTTTAAGTGTTCCTACAACCTTACCTTTTTTATAATCTTCAGTTAGAATCTCTAAGTCATGAATATCCTTAATCTTTTTAAGTTCTTCTACCACTTCCTTCAAGTTATCACTCAATGTGCTTATTTCAAAAAGTTCTTGAACGCCATTTTCGCTTGGTATTGGTCTACAGTCCAAGATTTTCACTTGAAGAGGCTGATACTTCATAAGATTCCTGACCCAGCTGTGAGGCGAGGACTTAAATTGAAGGACAACTTCTTTCATATCTAACCACCTATCATATAACGATAGAATCTTTATAATGGGGCAGATTGAGAGGTGTCATTAAAGAATTTAAATAACTGGAGAGGACCGCAGGAAGATTGTGAAAGTGAAAAATTTAAAGAACTTTGGAGTAGTTCTATGGTTATTTCATCGAAACGATATATTTCACCACCATATTTTTTGATAAATATCTCTGCCTCGCTTTTTTTGCTGAATGGGGCTGGAGAATTGCCCATCGTACCTATTCTGGTGTGGTTAAGAACATAGTAGGCGTTTTCTGCTGGTATCCAGGCGTCTCTTGGATTATTCCAGTCAGTTGCGCCCATATCCTGTACGTACATTGCAGTTATTGTCTTTGGTCTATCTGGCTGAAGATACCACAGTAGGAAATCTGAGGTGTCATCGAAAACTGCCGGCTCACGATTGGAGAAGTGCACCTGTGCCTTTGGTCCGGGATAATCCAGTACACGCATTCCGCACACTTCACATTCCATTTCAGGTTTGAGGGCAATTGGCTCGGGTTTGGCAGTTTTTTCCTCAGAAACACATCCCAAACTAAAAATGAGAAGCAGAAATAAAAACAGCCTCATCAATAATCCCTCCTTTTAAATACTGCATAAGCTAGTGAAACTGGGACAGCTACCCATGCAATTAATGCCAATGCAGCCGTTGCTCTGCTTATAGTTACCGGTATCCCAGTTAGCCCAAGAAATTCTCTGCCAGCCTCCATTCCCAGAAGGTTTATCAGCCTGTAAACGTCTGTGGGATTAAGAAAAAGCAGAGCATTGAAAATCGAGGTAGGTATGCCACCGCCTGTAGCAATTAGCACCCCCAGAAGGGCAAGGTCGTAAACCATCACGAAAATGAACCATAAAACTATGCAGCCTGCTATAACCTTTGACTTGTCAGACGTTGATGCAGATAATAGGAGAGCCATGCCGAGAAATGCCATGCCCAGGAGGATAGAAGTGAAGATGAAGGAGAAGAAGGCAGAAAAACCTGAGATTCCTCTAATGTATGTTATGATGATGCCAACAATTCCAAAGCCCCCTGCTGTGGACACTGCAAGCACCATGGAGAGCCCAAAGAACTTTCCCAACACTATCTCCAACCTGGAGATGGGGAGGGATAAAAGGATGTGAAGAGAACCTCTCTCCTCCTCTCCAGCAAAAGAGGCGTGCCCAAGGAGTAGAGCTACGAGGGGGATCAAGTATATTGCCAGTGTGGTCAGGCTAGCTATTGTTGCTTCAATCTCTGAGAAGCCTACAGTACCTCCAGGCGAAAAGCCAAAGTAGGATATGGTCAGTGCAAAAATAGCGAATACTATACTTGCCGCCATTATCCAGCGGTTCCTCAGGTTATCTCTGAACTCCTTTTTTGCTATGATAATCGCTTTGTTCATCTCTTTCCTCCTGCATATGCTACAAACACTTCTTCGAGTCCTGGTTCTTCTACTCTGAAATCAACCACACCATACTCGTCATCTAAAGCTCGTAGCACTTCAAAGCGGCGCTTGATTGGGCATGCGACGCTTACTAGGTCCCCTTTAATCTCCGCCGATATCCCGCCATACTCTATCGCTGTATCCACCGCTTTCGGCGAGGGATTTTTGATTCTCACGTAGAGTTGTGCTGAAAGACCCCTCTTTTCCACCAGAGTAGGCACATCACCCACTGCAACCATTCTACCTCTGTAAAGCACGCCCACCCTGTCTGCAAGCTGCTCCACCTCTGATAGTACGTGGGAGCTCATGATTATTGCACTTCCCTGTTCTCGCATCTCCTTAATTAGTGACCTGAATTCCTTTGCCGCAATTGGGTCAAGTCCAGAAGTGGGCTCATCGAGCACCAAAATTAGAGGCTTCGGTAATAGTGCCTGAGCCAGAGCAAGGCGCTGTACCATACCCTTGGAGTAGGAGCCAACTTTTCTGTCAGCTACTCCTTCAAGACCTACTATGCTCAGGACCTCATAGCACCTTTCCTTGGGGATACCTCTTATGCTGGCATAGAATTGCAGAGTTTCAAGACCTGTGAGATTGTCGTAGAATAGAGGATTCTCAGGCAGGTAACCGGTTCTGGCAGGGTCAGGCAACTCAACAAAACCAGAATCTGGTTTTGTTATGCCCAATATCATTTTTATCAGTGTGGTTTTTCCTGCTCCATTAGGTCCTACGATAGCGAATATCTCGCCCTCTTTAACCTCAAGGTCGACATTATCCACAGCTACGATATTGCCGTACCTCTTGCATAACCCCTTAGCTTGTATAGCTACCATGCTCATCCACCTGAAGATTCCCTGAGGCTTAAGATAGGAGACCTGTCTACCACACCAGGAGGGACTAATAGAGGCATACGGGAAGCGAGTATCCTTAAAGTTTGCACTGCCGGACTTGCTATTAGCAACTTCGACTGTGGATACTTCCAGAACACCACATTAATGATATCTATGGGGCGATGGGGTGTGTCGCCTATTCCATCTCTATCCATATCTACGCCCACATAGTCGCTCCAGTAATTGCCATTCCACTCGACATCATAAGCTCCGACATATTTCACCTGAATTCTGTTGAATATAAAGTAGTTACCACTTACGTTGTTCCTCACCGAACCTGCCCATACATGGACACCGATTAAGTTATTTTCGATAATATTCCCTATTATGTTGTTGTAGAGGGAATTATACAGGAACAAACCCTTTTCTGCGCCGCTTATGAAGTTGTTCTCTATATCGCTTGCCTGGACATCTCGGAAAAGGATCCCATATTCTGTGTTGTTCACCGCAACATTGTTTTTCACTTTAAGATTCCTGGAGAACATAAGCGCCAAACCCGCGCGGTTTCCGCTGGAAATTGTGCCGGTAACGAAGCAATCGTTGGAATACATGAAATGCACGCCATATCTAAGCTCGCGTATTGTATTGTTGTATAATCTAACGCGGTCAGCGACGCTGAGGTAGATGCCGTCTCTGGCTTTAACTATTGTGTTATTATATACCAAAGAGCCGTCAGCATCCCAGAGCTGGATGCCATTTCCCCTTTTGACAGAAATCAGCTTCCACTTGCCTACTATATAATTATCTTTGATTTCCACATCCGTAGCGCCGTTCACCCAGATACCAAAGGAATTGTTCTCAAGAATGTTGTTCGCTATCACCACACCTGTGCCTTTCTTTGTGACGAAAATGCCGCTATCCTCGTCCACGAGATTTTCACCGCTGTTCCTTATTGTTAAGCCACTGACAGTTATTTTTGGGGCATCCAGTACAAGCACGCTTCCCCTCCCCATTCCATCCAAGATGGCATTCTCCTGTCCCACGATGTGTATTGATTCTCTAACCACAAAATTGCCTCTGTAGACACCGGGAGGAATCTCAACAGTGCTCCCCGGCTCTGCTTTGTCAAAACGCTCCTGGAGCCGTTCTGCGGCGGTATCGTATAGATGTGGCTTAAATTCCAAGGCACTTACCATACCCGGGAGCGCAAGAAGCACAGCAAAAACTAATACAACTCTGNAAATTCCTTCCACCCCCTGGAATGATAGAGTACTCCATCTCGTTGCATCAGCAATATTTCTGCTTTTTCCNGTGCAGCCACGGCGAGAGCCTTCGCTGGGGGTAGAGCGAATGCTGCAGTGGCGATGGCATCAGCCTTCATTGCATTTTTTGCGATAACAGAAACAGAGGTATACCACTGAGGCGAGCTGCCAGTTGAAGGAAGAAAGATATGGTAAAGCTTGCCATCTGTGGAGTAGTATATTCTGTAAGACCCAGAGGTTGCTACACCTCCATCCACCTTCACTCTGGAGAGCAGACCGCCTTCGGGATGCTCTATTCCCACAACCCATTTTTTACCGAAGGTTGAAATGTCACCGCCTGCATTTACAGCCCCCTCCTCTACATAAAGACTTAGCACTTCTGCTGCCCTGTGGGCAATGTATCCTTTAGCAATACCATCAAGGGTTATTCTGGTACCATCTTTCAGAGCTATTCTATCCCTTTNTANTATAACCCTATCCCACCCCACTGAAGGAAGGATTTTCTTTACATCTCCCATACCTTTTTCATAGGCTTCTACTAGGGGGAGAACCGTGGGGTCAAAAGCACCTTCACTAACATTATAAACCCTAGTGCAGTACTGTAGCACCTCTATCAGTTCTCTTGGTGGATTTTCCAGTATACCAAAGCGGTTGAGCCTGCCCAATGAGCTTTCTCTGTCATGCCTGCTAAATATTTTTATAAGCCTTTCGATCTCCGCGAAGCTTCTTGCTATTCCCCTCTCTGCTTCCTCCNGGTCAGAGTCGACTGCAACCACAGTGACAAGGGTACCCATGAGAGCTCTGCTTTGACGCACTTCTGTGAGCTGTCTGCCTTTGAGCACGAGAGTTCTGCCTAGGAGCCCGGGTAGCGAGGATGCAGCTCCCAGTGTTGCAATTAGCTTTACAAATTTCCTTCTGCTCATCTCTATCATGGAGTTTCCTCCAGCAGCTTCTTCTGTCTTCTTGTTCTGTATTTCTCCCTTATCTCTCTCACAAGGTGGATGCACTCATCCCAGGCGGTGTTGCTCCTTTTGCACCCTCTTTTTTCTGCCTCTCTAAGAGTGGGGCACCTATCCCAGTCATGATAGTTCTCTTCGCATCTCCCACAGCGTATGCACTGCATTATATCTATCTCACCAAAATCGGATATCGCTCTAACAGGGCATTCGCGCTCGCATATTTTGCATGTTCCACAGCGCCTGTATCTCGGGATGCGGGAAAATTGTACGAGAGATAGCATGGATAATCCTCCCCCAAATGGGCACAGGTATCTGCAGAAAGGTCGGTAAATTAGCATAGAAAGGGCGAGAATACCGAAAAGATAGGCAATATAGGGCCAGGACCTGTTGAGACCTACATAGAAGGCGGTCTTGAAGGGTTCTATTTCTCCCAGATGTATTCCCAAATCCCTCACAAAGGTGAATGCCCAGACCACAAGAAAGAAAGCCATAAGTCTGAGTACGGTAAGTCTTTCATGCAGCCATCTTGGCAATTCGTAGCGTCGACGTGTTATTTCATTAAGGAATTCTGTTATTGCTCCAAAGGGGCATATCCAGCCACAGAAAACCCCACGACCCCATATTAGAGTAACTATAGCGATGAAAATAAAAACAGTGGCTATGAAGGGGTCGGAGAAGAAGAGGCTCCAGTGGAATACGTTGATAGTAAGCCAGTTTCCTATCTCATTCAGGAGCGTGGCTGCCTGTATTGTAGTTGGCTGCGAGGGCTGTAACCAGCCAAGAAGCACTAGGGAGAAGAACATCACCACATACCTTACCCTGCGGCTGAATGTTCTCCTGCCATCAAACAGCTTTTTCCTGAAGATAAAGAGAACAAGTGTGGAACCGAGGAGGATTATATATAGCACACCTTTGGGGAAGAAAAGGTCCAGCCAGCGAGGTAGTACCTCTCGAGCCCAGGAAGGGAGATACATCGCAATTCTATCTTTTAGTGGTATTTCGAAGTATTTCAATGGTGCTCTGTATTCCACTGATACCCTGTTATCCTTGTAAGACACAACCAGGGTGAAACTTCTTGTGGGGTCAAAGCTTGGATCGCGCACAACAAAAACCACACTCTCTTTGAATTCTGGCGCATCCTTTGCATGGAGGTCAAATATGTTTGTATAGTCCCTGTCTGAGAAAGTATAGGTGCGAAGACCCTGGATTATCTTAACTCTTTCGAACTGCCCGCCCCTAACGTATGCACTCCCCTTAAAAGAGCCTGTACCGCTTCCAGCGATATATATGAAAGACGCATTTTCCCCAAATTGCTCAAATAACATTTTATACCTTCTCTCTCCAAAAAGGCTACGCCCAACAGAAGGAGGATTTACGTACCCGAAGTATATGTCCATCCAAGGCGTTCCAGGTTCTCTAGCTTCAGCACCAATNTCCTCTGGCATTATAACAAAGTGNTTGAGGCTCCCCTCCTTTACGAGCTCTTCAAACGTCTTCTCTTCGAAGAAGTTCTTTAATTTATACTTAGTCTTGGGTTCAGCGAGACCCACGAGCAAACCTTTTTTCATNGCAACTATGCGGGAGCTCTGCATTATGGTTTTTAGAGCCACCTCTCCAGTGAGGGTTGCGCCTGAAATAAAGTCCACGCTCACCGCACCGGGCTCTTTCTTCCCCATAACCACTTTGGAAGCTACGTTCACCCCAACGAGCTGAGCGGCCAGTTCTCTGAGTCTCTCCTCCTCCACTCCAACGAGCATTATGGGCTCATGGTGCTCTATAAGTTTCACTCCGGTTATGGTTCCGTATGTGTCAAGCCCTACAAGAAACACTATTGGTCTGCCGGAATAGCCTGGAATATCCACTATATCATTGGTGTAAAAAACATAACCCACCAGCTTTCCATCACTGTAGGCTTCGGCAACAGGAGGGTCNCCGCTTATCTCCGAAAAAGAGTCGGCTTCTGGGAACACCTCGCTGAAATTCCCAGTAGTCGCCGCTCCATAGGCAGGAGAAAACAGAAATAAAATAAAAAAAATGGGGAGGAATTTAGCGGGGCTCAACGATCATCCTCCCTCTCATCTCCAAGTGCAAAGCATGGCAGAACCAGGTGCAGTAGTACCAGTATACCCCAGGCAAGCCAGCTGTGAACTCGACCACACGTGTTTCCTGTGGGTTTACGATAAAGTTTACATTGTGTCGCGGTATNCCAACGCCATGGGTTAGATCTTCGGTTTTNTCCAGATTTGTCACAATTAGCCTGACCTTGTCCCCTTCCTTCACTTTGAACGAAGTGGGGCTAAACACAGGAGCACGGGATGCCATGTAAACGTGGACTTCCCTCTCACCTACTCGCTCTACTCTGGCTTTATCCATCGATGTGACCCTTTCGTCGTCGCTTGCTCTGCCATAGATACGCTTGGCCACTCTGTACCTGGAGTTGCCGCTCCCCTTCACGGTAATCACTGTTTTCACAGGGAAGTCGCTCATATTTGGAATCTTTTTCACCACCCTCTCTATGATATCCCTCCTTACAATGACGCAGTTGTGAGGCTCTGGCCACACAGGCTCATCCTTTACCAGTACCATTTTATCCCCGCTTATGCTTATCAGCTGGTCGTTGTCAGGGTGCAGTGGTCCCACAGGGGCGAACCTGTCCTTTGAGAACTTGTTCAGCGAAACCAGCCATTTACCGTCCGCTTCTTTGGTCTCGCCCATGCTCGCCTGACAATGCCCCGGCTGGTAGTGAACGTCCAACTTCTCTACAATGGGGTCCACATTTTCGCCACGGTACTGCCTTATGGCCTTCTCTATGTTCCACTTGCATATCTGGCTGTCTATGAAAAGGGTGGTGTAGGCATTTCCTCTGCCATCAAATTGGGTGTGCAGAGGACCAAGACCGAGTTCGGGCTGCGCTACAATGGTCTCTTCTGGCTTTATTTTACCTGCAAAAGCCTCCTCAACCTTATCTAGGTCTATGACTGTACATGTAGGCGAGAGCTTTCCATTGGCAATAGCGTACTTCCCGTCTGGCGTAACATTGATTCCGTGTGGACTTTTGGGAACAGGGATATACAGCACTGCCTCACCATATAAAGGAGAATTTCTACGCCCGTCGACGACCGGCACTGGGGAATCGCCTATCTCCATGTACTCTCCGTTGGCTATTGCTTTTTCTATGTTCTTGGTGTTGAACACTATAACATAGTCTCTATCCTTCTCCATCATCTCCTCCAGAACGAAGCCTTTCTCACTGTTGTAGGAGGTTGCCATGGAAAACCTGCCCTTATAATCTGTGGCACATAAATCTTGATTCCCATCAGTTAGAACCTGCCACTTTACCTCCATTTTTTCTCCGTCTATGGCTGTGTGCAAGCCATAATACTTATCTCGCTTGTCGAAGTCGCGGCCATCGTTGGGCATTGGAGTTTGAAACTCTGAGTTGCAGAACACATATCCGGTTTTTGGGAAGCGCTGGGGAAACAGCCCATGGATTCCCTGAACGTTTGGCACCTCAATTATGGCATCTGGTTCCATGTAGTCCAAACGTATCCTCGCCACTCTAGCGTTTATTTTGTCCTGAACATATGCATACCTGCCGTCGTATGTTCCGTCGGTGTAGGACAGATGGGGGTGGTGGGTATCCCCCGTCCTGAAATCTCCAAGAAGTGCCTTGCTATCTTCGGTAACCCCCCAGCCCTTTGTGCAGTCGAAATTGAAAACCGGTATTCTGAGGAGCACTCGCATTGAAGGAATACCAATTAATCGCACTTCCCCACTATGTCCACCGCTCCAGAAGGCTATGTAGTCATCCCACTTACCAGGGGGGACCTCGTATTTGGGCGGTGCTGTGGTTTTCACTGGTGCAGATGTTGTTACGGGCACCTCTGCGGCTTTCTGGGTGCAGCCTATAATCCCCATGAGCGCACCCGCTCCAGCCGCCATCAAAAACCCTCTCCTGCTTAAGGGGGGGAAAGAAAATCCCTCATTCTCAGAACTCCGTCTATCTTTTGGCTTTGCCAACATGTCCACCTCCTTATATGTATTTTTTTAAATAAATTTTTTTTATATATAATTAACCCTTAATATGTTAGGGTAATTCAGAGCCATTCCTTCAGCATGATGTGGATATCAGTAGCTGAATTTACAAAGTAAAGAATTGGGAGAATAAAGAGGACCTCAATTTATATCCTCATGGTCTTCAGTTTGTAAACTAGTTTTTCGACGATAGCAGCCCCTTCTACAGTAAGCAGATATAAATTTTCATTATTTTTCCTCACTATCCCTGTGTCGCTCAGAACGCGGAGATGAAAGCTAAGTTTTGAGGGATCATCTATATCAATGCTCTTGGCAATCTCAGAAAACCTTCTAGCACCGGCATTAAGAAGATATATGACTATTCTCCTGCGTATCGGGTTTGATAGAGCCTTTAGAACCTCCTGGCTCACTTTTGTTCCAGCATTTCGATGAAGTCTCGCCTCTTCAAGTGTCTTCCTGAGGATGTTTACAAGCTCGTCTAAATTAAAAGGTTTTACAAGAAAGTCGCTCGCACCCAGCTTCATCGCCTCAACCACGTGTGATATGGAAGGGAAGGCGGTAATTATTATCACCTCAGTTTCCGGCGAGAGTCTTTTTATCTCCTCCAACACCATCAAACCATTCATATCCGGAAGCACAAGATCGAGCAGAACGAGTTCTGGTTTACTTTCGGTCAGCTTATTTATGCTGTCAGTAGCACTCTCAGCGATAATTACGCTGAATCCCTGTCTACAGAGCGCTTTTTTTAGTAGGATTGTGGTATCCTTCTCGTCATCTACGATCATTATGGTGTTCATTTTTATTTATTAATTTTATTCGAAACATTGGAAATATGCCTATTCTCGGTAGATATGTTAAGATCTCTAGCTATATCCTCTGCTTCATTTTCAAATACACTCAACTCTTTCTGCATATAATTTTCCAGCTCCTCTGCTGCACTGCGATACTCTGCTACGGCATTTCCCAGGCTCCTAGCAAACTCTGGTAGCTTCTCAGGCCCAAATAAAAGTAGAGCTAAAACTGCTATCACAGCAAACTCAGCTGAGCCTATCATTTTCTTTATTCTCCTTTATTTCCTCCTCAAGTCCGCGCTTGAATTCTACCTTTGCTCTCCCGATGGAACGAGCGAGTTCAGGGAGCTTGCTGGACCCGAAAAGGAGAACTACTACCCCCAGAATTATTAAAAGTTCATTCTGTCCCAACATACATTTTCACCTCCTCACAATCTTCTACTTGGCTCCACTTTATCTATTTCAATTTTTATTTTTAAATATCTAACCCTTAATATATTAAGGTTAAATTTTAGTTAATTAAATTTTAGTTAATATTGTGTGATAAGAATCTATGAGAAAAGTTGTTGACATCACAACAACTTTTTTTATTGAGCGCATAACTCTGAATGTGATGATGTTCAGCAAAGTTTGGTGGTTATAAAATGAGCAATCACCTGATTCGTTATCTTATACCATTGATTCTGCTTATAATAATTGTACCTCTGATAAGCGAATCTGCTGCGCAAACTAATCCTACAATTAAAGAATTTACCATAGTAGCGAGACAGTGGGGCTATGAACCGTCGGTTATTGAAGTTAATCGAGGGGATGAGGTAATAATCAAACTTAAATCTGCTGATGTATCTCATGGGATTTTTATTGAGGGATATGATGTTGGTACCAAACTTATACTCAAGGAGGGATGGCCCCCTGAAAAAACTATCCGATTCGTTGNAGATAAACCAGGAGCATTTACTTTTAGGTGTAATGTTAACTGCGGTCAGTTCCATCCGTTTATGACAGGAAAACTAATTGTAAAGCCAAACTATCCTTACATTTTTTCTTCAACACTTGCGGTGTTGATAGCGGCTGTTTATGTTGTATTTCTACATCAAAGGAGAAGAGAGATGAGCAGTGAAACAGGAGAGGAGCAGAATGAGGAAAAGAATACATATTGGAAGTTTGATCTCCTCCAAATACCACCAATTAAAAAATTATTAAAACTCAGATCATTTCAATTCATAGTTATATTTCCTAACATCCTGTTGTTTTTTTTACTGATTTCTGCAGCTTTTTTTGGAACACCAGTAGGTAGCAAAAATATTTCTTCTTTGGTTGTTTTCCTGTGGCTGGCACTGCTGATGCTACTTTTGGTTCCATTGGGTGGCAGGGTGTGGTGTATGTCCTGCCCTATGCCAGCTATTGGAGAGTGGATCCAGAGGGGAACGCTTACAGGTAAAAGCAAAAAAACTTTAGGCATGGGGAGGATGTGGCCAGAAAAGCTCGACAATATCTGGCTCCAGAATTTCACCTTCCTGCTACTTTCCACCTTTATTGGCGTTTTTGCAACGAGGACTTACGCTACTGGATGGTTATTGGTAATATTGCTTATACTACCCGTAATATTTTTCCTGATATATAGGGGAAGAGTATGGTGCAGATATATCTGCCCAGTATCTGGATTTGTGGGGCTTTACTCAATGATTGCTCCTTTAGAACTAAGAGTAAAGGACAGAAACTTATGTGTGAAACATGTGGGTAAAGATTGCATAAGAGGAAACGAAAAAGGATACGCTTGCCCTTGGCATGAATCTCCTCCAAATCTTAACAGAAATGCATACTGTGGTCTCTGTATGGAATGCATTAAGACGTGCCCATTGGATAATATATCCCTAAATCTTAGGCTGGGGGGCGAAGATTTATATGTGGAGCCTAGTTATGGCGCCAGAAAGAGAGGACTGGATGAGGCTTACAAAACATTTATAATGACCACCCTTGCTGTGGTATATGCTCTTATATTTGTTGGACCCTATGACTCGTTGAAAAGTATAGCNAACTTTATGGGAGGTNCGGCGTACGCTTCTTGCTGTTCCAGCATATCAACACTCAGCAACGGTGTTGAGGCTAATGTTGAATCATTTTTTCCTGAGAACTTTGCTATCTTCTTCGGTTTGATTTGGGGCTCGACATTAATAGTCACCCCTGGGTTATATTCAATATTTATAGCCCTTTCACGAGCAGCTTCCGGCGCTAGGATTTCCTTCAGGAAACTTTTCATAAACTACTCCTATACGTTGATACCAGAAAGCTTAGTGGCGTGGATGGCTTTTTCAGTATACATAATCCTTATTAACGGCTCCTATCTCATAGCCGCAGTCTCAGACCCATTTGGATGGGGGTGGGATCTGTTTGGAACTGCGCACTACCAGTGGACTCCATATCTGACTTGGTTGCTGTCATATATCCAAATAGCGCTAATTATCCTAGGATTTATCTTTTCAATAAAAGTGACGCATGAAATTTCAAACAGAACTTTTAATGATGAGTCACAAGCTTTTAAGGCTTCCATCCCGCTAATAGCAATGCATCTTGGGTTTACCCTTTTGGTGTTACGGGTCTGGATAGGAGGGATTATATGAGACCTCCTATTACAGACGTTCTTGCCCTGCTTTTATTGCTGATTGGGATAACAGGTGTCATAGTTGGACCATTTCATTATAATAAAAAACTTTTGGAAGATAATGGAAAAATATTTATGGTTACAGTCCATCAATGGGGATTTGAGCCAGAGAAAATTGTGGTTAAGAGAGGTGATAGGGTTACTCTGCTCTTTAAAAGTAATGATGTAACCCATGGGATTTATTCTACAACCTTTGGTATAAACGAAATTATATATCCTGGGAAGGTGACTAAAGTTTCGTTTATTGCGAATCGCAGTGGAAGGTTTGTATTCAGATGCATAGTATATTGCGGAGAATTCAACCCGCCTTTTGGAGAGGGGCACTGGTCGATGAAATTTATAGTGGAGGTTGTAAATAGAGACACATAATTATTACTATAACCATTGCACACGTTACTGCTCTCACAGACCCACGTCTTAGCTTTAAGACAGGACGAAACGAAATCTATATATACCAGTAATACATCTTTTCAGTAAGCCATCCCCCTCTGAGCTGGAAGGCTCGGGGGATTTTGTTCTGGGTGCAACTCCAAAAGAGAAGGCACCAGATTGTGATGAGGTGAAGAAATGGGAAAGAGAGCGCATCATCCGCATCGCGGAAGCCTTGGATTCAGCCCGCGCAAGCGCGCTGCTTCGCCAGTGCCTAAGATAAAGCGCTGGGTAGTTGAGGATAGAGTAAGGATGCAGGGTTTTGCGGGCTACAAGGCGGGAATGACTCATGTTGTGCTCATTGACGACTACCCGCACAGCCTTACCCATGGAGAGGAGATAACCAAGCCGGT
>Ga0180885_1059_pt1 | contig 19339 bp, 30 predicted proteins | sample Deesub1362A_J573_FD_124185 | JGI IMG/M metagenome (GOLD analysis project Ga0180885, IMG submission 124185) | Candidatus Hydrothermarchaeota archaeon JdFR-17 | reverse complement strand
TCTCTTTTTGCAACATTTCATATTCAAATTTTAATAATTCTAAGTTGCCAGTAGTATTTTCTTTCTGACTTTTTCCCTCCACACCCGTCCTCCTCCTAGTGATAATTTCCAAAGTAAAATTTTGTAATATAAAAATATTTCTCTTCATTATGAACAGCCTATCCTCACCTCTTTTTGCGAAACCTACTTAACAGCCTTCGCTTCCCCGCCCTGCTCAGCAGCTCCAGCTGTGAGCGCCAGCTTTCGAGTAGCTCCTCTTTGAAGCGGATGTATGCTTCTTTCTGCTCCTCGGTTACGCGGAAGGTGATCCGCTCGCTGAGGTGCCTTCCTGCCCTGGTGTTCCTGCAGCGTGAGCAGTACTTTGCCCGCTGCGAGTATTCTTCTATTGGAGTACCGCAGATCTCGCAAACACGCCGTTTCTGAGCCTTGGCTGACCATAGTGAATTTTTCATTCCTCAGCCCCCTTGAGTTCTGCGTAATAGGTCTCATAAGGGAATATGTGGGTGGGAAATCTGCTATCAGCCCAGCAGCTCCCTCCTCTCTCGCATGGCTGTGTTCTGCACTCGTCGCAGGGTGGCCAGCCGACCTGCTCGAGTATTTTCTCCGCGCACTGGTAGCAGTAGTGCTTGATTGCTGTTCTCCAGTCAGACCATCCGTGACCAATGATATCACCTGTAGCCTCTTCTTCGGTCAAAGCTTCAAGCTCTCTCTTGCATTCGTCGCAGCAGGGCTTTCCGTGTTTAATCATCGCTCAGTCCCTCCAGAATCCTGATAACCTCGCTCCTTGCCTGCCCCCAGTCTCTGAATCTCACCGCCTTGTCGTCGATGTAGACGTCGGCATGGATCTTGCGGGAGGCATCTGGAGGACCAAAGGGGTTCTCATTGATGTAGTCGAAGGGGATGCCATTCTCTTCGAGATACTTTCGTATGCCTTCTTTGTTGTAGCGCGTCGTCCAGACCACTATTACCCAGCCGCGCCTCCTGAATTCCTGCAGGGCCTCTTTGGCACCTTCTTTCACTTTACCGAAGCTGTTATGACCTGACCACCCTTGGTAATCCACGATAACTCCGTCGAAGTCAACCGCCACAACCTTTGGCCTGAAGGGTTTCATCTCTGGCCAAACACACTTCCCGCACTCATTATAATCACAATCTGAGATGCATTCAGGTTCTGGTTTCTTCATCCTTCAGCCTCCTACGTCGTCTTATAGTGCTCATATTTGGGCTCGAAGATGTCTCCCTGCTGGCGGAGCACCTCGATTGCTGCCTTCACGCGCTTCTCGTCGATGCCGTACTCCCTTGCTGCGTCGATGATCTCCTCCAGCTTTGCAGTGCCGAAGTCTTTCTCTAGCTCCATGATGATTCTGAGAATCGTGTGCATCTCCTTGCGCTGGTCCTTCCCAACACCCATCATGATCTTGTCTATGTCTATCCCCGAGTCAACGCTTACACCCGCCTCCTGCAGGGTGTAGTCGAAGAGCTCCGTAACCGCCTTCACGTCCTCGAGGGTTACGACATTGCTGAGCCTCTGCCTCGCTCTTGCCTTCGCCAGGCGTTTGAGCCCCACAAGCTGCCTGGGTGTGATTGGCACGGGGGCGTCCTCTATTCTGAGCAGGATCTCCCTGCGGCGAATGTAGTAGTTCTCCAGGTACTCCTTCGCCTCCTCAGAGAGTACAGGGTGGATGTTCTGCCGCGCGTAGACAACGTAGCGGTAGAGCAGGTCGAGGTCTATCTCAGGCTCATATGTACCGCTGTTGAGTATGCTCCTAGCGATCTCACGGTCGTGGTCTGGGGTATCGCGGACCACGAAGATGAGATCAAAGCGCGAGAGGATGGTATCGGGGATGTTGAACTGCTCAATTAGTGGGCGGTAGATATCAAAGCGCCCATATTTAGGATTGGCGGCAGCCAGCACGCCGCAGCGGGCGCGGAAGTTCGCGACTATGCCCGCTTTGCTGATGCTCACCTTCTGCTGCTCCAGCGGCTCATGGAGGCTCTTGCGGTCCTCGTCGCTCATCTTCTCAAACTCGTCGATGAGGCAGAGCCAGCCGTCGGCGAGCACTAAGGGGCCTGCACGTAGTGTCCACTCGCCCGTGTCGGGATCCCTCACGGCGGCGGCGCTTAGCCCCACCTTGGTTGCTCCAGGTCCAGAGGTGCGCAGCGCCTTGAAGTTTGCCTCGACGAACTCCAGGATGTCGCTCTTTGCCGTGGCAGGATCCCCTATAAGTAGGATGTGAGAATCGCCTCGCTGTGTGTTTCCGTCTGGCAGCTTCTCGGGTGGAGCTCCGAAAAGCCAGAGCCCGACGCCCTCTTTCACTCTGTCCAAGCCGATGATGTGAGGGGCGATGCTTCGCGTTATTTCCCGGTGAATATTTGGGTCTTCCGCAAGTTGTTTGAACTCGCGGATCTCCTCGGGTGTAAAGTCCCACCTCCTCGAACGCTCATCCTCGAATTCAACATAGTTGGCAACAACGTACTTCTTGGCATCCCGGGTTTTCCTTCCCCGCCTCTTGTCGTGGCGGATCTCGAGGATCCCCGAGACTTTGACATGGGTTCCCCAAACACGCTCTTGGGTGAGGTCGTCCTCGATGATGACCGTCACCTGGCGAGGCTGCGTGCCCTGGGCTTTCTCAAAGTGCTCCTGGACCTTGAGGAGCTGCACATCTTTGTAGACGCTCTCCTCTTTGAGCAGGCGGAAGGGTCCCCGCCTCCCACACTCATCGCAGAAGTACGGCTCCCTGAGCTCGTCGCTGCCATCTTCCTGCTCAATATACATCACATGACCGCAGCGCTTGCACTCGAATGCAGCCACCTGGCAGCGCTGCTTAATCTCGCTGATGCTGACCATCACCCCCTCGAAGCTCACAAACTTTGAGATGTAGGTTGAGCGCCCCAAGTCCGCGACCAGCGTCTGGTTAGGTATGTTCTTGAATCTGACCGTCAGCCGCGCATCTTCGACCAGGGTAGACGCTATCAGCCGCACAGCCCGGTCGGCTGCAGGGAGCACCCTGGCGGGATTCCTGAGCAGCTCCTCGGCAAGCCTGTAGTCGAAGGTCTCGATGTCCTCGAAGTCCACCACAATGCTCCTGGTCGCAGGGTAGTGCCTGGCGGCCCTGAGTATCTCTTTGTGGTGCTTCAGCTTGAAGAATGTCTCAAAGCGCTCCACTACCTCCTCATCCAAGCCCCTCAGCCCTCCTGAGCTCCTCTTTCAATCTCTCAACAGGTATGCGGAGATCCCGCGACCACTCTAAGAGGGCAATCTCCCTCTTCCTAGGATCCTTAAATTTCAAAAGGTGCTGCACCGCCTCATGGATGCGGTAGTCGGGCTTTGAGAAGCTGCGCGTGTATGCAGCAATTCTCCGCGCTTCCTCGAGCCCCGTTACTTCAAGAGCGAGCTGGGTGCAGGTGGCGAGCAGACTTAGGTCCATGGTTGCGATCCTGTAGAAGGAGAGTTTCCTAGTACCATCCTGCCTGCTCCTCGCTTTTTTCTGAATTATTGCCAGAACCTGGTGGTCTATTTCTCTGTGCTCTTCAACCAGCCCGGCACTGCGAAGCTTCTGGATGTTGTAGTGGATCGCCTGCTTGTGCTTGTGCAGGAAGTTGGCAATCTCTCCAGGGTAGACCGGAGAGTGCATGAGTGTGAAGAGGAAAATTTGTGCGTGGGTCTGGTTTGTCAGGACGTGAAGCTTTTCCACCACGGGCAAGAGGGGAGTTGGTAAAAACAGTTTTTGACCATCTTCGGTTTCGAGTAATTTGTTTACATCAAGATGTTGATAGTCAAATTTTATTATCAACAACTCCCTTTTCAATAACATACCCAGAAACTGGGGGTTAGTCAAAACCTCTTTTGACCAACTTCCGGGACTGTACACCTCTTGCATGCTGTTCATCCTCTCCGAACACTTTTCGCTGTTTTGAGATAGCACAAGCTACCCCGGATAGTGCTACAGACATGCGTTAGCTGCGCTAACCCGCCTCACCCTCTCAATGCCCTTGCAAACATTTTTGTAATCGCTGAGGGGCGATTTTGACCGTCAACAGCCTTGCCGACGGTAGTTAGTCAAATGTATTTTTGACCAACTCCTTGAGGGCTTGGCGGGATTGGCTGTCCAGGAAGCGCCCGGCACGCTTCCTGTGCCTCAACGCAGCACCGGGGAGGCTTATGCGGCCACATCCCGAGGGCGCCACCCACATCGGGATGTGCGAACCCTACTTCACTCCGTAACGGCGCGGGGTCTATCGCTCGCGCCGGTCATCTCGTGACGGATGACCATGAAATCTTTGAGTGAGAGCTGCCCCCGAGAGATACCATAACCTATTCTGAACGTTTTCCTGTGGCATTTCTTGCAAAGGGTGATGAGATTTTCAGGATCAAGGCACTTCCCGCCCTTGTGGAGGGGGACGATGTGGTGGACCTCTAAGTTACTTCCCCAGCTGTCACCCTTAAATCCGCAAACTTGGCAGGTGTAGTTGTCTCTTTCCAGCACCTTATCGCGGACACTTGGCCATAGAAACCGCCAATCTGCGTTTCCCGTCAAGACATCTTCCCTAGTCTCCAGCCTGTAGAACTCAATCCTACAGTCGTCTGTGCAGTATAATTTTCTCGGAGGGACGATTTCAGCACCGCAGTATAGGCACCTCTCAGATCTTTTCACTGCTATCTCCTCCATCCCAGGGCGTCCGCGCCTTGGAAACCTTCTTCAAGTAGCAGTTCTCTGGCAGAGGGTGACATTCCGGTGGGCGCGGTCCCTTGCGCTTCTCCTTAGGTAGCTTAAACGGGTCCTCTCCGTGGTCCAGCATATAGGCACGCTGTGCGGGCCAGCAGTTGGTGCAGAGGTTCGCTATTCTACCACCTCCTCAGCTATCGATATTGGTGAGGAGTACTCCTCCCTCCATTTCCTGATTATGCGCTCAACGCTTTCCACGTTCAGCTCAACGAGTTCGTGGATAACCATCAGCCGGAGAATTGCGGTATCAAGCTCTTTATCAGGTATGCACTCCTTGTCCTTCCAGGGCTTCACAGCCTTTTCCAGGTCGTCGCTGAATGCTACTTCTGCAAGGAAGCCGAAAATAGCTCTCAGTGCTCTGACGGGAACAAGAACACTCTCGAATTTCTCGTCCTCCTCACCCTGGCAGAATTTCTCAATGTAATCGTCGAGCGCTTCCAGGGCTTTCTTTTCTTCCTCCTGCTCCAGCTGTCTCTTCTCCTTATGCCATGCATTTTCCTTCTTTCTGAAGCACTCCGGGTTCAGGCAAAGAGGATCTCCGTCGGTGTCTTTCTTCTTGTGCTCACAGTTTTCGCACTCAGATTGATCAAACCGTGCCACCCTGAAGTACCTATATTCGCCCCAGTCCAGCTCTGATGTGTCAACCACACCACTGTCCCTGAGCTTTTCCAGCTCTTTCTCGTACTCCTGCTTCGCCTTTTCTGCCTTTTTCTGCCAGCAATCCCGATTCAGGCAGTAGGGACCTGCCATTAGCCCGTCATCTTCGAACTTGCAGGTATGTTTGCAGCCCTCACACCTGTCAAAATCCATGTACTTTTTGTATTTCCTGATTGGGTATGGAGGAGAAGAGATGTTCAGAACACATTCTCCGTCCCAGTCGTATTTTATTGCGTCTATTATTATGCTTTCCAAATTCTTCACACTGAGAGCGCCCTGAATCTGCAGGTGTCTTTTCATCCTGGGCAGGATCTTCTCAGTGAAGACAGGGTACTCGATGTATGGCAGCAGCGTCAGCACATGCTTTGTACTTATTTCCCGGGAAATGAGCATCTCCTGGAGTTCCTTAGGCGCCTTGAGCAGCCTGAGCCTGTTAGCGATCCATGCCTGGCTTTTGCCCAGCTTCTTGCCGAGCTCCTCCTGGGTAATGTTGCCTTCGTCGAGCAGGGTCTTTAGGGCGAGCGCCTCTTCGAGAGGATTTAAATCCTCGCGCTGCAGATTCTCGAGAAGCATGAGCTCTTTGACTTCCTGGTCACTGAGTTCCTTGATCACAACGGGTACCTTGTCAAGCCCTGCGAGTTTTGCAGCTCTCAGCCGGCGCTCTCCAGCGACGAGCTCATAGCTGCCATTGACCTGGCGGACCACAAGAGGCTCGAGGATCCCGTGCTCTTTGATGCTTGCTGCAAGCTCCTCGAGAGCTTTCTCGTCAAAGCTCTTCCTTGGGTTCCAGCCGGTTATAACTATATCAGAGATAGAGACCTCCTCCATCATGACTCTCCCTCCACATCTTCCACAAGCACGCACCTGACGGTCTTGCCCTCCCAGTCCTTGGGCAACATCACGCGCGAGAGCCTGCTGTGGTGCTTCACCGCCTGGCGGACCACCACCTTGCCGCCGGTGCCGCGGAGCTCGCGTTCTAGGTAATCGTTGACCGTCAGTCCGGCAGCCTTCGCCTTCTCATTGATCCAAGCGTGGAGTTCCTCCTTGACCGTCAGGGTTTTCCATCCCTTCTCTGGCATTATGCCAGCACCTCCAAGGTTGCCAGGGTAGAGGTTTCGTTGGAAGATTCCAGAATTTGCATCATCAGCTTCGCGACTGAATCGGCAGCAATACCATAGCCGATTGCCAGGGCCAGCATCGTGACGCTGAGGAAAACAAAGAGGTACTTCACGAAGTTGTTGACCACCTGCCAGTAGTTCTCCTTGAAGACATACTTCTGGAGCGCGTAGTTGACCGCGATGAACATGCCCCAGAATACAGCTGCTTTTATTAACCCCGTTACGTAGGCAACAACCTCTCCAATCATACCAGCACCTCAACCTTTTTGGACTCATACCAGGGCACGCGATTCCGCGCCCTTATCTCAGCCTGCAGGTCCTCCGACAGCTGTGAGATGATCTCGTCCTTGAAGTAGAAGGCGACCTCCGGAAAGCTCTCCGTCATCTCGTAGAGCGTCTTTGCCAGGCATGAATAGTCGGCCACAGGCTTCTTGCACCAGTTCAGCGAGCCGAAGACGACGAAATCAGGAGAGACCTCCTCGATTACCGAAGCCACGGTGAAAACAGACATGTTGGGTGGTATCGGCTCCCAGCTTATCCATGTCGGTATTCCATACTGCGGATCCTTGCTTGCGAGCTTCAGGAGCTCCACCCTCTCCTCGAAGCTCGAGGCATTCTCATACTTCCTTGCCCACTCCGGCGAGGTGAGGGTCATCCCCACCCAGCCAAGGCAGTCTATAAGCTCGAGATCCCTCTTTACAAGCGTGGACTTGGTGAGGATTACCGGCGTCCAGCCTGCCTCGATGAGCTTTGCAATCGCAAGCCTGGTGAAGCCCAGTACCCCCTCGATGGGCGCATAGGGGTCGATGCGGTTGCTCAGCAGCACCGGCTGAGGCTGCATACGCTCGAGGTCCCGCTGAAGCTTATACACGAAGTTCTCCACCGGGCGGATGGGACCGTTGAGAACAGGCTGCCCAAACCTGCGATAGTTCTCCACGTAGCAGGGCGCTTCTCTGCCGTTGAGCTCCCACCTGCAGCTGTGCGGGCATACTCCGTCGTAGGGGTTGAGTGCCTTGCGGATCCACTGGATGCCCGAGTCTTTGATGACCGTCAATCCGCCACCTCCATGAAAAGCGGGAACCTCTCCCTGAACTCATCCTTCCCCACTTCGCAGGTGTAGCACTCGCCTTCTGGATCGCAAATCTCGCCCGTAAGCTCGCACATGGTGGCTGGTACTTTGAACGCATCGCGCCGAACAGCTTCAGCATCTATCACCTGCAAACCCTTACTCATAGAACATCCTCCACAACGCCTTTGACCTCAGCAACTACGAGAACAGCTGCTCTTTCGAAGAAAGAATCATTTTTTACGTAAGTTTCGTCCCCTGTCAGGATGTCAGCAATGCAATCAGCGCAACCTCTTGGAAATTCATTACAATCTTCGCAATCTGAGTCGTCTACCTCTATTACAGCTAACAGCTTCTTTCCCATCCCTAAACCCCCGGCACCTGACACATTCCCTCGAGCAGCTCTATCCCCTGGGGCTTGATCTCCCAGAAGTAGCGCGGTTTCATCTTGTCACGTTCTTCTGTTGTACTCCTACAGAGCCCCTTCTCCTCGAGCTGCCGTAGCACGCGCCGCTCCGGAGGTGTTAGCTCGTCGTCCCACACTCGCTCGCCGTAGGTGTGGTGGGTGTAGAGCCTCTGCAGCTCGCGCAGCTCCTCCTCGGAGAGGTTGTTTATCAGAGCCTCATTAGCCGCTCTCTCGAAGATTTCTATCGGAGACTTAGGCTTTTCACCGCCATCTCTGTTCTCTGCTGGAAGTGATTTCTCTTTGAGCTTCTTTTTCCTGCCGTTAGGTGCTGGTATGCCGAGCTCTTCGCAGATTTCCTTGACAAACTTAGAGTAGTTCCCGCCGGCAGGCATGTCGAGCTTCTGAATGAGCAGGGCGGTGAGCGTGTCTGGCATCTCGCCCCTGTCGTGGAGCGCCTTAATCTTCTGCTTCAGCTCCTCCCTGCGATCCAGCCACTTCCTTGGCACCTTTACGCTGCTACTTTGCTTCTGGCCATCACGCTTGGGGTGCTGGCCACGTATTGCCCAGCCGTCTTTGCGTCTCTCCAGCTCTGCTGACATGTTCCTTGAAATCCACTGCCCTAGGGCATACGGAGACTTCTCTGAAATGTATACACCCATCTCTTCAAGTCGCCTGAGGATTTCCGAGGAGCTTATGACTTCTCCATTCTCGAAAACTGAGAGGATAGCGCGCTTTTTTTCGTAGATGTTTGCGGGCTTCCTTGGAACCTTGTTTGAGCCGTCACCATTCTGACCGTCACCGATGATGTTTTTTAAGACTTCCTCCTGCGCACTGACTTCCTTTTCGAACCTCTCGACCAGGTTCTCTTCTCTCTGACCGTCAGAGGCGAGCTTCTCATACTCGCGCCTCAGCTCCTCGCTGCCTATGATGTGGAGAGCTGTACCAGCGATATGCGTGATGAGCGTATTCCCACGCGCCAACTCCGCCACATCCTCAGGCGCGATCTCCAGCACTATTTCCACATTCATCTCAACCCCTCCGTCCTGTTCCAAGCCTTAAGCCTCTCCCACCTGTCCTCTTGCATCACGTAGAGCTCCGCCCGCTTTACAGCAGGGTTGTTGAAAAAGAGGTCGAAGATCTCCTTGTTCCCGGGCTCCTCGAGGCTTGCCGGAAGGATGGTCCAGCGGCTCTTTGGATCTACCGCTATGCTCATGCCGTCAATGTTTAGCAGTGAGCAGCCTGGCTCCTTCTCAACTTTTAAGACATAGACCGGAGCGGGTCTCCAGCTGCCTTCCTTGTCGGTGCTCAGGAGCCGCATGCTAACCTGCCAGTGGTCGAACTCACCCATGCGGCTTGGCTTGAGCGTGATCATGTACACCTTGCCGGTTTGGTCTATGTTTCTGACTATTGCCTCCATCACATGGGGGAGTTCCTCGAGGTGGAATTCCGCAGAGAAAGAGTAGCAGCCGCGCTGCATGGCTCTGACGAGGTGTTGCATTGCCCAGGCACTCACCATCCCCCTCGCCGAGACTATCGGCGCCGGGAGGTCAAAAGGTTTATTTTCTGCTTTATCTGCAGATTTCAACACTCATCCCTCCTCTTCTTTAACCAGTGCTGCGATCCACACATCCTTCCAGCGCGTGTAGTAAATCACCCTCTTTTCAGGTTCCAGAGCAGTTTTGACGTAAATCACATCACGCAGCCTGAAGAGAGGCAGGTTATACTCGACGCAGAAGTTTTCCAGCTCCTTAAAGTCCATGAGTATGCACTGATTTGGCACGAAGATCTTTGATACGAAAGGCGCTCTCTCTGTTTCATACTCCTTCAGAGACGACAGCTTGGCTATTACCAAAATTCATCCCTCCTTTTTCTCCTGCATCGCCGCACCTCGCGGCGGTCGTGAACATCACCGCAGTATGGGCAGAGGACCTCGCGTCCCCTAGTGGGGACTTTCTGCATCAGCACAGCTCCCACCTCCCCTCGCTTAGCGCCTTCTCAACGTCCTCCTTCTTGACCTTCCTCTTCCTCATCTCCTGGATGGTCTCGGCGCTGGGGCGGAGGTTGCGCAGTGACATCAGCTCTATGACCTTGAATCTCAGATGATCACCCCCTCGCTGAGCTCCTCAACCAGCTCATACTCCGGCTCTACTGAGACAAAGTAAGGGCAGCGGCGATAGGAGTAGGGATCGAGGTTGTAGAGGTCGCTTAGAGCGCATTTGTTCCAGTATCCATTGCGCTTGGGCGCGAACTCCTCGTAGAAGGCGCAGTCTTTGCACCTGACGGTCCTTATTTCAGAAAAAGGGAGGAGGTGCAGGAGCCCGCCGAAGAGGTGGTCGCTGGACGGCGGGCTCCACGCTGAATCGCTGCAAGACTCTGGCAGTACCTGGGTGTCCCGGCTGCCAGGGGCGGCGTGAAAAATCAGAGGAAAAGCAGCGGCGCCGGAGCGATGAGAAGCCTCGTACAGCGAAGTCGCATGGGGGGAGCTCCAGCGCCATGCAAGGAGGTGATAGGGGAGGGGGGGCAGCCCCAGCCTGTTCGGCTGCGACGCGGAAAAACAGTTTTGCCGCTGAGGGCTGCCATGGTAGAACATTACTTAAACCTCCTTTCCAAGTTCCTTGGAAATTTTCCACCAGAGTTTTTGCTCCTTCGACTTAAGCTCACGTATTTCAGTGTAGATTCTCAGGCTTTCCTCTTCCAACTCCTGTATGCGCTTTTTAATCGCGTTATATTCCTCAAGCTCCTTAACTAGAGATGTGAGATCACCGCCGCAGTGGGGGCATGTGGTGCGCATGATGCTTACCTCCTCTTCTGTACCACCTCAACAGCGCAGCTGTCCGAGCAGGCGTGGATGGTGCGCTTTCTGGATGTGTAGGTGCGGGTCGCAATGGCGCCGCAGTTCTCGCACTGCTTGTTGCCTTTTGCGGGAGCCACGTCGAAGGTCTCTATGACGTTGCAGGTGACGTGTTCGCCGATTACATTGCAGTTGCAGAGCTTGCAGTGCCACACTCGTGCGTGCGGCTTGCAGTGATAGCCCTGACCGTTGCACGCTTTTGAGTGGTCGCACTCTAGGACTTGGAGACGGCGCGGCTGCTGTAGAGGGGAGACCACGGCAACGCGAGCGCCCGGCATCAGTTCTTCCCCCCTATCAGCCCAGCTTTTTTGAGCGCGAGCGCAGCCTTGAGGTCCTCCGGCGATTCCTGGTCAACGGGCAAGCCCAGCTTGTGGGCAGTCAGGAGGGCTTCCGCCAGCCCTATGAGGATCCGGTCCTTGGAGAGGAGATGGTTCTGCAGGTTCTGCATCAGCCTACCACCTCCTCCTTGGAGCCAAAGACATTGATAGCCTTCTCTGCCTCATCTACGTAAGCGTCTATTAGAAGCCTGCGAAAAACTTCGGCGGCTTTCTCCGGTGTCGTCGCAGAGACCTGGATAAACGAAGGACGAAAGCTCGAGTAGTTTATACCTATTTTTATTTCGGTATTATCCTCAGAGACATCTACAGGGTCGTCGATTTTAAGCATTTTAGATTTCATCAGCAGCAGCCGTATCTGCTTCTGGGTTACTGTTACCTTCTCGAATTTGCCAAGCTCGCTGAGCACATTGAAAATCTCTGTGAAGGTCACCGACGCCGGAAATTCGTCCGCATAAACCTGGTAGTAGAGCCTCATCCCTCCACCTCCGCCTCGGGTGCGATTAGAGGCTTGGCGGTGGTGGGCTTGGCTGGGTCGTCTCCGTTGTCCAGGACGCCGAGTTCTATGAGCTTGTCCCTGATGGTTTCGTTAACGAATTGCTTAACTCCCCCACAATAGCGGATTCTGTCCTTTTTTACGATCTCCTTCACTAGGTTGTAGAGTTCAACATCGATGCGGACGGGCGTGTCCTTATCAACCGGAGCATCTCGTCTGTTCATAACCACACCTCGTGGCAACTTTATACTTAACAACTGGCTAATCTTATATAAATACTTTATGGTTAGCTACTTGGTAATTGTCTATCACTTAAGATATCAGCTTATAAAGTAGCGGGTTAATAACTAAAGAGCGATGAAAAAAATCGAAGACATAAAGACGCTTGAACTAATAGCTGATGCTATTTCTGTAGAAACCCGGATTAGGATAATAGAGGAACTGAAAAAACAAAAAGAGATGACTTTATCAGAACTTGCGAAGAGGATACCGGACCATCAGTTCGCAACTATACAAAATCACTGTCGAAAGTTGACTGAGTCCGGCATCGTAGAGATGAAGAAAGAGGGAGGGCGGTATGTCGTCAGGCTCAAGAAGATACCGCATGTTTTCATTGAGGAAGTTCAATAGAGGATGGGCCATATCTAAAATAAAAATAACTCTTTATTCTGAAGTTGAGGGGAATGGATAGTGAGAAAATGAAAAAAAGTGATTTATTCTATATAGTATTAGGTGCATTTTTTTGGGTTATTGGTCAATATTTTGCACTCAGATTCTTTAGTTTTGAAGATTTCCTAATAAGATATATTATTTTAAAATTTGTTAATACAATTTTAAATTTTTTATTTATATCAATATTTGCAATTGGAATCATAATATTTTTAATTAATTTAATTAAAAAGACTGGTAGGTCAAATAAGCTTATTGAACTTATAAATAATACAAAAAAAGAAATTGATAATATATTTCAACAAAAGATTCAACGTCATTTTTGGTTTTCTCTTCCCGAGAATTACAAGATAGGGACTAAAAATCTAAAAGATACTTATAAAATTCTCTGGGCTTTTTCTGCATTTTTCGTATATTTCTTCCTTAATGCGGCTCTCAATTTATATTCAACAGGAAAATTTTCCTTTAAGTTTATATTATCACTTATATTTTTGTTTTTAAGTATTTATATATTTTTTTGGTTTTCATTTGTGACATTATTAGCATTCTCTAGTTATATTTTAAGAGGCATAATCAAACTTATAGAATATGATATCCTACAACTTATTAGATTAGAAATTAAAAATTTTATAATCAAAATTTATCCATATATTAGACACCCAATAAAAGTTTCTACTATGATAATAAACGTTATTTTATTTATATTAATCCCAATTATTGTGTTATTAAGCATTTTAGGAAAAATTTTAAATATTAAGATTTACGAAGAAATTATAGCAGTATTAATAGCAAATTCTAAATATGTAAATTATTTTATAGCTTATTTAGTTTTATTCACTGCTTTTATAGTTATCTGGAGTTATATTATAAAGCCTAATGAATTAATTTCCTCATTCCTAAAAATAATAAAAACTCGTATAAATAACTTCGATGAAAACACCAACCTCGAGGAAAGATATAAAACTATAAAATATTTTGAATATTGCATAGATTTTTTTCCTCATTCGTCAGGATATTATGTATTACCAGCAGGATTAAGACTTGGTTTTTATAGTACTTTCTCAAAGATGCATACTGTAATTATTAGAAAATTGAGCAGAAAAATGGAACATGTAAAGACACAATTTGAAGAATTAGCATTTAAAATAAGATATTCAAAAAATACAGACGAATTTTTAAATATTTCGAATGAATTAGATCAGCTAATAGATGTCTTTCAAAATGAGAAATATGAATCCATACAAGAAGAGGAGTATGAACCATATAGTCTTTTTAGAAAATTTTCAATCAAAACTAACGAACTGCCAGGTGCTTTGATATTACTTGTTTTGACTTTTGTTGTCCAACTTTTATTAAGTTACACCGTTGATGACATAAAAAGTTTTATTTTCAATTATATGAAATAAAATAATTGATTTAACCCTCCAACTAGATCTCAAAGCTTCTTACTGTCTGAAATAAATTGAGGAGTCTAAAAAGAAAATTTTTTATATATTTGATCACCAAGCTACCATAGGGTGATAGAATGCGGGGGGCAATAATTGCTGTTGGCATTTACCTATTAACCATCACTTCCGTGTGGAGCTTTCTACCTGGCCTCTCTGAGTTCGGCGAACTTGTGGATGGCTCTGAGGGCAGTGTAAGCACTGGAGATATATTAAGTGATGTGGAACCCATAAACAACTTAATCATGAAATTTGGTTTTGACCCAGAAAAGCACTTCAGCATCCACATTTGGGGGACAAACTCAGCAGATGTTGATATGGAAATTGCAAAGAGGGTAAAGAACGCCGAAGTAGAAATTGTAAAGGAAGGTTCTACATTAGGTACTATCACTGCAATGAAAGCCTCTGGATATGGGCAGGCCGTTGCATTAGCGGCTTGCGAGGTTAGAAGACATCGAGACCTAAGTGTTGCAGGTCTGCCTTCACTGGACAACATCCATAGTGGAATCACAAAGGCTGCCATGAACCTCAAAGATGCAGAGGAATACGAGATTCCAGATGAGGAGAAGAAAGCGCTGTTTGTGATCAGCTACGGAGGTCCAGCTGTAAATCTCCACGCCCAGCACTACGCCATGGATAAAAGCCTGCCGCTGTACTTCACCAATGAAAGCGGGCGCTGGGGGATTGTTGACCGTCAAACCGGGAAAACTTACTATGACGGAGATTATGGCATCGTGATTGCTCTACCGAGGGTCCGGAGCGTTTCGGTCAGCGAGATAAACCTGGCGATGCAGCAGGGTGGAGAGATACTCCTCTACAGGACCATCATCGCCGGAAATACCCGCAAGGGTACACAGGCAGGTGGCTACTGGTATGCGGATGTTCTCGAGATGTCAGAAAAAGTGCTGGAGAGGGTTACTGATGTGGCTTGTGGCACGCTGGACTTCACGGAACTCGCCGCAGGCCTTGCAACTGAAGGTGTGACTTACCTGCTGAAGCACGGCTCACTCGAGGATTTCGGTGAGTCTCAGAAGGCGATTGAGGCTTATGTTAGCGCTTTACTGGTGAGCAGCCTAGATGAAAGGGCAGACATTGCAGAGATAAAAATCCCTGGCTATGTTGCACTGGTGAAGTATGACGAGGAGAACAAGTACATGCTCGTGAGGGTTTATCCTATTTTGGAGGGATTATAATGCCTTAGATTAAGGTTTAGGGATTAAAAATGGAGAACGAAAAAGAATATTTTACAACTGGAGAGGCCAGTAAGCTTTTAGGAATAAGTTTTAGAACACTAAAAAGATGGATTTATAAAGGAAAAATTAAAGCAGAAAAATTACCAAATGGCAGGTATATAATTTCTAAAGATGAAATTGAAAAATTAAAATATCTCGATGAAGATGAACTTTCAAAATCTATTTTAAAACTCGTTTCAGAGAAAAAAGTTGCATATTTAAGAGAACTACAAGTTAACTTGGAAGATAAATACCCTCACTATGAGGTATATAATAAATTACAAATATTGGTAAAATCTAAAAAAATAAATACGTACTTATTTGGCTCTTCTAAACAAAAATATAGGTGGTTTTTTCCAATTCGAACAAGTTGGGAGGATGTAAAGGATATTGCTAATAAAAAGATGATGCTTGCAGAGGCTTATAAAAATCATCCTAGAAGATTTGAAAATAATGATGTAATCTATAATGATTATTCTGAATATCTTGTAGAACAATCCATGATAAGAGCAGGATATACAATAGTTGCAAAAGATGCGTATTATTTTAATGGTTTTGCTTATAAGGAAGAAGGTGCAGGAAGACCAAAAGACTTAGATTTTATAGTAAAATTACCAGGAATTGATATATTTTTAGGTGTAGAAGTAAAAAATAGGTTAGATTATCCTAAGAGCAATGATATAAATGATATTATAAATATATGTAGAAAATTACAAATAAAACCTCTACTTGTTGCGAGAATGGTGCACCCAATGACTTTCGATGTTATAAAAAATCTAGGCGGTTATGTTTTAATTTTTAAGCAGATGTTTATCAAACCGGGATTCCCAAGAGACAAATTTGAGGAAATTAGAAAATTAAAAATTCCTATTGCTATATATAGATATCCTCCAGACTTTTTGATAAATAAATTCCAAAAAGCCGCTAAATATATAGTCCAGAAAAATATGATACAACTATGACAATTCCTCAGTAGTAGAATTAAATAAAAAAACTGTTAGAATTTTTGACAGCTAGGTGTTTATATTTTATATGAATACTTTTCCAGTGCTCTCTCGGGCAAGGGATAAGTATGTGCATTACTGCATATATTTTACCTTTCAGCGAGTTGGGGGATTGGCTATGAAGAACGTGAGAATAGTAATAACATCCGGTGATGGAAAGACGCACGTGACCGAAGTTAAATCCTCTGTCTGGCTTGAGAAGGCAGGGATGCGAAAGAGCAACGGTAGCTACATCCTTGATCTCGCCGTTGCAAAGGTGGAGATGCCAGAGGACGTGGGCTACGAATTCGTTGAGGATCTGGCATTGCTTCTCTCATACCAGGAGCGCAAGAAGCTCGGGGAAGCGCTGCTGGCAAGCATTTAAGCGTTTGCACTCTAATTTTTTACTGAGTAATCATGGCAGAGAAAGACTTCTTTAAGTACAGGAAGCGATATCAACGGGAGCTGAAGTTGCTCGAAGAGGCCGACATCCACCCCAACAACAAGAGGCTCATCAAGGAATTTGACAGGGCTTGCCGGGCGGGAACCTTTGGAAAGAAGCTTGACTATCCATCTGCACAGGAGCAGCTCAACACCCTGCGGAGGTTCTGTCAATTTTTTGAGAAGGACCTATACTGGGCCACTCAGCAAGACTTCGACGAAGCTTTTGCCAGGATTGAAGAACATTTTGAGAATTTGAGAAGAGAGCGCCAGAAGAGGGGGCTTGATGAGAAGATTTCGGGGGATTGGGCTATTTATCGCTTCAAAGTTACAATTAAAAAGTTTATGCGCTGGCTGAGATGGGCGTACTGGTACCCAGAGGGCTACCCCGGCAAGGAGAAACTTGACCCAGCTGAATTATTCTGGAAGACTGGATTTGCCAGACGTAAAAACCCTCTCTACCCTCTTGAGGTTGCCCACATCTACGCCGAAACGCCCAAATCGGAACTTCGTGATAGGTCCCTTCCACCATGGCGCGAGATTGGCAAGATCTGGGATAAGCTGGCAAGCGCAGCTGCGAACCTGCGGGATAAAGCCATCTTCAAGTGCCAGAAAAAGAAAGGCCCACGTGTCGGGGGACTTGGCTCCATGCTTTTTGGGGATTTGGAAGAGCTTGATATAGGTTACAAGTTTTACATCAGGGACAAGAACAGAGAAAATGTGGTCGCCACCCCTATTTATGACGATTTGGAAGACATAGAGGCCATCAAGGCTTATCTACTTGAAAGGGAGGCAATGCTAAGGGACTGGGGATATGATCCCTACGACCCAAAGCTTCCCCTCTGGCTCAAATACAACCAAAATAAGCCCGTGATGATTGACTACCAAGACATTCGCAACGCTATCAAGAGGGCAAAAGACCGCTGGAACAAGCTGCACCCTGAGGATCCAATCACATACCGCCTCTATAACCATCTCACGCGCTTCTATGCCGAAGGTGTGGATCAGAAGATCAAGAAAATCCCAGATAACATTCGAAGGAAGGAACGCGGCTGGTCCCCTACCTCGCCAATGCCTGGCAAGTATGGTGCTATGATTGAGGATGTCGATATAGAGGAATTCTACGAGGAGAAGGCTGGGATAAAAGAGACCGAGGAGCAGAAAAAGAAAAAGAAGTGCTTCCGCTGCGGGTTTATCAACGAGGCACACTTAGAAAAGTGCTTCCGCTGTGGAACATGGCTTGATCCAAAGAGGATATTAGAGATAGAAAATATGAAGGTGGCCGCCTTAGAAAGGAGGATGGAAATTTTGGAGGAGGTTGTCAGAATACTGGCTGGCAATAATGTGGAAGCTGTAGTTTCTTCTGATGCACGGCCTCCTAAGCTGTAGATCGGGGGTTCAAATCCCCCCGGGCCCGCTCACTTTTTCTTTCCGTTGCCCTTGTAGGATTGGTGCACTCCCGCAAGACAGGATCCTGTGTGAGATCATCAAGAAACGTGGCAGCCTACTTCAAATCTGAGGCCTATAACTAAGAAAATTTTATATATTTTTTATTATTCATTAATATATCAAAAAGGGAAGTTTAATGGACTACAAGGAGGTTTTTCGTGAATTTTAAAAAATGGGCGAGATTATGTATTTCCATTTCGGCAGCACTGTTCCTTTTTTTGTATACTTATCAATGGATTCATGAATTTGGACACTATTTCAGTGCTAAATATATCTATGGTTTAAGCCCATCTTTTAATTATAAATTTCTTGGACCTTTAATATATCCAACTAGCACCTCATATTTGGCAAAAAGGATTATTCAAATACTAGTTACTAAATCTTTTGGACCTTTGTTTACATTAATAATTTCTGGTTCTTTTTGGCATTTATTTATTAAATTATTCCTAAATGAAGTCCAGAAAGTGTCTGAAAAAATTAAAAACGATGCAAATAAAAAGAAAAAATTTAAAATATGTCTCTGGCTAGTTTTTTTATTTCTTTTTATCATAAAATGTGCTTCAGATATTTTATTTATAATTCTATACATCGTAAAATTACATTTTTGAGGTATTCAAATCTCAAACATAAGCTTGAGCAATAAAAATTGGATCATTAAAGACAGACAATATACCATTTTTTATATTTCAACGTTTGTTAATTTATTATTTTGAAACTATCTAGATAGAAACCTCCAAAACCCTCCGCTTCACCAATCTGCCCAGGATCTCAAGCACCTGCTCTTTTACAGCCATTAAGGAACGTGGGGCTGAAACCTATAAATACCGAACCTAATTTATAATTTAACCATGGGCATATACGGAACAAAAGCCAGCTTATACTCTGATTTATCCCTAACATTGGAATTTCTCGTAACGGCTATGTTTCTGACTGGATACTATTTTGCCAGAAAAAGGAATTTTTCTCTGCACCCGAAGTTCATGGGAACTGCTTTTGTGCTCGACATCGCCTTCCTTGTAAGCTATATGATAAAATCCCTTGTCGAAGGAAGAACAAAATTCATGGGACCTCTTGGAGTTTATAAGTTTGTATACCTGCCAACGGTAGTATTTCACTCCATAATATCCATAGTTGTTCTTTTATTAGCGGCTTTCATGGTTTACAATGGAATAAAAAACTTTGATAAAAAAACAATGACTATGAGAACAGAAAATGTGTTAAAGCATCGGAAGTTCGGGAAGATAACATTGACCACATGGGTCCTCTCATTCATGTCTGGTATAGCAGTTTATCTCCTTCTATATATCCTGTACTAACCTTCACAAAAGGCGCCTCCCGCTTTATCTGTTTATTGCCCAAAAACAGATAAATTTATTAATCCACACTCCGACAATTAATAGATGCCAATGTGGAGCGAGATAGAGAAGCACTTCAAAAAATTTCCGATGCAGAAGCGGGTAGCAC
>Ga0180885_1024_pt1 | contig 21128 bp, 13 predicted proteins | sample Deesub1362A_J573_FD_124185 | JGI IMG/M metagenome (GOLD analysis project Ga0180885, IMG submission 124185) | Candidatus Hydrothermarchaeota archaeon JdFR-17 | reverse complement strand
CACACCTCTTCTAGGGAAACTTAATATGATTCAATATATTGAAAGTATATTTTTAATTAGTGGGATTTATTTTGGTAAGCACATAGAAAGTATCTTTAAAATTTTTTAATAATATATTTACATCGTAACTNTCCTGAGGCGAAGTTAGTCCCAATATAGTTATTCATTGTTGATGCAAAATTTTATAAATTTGTCGCGTGTTGAAACACATTTACAACAAAAACTTTTTATATAAGTTAAATAAAAGTTAAATAGCGAAGAAGTCCTATGAGGTCATCAGTATCATGTGGGTGGCATCCTGATGGAATATTGGAAAATGGTAGAAGAGGGGTAAGGATGAGATGGGCTCGTTTTGTTATTGGCATAATATTACTGTTTGGAATTCTTGGCGAAGCTCATGCTGCCAGTACTGTTGAATCTCAGGGACCAGGAGGTTATGGCTGGCAGCAGGTTTATATTCAAACCTGGGTATCTGGTAACTATTACAACTATGCCCGCCTCACCGCCAGTGCTGACAGGCAGTTTTATGATTATGGCTACAAGAAGATCAGGATATACGTTAGGGAAGAGGATTACTGGTCGCAGGACTGCGGATGGTGGTATGTTACTGACACGAGCACTGTCAGTGTTTCGATGCAGGATGCTGCCGGAGATAATGTTCTGAGTTTAACAGGGCAGGGCACCACTAAAGGAGAGTTCTTCACAGAGTATGCCTGGGGCACAGATGACGACCCGGGCAGGTGGACCGTTACTGTTACTGACAGCAACGGCAACTCCGCCACTTTCTATCTCTATGTAAGGGGGCAGCTCAATGTTACAAACATAACATTTTCACCCACTCCAGAGGTTGGGGTTGCCACCACAATCCAGGCGGAGGTCAGGGATAACGCCGGCAATCTGATAGGTGGCGCCTACACCGACAACGAGGGCAACAGCGCAGCACCAACCGTAGTTGCGTACATCACCGGACCTGGTGGGGAAACTACTCTAACTCTTTCGGACCCGGAGAATGATGGCATCTGGACCGGCTCTTGGACGCCTTCTATGGTTGGTGATCACAAGGTCATTGTGAAGGTGAGCGACGGGCACACCTACTGGGTGGATGGGCGAGGTAGTGCAACTGCTTCTGTGTCAGGTGAATTTCAGGGCAGCATGCTCCCTAGTGCGCTGCGCGCGGCTCTGCTGAGCATCTTTGGCTTTGCCACGCTTCTGCTCAGAGCGAGGTGGTGATGGATGGAGAAGAGTGACATTCTGCTCATTCTGTTCATCGGAATGATCGCAATAAGCCTTACCTTCGCCTCTGGTAAGTATGATATCATGGCACCCACCAACCTTGAGATTGAGGAGAACCCTCAGTTAAGCTGCTCCCAGGGGGATGGCACCACAGGTTCATGTCATATGATTAATGCGACTTTTGGTGGGCTTATGAGTGGTAAAAATGGTCCNGGTCCAGATGGCGTGTATGACCGTATCCAAGATTATAAGGTTTACAACAATCAGGGACCATTTGCAGGCTCAGGCGTACCTCATCCCGGTTCAGGTAGAGTCCCTGCTTCAACTTTCCCAAGATGGGTGCACATGCAGCACGGCGATGGTAATTGGCCTCTCTGGAAAGCAGGTCCAGATGCACCACCAAAAAACAAAGGAACAATAATGGAGATATACAGGGGTTTTGATACAAACAATGCTTCTGCCCTCTGGTATTCACTGAATGATGAATATGACTATCCATTAGATTGGGATTATTTGATTAGCCCTATCACAGGGAGTAATACTGGTGGTACCGGTATAAGTCCTACAATTTTAAATGGAACTTCTGACCAGAATGCAGGGGATGCAGTTGGCACAGATTTGGGACCTTTCAGATTTCCNTATGGTGCGGACGATGGTGTAACATATTGGGGAGATCCAAACAACATTATAATGGGTGAGTCTAACACAGGTGTTATTGAAGGTTTGGGATATATTGCAACCCCGGGTGGCAGTGAGTGGAAGGATAATGATGGGGATGGTATCTTTGAAACGGAGTCTCTCAAGTATGGTCCTTCAGACAACAGAGGACCACCTACTTTTGCAGGATGTGCTTATGGTGTGCAACCAGACTACTCCATAGTTAAGGGTGGTACTCCAGATAAAGCATACAATAGCAGTGAACCAAGCAGATATGGAAACTATAATAGGGGTTGTCACGGAATTTCTCAGAGCTGGATGGCAAAAAATATAATTGGTGCGAATTTCACCCGTACAGACTCTCCTGCCTGTACAGACTGCCACAACACTGTAACAGCGGCGAACTTCAATCACAGAACCATTGACCCTGCCACAAACTGCGCTACCTGCCACAAAGTTGGAGGCACGACTTTGAGCGCAGCCAACGGAGTACCAGAAGTCAGGGACTGCTACGAGTGTCATACAACAGGACTTAAAATAAGCCCGACGGTTAACACCACCTATGCCCACGCNGGTGTTGACTGCCGCTACTGCCACGGTCACGGTCACAATGTAACCATTCAGGATGTGGGCGGTTCTGGTTATGGCGTCACCTGCGGAAGTGGCGACAACTCCTGTCACGGTGCAGGTGCTCCAGCGCCGAGGAATGTTGGCAATATACAGCATGGACAGACAGTAACCAAAAGTTGTGTGGACTGCCACGTTACCGCTACTGGCTCGGCTAGCGGTCATGATATTCGTATCCCTGCCTGCTCGGACTGCCACACCTCTACAGGTGTTGGTGGAAAGTCAGCAGCTGCCCAGCCTGTGCCAAGCTGGGATAGCAACAATGCAATTTACCATGGCAACGCCAACAAGACCTGCCAGAACTGCCACGGGGTTAGCTCACCCCACGATAATACCATAACCGCTTCCACGCCTTCATGTAACCAGGCAGGATGTCACGATGGCTCCGCCACAGGAGCCAGGAATGTAACTCAGGTACATGCCGCCAACGTTACCGGTGGTGGAAATCTCACTTGCCTTTCCTGTCACAACAATGTCAGCATAGTATACAACGGCACCACCTATTACCCCAACGCCTCAATCCACTCCACCAACGATACAAAGCTCATACCCTTCGGCATGGGATATGGAAACGATAATATGACACCCAGCGAGTGTGTGAAATGTCACAGTTCTTCGGACTTCTATCAGCAGGATGGGGTTACTCCTCTTAACTGTGCAGATTGTCACAGCAGCTCAAATGCGTATGGTGTTAAAGCTCTAACGGTNCACAGTGTGGATATGAATCAACCCGGAGCAAACATTGATGGTAAACACAAAACAGCAGGCCCTGACTGCAGGAGTTGCCACGATTTAGGCGGCTCCGCTCCGAAGCACATCAACTTCACGGCTCTACAGAATGGTGTGCACGGCAACATAAACACCACCTCCACCACAGGTTATGAAGTGAATGAGCCCTGCTACGCCTGTCACAGCAGTAACGGTCAGCCGCCTGACGGTCATCCCGACAAGCAGAAGACGCCCTTTGTATGTACCGACTGTCACCTCAGCACAGGAGTTAAGGCTGGTGCTTATGGTGCTCCTATGGTGAGTGAGCACTACCTAAATGGCAGTGAGCTTGTAGCAACCACAGGAGCGAACACGGCTTTGAAGAGCTGCCTCAACTGCCACCAGAATCCAAACATATCCGAGCTGAGGATAATCAATGTTAATGACCCTGACAACGGTAGCTTTGATGCTGACGGCGACGGTGTGTATGGTGGAAATCTTAGCGCCTACCACTATGGTAAGATCTCGCCGGTGCTCAACAACTCCGGTGTAGCGAACTGCGTATACTGCCATCAGCAGAACAGTAGCTTCGACCTGGTAATGCAGGATGCAACGCACAACAACATGCTTAACCACACCGACAACGTGGGTGGCCCTGGGTGCGCAGATTGCCACGGTTCTGGCAGAATGCACGATGAAAGCTTGACTAAGCCCGTTCTCACACCCACAAACAACACACTCTGTATGACCTGCCACACCAATAAGCAACTCCATAATTCCGCAGGAAACAGAGCAAAGAATGAAACTGTTTATTGTGTTAACTGCCACACAGGGGATATAAACACCGTAAATGTAAGGGATATCCACGGAATTAAATATCTCAACAGCTCGGGTAAATATGAGGTATGGGGTACCACATCACCCGCTAGCTGCACCACCTGCCATCGTAGTAATCTTGGAGGAAAGTTTGCGAATGCCTCCCAGATTCCGCCATTAAATCATAGCGATGACCCAATAGCTGGACAGAAGTGGAATAAGACATCGCAGACCTACTGGACGCCAGGCGACGAGCAGAGTGCATGTGCTTTCTGCCATGGCGATAGCAGACACAGGGCAAATGCTCTGGGCAATGTCTCACTAATAGAGGATTCGCTTACTAGGAACACCTCAAATCTGAGCTCAACCAGCTGGTGCGCAGGCTGTCACTTCTCCCAAGCAGCGAACTATAACGGCTCAGCCTTCTCTCCTAAGGTTGTAAATCTCTCCGGCTGGGATTTGAGCAACGCCACCGACGGTACGGCTTACAGGGACCACTTGAGCAGGGGGTATATCTCAAACACAAGCTACAGTGACAGCGAGTGCCGCAAATGCCACGGTGGGCTGATAGGTACCTCCACCACAACTCGTGAGTTTGTACACAGGGTTGCTGAAGGTGTTTCGGGAGGCAACAACTGCATTAGCTGTCACAATCTGGGCGAACTGGCGTGGGATGTTGACTTCAATGCCACAGAGGATCCGAATGCGGCTCACAGGAATCTCAACAGCAACGTAGTAACCACTCTGCCTGCGGAGAATAAGAAGTGCTGGGCATGCCACACTAAGGATGGTCTGGAACCACCTTCAGGGGATCATCCTGTAGGCTACAACACACCCAAGCTCTGCGAAGACTGCCACACTACCGGAGCCTTTGGTGCGCCGCTGGTCAAGGAGCACTACAAGAACGGTGAGGATGTCAAGGTGACCAACGCTGAGTGCTACAATTGCCACAGTCTTGGAGAGAATCAGGTTAGCAATCTCGACTATGAGATGCCTTCTCACTACACAAGCGTGGACAACAACAAGAGTTATGCCTCGCACTACGTGATGAAGAGAGATGACCTTAAAGCCAAGAAAGATGAGAGCTACTGTGGCTACTGCCATCAGCAGCACAAGAGTGGTACCACCAGCAGTGCTTACAACCAGTTCTTCACCAATACCAACAGGACGGTGCAGCCAGACCACAGCGCAAGGTCGAGGCGATACTATGCACCATGCTTCAAATGTCATAATAGTGTCAATAACCTCCACACCCAGAGCCTTACAATACCCAGCTACACAAGCTTTGATAGTGAGTGCAGAACGTGCCACATACCCATAACCGGCGGAAGAACTCACGTTAACGGAATGGGCTGTAAGCTCTGCCACGTTGGAACAACCAACAAGGTGCACAATGTCACCTACCTTACCGAAAGTGGGGCATACGTGCCTGCAAAGATAGCCAAGCAGCAGAAAAGCTATGCAAAGTGCTACACCTGCCACGTAAACAGCACCCTCGACGCTTTAATGAGCAGCTATGGCTACACCAATGTGGTCAAAGTGCCCTTCTCAGGCCACGGCAATGGCATCTCCGCTGACGGAAGCACAACCTACTGGAGCGACAACTACACTGCCTGCATATTCTGCCACACCTCAGACCACAGTGAGAATCTGCCCATCGGTTATGCGGTTCGGTTAGCGGGTATCAGGAGCGGAGACTACCCGGCGAGAATCAACGCCACAATAGGGTCAGGCACCACAACATGGTGTGGCTCCTGTCATATTACAAGTGACTCTGACTACACCTTAACGGTCAACTATTACTTCACGAGATTTTACAGCAAGAAGCCGCCTGTTATCACACCGGGTACAGGAAACCACTCTACACTCACCGCACCTTACACTGACGATAAGTGTGCAACATGCCACTACGGAGGCAGCACAAACGATGGAATGGATGCCTTCATACACGGTATCCAGTAATATAAAATTTTTTCAGAAATGTTCAAAAATATTTTAAATCGATAGTGTAAGGACAGGAAGATAAGGAGAAGAGGACATGAGAATAACACTCCTGGCATTGGGGCTGCTTGCAGTGACCTTTCTAGTTATGCCCCAGGTTGTAGCAAAGTTCACAGGGCAGCACCAGTTTGTTAATGGAAGCAGCGTTAATTGTGGCAAGTGTCATCCTGACATTGTGTCAGAGTATAACAGTGATCCCAACCAGCCCCACAGGTCAATAAATCTTGCGTGTATTGACTGTCATATTGGTACAACAGATCCATTTCTGGGAAGAGTGAAATGGAGTGATGTTTACACTTTAACGGGTGAGGAGTACTACAAAGATATTCAGTTCCATGGTGCTGCTCTAGTAGAGTGTCTTTGGTGCCATGTAAATAACACTTACATAACCGCGGGCGTGGATGTGAATGCAGAGTTCAACAACTCACAGGTTGAAGCTCATCGACCACTCTATTGGCGTGCAAAGAATGCCTCAGGAGTGGATACAGCTGACTATCTGAGAGGAGCAAACGAAGCTTGTTTATCCTGCCATACCCACGCCGCGAATATCACAATAATTGAGCCAATCCAGTACCTCAATATTACAGCCAATTACTCAGACTGCATAGGGGGTACCTCCAACTGCTACAGTGGCTGGAACATAGCCTTTGAGGTGAGTAAGAGGTGAAGGTAATGGAAAAATATTTAAATTATATTAAAAAAATATACAATAGGAGGTGAAAACACATGAGGAAACTCTTGCTGGTGCTTGGTTTGGTTGCAGTGATATTTCTAGTGATGCCTAGCGCCATGGCGAAGTTCACAGGGCAGCATCAGTTTATTAACGGAAGTTCAGTAGACTGCGAGCGGTGCCACACCACAATAAGTAACGAGCTTCATTCAGGTAATGCGCACGACTGGAACAAGTCTACTATAGGAACTTCGCCATGCAGAGTATGCCATATACCGAATAATAAGAGACCTGGTGAAGATTACTATAACCCATATGGAGGTGCTACAGCCAGCTACCACGCTGCAGCTATGGTTGAGTGTCTCTACTGCCATGGTGTCAGAAATGGTACCACAACTGACAACGGTGGTTTGACTATACCCGGAGCCAACGTTACAGCAGAGTTCGAGGGCGGCAATGTCGAGGCACACAAACCACTGTACTATAGGGCAAAGAACGCCTCTGGCGTTGATACAAATGACATGCTACAGGGCGCCAATGAAGCGTGTATATCCTGCCATACCTATGCTGCTAATGTCACGATAATTGAGCCAACCCAGTACCTCAACGTAACTGCAACTGCTACTAACTGCACAGGCTGGTATTCTGGATTTACTGGTACGCCAGATCCCAACTGCTACAACGACGGCTATGGCTTCAACTGGAGTATAACATTTGGTATCAATAAGCCGTAAATACGTCCCTCACCCCTTTTTCTTTTTAATTTTAAGTAAATAAGGAGAAAGAATCGCAGCTGATGAATAGGTGCACAACCGACGATTTTCATGTCAATTTTTAAGGTACAAATTTTCATTTTATTCAACAATTTTTCAATGTTATTTTATACAATTAATANTATGAACTTCATCCAGAAAATGCTCATATTCTACTTTGCAGTTATCCTAGTAATAATATACTTCATCAGCGGCGTTCGCCTTCCAGTTACCAAGCTCCTTCTTAAAATAAGTCCCATTAGGGAGAGAATACTGAGGAAGACAAGGGAAAGGAAAGTTGCTAGCAGAATGTATCAGATGGTATTTCCTTACAGACCTAAGACCATTTCTGAAATTATACTCATCTCCATTTTCTACCTCTTCCTCGGCTATTTAATTCTTTCAAAGATATTTTTCTTCGCTGTNGTGGTGAGCGACAGCATGCGTCCAACCTTTGAGAAGGGCGACCTGGTTCTTATTCAAACTCTATCTAAGGAACCAGAGGTTGGCGATATAATTCTATTTTCAGGTTTTATAGAGCTTGATCAGGAGAGGAGGGAGTTTGTAATCCACAGGGTTTACAGTATAACCAGAGATGGGATGGTAAAAACTAAGGGCGATGCCATGCCAGTTCCAGACCCATGGGAGGTGCCTCCAGAAAAAATTGTAGGTAAGGCAGTTACTCTATTTGGTCACCCTTTGATTATAAAGCAAGTTGGCGAGAGTTTAATAGTTGAGCCAGGCAAGGCTATAACCAACCCTCTGGTTATCCAATATGTTCTTGGCACCACGAGAAAGATGGGAATGCTGGTCTTCCTGGTGGTGATGCTTCTGTATATACTGCTTGAGGTGAGAGAGTCCAGAGTTAGAAATGTACCGAGATGAAGGGATTTTTACTACTCTTTGTGTTGTTTCTCTTTATTACACCACTATCTGTACAGATAACAGCAAAATTTACATTTAAAGGTGACCACATTTTTGTCTAAAGGAAGATGGTCAATTGTTCATCCTGCCATTTAAGACAGAGAGAAGCCTTTGAGAAGAGGATCTATCTTAAAAGCAAAGCTTAAACTGCAGAGACTATAATGCTATGGGCAACCCCAGAACTGGAGAGACNACAAAACACCATTTTAGCGATGATGTGCATGCGGCTGAAACCATCGAATGTCTAGACAGCCACTTCACCATAACTCACAATCCCTCCCTAAAGATGGCTGNATAATTTTTACCATCTACTCAGAACCTTTAGGAGGGGAGAGGAGAAATTAAATATCATTGGCTCAAAATGAAATGTTATTTAAAAAAATAAAAAAATATTTATATATGTTAGTCCTGAAATCTATAGTGATACATATGAACGCATATAATGTTGAGCTGAGTGAAAGGCTCGCCCTGTACTCATCCTACATGGTGCCTATTGGGATTATATTTCTATCGCTTGTTTCGATATTCAATGATACAATGATAACTCCTGACATGCGTGCTCTTGTTCTTGACTTGATATTCCTTTTTCTTGGTGTGCTGCTTTTGAGCGGTGCCTACAGAATAAACTCCAAATTTAGGAGAAACCTCATTGCAGATAGGGAATTCAGGTACCTTTTGCTGGAAAAATTTGAGCCATTTCTTANAGAGATCAGCAGGTATCAAGTTGCTATTGACGACCTCTCTGAGAAGGTGGATGCTCTGAGCAAAAGGGTTTCCTATATCTCAAAAGAGAGGCAGGCCACCACAGCACATACCCCGACGGTACCATTTGCGCCAAACATGACCTTTCTTATCAGGTCCCTCAATATGTCCATATTGACTCTTGGAGCAATAATATTTCTCTACATCAAGCTATCGCCCAACAGCATATATTTGATTCTCATTCTCATATTTCTCTGGTGGTATCTAATTACCGATGAGTATGATCTCTTCAGCGATATCTCTGCTTACATATTTATAATCTTTCCAATTCTCGTTATACCTATAACCAGTCTTATACTTCTTGCCTATTTTGATCTGCAGACTCTTCACATTTTTCTGTTTCTGACCCTTATCTTTTATGTCGTCGGTTATTATGCAATAGCAACGTATTATGCAACAGGCAGGATTCCTTTTATAGAGAAACCCATGGAAACCTATAGAGATGGGGGAAAAGGTTTAAAGATGAGAAATGGAGGATCCTCTGCTACGTCGGCTGAAGTGGAGGCTGTTAAAGAAATTCTTGACAAAATAATTGGTAAGAAGCCTCCATATCAACGCAATGGCGGAGATAAATATCACACAAATGAAGGGGGTAATAGATACGAGGCAAATGGTGGTAGTTACCATCGGAATGGTGGATATATAAGTACTGATGATAATAGTATAACAATAACCCTCGATAAAGACACCCTAGCCGAGGTGCTTGCCCTATACCTTGCGATGCAGGGAACAAATAGAAGAACAAAACTGTTTGACTCCAGTAAGCCGCCATTTACCCAAAGCTTCCTCTATGCCTTATATGAAAAACTCAAAAAATTTAGATAGGCGATTGCATGAAGGCTGCTCTGGTATTTGCAGCATTAGTGGTGGCTATGGTAACCGTTGCCCAGGTATATTCTCAAGAAGAATATACGAAGATAGAAGGGTTAGACCCTCTTGTAAGAAATTTTGCGGGGATGGGACATGGCGGAAGCAAGTGCATATACTGCCATGCCTTCCTGATGCCAGACAAAGAGTACGAGGAAAAATTCCTTCAGGAGGGCTGCAGGTGTCATCAGAGCGACGTGGCCAATGGATATAGTGTGAGAATTAATGATGTAAGGGAGCTTCACGATTCAAATCACTGCAGGTTGTGTCATGCAGGCACAAAAAATGTGACTTATCAGGCATACCATCTTAAGATACATAAAGAGACCCCCTGCGTAAAGTGTCACGAAATACAGAATGTAACAGATTTTATAGTTAGCAAGCCAAAAACCATGGAGTGCAAAAGCTGCCACAAATATGACATCCACTATATACATGCGAATATACTTGGGAATGTGTGTAAGATGTGCCATGGGTCAGCCTTCGCTTCCAGATTTACAAAAGAAGATCTTGAAAAGTTAGATCTCAATGAGGAGATAATTAACAAGACAATTAGTAGGGAACAGCCAAAGCAGGAGGTGAAAAAAGTTGGATTTATTACAATCTCGAAGATTCTTGCTTTTATCATTGATATTATTTTCTAGTCTGTGGCTGAGTGGCTGTATCGACATTAAGCCAAAAGAGATAAACGGTATAGCGTTTGAAGTGAGAATCGAAAACAACAAAATAGTTCCAGATTCGGTTAAAGTAAACATTTNGCCAGTGGATTTAACAGATTATAAGGTGCCGGGAGTTGATTATCCTCCCTTCATAGCCTTCAGGGGCTATGTGATACCAAAAGAAAACAAGAATGTTACTCATTCAACCTACTGGGGCNTGGTTCAGTATAAAGGATCTGGGAACTACAAGGTGGTGCTGATCACAGAGGATGGATACAGTCCCCAAAAGGGNGATGAGGTGAGATACTATATAACCTTGAGGAGCAAGAGTGTTAGATGGTCATCTTCTTTCGTAAGTGGATCAGCGATACTGGAGTGATGCCATGAAGGCAAATATGTTGATTGCTGTGCCAGTGGTGTTCATTTTAACAATCTCCGGTGTGTTTGCAGCTGGAAAGGCTGTAATAGTGTCTGATGTCCAGGGCTTGGGCATCTACACCGAGGTTGAGGAACCAGTGTATCAGCCAGGTGAGAAAGTCAAACTTTATGTTGAAGTAAACGACGTAGANCATGCCGGTTTTGTTGCTGTAAATTTCTANATNATTGTTTTTAATAGCAGACTTGAAATTAAGGATGTTATACCCTACAACGTGAGATACAGGCACCATGTAAGAAATGTNTTCATAACACCAGANTTTAAAATTCCAGACACCTGGGAGGAGGGGCAATACTATATTAAGGTTCGTGCTTACGATGTGGCGGATGAGGAGAAAGTCAGAAAGATGTATGCCAGAGCCCTGGAATGGTTCAATCCCGACTACAGTGCAGCCATGTCATTTACTGACCAGCCAGAGGGCATTAATGTGGGTGGTTATTCTGGCTACCTAAAGAGCGAAACCTTTGCTCAGTCAGTGTTGACAAAAACCTTAAAATTCAGGATAGTTAAGAAGAAGGCCATAGCTAAAGAAGCAGCAGTCAGGACCACGAGGGAGATAGTGCAGTATCCCGTGAACATTTCATATTATATAGGTTCACAGATCCTGAACAAGCCCATATTTGTTTCTCAAAAACCATTTACTTTCAATTTATCCTTATCCAGAGGCATCCATAATGGAATAGTTGCTCTTGATTATTTCTTCCTCATAACGAATAATAAAAATGAGCCCATATACTACTCTAAGTCTACCGAACGGTACATAAAATATCCAGCAGATACAATTTCCCATACATTTTCCTATGAGTTGCCTGAAGGTAAGTATTTCCTACTAGTNAAAATCTATGACAGAGCTAATCCTGAGCCTCTCAGGGAATTCATAAAAAGCCTGAGTGATTATTCCGAGAGCTATGATACTAAGAAAATAGATGCGTACAGAAGCATAAGAGAGGGCAGAGATGTCAGTGATGCCCCATACAACATCCTTGGTATACTCAAACCGGCAGGGGAGGAAAACCTTGTTTACTTTGCGAAGATACCCTTTGAGGTGCTTCCAGAGCTGAAGGAGGAAAAGCTCACCATTCCTGTACTNAAATTTATCTCCATCGAACCAAGTGACTTTATAGTCAATATCTCCCAGCCCTTCTCAGTTAAAGTGAAATTCAAAAATGTTGGGAAAGAGGGAACAGTGGATATTCTGATGGATATAAGGGGTGAGACAAAAGGTTATCGCCTCAGGCAGACGGTATTCGCTGAGCCGAATNTGGAGAAGACTGTGATATTCAACGTNACTCTACCTCTCACTGAAGGGGCNTGGAAGTTATCCATTGTAAATTCTACTCTGAGTGAGGTGGTACTCGTCCAGAGGCCAGAGGTTATTGAACAGCTAAAGAGAAATGAAACCGCAGAAGAGGAGGAACTTTTTGCTCCGGTTGAGGTTAAAAAGCCAAAGACGCCCCTGCTAATTATTGGCTTCCTGATAGTTGCTCTTGTGGCTCTGATGCTGGTCTTAAGGAAGAAGTACGGTGGAGAGGTGCCTCAGGAGTTTGCCCTCCCGATAAAGATCACCTTGGTGATTCAGTTTGTACTTATAATCCTGTACCTTCTGTATCTGTACAAATAAAATTTATGTTATTGTTAAAATTTTTCAATATGGTAGATGAAGAAATATTTTATACTATTCCTGTACCTTCTGCTGGTAGGCGCGGNCAGTGGACAGGTTATTCAGGTAAATCAGTCCTCAGGTTGTGTTTCTGCTGATTTGAGTGTTTCTTCCCTAGAGCAGGCAGTAATTTCTTCTTCCCCTGGCGATACTATTGTTGTGTGTCCAGGGACTTACCCTGTTAATTACGGAATCGTCATAAACAAATCCCTGAAAATCTATGGCCACAAGCAGGGAACTGTTGTTGTTGATCTGGCTAAAGTCAGCTACTCTAATAACATCAACATAAATTCAAATGGTGTAGAAGTAAAAAATCTCACTGTAATTACGTCATCTCCAGGAAATGCAAAGGCTTTCCAGATTAGGGGAAAAAACATCACCATAGAGAATGTCACGATAGGCGACCGCTTTCAGCATGGTTTCTATATCGATACCTCTGAGAATGTAACCATAAGAGGGGTATATGTTTACGAGGCTGAAAAAGCGGCCATTGAGATTCACNATTCTTTCAACATAACTGTGGAGGATTCCTCTTTTATTCAAGAAAGCACTACATCCAATCTTTATACAAATAAATNTATNGCACTTTATAATGTTTCTAATTCCAATATAATAAACAATAATATTTATGAAGTGGTAAATGACAAAGTTGATGGATACGATTCTGGTTATGCCATCTACATAAACGCCTCTTCAACTGGCAATACAATTACCGGCAACTTCATTAGGAGAGTTTCCTACTGTATCTTTTTCGATGATGCCTCCTCCGGTAATCTTTTCTACAACAACTACTTTGATTGTGGCAGCCCCCCGTGTAAGGATGATCAGGGAGGCTACAACCACTACAACATTTCAAAAACTCCTGGTACAAATATCGTTGGTGGAAATTACATAAAGGGCAACTACTGGGGTGGACTGCTTCCATATGAAGGCAGCGATACCAACGTAGACGGCATCGGTGACACAAACTTGCCATACAATGCAACTAAGGGAACAGAATACACCTATATACAAAACGGCGGCGACTATGGTCCGCTGATAAAGCAGCGCGAGACCTCTCCTCCTGTTATATTCTCCATAAATCTACACCCCAACTATGAGTTAAACTCCTGCACACTGCTCAACGCTTCTGTAACCTCCTATAATGAGACGATAGCGGGGTGCACTCTTTACCTCGATGGGCAGGCATTTGCCATGAATCTATCTCAGGGTAGTTATATCTCCTACTGCACCTACCAGCTATGCCCGGCAGATTTTCCCCAGGGTTATGCCTCCTACTACATCGAGGCGAAGGATGCGAGTAACAATACTGGTTTCTCTGAGGTTAGAGGGCTCAACATAAATGCAACCCCCGCTGTGATTTACATAATTTCTCCAGCGAACAACGCAGTCTACAATTCAACAGAACTACCGCTTAATGTAACCTCAGATAAGAGGATAACCGCATGGATTTATAACCTGAACAGCGCTGGCAACGTCACCTTTACTCCGAACACAACAATAAATTCTACGGATGGCGTTGTGGAGGGCAACAATACCCTGGAGGTTTATGCTCATGACGTTGCAGGTTACTGGGTCTACTCGAGTGTCTACTTCACCGTCGATCTAATTCCGCCAGCGATGCAGGTAATCTCACCGAAAAACAGCACCATGTACACTACCAGAAATATCACCGTCAACGCCACAGCCAGCGAGGCTGTAACCTGGCGTATATCCCTGAACGATGGAGAAAACCAGAACGTTACTCTTCCTACAAACATAAATGCCTCCGAGGGACTTAACCATCTTATTATCTATGCCACTGACATTGCTGGCAATACTAACTCCTCAGGGGTATATTTCACAGTGGACACCACCCCGCCCTATGCGGTTCCCTCGACAGGGAACACAAAAGTTGACATAAACTCTTCCTACAACCTCACCTGGACTCTGTACGACAATGTGGCGGGTGGCTACTACAGAGTGCTCAGAAATGGTAGCGTTATTGAGGACTGGCAGCCTTGGAGTAGCAGTAATGCGAGCAATGTTACCGCACCTGTGGATACCTCCCAGCTTGGTGCATACAACTACACCATAGAGTTCAACGACTCCGTAGGCTGGGTGAGCAGCAATGAGGTAATTATTACGGTTTTAGACCCTAATCCGCCCAATATAACCATAATCTCTCCTGAGAACAACACCTACTACAGTGAAACAACAATCCTCCTGAACGCAACCTCGGACAGGGCTGTGCATATCTGGCTGTACAGCATAAATGGGAGCACCAACAACAGTTTCATCCCTCCGGAAAACATAACCATAACCTCCGGCGATGGCTATTACCTCCTTGAAATATGGGCGAACTCAACTTCAGGTGTATTCGGCCGTGCTCAGGTTTACTTCTATGTGGACACAGCTCCACCCATCACCACGGACAACTCTCCTGCAGGCTGGCAGAACGCAGAGTTTGTGATCAGCCTCATCGCACAGGATAATCTCAGCGGTGTCGCCTACACAAGCTATAAGCTGGACAATCAAAGCTGGGTAAACGGTACAACNGTTAATATAACCACAGAAGGGAACCACACCATTGAGTACTACAGTGTAGACAATGCCGGCAATGTAGAGACAGTAAAGAGAACTTACGCAGCCCTNGATANAACTCCGCCTGTGGTAAATATAACCTCCCCTCTGAATAGAACCTATACCGCGAAAGAGATACCTCTAAACGTCACTGCGAATGAGGGCATTTCCGCCTGGACCTACAGCCTCAACAACGCCGGCAATGTCACCTTAACTCCCAACAGCACAATAACCGCGCAGGAAGGAATAAACCATATTGTGGTTTATGCCCTGGATAGAGCCGGCAACCTTGCCTCTGCCGAAGTTTACTTCAGCGTGGACACCACCCCTCCAGGTAGGGTGAGCAATCTCACAGCCACCTCGGGAGTAAGAAGCATTTTCCTCAACTGGACGAATCCTGAGGATGTTGATTTTGCAGGTGTAGAGATATGGGTTAACGACGAGACCAATGCAANTCTTAACTACACATTTACATCCTTTAATATTAAGGGACTCCTTCCAGCCACAGCTTACAATATCTCCCTCCGCACCTTCGATGCTGCAGGAAACAGGGGTAACTGGAGCAACATTACAGTAACCACCTTGATAGAGGAAAAGCAGATACCTCCTGCAGGAGGCGGCGGAGGTAAAACGAATAAAAACAGAATAGAGAAGGTGATAAAAGAAGCAAATAAAGGTAAGTACGCTTTTATAATGATTGAAATACAGGATATCGAGGAGATAGCAGTAAAACCTAAGGTTGACCTGTACTATGCGAAAATTATCATAGAATTTCTGGATGAACTTCCAGAATATATTGAAAAGCCACCGGNTGATAGGGTATATTTGGTATTTAAAGCAGATTTCAGCACGAAGGCGATTGAGAAAGCTAAAATAAAGTTTAAGGTGAAAAAGGAGTGGTTGAAGGAGAACAATATCAATCCCAACAAAGTGAAGCTGCTCCATTACCATGCCGCCAAATGGGAAGAATTCCCAGCCAAAAATATTGGTGTGGATGGTGAACACTATATCTACGAGGCGGAATTTGAAACCTTCAGCTACTTTGTTGTGACGGGTGAAGAGGGTTATGTTGAGGGGAATACTGAAGGCGTAGAGTTGAAAAAAGAAAGAAAATTTGATGACTTCCCGATGTTTGGTTTTTCTATGGGGTCAAATACTGANGGTGGGGAAGAAAGTGTCTCTGATGGTGTAGAAAATAAGTCGGAAGTATATGTTGAAATAGATGAAAAAACAACAGCTACGGAGCATGAGGAATCTGAGGTTCAAGTGCCAGATGAAAATACGAAGGGGATCTGTGGTCCTNGCGTCATCGTTCTTATATCCCTCATACCACTTCTGATATTCAGTAGGAAAAAGGCAGCTTAGCTGTATCGTATGTAAATTATTTTGCTTTGACTGATGGCTGTTTTTTGGGTCAAGCTCTGTGACAGGAATACCTTACAAATAAACTAAAATTTTCGAATTATTATAAAATATATTTCAATAAACTCTAATCCCAATGAGGTGGTTTATTTTCTCTTTTGAATCTTTTTCAGTCTATTCAGTATGGTTCTCATCAAATTTTTACTCCCCTCACCATTGGCAGCATAAACCTTGGTATCTTGGGATTTTGTATATCCAAAGACCGTATTAAGACAGTCATCACAGAAAAGGATGGATTTTCTATCAATCTCATAAACTGTGCTGGAGAATTTCATATTGCAGCTCTCATTGCTGCAGTGGGTCAAACCGAGCGTATGCCCCAGTTCGTGCAGCGCCTCTTTCAGGAGCCTCTCAAGAAAAAGCTCATAGTCGCACTTTCTGTTGTAGTACACTTCCCTTAGACGCACCGGGGAGATGACAGCACACCTCCCGCCCAGCGCCGCAAGCCCAAAGATGTAATCCACACCGCTGACAGTTATATCCCTGTTGATTACAGCCAGCACCTTCTCTGCACACGCCGGGTAGTTATTCAGGTAATCAAGAAGGTGGTCCGCCAGTACTTGGCCTCTTTCATTAAAACTGAGGGGAACTTCAATTGGCGGCGAAATTATCACATCCCCAAAATACTCCCCCAGTTCATATCTAAGATATTCGAGCCAGAAATACTGAACTTCGCCAACAGGAAGAATCTCTAGCATTCTCACAACTATACTGAGTATACATTAACCCTTTAAAAATTTCTTATATAAATTTGTAAAATATTTTTGTTGGTTAAAAATAATTGAAGTTAAGGTGATGCCATGAGGCCCTATTTATTTGCAGTTATTGTTCTTATCGCTCTCCCTTCCTTGGGATTTTCGGTAACTGTCTGTTCTTCAGGCTGTGATTATACCAAGCTCTCAGAAGCTGTTGCTTCTTTACCTGATGGTGGGACAATAACTGTAAAGGCGGGAAACTATACCGACAATGTGGTGGTGAATAAAAGCCTCACTATTACTGGTGAAGGGGATGTTGTTATTTCTCCTGAAACTGGAAAGTTGCCAGTATTTTACATAATATCCACCAGTACAGTAACAATAAGGAATATTCAGATATCTGGTGAAAATCAGCCATGCTTCGAGATAGAGGGTTCCGAGTCAGTGACTGTCTCTGACGCTAGCTTTGATAAGTGCTCCTATGGAATAAGGATAACTAACTCCTCANCAATATCTCTTAAAAATCTGAATATAAATTCGCCATCTTTCGGAATTGACGTAAGAAACTCCTCCTCTATAACTGTGGAGGATTCTGTTGTCAAATCTCCATCTGTTGCGGGAGTAACAGCTACGGGCTCCCTTAATAGCATCTTTAAAAAAGTGACATCAACACCTCAGAGTACTGCAAGTGGTTTTTACTTTGTGGATTCTCATGGCAACACCCTTTCTCAGCTAAGCCTCAGCGGTGGAGATGTTGCTATTGTCCTTGATGGCTCCAATAACAACATAATAAAGGCATCCACAATATCTGGAGCTAAAGAGGGCATCGAGTTAATAAACTCGGATAACAATGAAATCACAGAAAACGTTATATCTTCCTCTCAGGTTGGCCTTTATCTTGAGAGCTCAAAGCAGAACACGATATACAAGAACGATTTTGTGTCAAACAATGTACAGGCGATTGTGGATAATAGCCTAAATTACTGGAATACAAGCGTAGGAAATTACTGGAGCGATTATGAAGGTGAGGATAACAATGGTGACGGTGTGGGTGATACCCCCTATGTTATAAACTCTCTGAATAAGGACCTCCTGCCTGCGATGGCGGCGTTCTTCACCTCGACGCAGGTTCTACCTCCTCCGCCTGCTGCAGGGGGAGGGGGCCCCCAAAAGAGCGACCCGCTGGTGGAAAAATTCTCAGAGCTAACTCCCGAGCTTATGCTTGCGATTCTTGACTACTTTGATGTAAAGGGCAGCGTTTACACACTCAGCCCTGCCCTGAGCGCTGCTCTGCTTGCCCTTAAGCAAAATAATATATTCCCTGCCACTGGTATTGAGGCGGTTGACAGCAGGCTTGGAGGCTATGCCGGAGAGTATGGGGAGAACGTATACGAAGCGATTGCAGATAAGGTTGGAGCCACCTTCACCTTCTCTAACTATGCTGTCGTGGCAAGGGGGGACATAGAGGCAGATGCGTATGCAGCAATAGCCTATGCAAAGGCGAGAAATATCCCACTCCTCTTGGTAGAGCCCCATACAGCACCTGATGAAGTAAAACAGGTGATAAAACGTCTTGCAGTGAAAAGGATAATAATTATTGGCGGACCCAGGGCGATATCGCAGGAGGTTGAAAAGGAGCTCAGCACGCTTGCGGAGATCACCCGTATATATGGCGCAACCAGGGTGGAGACCTCAATAAGGGTGGCGCANGCGATAAAGGGGGTTAAAGGTAAGATAAAAGTCATAGTAATCCAGGACGGCTGGAGTCCCAGGCAGGAGGGTGCGATAGCTGCCTCGCTTTATGAGGCACCCATACTCTACGTCAGGGGCGAGACTCTGCCAAAATCTACAGAAGCGTACCTCAGGGAGTTCGCGGGTAAAGATGTGAAGGTGGTATTTGTGGGCGTGTCCCCTACGGTGAAAGAAAAGATAAAGAACATTCTAAGCTAGGAGGATAAGCCCCACTTTCTCAGCTCTGCTTTCGCTTTCCTACTTTTATTCTCTAACCTCGCTATCTTCTCTTCTGTCAGGGCGATGTACTCCTTTAGCTGCTTTTCCAGCTTCTCCACTCTCTCAAGCTCTATGCGGGACCTCTCATCGCTGCCATCGCTGAGGGAATCTTTAAAATCATAGTACTTCTCCAGGCTCTTCTCCATTATTCTGCGCAGGCTGAAGCCACCCAGGAGAATCATGGCGTCCACGCTCTTGCTCTNGGGGGAGGCGATTAGGCTGGTGTACCTCAGAATTCCCCCTTGGCTTCCCGCTAGATGCTTGGCTGCCCACTCCCTCGAGATGTCCTCCAAGTCCTCCTGGGTGATCTCCCCGTTAGCTACCTTCTCTTCGGGGGCGATGACCACTATGTACGCCATTGTAGCTGTGCCCTTATCTAAGGGGACCATCGCATTGGTTGATGCGCTCTCCAGTATGGCGTCCAGGCTCAACACATCCGGATCATTTCCCAGGCTCAAGCAAGGGGTAAAGTGAACCATACCAAGGTTGCTGGGAAGCTGGTAATAGTCTGCGATATCAATCGTAGCTCGAGAAGCGTAACTGCTGGGTGCGATGAGCATGTGTATCGTTTTTATAATCTCCTGGTTTATCCTCTGGTAGCGCTCCTCTCTTTGCCCCCGCCTTAAGCCGAGAACACGCTCCACCTGGGAGTTGTCCACCAGAATTACAAGCGCTGCGTTCTGCTCCCCGTTATAGCGCAATAGCCTCGAGAGACCGCAAATGGTGTTGAAATGCCTCTGGGGAGCCTCAAAGTCGTATGGGAGTATTCCGAGAGCCAGGAAGTTATTTATCCTTTCCATCCCTGCTCCCGGGTTCTTCCTGACCCTGTGTATGATATAAGGAAGCGAACCATTGCCGGTGCCTCCCCCCAGAGTCGCAATGCCCAGAAGCACATCACTGCTGCGAAGCTTTAAATTTGCGATGTACCTGCGAATGTTGTCATAATCAGCCATCGCCTCTCTTTCGCCAAGTACCCAGTTGTTGCCCGCGCCACTCGGCGCCCTGCCAAAGATGCAAACGCGCTCACGCTTTATCTTCTCGTACTCCTCCCTAAACTCCGGGTTGCTGGCGAAGATCTGCTCAAGCGGCGACTCAGGCTTCACATCCGCCGGGGTGGTGTTAAGGAGAAGCACCCTGTCTGCGATACTGGGGTTTTTATACCTTGCATAGTAGAGAAATGCGATGCGGTTCGCTCCTTGTCCACTCGCTATTATCCCCCATCTCGTAGCGTGCATGCTTTCAACCTTTTACCTTTAATACATTCTTTTCAAACTTAACCTCTGGATGTGCCTCGCTGTAGCGCTTTAGGAACTCCGGGGCATAGCGCACCTTAAGCTCTTCTGCAGAAACTTCNCCCTTCTCCGCCAGCTTCTGTGCTATAATCTTCTCTATCGCGGGGTAGTTCTTTGCTATCTTCACAGTCCTATACCTTGTGTTGTACTCGCCAGCAAGGGTTCTGAGCACCTCTATTGCTTCCTTTGCAAATTCTGCAAACTCCTTCCTGGGGTCGAGCTTTGAGACATGCCTCTCAACCCCCTTTCTCCTGATCTTTCTCATGCCCAGCTCTTTCAGCTCCTCTTCCAGTGCTACGACCTCCCTTGCAAGTACACGAGCCAGCTCGAGGGTTAGCCTCTTGGCTTCTTCTTTAATTGCGGCGAACTCTGCCA
>Ga0180885_1159_pt1 | contig 22271 bp, 19 predicted proteins | sample Deesub1362A_J573_FD_124185 | JGI IMG/M metagenome (GOLD analysis project Ga0180885, IMG submission 124185) | Candidatus Hydrothermarchaeota archaeon JdFR-17 | reverse complement strand
TTAGCGGCGGGATCAGAAGCTACGTGGAGCGAATAATAGAGACAATCAAAGATAGAATTAGAGTGTTCGATAAGTACTTCCCGTGCAGGTGCGGTAAGCCAAATGAAGTTTGCTGAAATATAATACAAAACCTTTTTATCTGCAAAGAGCTACCTCATATGCGAGGGAGGTAGATGAGAAAGACTCTTCTTCTGGCCTTCATGCTCATTTTGCTCACCCCAGAGATAAGCGCAGGTGAAGCCAGCGCCGTGGTTGTGGTCAGCGACAACCCCTTCGACCTTGCTGTGGCGGAGGTTTTCGGAGAGAAGGTGGGTGCGAAGGTGGTGGTTCTTGCTGATGGAGAGCTCAATGAAACCACGCTTGAGGAGTTAATCCTGCTTAACCCCCAGCGGGTATACATAGTGGGTGGCGCTGAAGCTGTTTCGTGGCGCGTGGAGGTGCTATTTGGAGCAAATGCTGGGGGAGCTGTTGACACCGTGTGGCATCACACCTCTCCTGAAGGCATAGAGGTGCTGAGATTCTTCGGTTCTGACAGGTATAAGACCTCTCAGCTTGTAGCTAAAGAGGGGTGGAGGCACGCGAGTAGGGTCTACCTTGTACACGGCTACGACCTGCTCGGGCTTCAGAAGGTAAAGGCGCTGGCAAAGGAAGAGAAGGCGCCGATTATCTACTACAACCCGTACCATGCCCCGCCCCTGGTAAGGAACTTAGAGGAGGTGATAGAAAGTCTGGGTGCTGATAATGTCACCCTGGTTACAAGCCCACACATCACCAGGGTGAAGATGGTCTCCGATAGAAACTTGATGAGGTCGGACATTGAAGCGAGCTTTGTGATAAACATCAGCTCAAAATCTCAGGCTGAGGCGGCGATGGAGAGGGCGGAGAAGGTTCTTAAAAAGACGGAGGCTCTGAGGGAGGAGCTCAGGTGGCTGTACGAAAGCAGGATAACGCCAAAGGGGAGGGAGGTGTATACGGACAATCTCACCCTTCAGGAGGTGAGACTGAGGATGATTGAAAGGGAGCCCAGCATACAAGCTTCAAGGGCGGCTCTCAAAAAGGCAGGGGAGGCACTTAACAGCTCCCTCTACGGCGAGGCCTTTGTGCTCGCCTGCAAAGCCATAACCCATGCCAGAAAACCCGTGGCGTGGATGAAGAGTTTGCGGGAGGAGGACGAGAGGAGGGGATTTCTTTACGCCGAGGAGGACCTCACAGCTCCGCAGGCGATTCTCAGGCTGATAAAAAGAGCAGGGGCATGGCTTGTGCTTCAGCGGCTGGCGCCGCCACCGCCGACGGCAGCGCCTGAGTTTAAGGAGGAGTGGGTGCAGAGGATGAGGGAGAAGGAGGAGATGATGAAAGAGCTTCAGAGCTATTTCAGAGAAGCAAAGACAGCTTTGAGAGAGGGAAATGAAACTTTAGCTAAGGAGCTGGCTGTGAAAGCGCTGAGCAGAGTTTCGCAGGATTAAAGAGAGATAAATGAGCGGATGTTAAGATGATTGTGCAGGACATCCGGAACGTAAGGACGATAAAGGCGATAGCAATAACCTTTGGACTTTACGGGTTTTCCAAGGTGACCTACGGCCTCTCCAACATTGTGGGTCTGCTCACTCATGGGAGCCAGATTCCCAGAGGCATTGGAGGGTTTATAGTCTTTTTCACCCTGTTATTCTTCTTAATCGGATTCCTCTTCGTGCGAGCAGGAATTGTACTCTGGAAGTCCGGGTCCATCGATATCATTGCCAATCCCGCAGGAGTCGCGCTGGGAGTTCTGGGGGGTTATTTCATTTTGGGATCGCTTTTTGAAGCAATATATCTGTCTACATCAGGATACGTTGATTCGATTATTGCAGGTGGGAAAGTGCCTAAATTAATGGCCCTCTCCACCTTTCTGAATAACGCGATAAAAGTGGGGATGGGTATAGTTCTCATCCAGATAGCCCGCCATTTTCGGAGAAATAAGCTGGAAGTCGGGTACTTGGCGCTCCTCGTCATCCTTATGGGATTAACGATTTTGAACCCATTATGGCTATTCACTACGTTAATATCTATGACTGAGATAAATCTCCCCAGCATCTCTTTCAAAACGTTGACCGGCTTAGTATTGATTGTTTTAGGGATAAAGCTGTGGCGTTCTGGGACCACCGCTGAAGGGGGAATTCACCTGCCTATAATCGTTGCGGCAGCGGGCATTTGGACAATTAAAAATGCCTCTTTCATCTTCTGGCTGAACCTTGTGCATCAGCCGTCTGCGATGCTCAAACTCGCAGAAGCTACCAGTATAGACTCTTGGGCGGATATTGCCATGGTAACACTTATTTCAGTCCTCAAGGTTCTCTTCGGCTTTGCGCTTTTGTTCCTAGCTTACAGATTTTACCGGTATGAGGTCCGTCCTGGAAGCTTATAACATTTTCGTCAGGTTTAAATGCATTGCAGTGTAAGAAGTAAAAAGAGGCTATTGCACAGACAGGCACCTCTGCCGGAGGGAGCAAAGTGAGAGTTTACTGGAGATGCGTATTTCTCTTCATTTTCTTCACCAGCGCCTTTTTGCTGGTTGTAGGTCAATCTTCAGCCTGCTTTAATCCCACCGACAGCTTCGCCTTTGAGGTTCTGCTCAATAAGCCTGGTATAAAATTTGACCTATCCCCCTTCAAAAACGCAGAAAATGTCAGAGCTGGCGGAGATTTGGGCAGGGCCGGAGCAACTCAGGTAGTGCAATACAGGTCCCACTATAATCCACACGTTGCAGTCGTGCTCTTCGCCGACTCAACCCCCGAAAAAGACAGGCAGTTTCTGAGCGTAAAAATTCAGGTGCCCACAAAAATCGTTAATATAACCTACCCTGAAACAACAATAAGAATAGAAACCACCAGGAGCCTGAGCTTTAACCGCAGCTTTATCCGCTCTCTGGGTTACGAGTACATTGGGGTGCTGGAAGAGGGCAGGCTGAAGGTGGAGGCAAAAAGGGACAGCATTTCCATTGCCATATGGAGCATTAAGGTGGATGAAAATAAAACACGGAGCGGAGTTCACATCAGGGTTTTAAATGAGACACTAACGCCGGAGCGGGAGCAGGAGTTCAGATTGATTCTGCATTCCTTGGGAATAGCGGAGCTCTGGGAAAGCGCCACCATAGCAACACGAAACAGAACAGACGCTGACCTGGAGCCAGTGGTGGAATTTACCGACAGAGATTTCGGGGCGGCGATGAAGGCAGAGCTGAAATGGCTGAAAGAGAATGGGATAGTTTCCGGGATAACGGACTCGGATATACAGGAAATCTCAGAGCAGGGAAGAGCCGGCCTCGCGGGACGCAACTCTAGGATAGTCTTTTATGATGGAAAGTGGGTGCCTTACCATAAAACCGGAGGAACGCTGATAAAGGGAGCTCCTGACTGCTCAGGATTTCCCGAAGAGGCGCTGCCTGAAGGACAGGTGAATTTGGGTAACAAAGCAGGAACAGCAGGCGCTGTAAATTATGTGAATCTTTTTTTAATTTTTCTAATATTCGGAGCAATTTTGCTGATAATCAAACTGAGGGTCAGAGGAAATAAGCGGGAGCGGTAGAGATGATGAGATATCTGAACATCGCTGCGGTTATGTTTTTTCTGCTTTTAGAATTTGTAGCACCAGCTTCAGGCACCCAGTCCCCAATTCCGGCTCTTACCGAGGGTGATAAAATCAAGGCAAAGGAAATCGCGCTCAATGACCCAACGGTTCAGGAAATTACCTCCCATTCAGCACCACAAATAGCCCAACCAGCGCAGTGCTCAGCTCCACGATGCCGGTGAAGTTCGCCGAAAATACCCCCTGACGTTAAATAGCTATATGCATATATCGATATAAAAATATGTTGCGGGGTGGTGTACCTGCCGGAATCAACTACAATAATGGTAAAGGAGGACGTGCTGCAGGCGCTCAGGAGGCTGAGGAAAGAGCTCGGCGCTGAGTCCTACGATGAAGTGCTCAGGATTATAATCAGACGCTTTAAGAGCCTTGATAGGTCGCACTTCGGCACTCTGCCGGAGCTCAAGCCCTTCAAGAGGGAGGAAATTGACCGTTTTGATTGACTCCTGGGCGTGGGTTGAGTACTTCAGGGGCTCTGAGGCCGGGGAAAGAGCAAGGGAGTTCATAGAGGGGGAAGAGGAAGCGGTGGTGAGCACAATTAACCTGGCAGAGGTGTACAGATGGATTCTGAGGTTTTATCCGGATGAGGTGGCGGAGGAGAAGGTTAGAGCCATGAAGCAGAGGTGCATGGTACTTGAGGTCACCGAGGGGATTGCTATAGAGAGCGCAAAGCTGAAGCACAGGCTGAGGCTCAGGCTGGGAGACGCGATAATCCTGGCAACCGCAAGAGCGACAAAGGCGAGGATAGTTACGGGCGACCCGGATTTCGGGGATATAGAGGATGTGGTGTTCATAGGCGTGGAGGACTAGCTCATTTCAGAAGATTTTAAAATATAACCCTGGCATAATTCATCGCCTCTGCAAGCGAGTAAACCTCGCCGTCGCTCAAGCCATCGTTGTCGGTATCTGCGTAGTTCAAACCTGCTTACTCGATAGAGAGTTCCCACCCACAAGGGTGCAACATCTCTATCCATTTTCTACTTAATACCAAGGTGTGTTTCAACTTCTTTTTTCTTTTTATCTACTTCATTGATATTCATTGGATTAGGTGCGAGAACCAGCAATATTCCACCATCACCGAGCTCCTCTATTTTCCAGGCTGGAGCAGAGAGGAGCTTTTCTCTGCCAATTTTTTGAACAAACACACGAGAGAAAAAGTTTGCCCAACAGAGATGTCTAATATTTCCTGAGAGGATTTCATCTTCGGATGGGATCTCTCTCCAACCAATCCCATATTCCCCAAATCCATAAATTGGACTAAGATACTCGTACAATTTTCTACCCAATTTGAGTATAATTTCAATGTTTGTTTCCGCTTTTTGATTCCAGTCTGGGATATCTCTAAGATAAACTCTATTGAAAGTTAGACTAATAATACCCAATTTTTCATCATTTGTTGGTTTTGGACGTATTCCGAGGGTAAAACACATTTTCCCATGCCATAAATTGATGGCTCCCCCACCATCTATAGAAATTGTATGGATCGCTTCAGATAATGGACGCTCCCAAAACCAATCACCCTTTTTATCTGACCAATATCCACTCTTAAAATAATCCCCTGGCTCGTAAACACATCCTGCTTTCAATAATACATCTAATACTCCTTTAATAAACCTTTGATTGCAATCTATCGACTTAATATAAAAAAATATATCACAGTTATCCGACATTACTGGATCACCTCTACAATAACACCTTTTTCATATTCTAACCATGTCTTAATATCAGGGTCTACTTTTCCTTTAAATATAATAATTTTTTTAGCAGTTGGGTCATAAGCGTTAAATCTCTTAATTTTGTTGCCTAAATCACTCTTTAACATATTATAAGCATCAGAACCTGGTGTGACTCTAGTCCAATCTATATTCTTTGCTTCAATTATTGTTCCATCCTTGAGTAGAACATCAATATCTGTTGATCCTTCAGGTGTAATTATATATTTCCCAAGCCATTCAATATTATTAGCATCTTTTGTAACAGCCACTTCAGCCTCGAATATCGCCCCTTTATCCCCTGTTTCAATTCTGTGCACCAATTCTTCATAACCTTTAATTCCTTTCAGTTCACTTAAAATCTCATCTAAGTATCTTGTGGATTTTGTCGGAAATCTCTTAAGGACAAATTCAATAACACTGGATATCTTATTTTTAAATGCTTTAGCAAACTTTCCGACTTTAACCACTGTCGATTCGGCATCTCCTATCAAAGGTACTAAACCAACCGCAGTCAGAGCAAAATCCAACTCATCTCCTCTTATAACAGTGCTGGGTAAGTCTCTCAAATCTCCAATAACGAGGTAGCCGCTTAATATCCAGCCACTCAAGTATGCAAGATTTCCATGAGTTGGGTCGTCGAGTCCAAAATCACCTAGTACAAATCCCCAGAATGCTTCCTCAATCCATCCAGGTTCAGGTTTGAATGGATTAGTACCCTGTTCTAACTCCAATTTGTCATTAAATCCATCGCCATCGGTATCCGCCTTTCTGGGGTCGGAGTTGTACTCGTAGTGGTAGCCGTCGTAGGGTGGCCAGCCGTACTTCCAGCGCAAGCTGTTGTACAGAAGCTTGTTCCAGTAGTCGTAGACCACGCTGCCCATCTCCTCGCCGTCGCTCAAGCCATCGCCGTCTGTGTCGGCGTTGAACGGGTCTGTGGTGACGTAGGCGTGCGGAAACGCTAAGCGCATGCCGTGGATCTCCTCATAGTCCGTTAGGCCATCGCCGTCGCTGTCCAGGTACCTAGAGAAGTCCCTGCAGGCGTTGTTGTTGCCCTCATCCAGCTCCGCTATTAAATTAGCCGGGTCCACCTTCACGTATATCCTCTCAACTCCTGCCTCAACCACCCACTCTATCGATGCGACCGCAGAGCTCCCTGCGGCGATGCTGGCTATGCTGGTGCTGCCTATTAGCTCTGAATCAGCGTAGAAGCTAACCTCAACGTTGGAAGCGGCGCCCTTGCCGAGGTTGTGGACCCTCGCCTTAATCCTCATCTTCTCCCCTGGCTTAAGCACCAGCTCCGGCTTCTCCCAGTCCACGTACCACTGGCTGAACCACTTGCTGGGCGATGCGACGCTGAAGGTGGAGAGGTGGGTTACATTGCCCCAGACGTAGTGCTCCTGCTCGTTCACCCCCTGAACCTCCACTAAGCGAAGGCTGTTGTCGCTCTCGTTGTAGTAGAACATCCGGAGCTCAGAGACGTTTTCCACCTGAGCGGGGTCGTAGTATATCTTTATGTACGCCGACTCAACCCTGGAGGCGGTGGATACCTCAACCACCTTTACCACGCCGCTGAGCTGGGAAAGCAAAACACTGGCGTTTTCGGCTTCTGCTATAACAATGCTCTTGCTGGCGTCACCCACCGCAGTTATTGTTGCCTCAACTCCAGCGGAAGCGTTGACGAAGCTTTGGGTGAAAGTCTCGTTGCCGTCGGCTAAGCCATCGCCATCGCTGTCGCTGACAAGCGGGTTGGTGCCCAGCCTGAGCTCGCTGTCATCGCTAAGGCCGTCGCCGTCGGTGTCATCGCTGAGCGGATTCGTGCCGATGCTCACCTCGTAGCCATCGCTAAGCGTATCGCCGTCGGTGTCATTGCCTAGCGGGTCAGTGCCCAGAGACTGCTCCTGCAGGTTGCTCAGGGCGTCTTCGTCCAAATCTTCCTCCGCATCACTCAAGCCATCGCCGTCGGTGTCGGCAGAGGTGGGGCTTGTACTTGTGCTGAACACCTCAAAGGAGTCGGTTAAGCCATCGGCATCGGTATCGCCCGAGAAGGGATTCGTGCCGAGCCTGAACTCCTGCAGGTTGTTCAGAGCGTCGCCATCAAAGTCTTCCTCGTCGTCGGGTATGCCGTTTCCTGCCTCGCTTTCTGGCGTTAGAGAGGAGTCGGAGTCGGCGTTTAACGGGTCAGTGGCAGTCACGTTTACCTCGTACCAGTCAGGCAGATTATCGCTGTCCACCAGCAAAGTTTTCTCCCACTCCGCAGAGTTGCCTGCCAGGTCAGTGGCTATGACAACAAAGCGGTTAACACCAAGGGAGATGCTGGCCGTGTATACTGCGGAGCCGTTTTCAAGTGCAACGGGCTCGCCATTCACCGTTACGCTGGCATTTTCGTTGACAGAAATTAAAAGCGGATACTCGGGGTTGTCTATCGTGGGATAGAGGTTCAACTCGGTTATGTGCAGCTCGGGTGGTGTGTTGTCGATGGTTACGCTTGCTGAAGCGTTTGCCACATTCCCGGCCTTGTCCACAGCCACGAGTTCGATGACATATGCGCCGTCCTCGTATGCGGAGGTGTTCCAGGTGAAGCTGGTCTCATTCTCGGCAACAACTGTGCCGTTGATCAGGAGAATGAATCTGTCGAGGAAGAGGTCTTCTGCCTTTGCTGTGATGTTTACAATTCCCCTCAGAATGGCGCCGTCGAGTGGGAAAATTATCTCCGCGCTGGGCGGGGTGTTGTCCACGGTAACCGTAATCTCCGTGGATGCGGCGTTTCCTGCTTTATCCAGAGCGGTGAGGCGCAGGGTGTGGTTCCCATCCCTGTAGGCGGAGGTATTCCAGAGGTATGGCAGGGCGGTGCTCACGTTAACGCCGTCTATGGTGAGGGTGATTGAGTGCAGGTTGGCGTCCCTAACGAAGCCGTCAACCTCCACAAGGCGCCGCACAAAGGCTCCTCCTGTGGGAGACGTGAAGCCCACCTCGGGCAGGGTGTTGTCGACAACCACCTCCACTGCATCGCTGCCAGCGTTGCCAGCTCTATCGTAGGCGTACACCTCAATGGTGTGGTTGCCATCCCTATAGAGGGTGGTGTCCAGCACGTATGGCAGAGAGGTGGCAAGCTCGACGCCGTCAAGCATAACAGAAACACCCAAAAGGTTGGCTTCCTCCACCTCCGCGTCAACGGTTACATTGCCTCTGAGGTATTTTTGCAGAGGTGAGGTGATTCTCACCCGCGGGTGTGTGTTGTCAACGGTTACCTCCACCCTCGTGGAAGCGCAGTTTCCTGCTTTGTCCCATGCCTCTAGGGTTAAGGTGTGGTTGCCGTCAGCATACATGCTTGTGTTCCAAGCGTACTGCGGAGAGCGAGCCACCTCTGCCGAGTCGATTTTCAGGGAAAACCCCTCTAGGTTGGCATCTCTCGCTGAGCCGTTTATCTCCACAACGCCCCTTACAAAGCTTCCCGCGAGCGGGTAGTGTATCGCCACCTCTGGGGGCGTGGTATCTATGGTGAAGAGCACCGCCTCGTAGGCAGAATTTCCTGCCAAGTCGGTGGCGAACACCTCGAGCACATACGCACCCTCTGCGGAGATCTCCTCGCCCGGGGTGTAGGCTTCACCGTTCAGCAGAATGAGCACCTCCGCCAGGTGCAGGTCGAAAACCTCAACGCTGGCGACGACGCTGTGGTTGTAGTAGGCACCTGCTTCAACACCACTTATGTTTATCTCCGGCGGGAGGGTGTCTAGGGTAATGTTTACTTCCGCATAGCCGGCGTTGCCGAAGTAGTCAACGACGCTCACACCTATTACGTTCTCACCCTCCGCCAGCTCAACCTCGGCGCTGAAGCTGCCATTCACCAGCCGGGCGGAGAAGGCTTCGCCGTTTACAGTAATGGTGACGTTTTCAATCAGAGACACCAGGTAGTCCAACACGCTTCCGGAGATCTCCTGGAGGGAGGAGTTGGTGTAGGAGTTGTTGGCAGGCGACTCTATGATCACCACCGGCGGGGTGTACCTGTCCATCTCCAGCAGGTAGGGGAAGATGCTCCGCCAGGCGTTGATGAAGAACTGCACCGCCACCACATACCTCCTGGCGTCGATGTGCTCTTGGGTTTTGGAGAGGTGTGCCTCCGCCCTTAAGAGGCGCTCTTCCAGCTCCTCCCCCTGTTCGCCGGAGAGCCATGCAAGTAGCCCCCGCGCCTCCTCTACTGCGATGTGGGCGAGCATCATATCCGCCTGCACCAGCTTCGCCAGCACAAGGCTGAGGTTCTCCGCATTCAGCGAAGACCTCTTCTCGCGGTTGAAATCAGTACCCTGAGGTGCTGCGCCGCCTGCATCTCAAGCTTCATCACCCTCTCCGAGAGGATGTGCCGCTCATCCAGCCAGAGGCTCGAAGTGAGGCTCCTGTTGATGAGCTGCGAGGTTTTTCGCAGCCTGTGGTTGTCCTCACCCCAGCCCTCAAGCGAATTCACCTCCTCCAGAGCCTGGAGTTTGAGTGTGTAGGGTGGCACCTCCGTAAAGGAAATGTTGAGGGTGATGTTCCTGAGGTTGTCGTGGGATTTGTTCACCCTAGTTTTGTTGTGCCCGCCCTTCAGGTGCTTTTTGTGCTCCCTTTTCTGATGGCGATCTGCACTAACCGGACCTCCTCCCTTCCCCCTATCGCTTCCCTTCGCCTTACCGTGGGCTCCTCCATCGCCGGCGCTCCCCTTACCCGGGCCGCCGCTTCCTCCACCTTCCCCGTGGCTCCCTCCACTCTTGTCCTTCCCAGCCTTGGTGTCCTTAGCTGCCTCCGCCAAGCTTACCGGTGAAATGATGAATATGAGGATTGAAAAGAAAACAACCAGCCTCCTCGCCCAGAGGTCCAACTCAGCCACCTCCCNCCCTTTCAAATACTATGTCCTCTTCAGAAATCGCCAGGTCGGGAAGGCCCGCCACACTTATCGAGACTGATGCCGAGTCGCTCCCACCCTTGCCGTCGCTGACAGTTGCCGTAACAGTGTAGGTTCCAGCCACGCCGGGGGCCGTCCAGGTGACCTGCGCACCTGAGCCGGAGATGCTCCCGCCGCTGGCGCTCCAGGAGTAGCTCAGCGGGTCTCCGTCAGGATCAGAGGCCACGACAGTTATTGTTGAGCTGCCACCCGGCGGCACACTCTGCGGCTCTGCTGTGATGGAGGATATCACCGGAGGTTGATTTAAGCTGATGCTGAAGCTTCTGGAAGTGGTAATCCCGTAGTTCCCTGCCCTATCCCTCGCCCTAACGTACACGGTGCACATGTCGCTTCCCTCGTGCCTGCAGTCGCCGCTGGAGCCCACGCTTATGGTGACAGAAGAGGAGCAGGAGCGGAGGGTCCAGTCCCTTGTGGTAACTCCCCCGCTCTTGACCATATAGTAGCATGCATATACGCCGGAGACAGCATCTGAGTCGGTTACTGAGACGGTGAAGTCCTCGCTGTGCCAGGAGCCAGCAGAGGGGGAGGTGATGGCTGAACTTGGAGGCGTCCAGTCTATGCTGAAGGAGCGGTAGTCTGTGGCCCAGTTACCAGCCCCATCCACGGCTTTGCTGTACACTGTGCATACATCCCTGCCCTCGTCCTGACAGTACTTCCAGGAGTAGGGTCCAACGGATATCCACACGTCTCCGTTGCAGTCCCTGTCTGTCCAGTCCTTGGTTACCGTGCCATCACTGACCACCCTGTACTGGCAGTAGCTGAGGCCGGAGCCACCGGTATCAGAGTCTGAGAAGTGCACATAGAAGCCTTGGTTTTGCCACGAACCCGTGGAGGGTGAGGTTATCTCTGTTGTCGGGTCTTCAGTGTCTGGCTCGGTGTAGTAGATGTACAGGATGGGTCTGCGGTATGTGGTTGAGTACTCACTGGAGAAAAAGTACTGCGTGTACTTGGTAGGCGAATCCTCGGAGCTGTCCTTCACGTAGAGGCTTAGGACCCCATCGCCGGCGAGGTTGTTCTTCACAGCATTTATGAAGTTTTCTACATCCCTTCCAAAGTACTTGTAGCCGCTGTCGCCTATCCTGATGACATCCAGAACCGTTGACCTATATCCTGGCTGGTTGTTCCAGGTTATGGTGTCCTCATCCCAGCTGTCGTGCAAGGCCTCGCGAATCTCGATGTACCTGTCTCCAGAGCCGGTGCTCCCGAAGTCCTTGTAGAGCTGTAGCATGGCGTTTGTTACACTGTCTGCATCAATATATGAGGGGAGGGAGAATTTCAGTATCGCCCTTACGTCGGCGCCACTTTTGCTCTGCACCGCCAGATAAATGCTTGAGCCGTAGTTCCAGTCCGGGCTGTATTCAACCAGCTCGGCGTCGTTGGAGGGGTAGATGGACACTGCCGGGTCTATGTAAACCGGATATTTTCTGTTGCTGTCGTTTAGCCAAGCTTCGGGAACCTTTAAGGATATTCTCAGGTGGTTTCCTTCCCTTACAATTAGATAGCTACCATAGGTGAAGTTTAGGTTGGAATCGTATATAAAGGGATGGTTTATTTTAAATATTATTTTATCGCCGTATATGAAGGAAATGCTTCTGTTTGTTTCTATTTCTCCTTCCACCTCTTTTCCGTCCACCACAACCGCCAACTCAGGGGAGTGGTGCAGGATTCCGCTAAATTTTATTTTCTTGGATTTCGCTGGTGGTTTCTTCAGGATGTAGGTCTCCTTTAAAATTGTGGGCAGGTACTCGTACTCAACGTCAACATCCGGATATGCAAGTTTGAAGGCAATTTTGTGGCCCTTAATCTTCTCAGACCTTTTGATAAACGGCTTTTTAACATTTCCTACGTGCATATATTTGTTTTGGAATTTTATATAAAAGTCGTCCTTTTCTATCAATACAGAGGAGTCCCTGCCCCAGCGGGCTTTGTAGATTCCTTCGTCCACAAAGTGTCCATTTCTGTCAGACTTTATGGTTCCGTTGATGGGAACATATCTCCCGCCCTTTAGATAGTTGATCGGGAAGGTCGCTACCTCAACCACATGGATACCGTCCGGCAGGATATAGTCGTTGTAATTTAGACCTCGCTTGAATATCTTTCGCTCAGTGGTAATTTCAGGAGCAGTACCAACGATAGAGACGTTGGAGATGACATTCTTAGATGTCGCATGGTTTCCAGATACAGCAGTTTCAGCCGCCACTGGACCAAAAAGGCTGAAAATCAGAGCCAATATTAATATCGCATTAATAAGATGTGAATATCTGTTTTTGAGGAGCTTCCTTGTGCCGGCAGGAGAAGAAAGCATCAATCTATCAAAAAAGTTGGTCTGATATATAAAATTTATTAGAAATTCTCTTCAAATAAAAAGCTAAAATGGTTTTAGTTACGTTTTGTTATTGAGATGAGCTTCAAATGTTAAGTCCAATACCAGCTCTCTCGCAGCTCATCTATATCCTGCCAATTTGTATCATTTTCAAAAACCGTTCTTTTTAAGTTTTCATCGTCTGGAAGTTTTTTAATATTTATTCCTGATGAGATTCTCTCTCCAGGTGGGGGAAATTCGCTTGGAGGTGCTTTCTCTTCCCCACCTTCCCTCTCACCGATGATGATAATCCGCTCTACACCTCTTTCCATCAGAAAAGGAACGGGATCGGCCAAAAATTTATAATACCAGCCGGGCATGTTTACCGTTCTCAGCGCAATCAACAATCGTTCAATAGGGGTAAAATATGGCAAGACGACTTCTTCAACTTTGAAATAATGAAATAAATCGTTTAATCCGCTGGTGTGGTCCGCGTGCAGATGAGATAGAATTAGCAAGTTTATCACTCTGTTATTTTTGTCTATCTCATTCTTAAAGTGTTTAATTGCCGAATATACCAACCCTCTTTGAAATGAACCGCAGTCGTAGATGAAACGGAAAATATTTTGAGAGGAACTGATTTCTCCGGAATAAAAAAGCCCCTGCCCTACATTGTGAAACGTGAAGTTTGTATTGACCCTTGTCATCGTAACAACCCCCAGAATATTTTACGAATTTTCTGATTTTATTTTTTATATAACTTACTCCGGAAGCTTTACTCAGCGGTATCATTGGTGGAGCGCATGAGAGAACCCAAAACTTTCTGGGGCTGGTGAAGTTTCTGCTCTACAATCGCTTTGAAGAGTTGTATATCTCTGCTCTGCATTCCAGAGGTTTATCCTGAGGAGGTTTTCGTACCTTCCTGAGGTGGAATGGCGAAGTCTATAAGGGAACATAAGTGGTGGAGAGAAGGTCAAGTAGTGAAGGTTAGGTTAAATTCCTGTTACCAGTTCTTGAACCTCTCCTCCGCGCTCCTCAATATCTCTATCAACTTCTCTTCTGGCAGCATGTGGAGCATGTCTTCTATCGCTTCGGCAGCAATATGTAGGGGAACCAGCATCTCCACCGGGTAGAGCTGCATCCTGTAGATGTCGCCCTCACCTGTGCTTACCTTGCTCAGCCCTATCTTCTTCAGCCACATCTGGGCGTTTATCTCGGTGGCGAAGCGGCACCCGTCGGTAAAGGTGAAGGAGTTGTTGGTAGAGCGCCGGAAAAATGATATATGATTTAGGGGCACACTTGACCGGGAGGAGAACTTTTCAGTTTTACGGCGCTCCTGCACAAACGCCTTGTAGCTAAAGGGGAGCTATATAAATATGGGCGAGTTTAAGGTAGGCGATATAGTAGACATTGAAGGCACCATAGAGCTCGTCAGCAGAACCAAGGACTTCGGGAACAACAAACGCGTAAACATCAAGCTGAAGGATAGTCAGGTGGAATGGATATCATTTGTATCTACGCAAGAGAGAGTTGAGAAGTTCAAAAAGGAGTACACCTCGGGAAACAGAATCCACGCTAAGTGCAAGGTTCACGAGGGGAGGGACCCGTGGGGGAATCCAAGGAAGGAGCTCTGGATACAGGAGGTTTCTAAAGTAAAGAGAGTGGGGGCTGTGAAAAAGGAAAATATCCTGGAGGTGGACCAGTACTTTATAGACCAGCTAAAGAGAGTAGAGAAGATAGCCAAAAGGGCTGGAATGCTCACAAAGGATGGCGAGAAGTACGCTGGCATTGTGTCTTCAATATTCGCTAAGATTTCTAGGCACGAGTTCTACATTGAAGAGGAAATATAAGCTGCTAAAATTTCCCTTTTTAAGCTTCAACCATCTGCCAATATTGGTGTAACTTAATGGAAAGCACGGCAATTCTTGTGAAGCAGGACTTCAGCACAGCATTCTTATCCCTTTACGAGGAAATGAAAAGGCGCTTCAGGGAGAAGGGAATGCATGCTACCATCCAGACTTTAGAAAAGTGTCAGGCAATGCTGCTGGTGTTTCTGGAGAAGGGAAGACCAATAAGACCATACGAGCTGGTAGATGCCTTGCTCTTCAACCCTGCCTTCAGCAAGTGCAAAGACGCAAGGAGAATGGTCTTCTATATTATGGAGAAGCTGTTGAAGATAGGACTCATAGAGAAAGTGGATGTCAAGGGAAAAGATGGATACTACAGGATAGTGAAGAACTGTTTCGAGATAAAGATGTCGAGATCTGATGAAATCCCGCAGATCACAGAACCGCGGGTAATTCCACTCATCACCGGATGGAAAAAGGTATTCGAGCTGAGGAACATCCTAAAGCTCTGGGGGCTACCATCCCTGTCCCACGCCATTGTTTACGAGATTTCCTCCCTCCTCAATTATATCGATTTTCTAAAAGGTCAGAGCAACGATGAAGTCGATGCAAGACTGGAGTCTGTGGAAGATAATCTGAGGATGCTGATGGAGGAATACATAGCCTTCGGCAAAACCGGAGAGCTTTCGGAGAAAGAGGTGGGACTCTTCCATGACTGTGAGAAGGAGATACGCAAGTTCGCCGAGAATGTGATAAGATTAGGATAGAACGCTCAGAAAAAATGGCAAGATGATGCCTCCTAAAGTCTATTTATTTCCTCTATCAGTGAAAGCGCCTTCCTGCCTTTTTTGGTAATAGAGTAAATACTTCTAGGCGGTCTTCCCTTGACTATATCCCTTTTGATCAAGCCCGCCTCCTCAAGGTCAACAAGCCTATCGGAAAGCGTTCTCGAGCTTATCCTTGGCCTCTCACCAGCAAGGGTGCGTAGGAGTTCCTGGAAACCCATAGGGCAGGAGCTTAATTTCATCAGTATCTCTTTTGACCACTTTTTAGAGAGCTTCTCGAAGGTTGTCATTTTAGGTCACTTATATCTTTAAATAATTAAAGTTAATGTAGATAGAAAAATATTTATACTTTACCGTATAAAAAAGGACCGTAGGAAGCAAAAGCCGTCGTGGGGTTTAAACCTTCGGGCCAATGTCCAATGAGCAACAATGAAGGAGCAGCAGTGAAAGCCCCTCACTGGGCTTTTCAGAAAACAAGTGAAACAGAAAAACTTTAGTTTAAAAATCTGAATCAGTGAAAGGTTTCTAGAGCTCTGGAAAAGGCAAAGAACTGCCAGAAAAACTAAAAGAAGCGAAGCACGGCTGGTGCTGGAAAGAGCCCCGAGGGAACACGCCTGAGCCACCACAAAAGCCTGTTATGATTTTATAACTTCACTTTATAAAATTTTTTTATGATTAATAATTTGTAATGGGTTCTACTACATGTTTTAAATCTTTAATTATTTCTTTTTCGCTCTTTTTAAGATTTTCTTTCATTAAATCGACTACCTTAACATGAATTTTCAGCTCTCGTGGCATGTCACAATTTACATGACACTCATCACTGTGGAGAGGTATAGTTATTTGCTTTTCGCTGGTTTCTGAATAATTATAAGGCTTTGGATAGAGGAGCACGATCTCTGGACATTTTCCTGCTATACCATAGGCTATCATCTGATATATATCCTGATTTGATGGCTTAATCTTTTCTTTATGGTCAATTTTATATTTAGTGTCTATTATCATGTGAATTTTACTATTTTTTAATATAGCAATATCTGCTTTTGGTATTATATCCTCATGCTTATCCAAATTACCAATATTATACTGTAATTCAATCTGATAATCCACCAATCCAAGATCTTTTTTATGCTTCTTTATTATTCTGCCTATAAACTCTTCAAAGAGCTTGTTCATATCAAAAACTATCCCGCCATATTCAAATCTGCCAGAAGTTAAATCTACAGAGAAGTTCCCTATGAACATAAAGCACTTATCTATCACTGGCTTAAACTGAATATTCAGCCTATTGAAGTGGATTTTGTTTTGGTGATATGGCTGAATTACCACATCGCTTATATCATCAAATATGAATAGAATATTGTCAATTTTTCTGTGATTCTCATAGCTTTGAGATATCACTCTCAGAAGTTTCAGAGTATATTTTATTGTCTGGTTGATTAGATTGTCCCAGGTTAGCTCATCAAACTGACAGTAGGCAAGAGGAAGATTTCTGGCAGCGTTGCTCTTTATGTGCTTGGCTAAAAGCAACTTGCCTCTCACTGTTGATAGGTTCTCTTCAACGGTGATGTACTCCTTAAATATTGATGATTGCAGTACTTTTTCAAGCTCTGCCAAGAACATATTTATGTATATTTCAAGAATGTCGCCTTTTTTGAATAGAGATACTGGAGTTTCTCCAGTTCTCAAATCCATTGTGTACTTAAGCATGAAGTGCAGATTTCTCAGAGCTTCAGTTACTTTGCTTTCATCTTCCCCTGTACTTCTGTATAATTTTGGAAGTATCTGAATTCTCCTTTTGCCAACCTGAAGCACACCCACATAATGGTAAGTTCTCAGTCTATCTCCATGAAGCACTGTTATGATGTCAGTATCAGCCTTCAGCAGAGTTTTCAGCCTGTCGTTTATTTCTATTAATCTGTTTTTCTCTGTATCTGAGAGTGCTTGTGACCCCTTCAGCTTTCTGCACGGCTCATATTCGAATATGTTTATTGTGTTATTTGCCATGCCAGTTCTCCGATTTATTATACTTTCTTCAATGCTTCAATTAATTTTTCAGCACTTTCCAAATCTTTTATTTTATAACGCATTATATCTTCAAGGTCTTCATCTTTTTTGAGTATATCGTCCTCGTCTTTTTTTATTTCTTCAATAAATACATTACCAGCTTCACCAAGAACTTTTTTGATTTTCTCATAGTCGTTGTAGAAGTACTCCTGAAGCAGTGGAATTATCTCGTAGTACCAGATTCTGTGGAGGTTCTGCTTCCAGAGCTCTGGCTTATCCTTATATTCACCATTCTCATTCCTGAAGATGTTCAGGAAATAGGCATGGCCTATCTGTTTCTCTCTGTCAACATAGAAGGTTATTCTTCTGTTCATGGCTTTGAGAAGCTCTGAGATATCAAGACCATTTAATCCGCTTTTTGCGGCATCTTCAGTTATCTTTCCGTCTGATGCTTCTTCTAAAATTTCATAGAATTCTCCATCTTCAGGCGGAATTTCAACAAACCCAAACCTTCTTCTGAGGGCTATATCCACAAGGGCTATTGACCTGTCGGCGGTGTTCATGGTGCCTATGATGTAAAGGTTGGACGGGACTCCAAACTTCTCCTTGGAGTAGGGGAGAGTTACAATGGTCTGATGTTTACCGCCTATCCTCTTGTCGGGCTCCAGAAGGGTTATGAGCTCGCCGAAGATCTTTGATATGTTGCCCCTGTTTATCTCGTCAATTATCAGAACGTATTTTTTGAGGCTATTGTTTTTCATAGCGTCGCGTATTTTATCTCTGTTCTCGTATAGAATTTCAAATATGTTTTTGCCATTATTTTTATTGTCAGATTCACAATCTATACTCACAGCTTCACATAGGGCACGTGCTGCTTTAATGCAGATTTGCTTGAAGATCCCATCTTCCTTCCTAAATCCTCCATCATCTGGTCGATAACCCTCAACAAACTCCTCATAGCTGTAGGTTGGGTGAAAGGTTACAAATTTTATCCTCTCATTCTCTTCCAGCTTTTTATAATCTTCTTCAAAATCCTTCATATAAGCACTACCTTTGATGAAATTTGTGGTTATTTGTCTTGCTTTGAATGTTTTACCTGTACCAGGTGGTCCATAAAGGATCATTTGTTTTTTATTAGAATTAAATTGTTAAAATTCAAACTTGATTTAATATATCTGTGTACATTTTCTATCTTTTTATTTAATCCAAGTTTTTCGATTAAATTTTTAATAACTTCAATTGATTCGTCTTTTTTTAACTTAAATACTGGATCTCGGGATGTTATCTGCGGAATTTCATATCCTGCTTTATCAGTGAATACCCACTTTACATCGCGTAAGTGGCAGATATAGGTTCCCGGTACTTTTGTAGGATCAAAGTAATAATCACTGGTAATTACCCCAATCCCGACAATCTTCTTTAAGCCAGATCTTACAGCAACAATATCTCCTATTTTCATCCCTCTATAGAAGTTCCAAATATAATTAAATGTACGGCTTGCAGATTTTTCTGGATCCTTGTTATATTTTTCTAAATCGTCTTTATATACATCCTTATAGATCTCTTTGAATTCCTTTTCAAATTCGGCTTTGTTTTTGTAGCGTCTGAAGTCACCATATTCCTCATCACCAATACCAATTACTCCATGTTCTCTGCATTCTTCCCAATATTCACCTTTATAACCTGGTGCTACTACCCAATATTGCAGATTTTCATCCATCAAAACACCCCCAATTTTGGAAATTGGTATTTTTATTTGTTCATAATCATTTATGGGTTTATTTTTGTTATCTGTCAGCTTTAATAATAGACGATAGAATTCTTTAATGATAGCATCATTTTTGTATTGTTCTTTATTTTCCAGCGTATCTATTAGATCCATTCTTCTTTTTTCGTGTGAATAGTTCAACTTGTCAATAACATTAAATAGCTGATCAATTTCAAGATTAATTGGTACTTCATGAGCAGTACCTTTTGTTGCATGCCCAACAATTTTTTTGTAACATTTTTCCTTAAATTCATCGAAATTACTTTCAAATTCCTGGTAATCGCCTTTTAGTTTAAAACCGAAGAATTCTAATCCAGTTATAGAGGCATTATTCCTTATTGGGTGTTTGTCAATGTGTATTGTGCCGTAAAGTTCCCCAAAATAGCTTCTTAAATGTCTTTTTCTTCCTTTTTTACCTTTTAATGTGAATGTATATACCCAGCTCTCATTAAATTTATCAGATTTGTATATATCTAAAAATAAACTTTTTATCTCAGACGAATTATATTTATCTAATAAAAGCGTAGTTTCTGTTTTGCCTCTTGCATAAATTTCTTCTACAATTTTTCCGATGATTTTTCTAATTTCCTCATTATCGCCTGTATATTGTAATTTTTTGAAATAACTGTTCATACGTTTAATTTTCCCTTCGAACCCTGCAAAGTTAAAATGAAGGTTATTTTCTCCAGTATACTTTTTTGCCACCTCTCTCCACAATTCCAAAAGCTTCACCTTCTCCCCGCTCAGGTTGCATTCATTCATCCACTCGCCCTCCTAAACACATCTTTCACACTAAAAATTTAAATACCTTTTGCAACTTCAACATCGAATGTATCTTTTGCTTTAAGCTGAATAAGATTCGATTAAGAGCCACTATGTTGAAGATGCCCCATCCAATTTAAAATAAGCGATTAAGCCTTGTATTAGAGATTCTTGAGTAAATAAGTTCTGAATTTTTTGATTTTATCCAATCTATAGAATGAAAAATTAGATTACGATAGAAATGCTTATATACTTAATTTTTATATATTTAAGTGGTATTACTATGAGTGACTCTAAAAAACCTGTAGTGGATACTAAGAGGGGATTGGGAAAATTTGAGAGGATTCTTCTACCCCCAATAGTTACTATACCTAAATACTTATGGGAAAACGCCTTAAAACCTTTTTTCGAAAAATAAGCAATATCAACAGAAGATTATAATAATATTGAAAGGTTAATAGATAAAGCCAAGAAAAATGGAGCAAAATAAATTAAGTTTAAGTTGAGTAGAAAAGATGCTATAGGTTTACAAAAAAAATTATCAGGAAGATTTGAAGTCCTTTTAGGAGCTGAAAAAGAAGGTAAAATTGAAGTAACAATAAAATTTCAATGAAAAATTAAGCATCACTTTCCGAAAATATATTGTGTAATATTTGTTTTTTTATAAATTCATGCTAAGATGTTTTACCGCTTACTTTACAATTTTCCTCAACTTTCTCTGAAACTTTTCTTTCGGCCTTTTCCATCCACCAGCTCCTCAACAACTCATAAACCCGCTGCATAAAGCAATCTCTCACTTGAAGCATAAAAGCGTAAAAATCAGGTAAAATTTTGTACCACTAGATTTGCAGAATGAACCTTAGGTGAAAAATTCGCTGCAACATAGGTTCATCACTTTGCTAACACGGTTTGGAATGCAAAATATTTAGGTGTAACGCGAAAAACGAAGGGTTTACTTTCAACTTTGAAAGGTCGCAAAACGTTAGAAATAAAGCTACAAAACCGCTGATTCTAAGAATGTTGACTTTGCACCCCAGGTTTAAACCTATGTGTATATATATCTTGTCTTTACTTTTTTCTATCCTTTTCCTATATATCGCTTTTACTAACTTTAATTTCTCAAAAAACAAAATTTTTGGATTTTATATATCTTTTTAACGAATTTATTGACCTCCTATCTCCCTCATATAAACACCTCCTCCGCTCCCTTTCTTCTAACCACTTCCCTGAACTTCTCCTTGACTTCAGGGAATGTTTCTGCGATCACCTTCAGGAACTCGAAGAGCACATCCTCGAGCTTGTCGACGTTGTAGAACTTGCCGAGGGGCAGGCCGCACCTGCGGCAGAACCTGCTTGCAGGATCGTTAGGTTCTTTGCATCTCGGGCACTGCTCAGCTTTCAGCTTGGGTTCAGCGGCTTTGCTTGTATCCTTAATGCCGTAGATGCTCAGCACAGAGCTGTCTACATCTCTACCGCTGAGGTGGACGTAGATAGAAGGCATCTCTGAATCTTTGCCCCAGCCGAAGAACTCGCGCATCTCAGGCTCTTTTAAATGCCTCGCCAAAAAGGTAGCCCTAGCATGCCTGAAGGCGTGAGGATTAACCTTCTTCTTTACCCCTGCCTTGGCTGCCAGCTCCTTTAGCAGGCGACTGACAAAGCCGTAGCTCAGGTGGCGGTTCTTCCACTTCGGGTTGTTGGGCGTTGGAATCTTGCACCACAGGAAGGCGTCGGGGTTATTCTTTGCGGGGTGCTCCTCTATCCAGCGCTGCAACGCTAGGGTAGAGGCTACCAGGCGTATTCTTCTATCGCCTGTCTTGCCGGTAACCCTGAGCACAGCGCCGTAGTGGTCAAAACTCAGGTGCTTCAGCCTCAGCGGCAGAAACTCGCCTATTCTGGCGCCGCTCTCGTAGAGGGCGAGGACGAAAGCCTTGTCTCTCGTGGTGTAGGCTGCCTCGGCAATGGCTTTAATCTCCTCCTCGGTCAGCACCTCTTCAGGCAGCGTGCCGCTCTTGGGATGCTTTATCTCCATCCAGGCTACAGCCTCGCCTTTACCGAGCCAGCGCATGTAGCGGCGAAGTATAACCTTCAGGTCGCGCCTGGTCCACTCCTTGTAGTCGCTCCTCTGAAGCCAGGCGGTGAAGCGCTTTATGTCGTCTATTTCTGCTTCCTTGAAGGGTTTGCCGAGTCTCCTGCTTATGCTCACAAGGCTGGCGAGGTACTTGTTTATCCTGGCGGCGCTGTAGCCTCTCAGCAACAGCTCATCCACGAAGCGCCTAACGTCAGCTTTGTCTTCAGGAAAAAGCTTAGAGATGTAGCGCTCCGCATTCTTTTCAAAAATCTCCTCAAGCCCGTAAATGTCTACCTTAGCCACCATATCCTTAGCCCGCCTTTGGAGTTTTTAAAGCTCCAAAGGCTTTTGCGATGGCCAAGGCAAGCCCCGAGGGGGATTTGAACCCCCGACCTGCTGATTACGAGTCAGCCGCTCTTCCAGCTGAGCTACCGGGGCACTCCGTCACCCTATCGTGCTT